>Ga0326728_10018327_pt1 | contig 13814 bp, 10 predicted proteins | sample MB3enrmetagenome_FD_207602 | JGI IMG/M metagenome (GOLD analysis project Ga0326728, IMG submission 207602) | Lab enriched peat soil microbial communities from McLean, Ithaca, NY, United States - MB31MN | ecosystem: Environmental > Terrestrial > Soil > Wetlands > Peat | place: USA: New York... | reverse complement strand
CAGACTGTCGTAATCTTCCGCGCCGGCAATGACATGCGCGTCGTGCTGCTCGGCAAACTCCGTGGGCAGCAGGTTCTTGTCCATCGGCCGCAAATCGGATTGGTCCGTGGCGGGGTTGACGCCGAACGCGTACGCCGGCTTGGGCGCACCCAAGGTGTAGAATCCCGGCCGGTCCGGCTTGAACTCGAGGCGGCAGCGTTCGCCCGTCAATTCGCGCCGCGTGTTGGCCACCACGCCGGCCGGGCCGATCACTTCCTCGCGCATTTGCTGCCGCCAGATTTCCGTTTGCAGGAGCTCGCCCACGGTGTAGGCCGAGGGCGGCGGTTCGGCGGTGGACAGGGACTTCATCAGGTCCTGCATCCAGGCGGGAAAAATGCGCTGCCGCGCCAGGTTGCTGGAAAATTCGCCGGCGGAAAAATTCAACAGCAGCGCCGTGCCCAACCCGTGATGCAGCGCCGCCATCGCTGGCGAGCCGTCGCCATATTCCAGCAGCACCTCGCCCGCCCCCGTGGCGCCCGCCTGGTAATAATCATAGAACTCCAGCAGCGCCAGGTCCTGCCGCGCGTTGCCCTGGAACAATTTCAGGTACGGCGACTTGAAATCGCCCCGCGCGATCTGTTGCGCGCCCGCGGCCACATTGGTGGCCACGTTGTGCCGCGCCAGATGCAGCGGCAGCGTGGCCGCCCCGGTGAGCTTTTCCAGCGCCGCCAGGTTCTCCGCGTCGGCCGTGCCATCAAGGAAATAAACCAGCCCGCCGCCCTGAAACAAAAACTTCGCCGCGGCCGCGCTGGCGTCCGCGTTCAAGCGGTTGATCTGCGTGAAGAACATCTTCTGCACGCCGGCCAGCCGCGCCGACGAAAGCTCCCCCGAGGCAATGACCCGTGGCAGCAGCGAGCCGGATTCATCCGCAAAGGGATTCAGCGCCATCTTCAAATAATACGCGCCGCTCCGCCGGTCATCCGGCTGGTCGGTGACGATCAGCACCTCCTCCTTTTCCAGCACCGACAGGGTCAGGCAAAAATCATTGTCCGCCGCCAGCGCATCCGGCGGCAGGTGCACTTCGCACAAATGGATTCCCGGGCCGCCCACGGGCACCGGCACCGTCACTTTTTCCTGCGACCACGCCGCCAGGGACACTTCCTGGTCCACGCTCACCTTTTTATCCAGCGTCACCGTGACGCGGCCGGCGAACGGCTCCTCGCTGAAATTGCCGAGCGAAATCTCGAGCGGCACCGTATCGCCCGCCAGCATCTGCGTCTGCGACGGCCGGGCGTCCAGGACGGCGCGGTTGTCGCGCCGGGTGGGTCCCACATCCACAAAGAAAAGCCGGGCGGCTGGCGGCAGCATCTGGAAATTGGCGTTGGCCCATTTTTTGCGCGTGAAGTCAGAGAGATAATAAATCTCCGGCCGCGCCGCGGTCGCGCCGATGATCCGCGCGGCCGCCGTGTTGGCCAGGTTGATGTCTGCGCGGCTGAACCCCGGCTTGACCTGGCTCAGAAACCGCTTGGCGCCGGCGATGTCGCTCGAGAACGACACAAAACAGGTGGTCAGTTCCGGGTCGGCCAGCAGAATGTTCACCGTGTCGTCCGCGCCCAATGAATCCATCAGCTTAACCGCTTCGTGGACGGCCCGTTCGCGTGAAGTGGGGCCGTCGCCCTGGTCTTCCATGCTCACCGAGTGATCCAGCACGATGAGTACCTGACGGGCGTTGGGATCGGTCGGGTTGGCGCCCAGGCGTTTCAGCACGGGTTGCAGGAAGGCCAGTAGGAGTAGCAGCAGGAAGACCGTGCGCAACAGCAGCAGGATCCAATGCCGCCAGCGGTGCAGTTTGGAACGGCGCGCCATCGTCTCCCGGATCAGCTCAATGGAGGGAAACTGGAAATGCCGCGGAAATCCCCGGTTCAGCAGGTGCAGAAACAGCGGCAGCCCGGCCACCGGGATCAGGATCGCCAGCAATTCTGGGCTGAGGAAGGACATGGCTCAACGTCGGGAAAAGGTGTTGGCGCCGCGAAAGCCCAGGTAAGCCTCAATGGCCTCGAGGTAGGGCTTGTTGGTGTGTACCAACGCATGGGTCATGCGGCGGAGATTGGCTTCGTGGGCGAGCCGGTCCACTCGCTGCCGGGTCAGCTCGCGGTACGCCGCGCGGATTTCCTCCGGCTCCACCTCCACTACTCCATGTGTTTCCAGGTCTTGAAACCGGGCGGCATTTACGGCGGGCAAATCGAGTTCGTGCGGGTGAACCACTTGCAGCAGCAAAATCTCAAATTTCCGGTGCAGGAACCGGCTCAGGGCATCAAAGGTCTGGTCGGGGTTGTCCCAGAAATCCGACAGCACCACCAGCAACCCGCGCCGCTTGAACAGGGCGTTGCACTCGGTCAGGGCCCGGGCGATGCCCGTGGTGGAGGTCGGCGCCACGGCTTCGAGCATGGCCACGAGATTGTGCAGGTGAACGCGCGTGCCGCCGGGCGGCTGAAAACTTTTCAGCGTTTCCGCGAAGAGACCCAGCGCCGCCTTGTCCCCCTGGCTGATCATCAGGTACGCCAGCGCCGCCGCCACCTTGGCCGCCACCACATACTTGGACTGACGATCTTCGCCGGCGTAATCCATGGAGGCGCTGATATCCACCAGCAGGTAAATCACCATGTCGGTTTCCGCCTCGAACTGGCGCACATACAACCGGCGCGACCGGCCGTAGCTGCGCCAATCGATCCGCTTGGGATCGTCGCCCGGCACGTATTCCTTGTAGTCGGAGAATTCCACCGAGGAGCCGCGAAAGGGTGACTTGTGCCGGCCGGCGAAGTGGCCTTCCACCGTGGCGCGGGCGAAGAGGAGCAGGTTGCCGAAACGTTCCAGCTCCGCCGGCGACAAGATGATGGGGGGCGGCCGGTGGCGCGGCGAAATGATCGGTGGCAACCGGGCCGGCAGCGGCGGTCGGCCAACCAGGTCGTGCAGCTTTACGGCCCGCCGCCGCGGATCATCGGTCTCTGGAACAATATCAATCATGACCGGGAACGCCGTCGTTGGTCAATAGGACTTTTCCTTCACCTGGCCCAAGATGGACTGCACGATGTCGCGCGATTTCTTGCCCGCCCCGGTGGCCCGGTAATTGGTGATCACGCGGTGCTGCAACACGGGCAGGGCCACCTCGCGCACGTCGGCCGTTTCGGGACTGATCCGACCCTCCAGCAGGGCCAGGGCTTTGGCGCCCAGAATGAGGTATTGCGAGGCGCGCGGCCCGGCGCCCCATTCCACGTAATCCCGCGCCAGTTGCGACGCCTCCGGGTTGCCCGGCCGGGTGGCTGCGGCCAGCGACACCGCGTAATCAATCACGTGGTCGGATACCGGCGCCGCCAGCACCAACTGCTGCACCCGCAACAGGTCTTCGGCCGACACCGACGGCTTGAGGGTCGGCAATTCGCGGAGCGTGGTCCGTTTGACGATCTCCATCTCCTCGTCCTTGGCCGGATAATTCAGATACAGCGAAAACATGAAACGGTCGAGCTGCGCCTCGGGCAGGGGATAGGTGCCTTCCTGCTCGATGGGATTCTGGGTGGCCACCACCAGGAACGGGTCGGGCAGCGCGCGCGACTGGCCGCCGACGGTGACCTTGTGCTCCTGCATGGCTTCCAGCAACGCCGCCTGCGTCTTCGGCGGCGTGCGGTTGATTTCATCCGCGAGAATGAGATTGGCAAACACCGGCCCCGGCTTGTACTCGGATTCCAGCCGCCCTTCGCGTTCCTGCAAAATTTCGGAGCCAATGATGTCGCCGGGCATCAGGTCGGGCGTGAATTGAATGCGCTTGAAGCTCAGATTGAGGACCTCGGAAAGCGCGCGCACCAGCAGGGTCTTGGCCAGGCCCGGCACGCCCACCAGCAGGCAATGGCCGCGGGCAAAGAGGCTGGCCAGCAGCAGCCGCACGATTTGTTTCTGCCCCACGATGACCTGGTCGAGTTCCTGGGTGATGTGATCCCGTAGTTCGCTGACTTCCTTGGGCGAGATGTCGTTCATAGTTTGTTCCATTGATGCCACGCGTCCGCTTTTCCCGGCCCGGTTCCCAGGCTGGAGTCCTATGTCCCCAACACCTTGCCCGAAAATCACCCGACGGCCAGACAAATCGTGAGACTGATGATCTGACCTGATCTCCGAGGCATGAGACCTGCTCTACGGACCACCATGCTGAAGTCCCTTTTTCGTTGCCTGCTGCCACTCTGGCTGGCCGCCGCGTCGTCTGCCCCGGCGGCGGTCATGCTGGGCGATCCGCCAACGGCCCCCACCGATCTTTCGCAGTTGCCGGGTGCCGGGGTGCATCCCAAAACGGTGACGGGCGATTTCAGTGTGGACACCAGCTCGCGCGAGCAGGTGCGGGAGTTTTACAACACCGTTTATGGCTCCTCCACCGGCATCGCCATCGATTCCACCGCCGATACCGCCACCTGTGTGCCGGGCACCAATTCGCCACTCTTCGTCGACGCCACGTTGCGGCGCATCAATTGGTTCCGCGCTGTGGCCGGATTGCCGGCGGCCATCACCTTTGAGGCCACCGAATGCACCCAGGACCAGGCGGCGGCGTTGATGATGTCGGGGCAGGGCGAGCTGCAACATACAGGCTCATGGACCGGCTGGGATTGCCTTAGTGCCGAGGGAACCAATGCCTCCGCCCAATCCGATTTGGCCTTGGGCCTCGACGGGCCGGATGCCATTACTGCTTACATTTTGGACAACGGCGGCAACTCCGAGGTGGGGCACCGGCGCTGGATTTTGTATCCCCAGACCCAGATCATGGGCACCGGGGATGTGCCGGCGGAAGGCAGCTATTACGCCGCCAATGCGACCTGGGTTTTTGACGCCAATTACGGCGGCCCGCGCCCGGCCACGCGCACGCCCTACGCGGCCTGGCCGCCCGCCGGCGTTGTGCCGTATCCGGTGGTGTTTCCCCAATGGTCGTTTGCGCTGTCCAACGCCGATTTGAGCGCCGCCACGGTCACTTTGGCCAGCAATGGGGTGGCGCTGCCGGTGACCCAGCAGGCCTATGCCACTGGTTATGGAGAAAACACCATCGTCTGGTATCTGACCAGCCAGGATCCCGCCAATGACACCGCCTTCCCGTTTGGCGGCACGGACACGGTCTATTCGGTCACCGTCAGCAACGTCGTCACGGCGGCCGGCACTCAGAGCTACACCTACCCGGTCACGCTGTTTGACCCGGCCCTGCCCGGCACCGACTATTCGCCGCTGGTGATCAGCGGCTCCAGCCAACCGGCCGTCAACACGAGCAATCGCTACACCTGCACCCCGTCGGCCAACCCCGCCACCACCGGCTATCAATGGATCGTCTCGACTGCCACCAACGGCAGTTTCGTGGACAACGCCACGCACGGCCTGACCAACTTCACGATTTCGCCCGCGCCCGGATATCCCATCATCACCAATCCGCCGACCGGTTCGGGCAAGTGTTTTCATCTCTGCCACCTGGACCCGGTGCCGCAGTGGCTGCAAATGGACGAACTTCTCTTCGTCTCGAACGCCACCGCCTTGAATTTCAAAAGCCGGCTGGGTTATGCCTCGTCCGATGAAACCGCGCGCGTGCAGATTTCCACTGATGGCGGAAGCTCCTGGTCAGATCTCTTCACGGAGACCGGTGCCAATGGTCTCACCGATGCCGCCTTCAGCCAGCACACCCTTTCCCTGGCCGCCTATGCGGGTGAAAGCGTGCAAGTGCGATTCAATTTTGATTATTCCTTCGGCAGCTATTACCCGGAAGCGGACGCGGCGGTGGGGTGGTGCCTGGAAAACATTGGCGTCACCAATAGCCAGCAGTTGTTGGGCGAAACCACCAACGCCACGGCCGGCACAAATTTTTATTTTCTGCCCGCCCGGACGGGAAATTTTCTGTTGCAGGTGCGCGGTGTTATCTTCACGGATTTTCCCACCGACTTTGGCACCGCCAAGCCGGTGACGGCTGTTCCGGGCGCGGCCATCATCGAGTTGGCCGCCCCGACGGTGACCGGCAGCCGGGTGGAGATTGATTTCACGCTGGCGGCCGGTAGCGCGACGGGTTTTCACTTGTTGCAAGCGGATCAACTCACCGGTCCCTGGGTGACCAACCGCACCGCCGTGCTCACGACGAACGTGGCCGGCCGCGCCTATCAGTTCGCCACCACCAATGGACCGGCCGCGCGGTTCTTTCGCGTGGTGACGCCGTAGCCCTCTTTCCGAACGCGCCGCGGGAGCAAGCGCGGCTTCCCAGTCCAACCGCCCGTTCACCGGCTCACCGCGCGGCGAATGGCTTTTTGACCATCGTCAAAATGCCGTCTTCAGCCCCTTGCGGTACTGGTCAAACGCGGCGCGTCCCGCCCGCGTCAGTCGCAACAAGGTCTGGGGCACCTTGCCGCGATACGTTTTCTCGATTTCCACGTAGCCGGTCTCCTCCAAGCGGGCGAGATGGCTGGATAGATTGCCTTGGTTCATTTCCGTTTCGTGCCGCAGGTAAAGAAAGTCGCATTCCTTGACCGCCGCGAGCAGGGACACGATCATCAGCCGGCCGGGCTCATGAATGACCCGGTCCAACTCGGAAATGGCTCGAAGTTGCTCGTTCATTGTGCTTCCGGAATGGCAGGGTGCGTGTGCCGAAGATACGAATACAGGGTGGCCCCGCCCGAGGTGAGCCAGATCAGTCCGACGAACAAGGACACCGGTTGAAAGAACGCCTCAAAGTTCCCCGGTACAAGGAACGCCAGCGCAACCAATCCCAGCGCCATGAAAATTACCAGCAACCATTTCCACGGACGGTGCTTGTCCATGCAGTAGACCCAGAGTGCATACATCGCCGGCCAGGCAAATAACAAACCGATGCGCGGCAGGTTGATGGCCGGGTGCCACCGGGCGTGCCGCAGCAGATAGGCGGAACCCAGTGCCAACACGAGGGCAACGACGAAGACGGCCACCATCCCCATCCACCAGGATTTGCCGCCCGTCCGGGGATACGCCGCATAGCCGGTGCGCGGCCAGGTAAGATGTTTCTTGATGAGTCTCCGGGCCAAAAAACCAATCACGAACACCGGGATCATCACCCCGTAAATGACGATTCCATGCCACCACCTTGATGCATTATCCGGCAGGCAGGCTTCCAGGTACCCCGCCAGGGTAAAGCCCAACAGCATCAGACCCAGGAACATTTCGCCGGTCCCATCGATATTGTCATACCGTTTAAGCCGGTCTTGGTAAGCGCGGACTTGATCTTTCATGCCATTGAGTTTGTAGCGCAAACCATATTGTGTAAAGAACTATATTGCCAGACTGGTTTCCGGAAGGGATGGCCCACCCGCCGCTGCGCGGTGAGGCAATACTTTGCTCGGATTCAAAAACACCTATGAAATGGTGGCTCCGGATCGGTGGAACGTCTATCTGCGCAGAGGGTTGGCATTTTACCAGCGCGGGGTAGGGCGCGTGCGAAGCCGACGTTCGGCCTCCGAGCGCGCCGCGGGCGTAGCGCGGCGGTTCGCAAACCTTGGCGATCGCGAGTGCAAGGCGGCGCTGATGACGCGCAGCGTATGCGGCCAAGCATCATTTCAGGGCGGCGCGTTGGGTTAGTTTGAGCACGCTGGTTAGCAGGCGCGGCGCGCACGGAGTGACGCGCCCCACCCGCCGCCCGAAACTCCGCATTCCGCCCTCCGCGCTCAACTGCCTCCTTTTGACAATTTTTCCGGTTCGATTAGCATGGTGGTGGTTGGTTGTCTGAAACCCATGAATCTGACTGAACAAATGACCCGCCTGGCGCAGGACGCCAAGGTGGCTTCGCGTGCGCTGGCCAAGCTGACCACGGCGGAGAAGAATGCCTGCCTGCTCACCATGGCCACCGCCTTGGAGCAGAACGCGGACGCCCTCAAGCAAGCCAACGCGCTCGACCTGGAATTCGGCACCAGCCACGGCCTGTCCAATGCCTTGCTGGACCGGCTGAGATTGGACGACAAACGCATCGCCAGCATGGCCCGCGGTTTGCGCGAGGTGGTTGTGCTGCCGGACCCCGTGGGACGCGTCCTCGATGAACGCACCCGTCCCAACGGACTTCAGCTCCGGAAAATCGCCACGCCCATCGGCGTGGTGGTGATCATTTACGAGTCGCGCCCCAATGTCACGGCAGACGCGGCGGGCCTGTGCTTCAAATCCGGCAACGCCACCATCCTGCGCGGTGGCAAGGAGGCGCTGAACTCCAACCAACTCATCGCCAAAATCATGATCGAAGCCGGCCGGATCGCCCACGGCGGTTTTCCCGCCCACGCCATCCAAGTGGTGCCCACCCCGGAGCGCGACGCCATCCCCATCCTGCTTTCGCTCACCCAATACATTGACCTCTGCATGCCGCGCGGCGGCGAGGGACTCATTCGCACCGTGGCCGAGTGTAGCAAGGTGCCCGTGATCAAGCATTACAAGGGCGTCTGCCACGTGTTTGTGGATGCGGATGCCGACCTGAAAATGGCCGGCGATATCGTGATGAACGCCAAGGTGCAGCGGCCCGGCGTCTGCAACGCCATGGAAACGCTGCTCGTGGACCGGTCGGTCGCCGAACTTTTTCTGCCCGTGATCGGGGCGCGGCTGTTTGAAAAGCACGTCGAGCTCCGCGCCGACGAAACCGCGCTGGCCTGCCTCACCCCGCAGGCGGCCAATTTCAAGTCCGCCCGCCTCAAACCGGTGGCCGAGCAGGATTACTTCACCGAATACAACGACTATATCATGAACGTGCGCGTGGTGGATGGCGTGGCGATGGCCATCGACCACATCAACCATTATGGCTCCTCCCATTCCGATAGCATCGTCACCGCCAACGAGGCGCATGCCCGGGAGTTCCTGGCGGAGGTGGATTCGGCGGCCGTGTATTGGAATGCCAGCACGCGCTTCACTGACGGCGGCGAATTCGGCATGGGAGCCGAAATCGGCATCAGCACCGACAAAATCGGCGCCCGGGGGCCGATGGGGCTGGAGGAATTGACAAGCTACAAGTGGCTGGGCCTCGGCTCCGGCCAGGTGCGGACGTAAGATCAAGCCCATGACGACTCTCCGCTGGCTGGTATTGCTGGTGCTTTGCGCCGCGGGCGTTCTTTCCACGCAGGCTGACCCGTTGAAGGTGGGCGATGCCGTGCCGGTGTTTGCCGCCAAGGACCAGTTCGGCAAGGATTTCAAGTTTGTGCCCGGTCTCCATTTCCTGCTGCTGGGCTTTGACATGGGCGCCAGCAAACCGGCCAATCTCAAGCTGGCCGGTCTCGGCGCCGGCTGGCTCGAAAAGCACGAGGCCGCCTACGTCCTGGATATCCACACCATGCCGTCCATCGCGCGCCTGTTTGCCTTCCCCAAAATGCGCAAATACCCGCACCGGATCATTCTGGGTGACGATGAAAAATCGCTGGCGCCGTTCCCGCGCCAGGAAGGCAAAATCACCGTGCTGGTCCTCAACGCCGATGGCAAGATTCAGGAAATTCGCTATTGGAACCCCGCGTCCGAGGCATTGGCTACGGTTTTAAAATAGGTCACGGATGGACGGTCGCCGCTGGGTCGTTGTCGCCTCGCTTCGCGCCAGCAAGGGAGTGGGGGAGCACCCGCCGCCGCCGGGTTATTTCAGGTTCTTGAGGATTTTTTCCAGCCCGCCTTCCACCGCCTCGATTTCCAAGCGTTCACCCGGGGTGCCGGTTGCGGCCGCATTCGGCATGGCCGCCGCCGGGCGCGCGCTCGGGCCGGGGCGGACGGATGCCGGCGGCAGGTAAGGCGCCGGTTCGGCGGTTTCGCTGTCGGGCGGCTCCGGATTCTGGTCGGGAATGAACCATTGCGTGCGGCTGTCCAGCCATTTGGTGTAGCGCTGAAACGTCCACATGTCGTGTTCGGCCCCGGTTTCCAGAGCGGAGGCGATCTTGAAAAACTCGCGCGTCCGGATGTAATTCTTGACGGCGTGTGTGGCCAACAGAATTTCGCACTCGGGCACCCGGATGTTCAGTTCGGGCCGATACCGCAGCCGCTGGGAGATGACCCCCACCAGGCAATCCGCCACCTGGGAGCTGATGGCCCCCTGGATTTCGGACGGGAACGAGGCGACGATACGCTGCAAGGCCTCGGCGCAGGTGGCCGAGTGGACCGTGGCTAGCACCAGATGGCCGGTCTCGGCCGCGCCCAGCGTCAGGCGCATCGTCTCCGGCTCGCGCATTTCGCCCACCATGAGCACATCGGGATCCTCGCGCAGGGCGTCCAGCAGGGCTTGCTCAAAACTCGGCGTGTCCCGGCCCACCTCCCGCTGGCGGATGTAGGAGCGGCGGCCGCGGAACGAATACTCGATGGGGCTCTCCACCGTGATGATGTGCCGGGCCTCGGCCAGGTTGATCTCCTGGATGAGCGCCGCGAGCGTCGAGGATTTGCCGCAGCCGGTGGGGCCGCAGACCAGCACCAAGCCGTTGGTGGGCTTGATGAATTTTTTCAAATCCGGGTGCAGGTTCAGTTTCTCCACCGTGGCCTGAAAGGTGGACAGCAGCCGGATGGCCATGCCGATGCCGCGCGAGCTGTGCAGAATGTTGATCCGGCAGCGCACCCCGCAGATGGTGCGCGAAAGGTCGAATGAGCGGCGCTCCAAAAAGAACGGCCATTGCTCCTCGCCGATCAGGCCGCGGGCCATTTCCGTGAGGAGTTGGGGCGGTAGGGGCTCCCCGCCCACGCGCAGGGCACCCCGCACCCGGGTGGCGGGCGCCAGGCGCGATTCCAGATGCAGGTCGCTGGCGCCGGCGGCGGCCGCGGCGCCGATCATTGACTCCAAATCCATCATCAGTCAACACTTGCCACAGCCGAAAGTTTCCGTCCAGTCCGGAGTTGAACCAGGCGGCCGGCCCAGTCAATTTGCCCCGCCGCCCCGGTCCAAAACGCCGATCCTGATGATAACCGCAGGGCAGGTCATGTGATTTGAAAAACTGATAATGACTGTTGACAAGATCTCTTGACCCTGTTTAACTCCGCTTATGCAAATCGAAAGTTTGAAGGTTTTCTGTGACCTCGTCGAAACCGAAAGCTTCACGAAGGCCGCGCAGATCAATAGTGTCACCCAGTCGGCTGTCAGTCAGCAGATTAGCGCGCTTGAACGGGTTTTTAAGTCGCTGCTCATTGAGCGGAGCAAAAAACACTTCCGGCTGACGCGCGAGGGCCAGGTGCTGTATGATTACAGCAAACAGATCTTACAATCCTACGCCTCGCTCGATAGCCGGCTGCAGGAACTCAAGGACATCATTTCCGGCACCATCCGGGTGGCCACCATTTACTCGATCGGCTTGCACGACCTGCCGCCCTACATCAAGAAGTTCATGCAGAGCTACCCCACGGTGAATGTGCACGTGGAGTACCGCCAGGCCAACCAGGTCTATGAGGACGTCATCAGCAATGTGGTAGACCTGGGCCTGATCGCCTATCCCATCAAGGATTCCAAGCTGGAGATCGTGCCGCTGCGCAAGGAGCCGCTGGTGCTCATCTGTCATCCGCAACACCCCTTCACCAAGCAAAAGTCCATCAAGCTCAAGGCCCTGGCCGGGCAGAAAATCATCAGCTTCGAGCCCGACACGCCCACCCGCAAGGCGCTGGACAAGATCCTGAAGTCGCACAGCGTGGAAGTGCAGCACGTCATGGAATTCGACAACGTGGAGACGGTGAAGCGCGCCGTGGAAATCGACGCCGGCCTGTCCATTGTGCCGCAGGGTTCCATCGCCCAGGAAATCCAGAAACAGACGCTCGCGTCCGTGGCCATCGAAGACGGGCAGTTCTTCCGTCCGACGGCGGCGATTTATAAGAAGAGCCGGGTGCTGTCGCCGGCCATGAAGCAGTTCCTGACCATTCTCAAAGGCGCGGTCTAAGAAAATCGCAGGAACCTGCCAACTTTCGATTGCAGCCTCGGCGGCGGGTTTTCCCGCCGCCGCATTCTTTTCCGGCGGCTCCGGTAGGGCACGTGCGAAGCCGACGTTCGGCCTCCGAACGCGCCGCGCCTGCCAACCGTTGTGTTCAAGCAAACTCAGTGCGTTGCCCTGAAATCACGCTCGGCCTGCGGCGCTGCGCATCATCAACGCCGCCCTTCGCTCGTGATCGCCGATGTCCGCGAAATGCTGCGCTGCGCCCGCGGCGCGCCCCACCCGTCAAGTCCGCACTCTGCATTCCGAACTCCGCACTTGGATGGCTCCGCACTCACTTGCCCCGCGGCCATATTTGCTTCGGCCGCGCCGGGAATTCTGCGATGCTCCGCGCGTGAGTGCACCCAGCATCATTGTGGTCGGCGGCGGCGCGGCCGGTTTTTTTGCCGCCATCACGGCGGCCGAACGCGGCGCGCGGGTGACGGTGCTGGAGAAGACCTCCCGTTTTCTTGAAAAGGTGCGCATTTCCGGCGGCGGCCGCTGCAACGTCACCCACGCCTGCTTTGAACCGCGCGAGTTCGCCACGCGTTATCCGCGCGGCGGCCAGGCGCTGCTGGGACCGTTCCAGCAATTCTCCGCGCGCGATACCGTCGCCTGGTTTGCCGAACGCGGGGTGCACCTGAAAACCGAGTCCGATGGCCGCATGTTCCCCGTCACGGATTCCTCCCAGACCATCGTGGATTGCCTGCTGAACGCCGCGCAACGGGCCGGCGTGGAACTGCGGCCGCACTGCGGCGTGGAAGTTGTCCAAAAACACACGGACGGAATCTTCCACCTGGCCACGGCTGCCCCATCCGGCGCGGCGGGTGACACTTTCACGGCCGACCGTTTGCTGCTGGCCACCGGCGGCTGCCGCGGAGCATCGGCCGGACAGTTGGCGGTGGCGTTGGGCCACACGCTCGTGCCGCCGGTGCCCTCGCTGTTCACGTTTCAGATCCCCTCGCCCTGGCTGCGCAGCCTGGCCGGAGTAGCCACGACGGCGGAAGCGACCATTCCCGTGGCCAAACTGCGCGAGCGCGGCCCGTTGCTGATCACCCACTGGGGCCTGAGCGGTCCGGCCATCCTGAAGATTTCCGCCTGGGGGGCGCGGAGCCTCCACGATTTGAACTATCAATTCCCGCTGCGGATCAACTGGCTGCCGGGAGCGGACGCGCAGGCCATCCAGGCGAACCTGCACGCGCGCCGCCAAGCGGATGGTGCCAAGCTGGTGGTGAATGTGCCGCTGCCCGGCTTGACCGGCCGGCTGTGGGAGCAATTGGTGCTGGCCGCGGGCCTCGCGCGCGATACCCGTTGGGCCAAGCTCACCCGCGCCGAGGCGCAGGGGCTGGCGCAACAACTCACGGGCACTGAATTTCAAGTCACGGGCAAAAGCCTGAACCAGGACGAATTCGTCACTTGCGGCGGGGTGAAGCTGGCCGAGGTGAATTTCAAGACCATGACGAGCAAGGTCTGTCCCGGCCTCTGCTTCGCCGGCGAATTACTGGATATTGACGGCCTGACCGGCGGTTTCAACTTCCAAGCCGCCTGGACCACGGGTTATCTCGCCGGCCAGGCGATGGCTGGGCCCGCCTGAGGATCGGGCCCGCGTCCGAGACTAATCAACCCCGTCCGGGTCAAGCAGGTGCATCTCGAAATAGCCGGCCAGATCCATCAGCGTGCGTTGGCCGGCGGCGGTCGGCTCCGTCTGCGCCACTTCGGCCAGATCGTCTGGTTCACCCAGGGCCCGCCAGCACCCGATGCGGATGTCGTTGAGGATCTGGAGCAGGATTTCCCGCGATTCCGAGGTCAGCGTTAACAGGCTGCCTTTCGGCGACGCCTGCCATTGCCCTTCGCCCAGGAGGCCGCGCGCCAGCCGCTTCAAGTCGCGGCGATGCTCGGACAGCGATTCTTCCA
>Ga0326728_10018326_pt1 | contig 13815 bp, 17 predicted proteins | sample MB3enrmetagenome_FD_207602 | JGI IMG/M metagenome (GOLD analysis project Ga0326728, IMG submission 207602) | Lab enriched peat soil microbial communities from McLean, Ithaca, NY, United States - MB31MN | ecosystem: Environmental > Terrestrial > Soil > Wetlands > Peat | place: USA: New York... | reverse complement strand
TTTCAGCGATCAGCTTCCGATTTGTGACAAATTCGCCGGTTGGGCATCGTGGATGTCCTTCAGCGAGCCGGAAGTTCCGGAGGTTCAATGGCTGAGCGCCGACGGCTGATCGCTGATCGCAAACCCGAGAATCTTCGCGCGCCGCGAAGATTCTCGGGTTTTTTGATGCAGAGGAGTTCCGTCGGCGAGAAGTCCTTGGAGTTGGAGACAGCACAGGCAACCGCCCTCGGCGGAGAACCGCGGTTCAACGGGTCCGGGTACGGCGATGGCGGAGAAGGAGTTTTTTCAGCGGGATGGCGTGGCCAGGGTAGCCCACTTGGATTGGTAACCGGCGGGGAGGACGAAGTTGGGGCGGGCGGAGGGAAACAGAAAAGTGCCGACGTCCCAGAACTCCAGGCCGCGGGCGCGGGAGAGGAGCTGGGCGCCGAGTTCGCGAGCGAGGTCGGAATTGGTGTCGTACTTGGCGGCGAAGGGCGAGGAGACATCGCCGTGCACCAGGCGGTTGAACGACATGGCAATCAGGAAGTAGGGCTGCGGAAGAAGGTGGCGCTCGAGGCGGGTGAGGCGGCCTTGCACGATGGCGCCGGCGGGGATGAGGATCTCGCCCGATGAGGGGCGGCCGACGGGCTTCACGACTCGCGCGGAGACGGGGTCGCCCGCGGCGGCAGTGGCGGTATCGATGGGCGCGGCGAGCGCGAGCACGATGGGAAGCCCGATGGGCAGGGGGACCGCGGCGCGCACCACCGGACGCGGGACGGCGCCATCGACCTCAGAGCCGGAATCGAAGCGCATGGCCGATTCGGCCTGGTACTCGCGGCACTCGCCGAAAGTGGTCACGTTGCCGGTCTCGCGCGCACTCGCCATCACGATGGTGAGGCGCCCCTGGCGGGGCAGGAGCACGTCGCCATCGCCGATGCGCACGCGCCGATAATCGAGCGCGGATTCCAGGCGGCACATGGAAGTGGAAGGCGGGAGCGGCGCGGCCTCCACGGTGAAGCGCCGCAGGTCCAGGGATTCGCCATCCACCAGGAACGTCCCTTGATAGGGCACGGTCTGCCAGGCGGCGCCGGTCTTGACACGGTAGCGGCTGGCCTGGGCGGAAACGCGATAGTTGTACTCGAGGAGCGTGCGAGCGCCGTCGGGCTTCTCGCCCACAAATTGAAAATCTACCGCGGGGTTGTCGAAGACGCCGATCAGATGCGTGCCGAAGGCGCCGGTTCCGATAGGGCCCTGGTGGATGATCTGATCGACGTCGCGCGTGTCGAAGCGCGTGGCGCCGGGCCAGGCGTGGATCTCGTGGCCTTCGGAGACGGTGACTTCGAGCCGCAGGCGGTCGGAGCTTTCCAGGCGCGGCGGCGCGGTATGGCGTTCGCGGGCGGCCTGAATCTGGCTGCACGAGGGCGGCGGGTCGGGGGGCGGCTCATAGTAGCTGCGCTCCACCGTCTCGATGCAGGCATAATTCGCCAGGCGCCGGGTCATGGCCTGCAGATGAGCGCGGGCGCGTTCCAGCATCACGCCGGGATCCAGCTCGGCCTGCCCGCGTGCGGCCGCCAGAATGATCACAGGCAGTGCCAGCCGGACCGGCGGACGCATGCGCCTACTTCTTGGCCGCCGAAGGGACGCGCGGCTTCCAGTTTTGCGCGGCCTGCTCGGTAGCCGAGACATCAGCCGGGGAAAGCTTGGCCGCGAGGGAGGCGCGCAGCTTCTCCACGCTCTTGTCGCCGTGCAGGTACGCGAGCGTGAGCCAGAAATAGGCGCGGCGGTTGTCCTGCGCGATGCCGAGCCCTTCGGCGTAGCGTACGCCGAGCCTGGCCTGCGCGGGAGGATAACCCTGGCTGGCAGCGGCGCGAACCCAGCGCAGGGCCTGCTCTTCGTCGTGCGGTATGCCACCCTTGCCGGCGGCGTACAGGCGGCCGAGATTGAACTGCGCTTCGGCATGGCCTTTCTGAGCCGCGCGTTCGTACCAGTAAGCGGCCTGCTTCTGATCCTGCTGGACGCCGTAGCCCTCGACCAGGGCCCAATCCGTGGTAGGGCCGTCGCTATCGGGAGAATTGGCCAGGTTGAACCAGCGCATGGCGTCGGCTTCGTCGCGGGGCACGCCCCATCCGCGCGAGTACATCTGGCCGAGGGCGAATTCGGCTTCGGCATTGCCCTGTTCGGCGGCCTTGCGATACCACTGTTCGGCTACGGTCAGGTCGCGTGGCACTCCCTTGCCCTGGGCGTACAAGACGCCCAGATCGAACTGCGCTTCGGCCTGACCGGCTTCGGCCGCCGCCTTCCATTCGCGGAAGGCGGTGGCATAGTCCTTATTCTTGAAAGCCCGCATCCCGGCGGCTACATCGGCCGCGGCAGGCAAAGCGCATAAAAGCGCCACCCCGCAACCCAACAGCACGCTCCGTTGCGCGCGATATGGCATACCGCCCCCTTTCTGCAATGTCGGCCTGCTGAGTACGTTGTACCACAACTGGGGGCCGGGGGCCGGGGGCCGAAAAGCGGGGGTTGGGGGTTAGGGGTTGGGGATTGGGGTTGTGTGGCTGACTCGCAGGAGCAGGGGTACCCCGCGCGTGGTCGCGCTCCGCGTCAGCGATGCTTGATGAACGTTCCGGCGTTCAGTTCCGACATGGCGTGGCGGAGCTCGGCCTGGGTGTTCATGACGATGGGTCCGTACCATGCGACGGGTTCCTCGATGGGCCGGCCGGAAACCAACAGGAACCGTATCCCCTGCGGTCCGGCCTCGACGGCCAGCTCGTCGCCGCGGTCGAACAGGACCAGCGAGTGGTTGTGCGCGTCGTAGACCGGCGGCGCGTCGGGTTTGAGAACCTGGTCGGTGAGGACCGCCCGCGGAGCCGAAGCGTCGCGGAAGGTGCCGGAGCCGGCGAACACGTAGGCGAAAGCGTTGCGCGTGGTCTCGATGGCGAGCCGTTTGCGCCGCCCGGCGGGGACCGACACGTCGAGATAGCTGGGATCGGCGGCCACTCCATCCACGGGGCCCTTGCGGCCCCAGAACTCGCCGCAAATGACGCGCACGCGCGTGCCATCGTCATCGGTGACCTCGGGGATGGCGTTGGACGGAATGTCCTGATAACGCGGGTCGGTCATCTTGAGAGAAGCCGGCAGGTTGGCCCAGAGTTGAAAGCCGTGCATGCGGCCCTGGGGATCGCCCTTGGGCATTTCCTGGTGCAGGATGCCGCTGCCCGCGGTCATCCACTGCACGTCGCCGGCGGTCATCTTTCCCTTATTGCCGAGGCTGTCGCCGTGCTCGACGGAGCCGGCCAGCACGTAAGTGATGGTTTCAATTCCGCGGTGCGGATGCCAGGGAAATCCGGCCAGGTAATCTTCGGGATTCTCGTTGCGGAAGTCGTCCAGGAGCAGGAACGGATCGAAATCCTTGGTTTTGCCGAAGCCAAAAGCGCGCTGGAGCTTGACTCCGGCGCCCTCGATGGTGGGCTTTGGCTGGGTGATTTGTCGAACGGGACGTAGAGACATAATTTCCCCTCCGCCGCCGGTTACGCGCGTTTCGGCGCCGGCGGCTGTTATGCGGTTATGGCCAATGGTTCAGGCTTTCACAAACTGGACATCCAGGTTGATGGCGACCTCTTCACCCACAAGTATTCCGCCGCTCTCGAGCGTGGAGTTCCAGGTCAGACCGAAGTCTTTGCGGTTAATCTTGGTGGTGGCCGACAGCCCCACGCGGACGAAGCCCCAGGGATCTTTGGCCGGCGGAGTCGGCCCTTCGACGGCGAGGACCACCGGGCGGGTGACTCCGTGAATGGTCAAATCTCCGGCGACCGACAGTTCGCCGTCACCAACCCGGGTTACGCGGGTGGACTTGAAGGCGAGCGCCGGGAACTTCTCCACATCGAAAAAGTCGGCACTCTTCAGGTGCGCGTCGCGCTGGGGGTCGCGCGTATCGATGGAGGCCGCGTCGATGGAAACGTCCACCCGGGATTTAGTGATATCGGCTTCATCCAGGGTCATCACGCCGGAGAGCTTGGTGAAGTGACCCTTGACGTGGGAAATCATCATGTGTCTGACTTTGAACTCGACCGCGGAGTGTACCGGGTCGATGTTCCAGGTGGTGGTAGCGGCGGACGGTGTAGTTTGCGTGCCCATATCGGTTATCCTTTCACAGAAATTAGATTCGTTTGACAGATATTCGTTGCAACAAATAAATTGGTGCGCAATCAAACCAGCCGGGCGCGGCAGGCGCCCAGCAGTTCCGACAGGGTTTCGAGGCGGCGGCGGCCCAGGTGGCCCAATTGCCGGCGATGAGAATCGCGCACCGGTTCATCCAGGCGGGCGAGAAGGGAAAGCCCCTGCGGGGTGATGCGCGTCTCGACCGCGCGCCGGTCGCGGGCTTCGCGGCAGCGCGAGACCAGGGCGCGCTTTTCCAGGCGGTCCAGCAGGCGGGTGACGTCCGGATCGCGGGTGATCATGCGGGCGGCGATCTGCCCGCAGGCGAGGCCTTGGGGGGCGCCGCGGAGGATGCGCAGGACGTTGTACTGAGTGGCCGAGAGGTCTTCGGTCTTGAGGACCTGCGCCAGGCTGCGCGAGAGGAGGTCGGTGGTGCGCAGCAAGTCGAGGAAGGCGGTTTCCTCGGGGCAGGCGCGACGGGGTTTGGGTTGAGGCGGAGCGGCCACCGGCACGCTTCTATATTATCCGTTATAACGAATAGTGTCAAGACGAATAGGGATGGGATCCGTTGCTCCGGTGAGACGCGGCCCGGGATTGTCGCACAATAGAGGCATGTTCACCCTGGATACATTGCGCGGAGGCCGGCGGGAAGAAATCCTTCGTCTCGCCCGCCGGCGCGGCGCTCACAACTTGCGCGTGTTCGGCTCGGTGGCGCGCGGCGAAGCCAACGAGAGCAGCGATCTCGACCTGCTGGTGGAGTGGGAACCGGGGCGCAGCCTGCTGGACCATGCCGGGCTGGTCCAGGACCTTCAGGAGTGGGTCGGGATGAAGGTTCACGTGGGGACCGAGAAGGCACTCGACTGGTATGTGCGCGACAGAATCCTGGGCGAGGCCGCGCCGCTATGAAAGACGACCGGCTGTAGCTGCATCACATGCTGGAGCGCGCCGGCGGATCACCCGCTTCATCCGGCTGTTGGCGGCCGAGGTGGCGGCATGTGGAATCAGCCATTCAGGGGTCAATGCGGCGTAGGCTCTCATCGAGACGCCCGCCGCACTTCAAACGGGAGCAGGGGGTGGCCCCTGGCGGGAACTTCGCTGGCGGCAGAAGCCCAACACAGGCAGGAATGCCTGTACCACGTTTCAGCGCTCGCGGTACTCGCCGAAGACGTTGCGCAGGCGGTCGGAGATCTCACCTACGGTGGCATAGGCGTCGGCGGCGTCGAAGATGGGGGGCATCAAATTGTCGGCGCCGCGAGCGGCCTGTTCGAGCGCGGCGAGCTTTTCCGCCACCAGCGCCGGGCTGCGGGACGCGCGCACCTGGCGCAGCCTTTCGACCTGTTCCCGCTCCAGCGCCGGATCCAGGCGGAAAGAGGGCGCCGTGCGCTCCTCCTGGCGGAAGCGGTTCACGCCCACCACAATGCGGGCGCCGGATTCGATATCGCGCTGATAGTCGTAAGCCGCGTTCTGGATTTCGTTTTGAATAAAGCCGGTTTCGATGGCGCGCAAGGTGCCGCCCATGCCGTCGATGCATTCGAGATACTGGCCGACGGCGCGCTCGATGGAATCGGTGAGAGCTTCGATGTGCCCGCTGCCGCCGGCCGGGTCCGCGGTGTTGGTCACGCCCGTCTCGTAACCAATGATCTGCTGGGTACGGAGGGCGATGCGCGCGGATTCCTCGGTGGGCAGGGACAAGGCTTCGTCGCGCGAGTTGGTGTGCAGGGATTGCGCGCCTCCCAGCACCGCCGCCATGGCCTGGAGGGCGGTGCGCACGATGTTGACGTCGGGCTGCTGGGCGGTGAGAGTGGAGCCGGCGGTCTGCACGTGGAAGCGCAGCATCATGGATCGCGGGTCGCGCGCGCCGAAGCGGTCGCGCATGAGGCGCGCATAGATGCGGCGGGCGGCGCGGAACTTGGCGATCTCTTCCAGGAAATCGTTGTGCGAGTTGAAGAAGAACGAGAGCCGCGGGGCGAACGAATCCACGGGCAGCCCGGCCTGGATGGCGGCCTCGATGTAGGCGATGGCGTTGGCGAAAGTGAACGCCAGTTCCTGCACAGCCGTCGAGCCGGCCTCGCGGATGTGATAGCCGGAGATGGAAATGGTATTCCATTCGGGCATCTCGCGGCCGGCCCAGGAGAAGATGTCGGTGATGATGCGCATGGCCGGCCGGGGCGGATAGATGTAGGTGCCGCGAGCGATGTATTCCTTGAGGATGTCGTTCTGAATGGTACCGGAAAGGCGGCGGAGATCGGCGCCCTGGCGGCGCGCGACCAGGGCGTAGTAAGCCAGAAGAATGGCCGCCGTGGAATTGATGGTCATGGACGTGGAAACGTCCTGGAGGGGGATGCCATCGAACAGGAGCTGGAGGTCGGCGAGGGAGGAAATGGCCACCCCCACGCGGCCCACTTCTCCGGCGGCCATGGGATGATCCGAATCGAGGCCCATCTGGGTGGGCAGATCGAAGGCCACCGAGAGTCCGGTAGTTCCCTGAGACAAAAGATAGCGGTAGCGGCGGTTACTTTCGCCAGCCGTGCCGAATCCAGCGTACTGGCGCATGGTCCACAGGCGGCTGCGATACATGTGTCGGTAGACACCACGGGTGTAGGGGAATTCACCCGGTCTACCCAGTACGTCACTCATGATCGGGAAATTCGGCGAGCGCGCCAAAAGGAGGCGAAACTGAACCAGAGCATCACCAGGGTGCAGAAGCCGGACACCGAAAGCAACAACACATCGCGAAACGGATCGGCCGAAGGAGCCTTCCTGGAGTCCAGGAAAATGCGCGCGGTTTTGTAGGCGAAGGTTCCACCGAATACCAAGAAAACAAAGCCAATAAACTCATTCCACAAGGTCTGGGCGGGCTTGATTACGGCGGGCACCACATGGCGGGCGAACTCCCGCCCGCGGCGGGCGGCGAGACGGCCGGCGGCGCGGCCCATGGAGCGGTACGACACTTCTTCATCCTAACAGAAGTGTAACCAGGCAAAGGCCGCTATGCGGTCTGGCTGGCAAATTGCCGATAGAATGTGTGGTTGTGCTTGTGAAGCGGGATGACCTCCACTACAATCGAAGCAGGTGGAGCTGAGCCCGACGGGTGGAACGCTGCTTTGACCCGCTGCATCCACTTAAAAGGGAGATTTTGTGGAAGAGCCATTGAAGCACCTCATGCAGGAATTGGGAAACGCGATCAACGATTCCCTTTCCGACTCCGACCGGATCGCGGAGGCGATCGGCGAAATCAAGAGAGCCGGCTACGATGTCTTCCTTGTCTTGGAGGCGACCATCGGTTTCAATCGACGGGATGAAAACAGCGAGGAGCAGGAGGAGGAGGCTCCCGAAGTGGCCGAGGAACCGAAGCGCAGTTTCGAGGCCACCACAGGTAAGATCAAGCTTACTTCCCAGGATCAGCGCTTTTTGCGCGCACTCAAGATTGCGGTTGACGAAGAGAATCGGTAACACACAATGATGTGCTACACAGGCAGGAATGCCTGTGCCACTGTTCGATAAACGTCCCACGTCTCGCGGACGGCTTTTTCCCAGGTAAAGGTTTGCGCGCGCAGTTCTCCGCGACGCGATAGTTCTTCCCTCAGGTCCGGACGGGCAGTGAGGGCGCGAAGCGCCTGGCCGAGCGCCGCTGTATCTTCGGGGTCCACCAGGAGGGCCGCATCGCCGGCTACTTCCGGGAGGGCCGAGCGGTTGGACGTCACGATGGGAAGGCCCGCGGTCATGGCTTCCAGCAGCGGCATGCCGAAACCTTCGTCCAGCGACGGGAAGGCGAAAATCATGGCGCCGGCATAGTATCGGGCGAGCGTCTCGGGCGAGACATAGCCGGTGACCGATATCCGGTCACAGGCGGGACTGCGCTCGATGCGGCGCAGGATTTCGTCCGCGCCGTAACCGCGGGATCCGGCGATCACCAGCCTCCAGGAGGGTTCGACGGTCTCGAAAGCTTCGACCAGGCGCCCGACGTTCTTGCGCTTCTGGACGGCGCCCACGTTCAGTATTATTTTTTCCCGCGCGGCGCCGGCGGGAAGCGGCAGCTTGCGGGCGCCGTGGTGAACCACCCACACTTTCGCCGGATCGACGCCCAGCAGCGACACCACCTGCCCCTTGGTAAACGCGGAGACCGCGACGATGGCGGCGGCTCGGCGAGAGGCATCGCGCGCCTGGGCGGCGAAGCGCGCGCGGAATTCCGGTGTCGAATATTCGCCGCTCATGACGAACAGATCGTGGAAGGTGGCGATGGCGCGGGGAAGCGGGATGTGCGGCAGGCGCTGGTTCAGACCATGGAACAGGACCGCCGAGCGCGGCCCGAGCGGCTCGGCCAGCAGCCTGCGCCGCGCGTTGGACGGAAGCTGGATGGAGCGCGAACGGAAGTAGCGGTGCGGCCGGTAACAGAAATCGAACGACACTTCGGGATGGGCGGCCGCCAGGCCCATGAGGATTTCGCGCGAGTAGAGCCCGACCCCGGAGAGCTCGTCCCCGAGGCTGTAGGTGGCGTCCAGGGCGATCGAGGCGCGAGATGGGCTAGGCGATTCCGTACGCTTTCATTTTGCGATAAAGCGTGGTGCGGCCGATGCCCAAGATCCGAGCGGCCTTAAGGCGCTCTCCGTGGGTGGAGGCCAAGGCGGCCGAGATGGCCAGTTTTTCGGTTTGCCCAAGGGAGATCACGGGAGACTTGGGCACCGGTTGGAATTCCGGGTCGTCCGCCGGATCGCCGGCCAGCACGCCGGAAAGGCGATCGAGCGAGTTGCGGGCGAGGTGGTTGAGCAGGGCCGAGGGCAGATCGGCCATCTGCAGCACGCCTTCGGATTGCATGACTGTCATGCGTTCGACGCAATGTTTCAACTCGCGGACGTTTCCCGGCCAGTCGTAGGAGAGCAGCGCGTCGAGCACCTCCTGGCTGGGGTAGAAGCCGGCGGCGCCCTCGAGGGGTTTGAGGAAGTGATCGAGGAGCAAAGGCAGGTCTTCTTTTCGTTCGCACAGGGCGGGCAGGCGGATGGTGAAGACGTTGAGGCGGTAATAGAGGTCTTTGCGGAAGCGTCCGGCAGCCACTTCGGCGTGCAGATCGCGGTGGGTGGCGGCAATGATGCGCAGGTCGACTTTTTTCCACTGCAAGGAGCCCACCGCGCGGAATTCGCTCTCCTGGATGAGGCGCAGCAGTTTGACCTGCATTTCGAGGGGCAAATCGCCGATTTCGTCGAAGAATGCGGTTCCGCCATCAGCCGCCTCCACCAGGCCCTTCTTGTTTTCCGCGGCGCCGCTGAAGGAGCCTTTCACGTGCCCGAAAAGCTCGCTTTCCACGAGGGTGCCGACCAGCGAGCCGCAGTCGATGGGGATGAACGGGCGCCGCGGGTCGGCTTCGTGGATGGCGCGCGCCACCACCTCTTTCCCGGTGCCGGTTTCGCCCAACAGCAGGACGGGCAGACGGTGGCGGGAGGCCTTCTCAATCAAGCGGCGTACGGAGGCTATCCGCGGCGACTGTCCCACGAGGCCGCGAAGACTGCCCGGGACGGTCCGGTTCATGGGAAGAATCTAGTCGCACGAGGAGGGCATTATTCTCACCAGAATCGTGGCGGATGCGCGCGGCCAGGGCTTCGGCGGCCTCGCGCGTGCTTTCGCCGCCCACCAGCACGCGCCAGATGCCGGAATCCTGTTCGGGAGCCACCAGGCGGGCGGCGCCGTAGCGGGTCTGCATCAGGGCGAAATAGCGCTGAGCGTTGGCGGGGATGCGGAAGGCGCCGGTTTGGACGGCGAACAGGACCGGCCGGGGGTCGGCGACTACGGGCCGGGGATCAGGGACCGCGAAGACCGGGGACGGGGCGAGAGGATGGGGATCGAGGCCGGCGGGGCCAATCACTTCCACCCGCACGCGCGCGGTGCCAGCCTCCATAATCCCGATGCTCTGGGCGGCGGCCCGCGAAAGATCGATGATGCGGCCGCCGACATAAGGGCCGCGGTCGATGATGCGAACCTGCACGCTCTTGTCGTTAGCCAGGTTCACCACCCGGACCAGGGTGTTGAAGGGAAGGGTGGGATGGGCCGCCGTGAACGTGTCCATATCGTACGTTTCGCCGCTGGCGGAGGATTGCCCGTGGTAGGGGTAGCCGTACCAACTGGCGAGGCCGTTTTCCGTGTAGCCCGCCTGCGGGGCCGCGGGAGAAACCAGCCACAGAGCGAGTGTGGCCGGGAGAGTGTACCGGGCCGATCGTATGGGAAGTCGCATGATACGCTCCTCGCTCAAGAATCTAGTCGCACCACGAAAGCCGATTTCTCACCGGATTCCCGGGCAATCCGGCCGGAAAGTTGGTTGGCGGCATCTTCGCTGGATTCCGCGCCTACCAGTACCCTCCACATGGGGGGATTCCCCGGACGGGGAACCAGGCGCGCGGATCCGTAGCGGGCGGCCATATCGGCGCGAACCCGCTCGGCATTCCTGCGATCGCGGAATACGCCCACCTGCACGGCGAACAGACCGGCGCCGGCGCCGGCGGGGATCCGGACGACTTCGACGCGCACGGGGACCACGCCCGGGCCGATCATGTCGATGGCGCGGGCCGCGGCGTGCGAGAGATCGATGATGCGCCCGTCGATGAAGGGACCGCGGTCGATAATGCGGACATCCACCGTCCTGCCGTTACCCAGGTTGGTTACGTGGACCCAGGTATCGAAAGGCAGGGTGCGGTGCGCGGCCGTGAGCGTCTCCATATCGTAGATCTCGCCATTCGCGGCCGGCCGTCCATGATAGGGATGGCCGTACCAGCTTGCCAAGCCGCTTTCCGTGTCCCCGACTTTCGCGACGGCCGGGGGGAGCGTTCCCGTCAGTCTCGGGTGCTTTTTGTGTGCGCAGCCGAATAGTAGCACGAGTGCAGACAGGAGCGCGATGCATCTCATGGCAATTCACTTTCGTAATAGCCACACCACCAGGGACACGAGGGCGCTCAGGAGAATGCAGGTGGTCAGGGGGAAATAGAAGGTGAAATTCTTCCCGTGGATGTAGATATCGCCGGGCAGCCGTCCGAGGCGCAACGGCGTATGCGCGGCAAGCAGGCCGACAACCACCAGGACGATGCCGGCGACGATCAGAAGGCGGCCAAGCGGCATGATGTATTTAAGGTAACACCAGTAGTACAGGCATTCGTGCCGGTGTAGTGGCACAGGCATTCGTGCCTGTGTGGGGTTACCAGGGGCCAGGGCACGGGCGTTCAGTTGTGGCGCCGGCTCTCAGCCAGGCTTCGGAGGGCCTTCCACGGGCGCGATGAAACGATAGCCGCGCCGCGCCAGGGTCTCGATATAACGGGGATTCTCGGCCGAGTCTCCCAGCGCCTCGCGCACTTTGTTGACGGCGCGGTTCAGGCTCTGGTCGAAATCCACGAAGGTGTCTTCGCCCCAACTTCTCCGCTGGAGTTCCTCACGGGTCACCAGTTCGCCGGGCCGTTCCACCAGCGCCTGGAGCACCTGGAACGGCTGATCCTGGATCTTGCGGATTCCGTGTTTCCGCAGCTCGCCGGTGCGGAGGTCCAGTTCGAAAGCGCCGAAGCGGACGGGCGGGGGGTCGCTCATTGACCTCTCTCGGAAGCGGTATTCATCATAACACTCGAACACCCGCGCCAAAAGCCCTCTTTTCGACGGAGAGAACTCGGTGGAAGTCTCAACGATTCAACCGGTTACCTCTATGAGGCAGTCCACGTTGCCGTGCTGGTCGACCGCATCGAGAAGAAGGCCGGCAAGTGGCGCAAAATGCTCGACTGTATATACACCGATCGTATATACTGAGTCGTGTTGGACAAGATCGAGGGCTTCGATTGGGATAACGCCAACGTGGGTCATATTTTGCGCCACGCTGTCACCCCTTTCGAGGTCGAAGAGGTCACGCGCGGCAAACACGTCGTCATCGCCGCGAGAACCATCAAACGAGAGAAGCGATGGAAACTGATTGGCAAGACGGCATCCGGGAGGTATCTGGTCGTGGTGTTCACTATTCGCCGGAAGCTGTTCCGAACCGTGACTGCTTATGAAATGAACACCGCAGAGAGGAGCAAGTATGCCCCGCAAATCGACTGACGTCGTGAAATTCAAGGCCAGCGCCGAAGGAGCCGACTGGTACGCGACCCCGCAAGGTCGTCGGCAGACGCAACGAGAGTTTGCTCGCGCGCTCAAGGACGGGACTCTGATTCGCTCGGCCGGATCGAAAATCGCGAAAAGCGATCCGAAGGTGCTGAAGCGGCTCATGGAAGAGGCTAAACGGAACGCGACACGCTCCATCTCAATTCGTGTCCCGATCGCCGACCTCGAACGGGCGCAGCAGATCGCCGAAAAGACCGGCGTCGGCTACCAAACCGTGCTCAAGCGATCCATCAGAGAAGGTCTGAAGCGGGTTGGCTGATTGCGAAAATATGATGTCAGCCCAGATGCCCCGCGGATGGCCTGCCGGGGCGTCCGCTCATCAGGTGGAAGTATTGGTCTTTCTGGCTCAGGACGCCGGCACGCGAGTGTTCTGCTACGCCAACGACCAGGCTAGTGCCGCACCGGCCCCAGGTACTTATCCAGCCAGTCGAGGCTCTCGCGAACCGCGTCCGGACGAGGAAATGCGCCGTGCCCGCCCTCGTAGATCACGTGCTTTTTGTCGTTGTCCGGCGTGCCCAGGAAGTGGAAGAGCGGGCGCTGCGACGACTCCAGCGGGAACGAATTATCATACCGTCCGTTCAACATGAGCACCGGAATGGTCACGTGCGCCACGAAGTTGAACGGATCGGCCTCCGGCAAATAGCGGACGGTGAGCTGAAGCCCCCCGGACGCCAGGATCGCCGCCTTGATTCGCTTCTCAATCGCCGGCAGGTGCGCCCCTTCAGTCCCGCCGAGGCTGTCGCCGAACCAGGCCACCTTCGTGCTGTCGATGTCCTTTCGCGTCTCCAGGTAGTCGAGCGTTCGGCCCAGGTCTTTCGCCCACGCGATCGCGTGGTCGCGCTGAAAGGCCGGTGGATTGTTGCCCGGCACGAAGCCGTCCCGCCGCTCATACATACCCTTGTAAATCGGGAAGACCAGCGCCCGCCCGCTTTTCATGAGGAAGCCGCGGGTTTCCTCGAGGCTCGCCACATCGGGCCGATCGTCCAAAAAGGCAAACCCGCCCGGAAAATACACCACCGCCTGGAACGGCGGAGACGCGTTCTTCGGTAGAAAGAGGTATGCCGCTGCGCGCTCGTGGCCGTATGCGGCATCGAAGGTCACCTTCGTTCGCGACCATGCCTCCGCGGTCGCCGTCTCCTCCACCTGCGCGTTCAGTTCCCCTTTGTCGTAGCCGTAAAGTGCGCTGTAGGCTTTGAAGACCTCGTCCGAGACCGGCTTCTCTTTCCAGTAGTCGCGAGTCCTCACCTCCAGACGCGCCGCCGCCGCAGCGGTGGGCGGTGAGTCGAGTTTGACGCAGCGAAAACCGAAGTTAGGCAGGCGGTCCCAGGGCGATTGCGCATCCGTGAAATTGAACATGTAGTCCGGCTCGCCGAACCCTCCGCCCAGGATCAGTCTCATGGCATCCCGCGCCTCGTTCCAGCACCACTCCTTCACGTTGCCGGCCATGTCCGTTGTGCCGAACCCACTCAGAGTGCCCTCGCTTCCAACCGGCTGCGTTCCTTCGCGCCGGAAGTTACTTCCGGAGGTAATCAAGGGCGTGTAACCCGCCGACTGCGA
>Ga0326728_10018325_pt1 | contig 13815 bp, 11 predicted proteins | sample MB3enrmetagenome_FD_207602 | JGI IMG/M metagenome (GOLD analysis project Ga0326728, IMG submission 207602) | Lab enriched peat soil microbial communities from McLean, Ithaca, NY, United States - MB31MN | ecosystem: Environmental > Terrestrial > Soil > Wetlands > Peat | place: USA: New York... | reverse complement strand
CTTACAAAATGGCCACCGCCGTCCGGCGCATTTATGATCAGATGGCGGAGCCAAAATGGGTCATCGCCATGGGCGCTTGCGCTTCGACGGGCGGGATGTATCGCAGTTACGCGGTGTTGCAAGGGGTGGATACCATTGTGCCGGTGGATGTCTATGTGTCAGGATGTCCGCCCCGACCGGAAGCTTTGCTGGATGCTCTGATTAAAATGCAGGGGAAGGTGGCCAGGGAGCCTTTCATGGCCCTGCAAAAAGGGGTTGCCTGAACCGGCCCGCTGGCCGGTGAGATTTTTCCATGTCTGCGCGCGAATTTGCCCAACAATTGAAGGCGCGGTTCGGGGACTGTATCTCCGAACCGAAGGAGTTCCGCGCCGAAATCACGGTGCAATTGTCCGAGGCCGGGCGCATCGCGGAAATCTGCCAGTTTGCCAAAAAGGAGATGGGTTTCGATTATCTGGTGGACATCAGCAGCATCGACAATTACGGCACGGACCCGAGGTGGACGGTTGTTTATCATCTTTACGGGTTCGGGCATCATTGCCATCTCCGTGTGAAAACGGATGTGAGCGAGGAAAAATCCGAACTGCCCACCGTGACCGGCATCTGGCGCGCGGCGGACTGGCATGAACGGGAAGTTTACGACATGATGGGCCTTCGGTTTCGAGGGCATCCGGATTTGCGGCGGATTTTGATGTGGGAGGGGTATCCTTATTTTCCGTTGCGCAAGGATTTTCCGCTGGCGGGCAAGCCGTCGGACGTGCCGGAGGTGGCCTTTACCCGTGCGGCGCCGGAGGAGGGCGGGCCTTTCGTGACCCGTCCCGGCGGCAAGGACAGCACCGCGCGCGAGCCGCGCGCGCACGAACTGGAAGCGGATGACTCGGCGGCCGGGGCGCGCGCGGAGAAAAGATAGAGCATGGCGACGCAAGAACTACAAGTTCCGGATCCAGCAGCGCAGGCGGCGGCATTGTCGGCGGGCGCCGCGGAGGAATTGACCGATCTTCAGGGCGAGAAAATGGTGCTGAACATGGGGCCGTCGCATCCGGCCACGCATGGCGTGTTGCGGCTGGTCCTGGAACTGGACGGCGAAATCATTACCAAGGCCACTCCCGACATCGGCTACCTCCATCGCGGCGATGAAAAAATCGCCGAGAACATGACCTACACCCAGTTCATTCCTTACACGGACCGGCTGGATTATCTGGCGCCCCTGGCCAACAACGTCGCCTATGCGCTGGCCGTCGAGAAATTGATGGGCATTGATCGTGAACTGCCGCCGCGTTGCCAGTACATTCGCGTGATTTGTTGTGAACTGGCCCGCCTCTCCTCGCACCTGCTCGGGCTTGGCTCCATGGCCATGGATGTGGGGGCGCTGACGGTTTTTCTCTTCACCTTCACCGAACGGGAGAAGATTTACAATTTGATCGAGGCCCTGACCGGCGCGCGGTTCACCACGTCCTACACGCGCATCGGCGGACTGGCGCGCGATCTGTCGGCGGGCTGGGTGGAACAGTGCCGCCAATTCCTGGGCGAAGTGGTGGTCACTATTGACGAAACGGAGAAGCTGCTGACTCGCAATAAAATTTTCGTGGATCGCAACCGCGACATCGGCGTGATTTCGCGCGAGGCGGCGATGGATTACGGGTTGAGCGGCCCGAACCTGCGCGGCAGCGGAGTGGAGTTTGACCTGCGCAAAGCGCATCCTTATTTGGTCTATGACCAATTGGAATTCGATGTGCCCGCCGGGTCGGCGGGGGATTGCTATGATCGTTACCTGGTGCGGATCGAGGAGATGCGGCAAAGCGTCGGCCTGCTGCGCCAGTGCCTGGACAAATTGCCCGGAGGCCCCGACAACAAGGCAAAGGAACCGGTGGACATCCCCGATGGCAAAACCGTTTTGCCCTCCAAACATAAAGTGCTCACCAGCATGGAGGAATTGATCCACCAATTCATCCTCGTCACCGAAGGGGTCAACGCGCCGCCGGGCGAAGTTTATTTTTCCGCCGAGAATCCCAAGGGCGAACTGGGTTTTTACATTCACAGCAAAGGAGGCGGGACGCCCCACCGCCTGAAAATCCGCAGCCCCTCGTTCTGCAACCTGAGCATCCTGCCTTTGTTGATGCCCGGCCACATGATCAGCGACACGGTGGCGATATTCGGCTCGCTCGATTTCGTCATGGGAGAATGCGACCGATGAGCTTCACCGTTCCAGCCGAACTGGAGAGCGAGCTGAACGAGCTGCTCACCCATTACCCGGAAAAGCGCAGCGCCTCGCTCATGTGCCTGCACGCCATTCAGGAGCGTTTCGGCTGCATCTCGCCGGAAGCGATGGAGTGGACGGCCAGCCGGCTTGGCTTGCAGCCGATTAATATTTACGAATTGGTCACGTTTTATCCCATGTTCCGGCAGACGCCGGTTGGCCGGCACCACATCAAGGTCTGCCGCACCTTGAGTTGCGCGCTGGGCGGCAGCCAGGAATTGCGGGACCATATCTGCCGGAAACTCGGTTTGGATGTTTCGGAACACGGCCTGCAAACCACCAAGGACGGCAAATTTTCGGTCGAGTTTGTCGAGTGCCTGGCCAGTTGCGGGACGGCCCCGGTGGTCATGGTCAACGAAGATTTTTACGAAGGCGTTTCAACGCAGAAGGCGGATGAAATCGTCGCGAAATGCCAATAACAATGCAATCTGCAAACAGTTTGGCTGCCCGACATGGATTTGAACCATGACAAACAGATCCAGAGTCTGCTGTGCTACCGTTACACCATCGGGCAATGATGGAGATTTAAGCTTAAAGAGTTTGGCCGCGGAGTCAAGTTTTGGCCGTGGCGCCCGCGCGCCGCATTGATAGTTATGCCGCAACAATACCGGCTCATTTTAAAGAACCTCGATCAACCCGGCTACACGCCGGACATCGGTTGCTATTTGCGTCACGGCGGCTATGAAGTCTTGAAAAAGGCGCTGGCCCTGCCCGCCAAAGACCTGCCGGATGGCAGGAAGGTTTCCGCCCAGGAGCAGATTCGCCAGGAAGTCACAATTTCCGGGCTGCGCGGCCGGGGTGGCGCGGGGTTCTCGTGCGGGTTGAAATGGTCGTTCGTGGATCGAAAGAGCGGCAAGCCCATTTATCTGATCTGCAACGCCGACGAATCCGAGCCGGGCACCTTCAAAGACCGGCAGATCATTTACAAGGACCCCCACCAACTGCTGGAAGGGATGATGATCTCCTGTTTCGCCAACGATGTTCATCTGGCTTACATCTATATTCGCGGGGAAATGCCGGATGGGGCCAGGCTGTTGCTGCGCGCCCTGGCCGAGGCGCGCGCCAAAAATTTCCTCGGCAAAAACATCCTGGGCCGCGGCTATGACCTGGAGATTTACGTCCATCGCGGCGCGGGCGCTTACATCTGCGGCGAGGAAACAGGGTTGATTGAATCCCTGGAAGGCAAGCGCGCCTATCCCCGCATCAAGCCGCCTTATTTTCCGGCCTTGTTCGGCTTGTATCTCTGCCCGACCATCGTCAACAACGTCGAAACCCTCGCGGCAGTCAAACATATTATCCAAATGGGCGGCTCCGAATACGCCAAGCTGGGCACGCCCAACAACACCGGCACCCGCATGGTCTGCCTCAGCGGGCACGTCAAAAAGCCCGGCTATTACGAAGTGGAAGTGGGCAAGGCGACGATCGGGGAGCTGATTTTTCACGAGAATTTCGGCGGCGGATTGCGCGAGGGCAGAAAATTGCTGGCCGTCATTCCCGGCGGCGCGTCGGCCAAAATTTTCAAAGCGGGCGACAAATTCAAGTTGAAGAGGAAGGCGGCGGACGGGCAGACGGCCACGGTGGAGGTGGACATGCTGGATTTGCCTTACGATTTCGACACCCTGCAACAGGCCGGCAGCATGTCGGGTTCGGGCGCGATCATTGTGATGGATGATTCGACCGACATCGTCGCCGCGCTGGCGAACATTGCCGATTTTTACGCGCACGAAAGCTGCGGGCAATGCACGCCCTGCCGGGAAGGGTCCCTCTGGATGGCCAAGGCGCTGCGCCGCCTCACCCACGGACACGGGCGCGAACAGGACGCCGAGTACCTGCTCGACATCGCGCAGAACATCCAGGGGCGGACGATTTGCGCCTTTGGCGAGGCCTGCGCGTGGCCGGTGTTGAGTTTCGTCAACAAGTTCCGGGCTGAATTTGAGAGCCGCGGCGCGGCGGACGAAGCCAAAAACAAAGGGGCGGGGCCGGCGCAGGGGATGAGAATTGCGGCGAGCCCGGGAGAGTGAAGAATGCCAAAGCTTTATATTTATTTTGGTTTGGTGGTTTATTTTTATGCTAATGAGCGCGAGCCGGTTCATGTTCATGGCGAGTTTCAGGGCCACGAAGCCAAGGCGGAAATTATTTTGCGGAATGGAAAGATTACGAAGATTGTTTTCAGCAATGTCGCGGGCATGCCGCCGCTTGAGGGGCCGAAACTCCGGGCTTTTAAGCGTCTGGTTGAGGTCAAAGCCGATGAAATTGTCGGGAGATGGATAGATTATTTTGTCAAAAAGATTCGCCACAAACCAGAAGTCATAACGAGAAAACTGAAATGAAAGCGCAAACAACCGAATACCTGGAAATTACCGAGGCCAAACATATCGGTGATTATCGAATTTCCCTTCGTTTTAACGATGGAACGAAACGGGTGATGGATTTCGGCCCGTTTCTCCGTCACGCTGGAAACCCTGAAATCACCGCTTACAGAAATTTAAAAAAATTCAAAAGCTTTCATCTGCATTACGGTAATCTAATGTGGGGCGATTACGAAATGATCTTCCCAATTGCCGATTTGTACCGCGGAGAAATCTAACGCTCAAATATGTCCACTTCCACGACAACCGAACAAAAGCCCGCGCCGCCGCCGGTGGAGAAAATCCGCATCAAGGTGGATGGGCGCGAGATCGAAGTGCCCAAATTGTCGCCGGATTGGCAAGGCAAGTTGCAGCCCACAACCATGCTCCAGGCGTGCGCCCTGGCCGGCGTCGAGATTCCGCATTATTGTTATCATCCCAAGCTCCCCATTGCCGGCAATTGCCGCATGTGCCTGGTGGAATTCGGTGCGCCGGCCATCGGGCCGGACAGGAAACCGTTGCTCAATCCCGACGGCACGCCCAGGATTGCGCGCTCGGTTTTGCCCTACGAACCCGGCACGCCCCGGGGCGCCATCAGTTGCGCGACGCCGATTTCCCCGGGCATGGAAATTTATCCCGGTTCGCCGGCGACCCAACAAATGCGCGAGGCGGTGTTGGAAGCCTTGTTGATCAATCATCCGCTGGATTGCCCGATTTGCGACCAGGCGGGCGAATGCAAGTTGCAGGAGTATTCGGTGGATTATGGGCGGGCCGCCAGCCGCTTTGCCGAGGAGAAAGTACACAAACCGAAGCAGGTGGATTTGGGGCCGCGCATTGTCCTGGATGATGAACGCTGCATTCTTTGCTCGCGCTGCATCCGTTTCTCGCGCGACATTGCGGGCGATGACGCGCTCGGGTTTGCGCAGCGCGGCAGCCACAGCACCCTGACCCACTTTCCGGGCAAGCCTTTCGACAACAACTACACCCTGAACACCGTTGATATTTGTCCCGTCGGGGCGTTGACCTCGAAGGATTTCCGCTTCCAGATGCGGGTCTGGTTTCTCAAGGAGAGCAAAAGCCTTTGCGCCAGTTGCGCCACGGGCTGCAACATCATCATCGGCTCGCGCGAGGATAAAGTCCTTCGCTATGTGCCGAGGGAGAACGACGCGGTCAATTCCTGCTGGATGTGCGATTACGGCCGGCTCAATTACAAATGGATCAATCGCCCGGACCGGCTGGCCGAAGTCGGCGGGTCCAAGCTCAAGGGGCAAAGCCGGGCGCGAGCCTGGCCGATGGCGATTCATGAAATCTCGGAGATTTTGCGCGGCGCCAACGACGGCTCCATCGCCATCATTGCCTCGGCGCGCCAGACCAATGAAGAGCTGTTCCTTTTGAAGAAACTGGTGGCCCGGTTCAACGCCCTGACTGATTCGGTCCCGCGCACGGCGGAGGGCGACAAACTGTTGCTCAACGCCGACCGCAATCCCAACAGCGTCGGGGCAAGGTTGATCGGGCTTTCGGCCGCGCCGATGGGGGCGAACCTGCCAAAAATCGCCGCGGACATTGCCGCCGGGCACATCAAAACGTTGATCGTCTTTGGCGAAGACGTCACCCGGTGCGGCCTGGGTGAAAATCTGTTGGGGAACCTGAAGACCCTGATTGTCAGTGATATTTTGCCGAACAAGACGACGGAACTGGCGCACTATCTTTTGCCGGGCTGCGCCCACGCCGAGAAGCGCGGCAGCTTCGTCAACGGCAAGGGCCGCGTGCAGCGATTCATGCAGAACATCCAGCCCCGGGGCAACGCGCGGCCGGAGTGGGAATTTTTGCTCGAATTGGTCCGTGGCCCGGGCGGCCCGGACGGCGCGGCCGGCATTGAAGGGGTGTTCAATCAAATGGCGCGCGAGGTGCCGGCCTTCAACGGGCTGACGTGGGCGGCGCTGGGGGACTTGGGAGTCACCGTGCCGATTTAACTATTCCAGGATGAAACGATGAATTGGTTCAACAGTTTAGACCCGGAGACGCAGTTTGTCATTTTCAGCGTCGTGAAAATCATCGGCGTGTTCGCGGTGGTCATGACGGGGGTGGCGTATGCCGTCCTGGCCGAGCGCAAGATTTCGGCGTGCATCCAGGATCGCATCGGCCCCAACCGGGTGGGGCCGGCCGGTCTCTTGCAGCCGGTGGCCGATGGAGTGAAGGCCTTTCTCAAGGAGGATTTTACGCCGGCGCATGTCCGTAAAATCTATTTTTGGCTGGCGCCGATGATTGTCATGATTCCCGCCCTGTTGGTTCTGGCGGTTATTCCTTTCGGCTCCAGGCTGGGCGGGCAGAAAATGGTCATAGCCGATTTGAACGTGGGCATCCTTTACACCTTTGGCATCGTTTCGCTGGGGGTCTATGGCATCGTGCTGGCGGGGTATGCCTCCAATTCGAAGTATCCGTTTTTCGGCGGCATCCGTTCCAGCGCGCAGATGATTTCCTACGAAATTGCCATGGGCATGTCGGTCATTCCGGTTTTCCTCATCGTGGGCGACTTGAACCTGGGCCGGGTCATTGAGCATCAAGCCCGGCACGGCTGGCTCATCCTCTACACGCCGCTCTCCTTCATTATTTTCATGATCTCCTCATTTGCCGAAACCAACCGGCTGCCCTTCGACCTGCCGGAAGCGGAGCAGGAATTGGTCGCCGGATATAATACCGAGTACAGCTCGATGAAGTTCGCGCTTTTTTTCATGGGCGAATACGCCAATATGATTGCGGCCTCGGCCATGATGGTCACCTTGTTCCTGGGCGGATGGACCCTGCCCTTCGCGGGTTTGGACAACCCGGACCCTGCGTCCAAGATGATCGGGTTGGCGCAGATCGCGATTTTTCTGGGCAAGATCATGGTCTTGATGGGACTTTGCATTTGGGTGCGCTGGATGTGGCCGCGCTTTCGCTACGATCAATTGATGGATTTGGGCTGGCGGCGGTTCCTGCCGCTGTCCCTGCTCAACATCGCGGCGACCGCGCTCTGGCTGTGGGTTGTGGCGAAGCATTGACGCATGAGGGTGTGGGACAAAATTCTTCGCGGGTTTTGCCCTTCAGTTTGCAGCGCCGGAAAAAATCTGAAGTCCATCTTTGAATTTCTCAAGAAAACCCGTCCAAAAAAACAGTGAAATATTCACGGTTTTGGTTTTTCCCTGATGTCTGATAGCTGTTTTGATTTGTTGCAACTGCTTTATCTTGTGATGTTTGCGACTTGCGCCGTTTTTTCTTGACAATATCTCTTGTTGACAATCATATTAGCTGGAACAATTCAACAGAAGGGAACGAAGGGAACCAAGCAATGACGTCATTGGGCTGGGATGATCCCCTTGAAAGATGTCTGGCAACGCTCGATCAAACGCTGGCAAAAGGTTTTGCGGATGAAACGGGGCTGGTGGAACTGCTGCATTGAAATGGATGCGGCGGCGAAACAATTTCTGGAAGAACACAGCAGACATTCCCACCGGCGTGGCCTTCGACATTCACAAGCAGAATGAGCGACAGCGGGCAAAGCGGGCGGCAGCGCCGGATAATCTTGCGCCACCGCCACCCGATAATCTGGTGAAGGACGTACCTGATAATCCGGCTTAAGAGGCGGTTTGTTGCCATCATTTCCCCCAAGTTTTCCTTGCGGATTCAGGGGCGATTTCACACTCTTTGCTGCATGGCTATTACCCCTGACGACCTGACGAAGTTTCACCCGCAAACGGTGTTGCGGGATTGGGGCCATGGCAACGCCTTCAAGCTCGCCGACGCACACACGGGAGTGTGCGTTTTCGGCGCAACCGCCAGTGGCAAAGGAACTGGAGAACATAAAAGCAGGGCCAGCCAGGCTGACAAATGCACCGAGCACGAACACGAAGACGGTTCCGCGAGATGACGCGAAAGGAAAGTGAGAGATTTTTGCCAAGGAGCGTATGACCCCGATTGAGCACCTCAAGACAAAGTGCCCTCGATGCCGGACAACAATCGAGTTTCCAAAGCACGGCCTCGGCCAGCAAGTTCCATGTCCCACTTGCCAGTGGATCATAACACTGAAGAAACCTTTCCCGAAAACTGTCTGTGCAATAGCCATCATTTGCGGCCTTTTTGTAGTGGCGGGGGCCGTCGCGGTGGTAGCCAGAAAACCGCATCCCAATACTACTCAGTCAACCGCCGTCAGCACACACGCAGGCCATCAATCAGAAACGCCTCAGCAGACAGAACCGGAAGAAGAACGCATCCAGGACAACGATCCTTTGCTCATTGCAGCAAACAGAGGCGACGCAGTAGCACAATACCAAATGGGGTCAAATTCCTACATCCATCGAAATTACACCGAGGCACTAAAATGGTATCGGAAGGCTGCGGAGCAAGGCAACATTCGCGGCGAGATTAGCCTTGGTTATGGTTATTACGAGGGCAAAGGTGTGGCCAGGGACGCTGGCGAAGCTGTAAAATGGTGGAGAAAGGCGGCAGATCAAGGAAACGCGGAGGCAGAAGCTAATCTTGGCCATTCGTACTACTTTGGCGAAGGGGTGTCCAAGGATTATGCGGAAGCGGTGAAGTGGAATCGTGGGGCCGCTGAAAAAGGAGAACCATTGGCGCAGACCGCCTTAGGAAATGCGTACTATTATGGACAAGGACTACCACAGGACTATACCGAAGCAGTGAATTGGTATCGTAAGGCGGCCGAACAAGGGTATGCTGCGGCTGAAAAAAACCTTGGAGAATGCTATCAAGATGGTCAAGGAATTACGAAGGACTTAATACAAGCGGTGAAATGGTTTCGGAAAGCTGCCGAGCAAGGAGAAGTCACCGGGGAATTTGCACTCGCCCGCTGTTACGCGTCCGGACTCGGAGTTGCTACCGATAATGTCGAAGCTTACAAATGGTTCCAGCTTGCACTCAAGCAACAATACGACGGGCCGAACGATTACAGGGAACAGATGGTCATTGAGTGCGCCAACGTAAAGATAGCATTGATCCCAGAGCAAATTCAAGAGGCCGACAAGGCGGTGGCCGCATTCGTGCCTGGCACACCGGTCAAAGAAGCGCCGAGTGAATCCACAGAACCAATCCTCTTTAGGGAGGAGACCGGCCACTTTGAAATTCGAGTCGAGCGAATTCTAAAGGGACAGCGTGTTTTCGATGAAGGACTTATATACCCCAGTCAGATGGACAGCCCCCAAAAGGAGATAGTATATTTTGAAGTTTCCGTAAAAAATATTTCAGGTGAGCAAGAACATTATCTTTGGCATTTTGCTTTCACATTAGAGGATTCGGAAGGAAACAGCTATTCTTGCGAACAGCCAAAAGATTATATTCGGGGGGCCATTCACATGGGCAAAACGGGACGAGGTGGGATTGCCTTTCAGATTTACAATGGGCACCGGCCGACAAAATTGATCTATGACACGGGGGAAGTGATCTACAACCCGGTAACGGGCGGAAATACTGGGCTTAAGGTTTTTGCAACAGCGAGCCTTCAAAATGTGAGCGTTTTTCAAAACGACATTAAGCCAGAGCAGCAAGCGGAAGGCCAGGAAGACATCGATACATTGCTTGTTGCGGCGAATCGGGGCGACCCAGCGGCCCAGTGGAAGGTTGGATCGAATTATTTCTTTCAAGCGAAAAACTACGCCGAATCGGCAAAATGGTGGAGGAAGGCAGCAGATCAAGGAAACGCAGAAGCACAATTGTATCTCGGCATTTCGTATGACCGAGGGGAAGGGGTCGCGCAGGATGTCACAGAATCGGTCAAATGGTGGAGAAAAGCGGCCGTACAGGGGAACAGTCATGCGCAGATTTTACTCGGCGCAGATTACCAGGAAGGTAGAGGCGTTGCAAAGGACTATTCCGAAGCGGTCAAATGGTATCGCGCTGCGGCGGAGCAAGGATCAGCAGGCGCACAATTGGACCTTGGCGATTGTTATATGAAGGGCAAAGGTGTCAGGAAAGATTACGCGGAAGCCGTTAATTGGATTCAGAAGGCGGCAGACCAAGGTGACGCCGAGGCCCAGGCATCGCTTGGCGCATGCTATGACGAAGGTAGGGGGGTGCGGCAGGATTACGCGAAAGCAGTTGAATGGTATCGTAAGGCGGCGGAGCAAGGACATGCGGCCGCCGAATTCAACCTCGGCAGTTGCTACGAAAATGGGCAAGGAGTGATTAAAGATTATGCAGAAGCATTCAAGTGGTATCGCCAGGCCGCCAAAGGTGGCGACGCAAAAGCGGAATATAATCTCGCCTGTTGTTATGTAAATGGCGTCGGGGTTGTCAGGGACTTCGTAATGGCAGACGCATGGCTCAATGTTTCGGCGGCGCAGGGGGATATGAGCGCGAGAAAAATGCTGCCGCAGCTTGAACAGCGGATGACTCAAGAGGCCATCGCCGAAGGGCAGCGGCACGCCCGGGAGTTTCAAGCGCAAAACGCAACACAATAACCGCAAAATTGGGCAATTCCCTGCCGAGTCAACATTCTGTTTGTCCGCATTTATATCGGAAGGAAGGCGATGCTTTGGCGCGATGGCGGAAGACTTCACCATCCCGCCCGCCTCGTCGTCCAGCAAGACCGGAACCCACCTATCGCGGGCACATGATCGCCTGCTCGGCGAAATAAATCATGGCGTCATTTCATTCTTACGGTGCCATCTCGGACGCAGAAATACTCCATCGGGGTATTGAATGAAGCCATATCCTTCGTCAGCAAGTGCCTGGGCAAATCGGGCTTCTGGTGAAACAACGACAAACGGCCAATCGCAGAATTCTTGATATGTGTTCAGGTCTCTCACAATTTGTCCAAAGGAATGGATCGTTGTCTTGGCATCTAGTCCAACCTTGAATGGATCGCTCCAAGGGGTGAACCAATCGAGTGCATCGCCTGCGAGCATGGGGTTTCCGGATTGGTCACTGTGGAAGGAAGTGGTCGTCAAGACATTATTACTTCGAATCGTCAAAACGATGTCCGCGTATCCGACGATGTCGGTTGTCTTGTATCGCGCACGCTTGATTGGAACTTCGCAAGCTGAAGACACATCAATTTGACGCAGCGGCGGCTCACTGAGGCCGGGCCATGATCTGAGAGTTACGAGATGATCCCTCATGGAATTGAGACGAGCACTTTTATCTACCTGGTACAACAATTCACCATCCCCAGAACAACGCCACAGATTTTCTCGGATCAAGTCTTCTTCCAAAATTTTCTTTCGCTGTTCGACCTTTTGTGTGAATCGGGTTCGTTCTCCTTCGATGAGCTTGGCATCCCAACCTTCAGTCCAGCCCGTCAGTTTTTTGCCAACCTCAAGTGCGTTATCTTTCAACCAGAGAACAATTTCATCGTGCAGGGATGCCTTCAAGTCTTCGTCTGGAAATCCGAATTGCTGCTGTCTTACGTTCATCTTTGTTCTCGCCATGTGATTGCAGGGTTAATTCTGCGTTTACATAAGGCCATGAAAAGGTCTTAGTTAGGAAATCCGTCTGCATTCTGCATTTCATACTCCACCGGCGAAGCCGCCTGTTGCGCGAACATGATCGCCAGGTCGGTGAACATTATCGTGGCGTCAAACGCGCCCGCGCTCGGCACGAACTTCCCGCCCATCGCGTAAAGCTTCTGGGCAATAATCTTCTGTTCTTCGACCAGGTCCACCCGCACGGTCACATTCGCCCAGTCAAAACGCCCCATCATATCGCGGTGCAATTTCACCCTCATCTCCCCATCGTGATTCATCCCTGGCTTGACATACGCCCCCTCCTCCATACCGGCCGAAATCGCCGTAAGCCGTTGCGACGGCATTATGATGCAATTCTCCTGCGTGGTTCCGATCAGCGTGTACCTCGACTCATTTGGCATAGCCCAAATGCTGAAATTCCCCTTCGCCGCCGCATTCGTGCATTGGATTGAATACCCGGTGTAAGCCTTCCATTGCAAAGTCGCCAACTTCGGCACCACGTCCGCTGCCCAGCCCTTCTCGAAAATCTGCTCGTTTACGGCAGCATACACTGGGTTCTCGAAAACCGCCACGCCCGTCTGCGCCCCACCATTCTCGTCCAGCCCGAAAATCGTCAACGTAATGGGCCCTGAATCCGTGATTGTATTCTTCGCCACCGCCACCAGGTCCTTCGGATACCCTTTGATCTTGAGGGTCACCGTCGGTTGATTGTCGCCATGAGGCGACCCAGGGTTATTCACGCGGGAATTCGCCGCCCCGATCTGGATGTGGGCAAGTTCCTCCGCCTGATCGCGCGTGACATAGACCATCATCTCGGCGCCCAGCGCGGATTTGACCGCGATCTGAACTTGCGCCGATGTTAATGGATTTGGCGCTTGCATTTGCCACTAAAGATGTCGCCGCCAGGACGCAAAATCAATCGTTTAATGCGTTTTTTTCTCCAACAAAGAAGCCTCGGACAGGCGGAAGGCAAACACCCAGGCTTTCCGGGTCAAGCGTCCGGTCCCGGTTCGACTCCTCCGTCACCGACCACGAACGCCGACGAGTCGCCGCAGAATTCTCCGGTTACGGTTCCGCCGTAATGGTTAACCCCTGTTTGGACCAATCCCCCGGCGAGCAGCGCGCTCCCGACTAATTTGGTTGTTGTCGAAACCACGGACAACACGCCCGTTCAGACGAACGATTTCACCATAACGATCACCAATGGAACCTTGGATTTCGGCAAATTGTCCGGGCCGGCGATGCCTTTGAACGGTTCAATCGCCGCCAAAACGGGACTGTCGAAAGTGACTTTCGGGAGCGGAGCGTCAAAAACAACCGGCTACGGGGTGATTTTGCTCAATGGAACCAATGGCGGCAGTTATTTTTTGAACTAACCCAATGCTGGAGCGGTCATCTTGGAGCCTTAAACGCATCGCAGCCGCCCGGTTAAAAGGACGCATCCCACCTTTGTCGAGGTCTTGACCTGTAGCGCAGATTGCCAATCTGCCGTGTCGCCGGTTGGCAACCGGCGGGGCAACGGTGGGTTTGAATGGTTGGACTGTCTGCGGATTGCCAATCCGCGATACAGCCGACTGCCAGTCGGCGCTACGGGGAAATGCTAAAGGCATTAAAAAATACGGCAATGCAGATGTCGCTCATTTTGCGGGCAAAATCTCCTGCTTTAATAATTGCGCCGAAATAGCTGCGAAATGCGGGTCACGATGAACAAGCGTCGCGTTTCGCAGAGATGCGCTGGCAGCGATCAAAATGTCCA
>Ga0326728_10018323_pt1 | contig 13818 bp, 6 predicted proteins | sample MB3enrmetagenome_FD_207602 | JGI IMG/M metagenome (GOLD analysis project Ga0326728, IMG submission 207602) | Lab enriched peat soil microbial communities from McLean, Ithaca, NY, United States - MB31MN | ecosystem: Environmental > Terrestrial > Soil > Wetlands > Peat | place: USA: New York... | reverse complement strand
TGGCTTCGGCGAACATGTCGATACCCCATAATGCACTCGACTGATCACTCCAGAGACCGCATCGTCTCTTCCCCCCTGCTTTCCCGGTTCTTTCGAAGGGCCTCCGATTGGGTAAGAGCTTCGCGGGCCGCGCTCTCATCACCAATCTTCTTGTAGAGCATGGCGATCTGGTAATGGAAAGATCCGTCGGGATCGTCAGGTAGGGCCTGCTTCAACTCTACGATCGCCTCCTGCGTGCGTCCCTGGGATGCAAAAATCTTGCCGAGCAGGGCGTGGGCTTTCGCGAGGCTCGAAGGATCCCCGCTTAAACTCAACTTCGCATAAGGCTCTGCTTCCGCGAATTGATGGCGAAGAACCAGGATATCCGCCATCATGAAGTTCGCTTCGGGGTTTTGGGGGGCTAATTGGAGTACCGTTTTCAGCTCTGGCAAGGCTTCATCCAGAAGGAATGCACTGTAAAAAGTGGCAGCAAGGCCAAGGTGGGCAGACACCTCTTGAGGCTTGAGTTCAATCGCTTTCCGGTACTCGGTCTCCGCTTCGCTGAATTCCTTTCTTTTCCGGTAAACGTCTCCAAGCATGACGTGGACGGTGGGCGAGTTGGGATCGGCCAGACCTGTCTGGACCAAGGCGTTCACCGCAAGGACCTGGCTGGCTTTGATCCGCCAATACCATGCGGCAGGGCTCTGCGCATCGGCATCGAGAGTTTTTTGGCTCGCCAGGAAGCTCGTCCGAAAGTCGCCGGAATCGTACGCACACTCGGCTAGGAGCAGGGAGTCCTGGGGGCTCAACCTCAACAGCGCAGGCTTCAAGCTTTCCCGGCAATCGGTGTACTTTCCCTCCGAGTAGAATTGGGCAGCTCTCGCCTGGCTCACCCTCTGCGCTGCCACATCAGGAACTGGCTGGACGGAGCCCGTGAGAAAATTTGTGGACGTCTCCGCCAAGGTCTCGATAGGATCTTGGCGCCATCTCGCCAGAGCCGCTAACAGTGCATCTCGAAGTCCGGGGGGGAAGCCGCCGGGAGCCTGGGTTTCCCGGAGTTGCCTTTCCAAGCCATCGAATTTTTCAGCACTCAAGCCCTGCCACAGTATTGGGGCATTCGCGGAAAGAAAGTTATGGTCGGCCTGCCAGACTTGGGAAAGCTCGTCAACAGCGGTGGCCATATCGCCGCGGCCAACGGCGATGCGGGCCAGGCCGAGGCGAGCTATTAGACAGCGGGGCGCGTCCTTGAGTTCGGTCTGAAACTCCCGCTCCGCCTCGTCTGACTTGCCTGATGGAACAAGGGCAAGACCAAAGTCAGAACGGAGGCAGGCCGGGGCGGATCGCGCCCCGAGCACCTGGCGGTATTTCCCAACAGCATCGTTTAGACGGCCTTCTTGCGCGAAAGACTGCGCCCCCAAAGCCTGGAACCAGGCGGAGTTTAAGTGCGCTTTTCCCATGCGTTCGACGCCCTCGTCCTCTAAACTTAAATAGGTCGATCCCAGGCGGAACCAGGCGCGTGGGTTGCCGGGATTCAACTGCACATACCGGTCATAGGAGGTCCGTGCTTTGACGTAATTGCCCAAATTCGTGTAGCCCTGACCCAGGCCTAAAATTGCGTTTACGTCAAGAGGCTTGAGTTCGTGCGCCCGCTCGAGATAGGGAATGGCCTCGCGGGGCTTTTCCACCTGCAACAGATCCAAGCCCAGGAATAGATTGGGGACAAAGAGCCGCGGGTTCTCCTGCAAGGCGGCCCGAAACTCGGGGATCGCCGCTGCATACTCACCAAGCAGATGATGCATCAATCCTAAATTGGCGCGGACTTCTGCGGAGTCGGGCGCGGCCTTCAGCATTTCCTGATAGATCTGAGCAGCCGCGCGGTAGTCCCCGCGATTTTGGGCCTCCTCCGCCCTGGCAGCAAGGCTTTCCTGGGTTTCGTCTGAACAAACCCCCCTCCGGCCCGTGAGCGTGGTCGTGAGAAGGCATCCTGAAATAAAAAGAAGGACGAAAGTCTTTGCTCTGGCGCGCAGGCGAGGGATTACCGCAGTTTCCATGGCTACCGGTAGTGGCATGTGGTTTTGGGGTCCCACGATTGCAAATTGGGTTGCCCACCCTTTCGGATGGCAGGTGGGCCCAGCTCAAGCGGAGAATCGATCCTCATGAGCCCACCGCCCGTGAAGGAGAGTGAGAGCTCTGGGGGCCCTATTGAGCCCCCAGAGCTGTCTGAAGCCAGAGTAGAGGAAATTCATCCAAGTCTACCAGTATATCTTCAAGGCGAACTGGATGTCACGAGCACGATATGCCGCATTAATTGTTCCAAACCCGCTACTGGGAGCGGGGTTATAGCTCTGATTGGGAGCGTAGAAGTCCACGTTATTGAAGGCATTGTACATTTCTGCTCGGAATTGAATTCGCAACCTCTCCTGCCAATGCCACCACTTTTCTATGCCCAAGTCCCAGTCTTTGAATCCCGGTGCCCGCAAGTTTGGCATGTAACGTGGTACGTCCCCGAATGTGTAAGGCGCGGCTGTTGTGAAGGCGTTGATGTTAAACCACTCAGAGATCGACGGATTCGAGATGTGGGGGTCACCGACCAGGTTTGGACGCTGGTTGGCGCCCCACAAGTTGGAGGTGGAAGGAGCTGCTTCCGTAATACTCAAAGGGAAGCCGGCCTTGAACGTGGTGATACCAGTCAATTGCCACCCGCCCAGGACTGCGTCGCCAACCCCTTTGAGGTCTGAGGCGAACCGTTTCCCATGACCCACGGGCAATTGGTACACATAGTTAAAAACCACGGCCTGCGGGATGTCATCGCCGTCCAGCGACTTTTCCGCAATGCGATCATAGAAGTTGCGGTCCTCAGATGATCCGACGTTTGCCCAGTTCCCCGGCCCCGAGTCATTGTCAATGAACTTGGAAATGGTATAGGAGACTCCAGCCTGCAGGGCTTGCGCCCAGCGATGGCTGAAGGTTATCTCGGCCGCGTTGTAAGTAGAGGATGAGCCCGGCAGTTCATAATCGCTTACCCCGCAATATTCTGGGAAAGGCAACATGAGCTGACCGGCAGGAACGGTAGGATTGTTGAGGCCACAGCCGCTTGAGGTGATGTGCCCATAGAAGGGGTTGGTGACCGGGTTCAGCAGTGCGGTGCCCTGGGCGTAGTCCGCCGTGGGCAACTGGTTTGCCGTGGCTGTGCCAAACGGCAGCTTAAGGCCGTGATTACCGACATAGGTAACGTCGATCTTGTCGTTGCGCGAAAGTGCATATTGCAGGCCATACATCCATTGCTCGACGTAAGGTGTCGGCCGATAGTGCTCAACCGCCGTTGTGGAATTGCCCACATCCTGCAAACCTCCCAAGGCATTTCCGGGCGGGGAGATATATCCGTTCGGGAAAGGATTGCTGAGCGTGTTCACAGGAGTAATCCCATCCACGGTGCCCACGTAGGGGGTGACCTGGGAATAACCGTCATTGGGCGGGCTAAGTTCCATAGCCTGAACATAGAACATCCCGAAGCCCGCTCGCATGACCAGCTTATCCGTCAACTGATAGGCCAATCCGAGACGTGGTGCGAAGTTCGTGTACTGGGGATTGTAAACAGCACGGCTGCTACTGTTCGCAAAAACCAGTTCGCCCGGAACGGTCATACCGATGTCTTGACTGATGGGGTTCGCGGCGGTGAAATTGAACCACTGCGTCCCATTGTGGCGCTCGGTGGGTCCCGGCTGAATGTCGTAGCGCAACCCCAGGTTCAGGGTGAGCTTTCGGGTGGCTTTCCAATCATCCTGGAAATAAAAGCCGTACATCGTTCTCTCAAAGGCCCCAAAAGCATTGACCGCGGTCCCGTTGGCCCCTTGCCCGTTGGAGGGACTATCATTGCCGGTCCCCAGCAAGAAAGAGGCGAACCCGAAACCGGTCGAGGAGATCGCCGCAGTCGGGTCAGGACCCTGCGTCATGCTCAGCGGGAAAAAGAAGTTGGTCACAGCCAGCCTGCCACCAAGATCTTGCTGCACGACACCCATGAACCCCATATTCATGGTATGGGGGCCAACAGTCTTGGTTACGTCCACCGAATAACTCCCCACATTCCGGGGGAACGAACCTTGACCCGCGCCGCCGGACAACGATCCCGGTCCCAGACCACCCATTCCGGTTATCCCAATATCCGGGAACTCATTCGATAGACCGTCAAGGAATGACGGCAGGCCGAGGGTAGAAGGTTTGAAAGGGTATGCCTGCATACTATTACCCTCCGCCCAACGGACCAGGCCAAAGTTCACGCTCATCACCAAGGTGGGGCTGAAAGTGCGCGTGTAGTCGGCTGCTATGTCCCAGCGGTTGTCTAAGGCGATCCCGCCCCCTCCACCCTGATCGCTGGTGCCGTAAACATCCGCTCCAATCGTCTTGTATTCCTTCTTCCAAGACCAGCGTGCGAAGAATCGCGACTTATCGCTTATATTCTGGTCAACACGAATGGAATACTCATCCCAAAGGGACGGGGAACTGGCTGCAAATGTATAGTTGTTCACCAGAGCAGTGTTTGTTGGATTCGGCCAATACTGCAGGAAGTTCTTTGACACCGAGTTGATCAGGCCGGACAGATTATTGCCCGCAATGGGATCACGATAGTAACACGTTGCTGTGGCACCAGGGCAGCTAACTGGCAAGCTCGTAACCGAATCCGTCCCGCCGTTCGTGAGCTGCCGGGTGCTAAGGGGATTGTAGATCTGGCCCGCATAAACAGGCTTCCCCAAAGCGTCAGTGCCGACGGCTGTACTCCCCAGCAGCGCGGAGAAGTCGCCTGTGCGCATGGCGGCGGTTGGCACGGTGGTGGTGGTAGTGAGGGGTGTACTCTGGCGGAGACCTTCGAAATCGCCAAAAATAAAGGTTTTGTCCCGGTGTTCGTAAAGCTTCGGGATATACAGTGGTCCACCGGCCGTTACGCCGAATTGGTTGCGATGGAACGGGCTTAGCGGGATGTTTGCCGCGTTGTTAAAGTAGTTGTTCGCGTCGAAAACGTTGTTGCGAAGGAATTCCCAGGCGTCGCCATGGAAGTCGCGAGTTCCTGACTTGGTGACGGCGTTCACGACGTTTCCTGTACTCCAACCGTACTGGGCGCTGAAAGTATTGGTTTCGATTGAGAACTCTTGGGTGTCATCCACGGAGGGGATGTACATGTATCCACCCCAGTCCCCGCCCACGTCCCAACTGCCATCCAGGAGTACGCCCGTCGTCCCAAACCGTCCACCTCCAAAATTCATGAAGTAATAGTCCTGGTCGGCAGTGTCGGCTTGTCCAGGACCGTTGACGACTTGATACTGCGAGCTGTTGTTGACGCTGGCATTCAGGTAGACCAGCCCGAACACATTCCGCACATCGAGGGGAAGGTCAAGAACCTGTTGCTGGGTGACGGTTGTCCCCACATTGGCGTTCTCGGTGTTGAGTACAGCGGCGCTAGCCGTCACGGTGACTTCCTGCGTCACCGCCCCCACTTCCAACGTCACATCTTGCGTGGCTCCCTGGCCTACGTCCAACACAATCCCGGACTGGACGTACGTCCGGAAACCGCTCTTTTCAATTTTTAAGGAATAGCTCCCCGGGCGCAGCAAGGTGAACGCATACCTGCCGTCCGTTTGCGTGGTGAACGTTTGGGTGAATCCATTTTCAGGGTTGGACAATGTAACCGTGGCTCCTGCAATGACGGCACTTGTCTTGTCGTAAACAGCGCCACTCAGCGAGGCATCGAAGGCTTGAGCCTGCGCCCACGCACTGGACACAGCAGGGCCAAGCAGCGTGAGCCCCAACAATGCAACGGTCGCAACCGCAAGCCTCAACCCGTGGTTGCAAGCCAAGAGACCGTCATCGAATACCCTACAAACTCGTACCGCTAATTGTCTCATCTTTGCCCTCCACAAAGGCATTTCGCTTTGAGTTGACCCAAGACCCTCGACTAAGCCGCAGTGGTTCAGGACTGACATCAAAACTCGACGCAATTAAGGAAACGCAGAATCGGTAAGTGGTGCAACGAGATTATCGAGCCTTTTTGGAACCAAGAAGTATACGATACCGTTAACGCTAACGCAGCATATCTTCTACTCCAACGATTATTCTCTGTCAAGAAGTATATGTTGTTTATTTTCTTTAACTTAATGAATTTTTTCCTGGATGGGATGCCCGAGACTACAAAAAAACTTGATTACGTTAACGCAACCTGTTACAGTAACGCCGCCCGAAATGGATATACGACTTGATAGACAAGCATGACGGATAAGGTTTCATTACAGACGACGCATAGGGAGGGCTTATGGCCGTAACCATGAAAGATATCGCGCGCGACCTCCATGTGTCCGTTATAACGGTTTCGAAAGTGATCCGAAACCAAACAGACGTCAGCGAGGAGACGCGCCAGAGGGTGCTTAAGCGGATCCGGGAGATGAACTACCGCCCGAACCTCGCCGCTCGCGCACTGGTCACGGGAAGGACGTATGCAGTCGGACTGATCGTTCCGGACCTCGTCCACCCGTTCTTCTCTGAGGTGGCAAAGGGGCTTTCCAACGCGCTCCGGCGCAAGAACTACAGCCTTCTGATCTCCTCTTCCGAGGAGGATCCACGTCTGGAACACCAGGAGATTGAGAGGCTGCTGAGCCGGGGCGTGGATGGGATTCTCATTGCCTCCACGCAGTGCACTGTCGAGAGTTTCAGACGCATCGAGGAGAGTGGGACCCCCTATATTCTTATCGACCGGTGCTTCCGGGGGCTGGCGGCCAACTTCATCGGCGTGGACGATGTCGCGGTTGGCCGCCTTGCAACCCAACACCTCATCTCGGTGGGCTGCAGAAGGATCGCGCACATCCGGGGTCCGGAAACCAGCGTCGGTCTCGGGCGCCTGGAAGGCTACAACCAGGAGCTGGCCGCGAACCATCTGGGGCCGTACACTGATTACGTCGTGCCCGCACGGTCCGGTGATGTGGAGACTTACAGCATCGGCGCGGAGGCGACGAGCAAGTTGCTCAGGCTGAACCCGCGGCCGGACGGTGTTTTTTGTTTCAACGATCCCATTGGGATTGGAGCACTCGATACAATTCTCGAGGCGGGCTTGCGAGTGCCGGAAGACATTGCAGTGATTGGCTGTGGCAATCTTCACTATGATCGATCGCTACGAGTGCCGCTCTCGAGCATCGATCAGCAGAGCGCTACCATGGGCGAACGGGCGGCAAAACTCGCTCTGTTTTTGACAGAAGCCAAAACTCGCCCCCGGCCAAAGAGCATCATCCTCGAGCCACACGTTGTGGCGCGCGCCTCGACCCAAAGAAAGCCCGCATCGTGAACATCAAGGCTGGGGGTGGGATCGGCATGCCTTTACAGATTTCGAACCCTAATCAGCGGCGGACCTTTGGGAAGGAGTAAACACTTTCGGCTATGTTCATAGGTCGGAGAACATTCTTGACGTCCAGTGGGGTCGCGGCACTCGGGGTTCTTCTGCCGCGTGGCTCCGGTTTTGCCTCTGCTTCAAATACCTCAGAGGCGTTTCAGTGGAAAACCACTGACTTGCTTTTCACGTTCAACGTGACGGCTGGGAAACTGCGGCAAAAACGACTCGTCCCAACCGACGTGCCGATCGCTGACAATTCTTCCGGCGTGGAAGTGGCACTTCAATGCAGCGGGGAAAATTCTCCCGATCAAGGCATGAAATCCGGCGTTGGGCTGCCAGGAGCCCGGTTGTTGTTCACCGGAAAGCGGGAGGAGTCCACAGGAGGACGCAAGCGCCTGGTGTGCCTGCATACAGACCCCATTTTGGGCCTGCGCGTCGAATCTGTTTATGAGGCATTTGATGGGGTTCCCGTAGTTCGGCGGTATTCGCGGGTTACTAATGAAGGAACTTCGCCTGTCGGTATCGAGTTCTTAAGTTCAGCGATGCTCCACGCACTTGCCTCCCCACAGGACTACGACCGTGAACTCCGCATCCATATTGCCTTGAATAGCTGGATGGCGGAAGGCCAGTGGCATACGCTCCGTCCGTCGGAAATGGGCTTTGTCGAAAACCAGCGGACAAGCTGGTCGGAAGCCCAAGCAGGGAGTGTCGGCACGTGGTCGACAGAGCGGTATCTGCCAATGGCTATGGCCGAAAACACAAAACTGGGTCTCATCTGGTACTGGCAGATTGAACATAATGGATCCTGGTATTGGGAAATCTCCAATGTTTCGGCGCGAAGCAACTACGCCGACGACGTCTACGCATACCTGGGAGGGCCCGACGATTTACACTCCGCAGCGTGGAAGCGTTTGAATCCAGGGGAAACCTACGAATCGGTTCCTGTCGCGGTAGGGTGTCTACAAGGCGGATTCGGCGATGCGGTGGCGGCCTTGACACGCTATCGCCGTGTCGCGTGCCAGAAACCGCGCCAAAACAATTTGCGATGTCCCGTCATTTTCAACGACTTCATGAACTGCCTATGGGCCGACCCGACGGAAGAGAAGGAATTGCCGCTGATCGCGGCGGCTGCAAAAGCGGGTTGCGAATACTTCGTAATCGATGCCGGGTGGTATGCAGATCTGCACGAAGACTGGAGTCAGACCATCGGTTCATGGCAGCCCTCTTCCTCGCGATGGCCGCACGGACTGAAGTTTGTGCTCGATCAGATCAGGCAGGCTGGAATGATTCCGGGATTGTGGCTCGAAGCCGAGGTTGCCGGGGCAAAGTCGCTGCTCGCTGAAAAGCCGGATAACTGGTTCTTCGTGCGCCACGGCAAAAGAGTGTTGAAGAATTCGCGTTTCCTGCTTGACTTCCGTAACCCCGAAGTGCGGGCTTACCTCGATCAGGTGATCGCCAGGCTTGTGAACGATTACGGCATCGGCTATATCAAGATGGACTATAACGTCGATTCGCTGCAAGGAACCGAACTCGACGCGGATAGCTTCGGACAAGGCTTGCTCGAGCATAACCGCGTCCACCTGGCCTGGTTAGATGGTATTTTGAACCGTTACCCCGACTTGGTCATTGAAAACTGCGGGAGCGGAGGTGGGCGCATGGATTACGCCATGCTCAGCCGTCTCCAGATACAGTCCATGACCGACCAGGAAGATTACCTAAAGCTCCCCGCAATTCTGGTGGGTGCGTCGGCGGCGGTTTTGCCTGAGCAGCTCGCTATCTGGTCTTATCCGCTGGCGAACGCTGACGCCGATCAAGCCAGCTTTAACATGGTAACGGCGATGATGTGCCGCATTCACCAGAGCGGTCGTCTTGATTTACTATCTGCGCAATCATTGGCGCAGGTAGCAGAGGGCATCCGCGTGTACAAGGAAGTTCTACGTCCATACATTCCTGTGGCAGCGCCCTTCTATCCGCTCGGGACACCTGACGTGACCAATTCTCAAATGCCCGTGGCTTTGGGAATGCAGTCTTCGCAACAAACCTTGCTAGCGGCCTGGAGAATCGGTGGTCCTGCGACGACGAAAATACCTTGGGCGATCGGAAATGCCAAACTCCTCTACCCCACTAATCTCGGCATCAAGCTCGCGGCAGGAGAAGGAATGTTGAACGTTGAATTTCCGCGAAACCGCATGGCTTGCCTGGTCTCGGGATAGGATCGAGTGTCATACTCGAGCGTCGACAAGCGCAACCGGTGGATGGGGTGATTTGTGCGTGGTGGGCTCGGGATTTTAAACTCGAAATCGCTGGTAACAATGAAATTGCTTGGTGTGATAATGCTGGAGCTTACCCTTACTCTGGGGCCCCAGCTTGCCGCACAAGTGCAGACCGAGGCGCCTCCGGTAGTTCCCGGTGCGAAGCGTGGGACGGTGGGGCACATTAAGGTCCACGGGACAGCGCTGGAAGGTAATTTGGAGGGGGATGCCGTAGATCGCGAAGTGTTCGTATTTTTGCCGCCTAGCTACGCCAGGGAGAAGCATCGCCGATATCCCGTCGTGTACGCGCTCCACGGTTATTCCATTGGCGCCGAGCAATGGACCCACGAAATCCATGTGCCGCAAACACTAGAAGCCGCTTTTGCGCAAGGCGCGAAAGAGATGATCGTCGTGCTGCCCGATTCCAAAACCGTGCACAACGGTTCCATGTATTCGAGTTCGGTCACCACTGGAGATTTCGAGAACTTCATTGCGCACGATTTGGTGGCCTACGTGGATGCTCATTACCGAACGATTCCCGATCGGCTGAGCCGCGGCCTGGTGGGCCACTCGATGGGCGGCTACGGTGCGGTCCGGATTGGCATGAAGCATGCCGACGTGTTCGGCAGCCTGTACATCATGAGCCCGTGTTGCTTGTCTCCGCGACCGGCTGGACCGCCAAACCCCGAACTTGCCAAGGCCCTGGAGGCGGTGAAGACGCCGGAAGAGGAGGCGAAACTGCCGTTTTTTCCCCGCGCCCAGCTCGCCACCGCCGCGGCCTGGTCTCCCGATCCGAAGAATCCGCCGCTCTTTCTCGACCTGCCGACAAAGGACGGGCAACCTCAGCCCGAGATCCTCGCCAAATGGGCGGCTAACGCCCCGCTGGCTTTCATCGATCAGTACATTCGGAATTTGCGTCAGTATCGCGCCATCGCTATCGATGTCGGTGACCAGGACGGATTGCGAATCGACACCGGCAAGCTGCATGACGTTCTTGATCACTACGGAATTGTGAACCGTTTCGAAGTGTATTCAGGCACTCACACGAGTAAAGTTGCTGATCGTTTTCAGAATCATGTGATGCCGTTTTTCAGCCAGAATCTCTGTTTTCAGGCAAGCTGCCCGTAGCCACCGTTGGGCAGTTCCTAGGGAGAAGAGATGGACTATTCCGGAAAACTCAAGTGGGCAGTCCTCACTGCGTGCATGGCCCTCATGACCTGCGCCGCCACTGCGCAAGACAATTCCGATTTGCCTTACATGAATCCCAAGCTTTCGCCTGAAGAGCGCGCCGCGGACCTTGTCCACCGTTTGACGCTCGAGGAAAAAGCGTCACAGCTCGTTAATCAGGCTCGAACCATCCCACGCCTGGGTGTTGCAGCCTACGACTGGTGGAGTGAGTCGCTGCATGGCGTTATGCGTGACGGAACAACAGAGTTTCCCGAACCCATCGGCCTGGCCGCCACCTTCGATGCTGACGCCATCCACAAGATGGCGATCGTGATCGGCACCGAGGGGCGCATCAAGCACGCACAGGCACTGAAGGCCAACGGTGGCTCCAGCAATATTTTTCAGGGCCTCGACTTCTGGGCGCCCAACATCAATATCTTTCGCGATCCACGCTGGGGCCGCGGCCAAGAAACCTACGGCGAGGACCCTTATCTCACCGCGCGCCTGGGTGTCGCCTTCGTCACCGGCATGCAGGGCGACAACCCGAAGTACTATCGCGTCATCTCCACGCCCAAGCACTACGCCGTGCACTCCGGCCCCGAGCCCACCCGTCACACTGCCGACGTGACGGTGAGCAAGCATGACGAACTCGATACCTACCTGCCCGCCTTTCGCGCGACAGTAACCGAGGCTCAGGCCAGTTCTGTGATGTGCGCCTACAACAGCATCAACGGGGAACCCGCCTGCGCTAATGAATTTCTGCTTCAGGATCAACTCCGCGGCAAGTGGGGCTTCAAAGGTTACGTGGTCTCCGACTGTGGCGCGGTCATCGACATCTTCCAAGGCCACCGCTATGAGCCTACCCAGGCGCGGGCCTCGGCCATCAGCCTCAAGCGCGGCATGGATAATGAGTGCGTCGATTTCACCTTCAAAGTAAAGGACAATCACGACTACCAGCCGTACCTCGATGCCGTCAAGGAAGGCTATCTGCAAGAGAGCGACATCGACACCGCGCTCATTCGCTTGTTTACCGCACGCATGAAGCTGGGCATGTTTGATCCGCCCGGGATGGTGCCGTACGCCGGGATCGATGAAAGCGAGCTGAACAGCGCTGAGCACCGCGACATGGCGCGCAAAATCGCTGAGGAGTCCATCGTGCTTTTGAAGAACGACGGCACGCTGCCGCTCAAAACCAGCGGCATCAAGATCGCCGTCATCGGGCCTCTGGCCAATCAAACCAAGGTCCTGCTCGGCAACTACAACGGCACCCCGACGCACACCGTCTCCATCCTTGAAGGTCTGCGCAAGGAGTTCAACGGCGCCATTATTCAGTACGTGCCCGGAACGCAGTTCCTGAGCCACGAAGCGAACTCCGTTCCCGCTTCCGCGCTGACGGTCGACGGCAAACCCGGCATTAAAGTGAGCTATTCCAAGCTCGACATGACCAACATCAACAGCCCGGAGGCCATGAAGCCGCTGGCACTGCGCACGCAACCCACGCTCGATGCCTCTGCCCAGCCATTGCCCGCTGAAGTTGCCAACGTGCGCCCGCTCGCCATCCGCTGGGAGGGCGAGCTTACTGCGCCTGAGACTGGCGACTACAATCTTGGCCTCAAGGCCGCCGGCATTTTCCGCATCCAGCTTGATGGCAGAAGCGTCACCTCCTCTTATGCCGGCGATCCCAACGAGGCCAAGCTGGGGCGTGTGCATCTCGAAGCCGGCAAACCTGCGGCTCTGCGCGTGGACTACACCCCGCCGGAAAACGGAATCCCCAACGCCCGGCTGGTTTGGTCGAAAGTCGATCTCAAGCCGCAACCCGAAGCCATCGCCGTGGCCCGGGACGCCGACGTCGTGATTGCCGTCCTCGGCATCACCAGCGAGCTTGAAGGCGAGGAGATGCAGGTGAGCGAACCGGGCTTCAAGGGCGGGGATCGCACCAGCCTCGATCTGCCCAAACCGGAAGAGGATCTGCTCGAGGCTCTCGTCGCCACTGGCAAACCGGTGGTCCTAGTCCTCACGAACGGCAGTGCGCTCGCCGTCAACTGGGCAAAGGAGCACACCAATGCCATCCTCGAGGCCTGGTATCCCGGCGAAGAGGGCGGCATGGCCGTGGCTGAAACCCTCTCCGGCAGGAACAATCCCGCGGGCCGCCTGCCGGTCACTTTCTACAAGAGTGTGGCCGACCTTCCACCTTTTGACGATTACTCGATGGCGCGCAGGACCTATCGCTATTTCACTGGCGTGCCCCTGTACCCCTTCGGTTATGGCCTCAGCTACTCGAAATTCGAATACGGCAACATAAAGCTGTCTTCGAGCAACCTGCACGCGGGCGAACCACTCGATGTCGAAGCCGACGTGAGGAATGTGAGTTCGCACGATGGCGACGAAGTCGTCGAGCTGTATCTAACCTACCCGAAATATGCTGGCGCGCCGATCCGGGCACTACGCGGATTTCAGCGTATCAACTTGGGGCCGGGCGCCAGCCAGAAGGTGGAGTTTCGCCTGAACCCGCGAGACATGAGCATGGTAACCGATGCCGGAGACATCATCGTGGCGCAGGGCAAGTATACGGTCTCGGTTGGGGGCGGTCAGCCCGGAACCGGCGCTCCATTGGTTACCGGAAACATCGAAGTCAACGGCCAGCTTATGCTACCGGAATAATTAAAGCGCCGGCTTCGCCCTTTCGCGAGGCTAGGAGTTCCCCCTGCGCACCGCCGGCAAAGTGCCAGCCAAGGTTAACCAAAAATGCGGGAGAACCGGTCTTATTCCGCCACAACCCGAGGCTCGCGCGCCGTCTGGTGGCCTATTTTTGCTCCGCCGCGTCCACATTTTCAATTCCGATCAGCATGGCATCTGCGAGAGGAAGTGCGAGTTGCAAGGAGCCAGAAATTCGCGTCCGACGTGTCAAGCCGCCGTGCCGAACGAGATAGTCACCGTTTGGCAACCCCTTGATATCGAACTTAACCTCTTTGACCACTTCGGTTGAGTCGCTCAGGCTGAGCTCCAGCCGCCGGCCGGCATCGCTCAAGGCCACCCAGTCGATCTCTCCTT
>Ga0326728_10018322_pt1 | contig 13818 bp, 8 predicted proteins | sample MB3enrmetagenome_FD_207602 | JGI IMG/M metagenome (GOLD analysis project Ga0326728, IMG submission 207602) | Lab enriched peat soil microbial communities from McLean, Ithaca, NY, United States - MB31MN | ecosystem: Environmental > Terrestrial > Soil > Wetlands > Peat | place: USA: New York... | reverse complement strand
GAAAATAAGGCTCGCAAACTCCATGGCTGAAAAGCTACCGGATACCGACCAGTGCATAAGACATCTTGGTTTGGATCCGGTGGCTGTTCGAGAATCGGCTCGGAACACCAGTAGAAGTATTGTCGAAGTAATCTGCGAAAAGATTGGTATTGAACCAAGAGAGTTTGTTCGGCTGCTAAAAGAGAGAGCGAATCTTGAGAGGTAAATATCGGAATGAATATAGAAAGACGTCTTCAGTGGATAGGGGACGCTCTCAATAAAGGACATACACTATTGCGTGATATGACTGATGATGAACTGGCCCAGGTTATCACCGGCAATCCGAAAACCGAGGCCTCCGACTTAACAACCCAGCAGCTTGAAGCTGTAATAAGGGGGCTCTAATGAGGCTGGAGCACCGATTGCAATCTCTTGAGCTAAAATGGGTAACACAAAAGCAGGGGTGTAATGTCACTTTGTTTATCGTGGTCCCGAAAAATTGCCAGGATGGGACGTTCGATTCTGACACTTACCGACCTTCCAGTATTAAAATAGAAATATTTCTTAAGACACTAAAAGATGACGGACTGTGTCTAAACTGCAAAGGCACCTGTGCCATCGACTGGTCACCGGATGGATTCAAGAATCATACGCTTGGAGGAGCGGGTTATTTCTCATCCTCTGGTCCCAACCTGTTCTTGATGTTTTGTGCGGATGCCGAAATACCGGTTTTGTGCAGACAAATCATGAATGGGTAAAGAGAATCAAAGTCGGACGGGCCGAAATAATCATGGTAGGCATTGCAGGATCCTAAAGTAATATTTATCTGTTCGAAGATACCCCAAGCCAAACGATTAAACCATTAATTTGTATTAGCAAGTTCTAATTTGCTGGGTGGTACCCATACTAACATTCCAGAAAGGTGTGGACTTAAAGTTCCCCCATCGAGCTTAACCAAATATTCACGCGGGTGTTCTTGGTTGGGCGAAGATTCTATTATGCCAGTTTGACCTTGAAGGTTTCTGTTTGAAGGGAAATTAGCGGCAATGCGAATATGGCTCCCCACCTCGATTTTCATTTTATAGCACCCTCATTTTTTGACTCACGCAGTACTTTGAATCAATCTTTACTCAAGTATAATACTTCCAGATGTTATCATCGCCAAGGACAAGCACATCACCCTCCTTCGCATCAAAGGGTAATTCACGCCTATTTACAAAAATTTCAGTCTTATCTTTTTGTTTGCAGACTGCAAACATGCCCTCGAGCTTGGCGATTGTTATTTTCATCTGGCCAATCCAAATCCGGCTGCACATTCTGTCCGCGCTGTCATCGTATATCCGATGAATGCTCTCATCAACTCGCAATTGAACGCCATTCAAAAATACCAACAGCAATTCCCTGGTTCTTCGGTGCGGTTTGCCAGATTTACGGGGCAGGAAAGTGATGAGGAAAAGAATGCCATCCGTAATGACCCGCCGCATGTTCTGCTCACGAACTATGTGATGCTGGAATATATATTGATGCGTCCTTCAGAACGTTCTTTCCTGCAGACCGCCACCGCGGATTTACAATTCATGGTAATGGATGAGCTCCACTTCTATCGAGGCAGACAGGGCGCGGATGTTGGCATGCTTCTGCGGCGTCTCCAGCAGAAAGCTGGCCATGTACCGCTTGTTATCGGGACCAGTGCTACAATGTCCAGCAAAGTAGACCGCCTTGAACGATGTAAAGAAATTGCTAAAGTAGCCGGGAATCTTTTTGGCGTTGTCATAAAACCGGAAAACGTTGTGGATGAAACTCTAAAGAGAGTCGCTAAGGTACCGGTTCCAACAACCAAAGAAGAACTCTGCAAAGCAGTTGAAATGCCGCCACCACAGCAAACTCTAGATTCAGTCACCACTCATCCTCTCGCAGCCTGGGCAGAAGAAGCCTTTGGATTAACTCATGATAAAGAGAATCAGCTTATTAGGCGCTCCCCGGAGACTTTCACGGATATCGCTAAACATCTATGTGAGCAAACGGGTCTCAATACCGGTAATTGTGAAAACAGTTTACAAGCCGTATTGGAAATAGGAAATCTGGTTGAAGTATATCCGGACCAGCCAGTTTTTGCTTTTCGTCTACATCAATTCGTTTCTTCGGGGGGCAGTATTTACAGCACTTTGGAATCTGCCGAAAAACGTGAGTTGACGATGGATGGGAAGTATAAATCCGCCAGCGGGAACGTCCTTTTCCCATTGGCTTTCTGTCGTGACTGCGGACAGGAATTGTATTTAGTCACAAAAACGGAAGACAACGCCGAGTTAAGCCTCATTCCGCGTTCCCCTCTTATCGGTCAGGAAGAAGATAAAGGAGGGGAATCAGGCTACTTCGTTATCGAAAATGATCATTTGTGGGAAGGTAATGAAGAAGATCTCCCAGATTTCTGGTCTACCCAAAAGAAAAAAGGTTGGGAGATAAAAACTGATTATCGCGAAGACGTTCCTCACCTTTATTATGCCCAGCCGGATGGTACGCTGAAAGAATCTGACACGAATGGCGGAGTAAAAGGTTGGTTTCAACCTCGTCCGTTAATGCTTTGTTTAAGATGCTTGGCTACTTACGATCGGCGTGACGGCGAATTCCGGAAATTATCCTCACTTAGTCAGACTGGGCGCTCTACTGCAACTACTATAATGGTCAATGCGGCAGTAGCCGGTATGAAGGACCAAAAGGTAAAACAGGAAGAATCAAAAATTCTCAGTTTTACTGATAACCGCCAGGATGCATCTCTTCAGGCAGGGCATCTTAACGATTTTATTCAGGTGACATTATTAAGGGCGGGGTTATGTGAAGCCCTGAAACAACAGGGGATACTTTCTTTTGACCAGCTCGGTGGAGCAATATTCACCGCGATGAATTTAACTCCGCAAGATTTCTTGAGACAGCCGGTTGATTCCGGACCAGGCTATGACCAGGGCAAATTAACCATGATGGACCTTCTGCAATACCGGGCATTAGAAGACCTGACACGAGGATGGCGCGTGGCCCAACCGAATTTAGAGCAGGTGGGGTTACTTAAGATTAAATATCATGGACTTTTGGAACTCGCGAAAAACGACGCACTTTGGCAGGGGTTACCCGCAATTGGCCAGGCAACTCCAGAGAAGCGAGAAGAAGTGCTGGGTAACTTTCTTGATGAGTTACGTGTTAATCTGGCGATTGAAGCTGATGCATTAAAGGATGTCCATACCCGTCGACTCGTTGACCGCACTCCGCAGTGGTTACGAGACCCATGGGCTTTACAGAAAAACGATAGATTGCGAACTCAAGGAATAATGCTTTTGCCCGATGCTGTTGAAGATATGTATGAAAAGAAAGCTGGCATCAGACAATTGGGTTACAGGTCCGCCGTGGGGAGGTACCTTAGAAATGCAGACACGTGGGGGATTCAAAACCGATTGTCTCCGGATGAAGTTGAAAAACTCGTGGTTGGAATTGTTGATAAACTTACCGGACAATTGTTGTTAAAAGTTCAAAAACATAATCAAGATCACGGCGTACGATTGTTGGCTGCCGCTTTACGATGGACAAAGGGAGACGGAAAACCGGTTGCGTCTAGTCCTCTGAGAAAAAGACATAATCAACCAAGACGACATTTAAAAAATACAGAGTCTAATAAATATTTTACTAATCTTTATGCAAACTCAGCAAATCGTCTTCACGGGATGGTGGGACATGAGCATACTGGACAAATTGATGCTCAGACCCGTATTGAACGTGAAAGTGATTTCGGAAAAGGCATTTTACCAGCGCTGTTTTGTTCTCCGACGATGGAACTTGGGGTTGATATCAAGGAGTTATATGCGGTGCATATGAGAAATGTGCCCCCAACCCCGGCCAACTATGCCCAACGCAGCGGTAGGGCAGGCAGAGGAGGTCGGCCGGCGCTCATTGCAACCTTTAGCGGACAAGGAAATACCCATGATCAATATTTCTTCCGTAACCGGAAAAAGATGATATCTGGGATCGTCGAACCGTCGCGAATGGACCTACGGAATAAAGAGCTTGTTGAAGCACATATTCATTCTGTTTGGCTGGCTAATGTCGGAATGTTTCTGGGCAGCAGCTTGAAAGAAGTCCTTGATTTACAAGTTAAAAACTACCCGATTAAAACAGATATCTTGGCAGACATTGAATCTAGAAAAGCCAAGCTGAAACACGATACACTTCTCGCAGCTAAAGAACTTATAGAAAAGGAACCCCCGCTCAAAGGCGCCTGGTGGTATTCGGACGGCTGGTTGAATGAACTGATCATACAGAGCCCCAAGGCATTTGATGACGCTTTTAATCGATGGAGGGATTTGTATAAAGCAACGAATTTGGCGATCTTGAAAGCACGTCAGATTATGGACGACCCCACGGCGTTAAAAACAAGTCGGGAAGATGCAGCCCGTACCGAAATAGAGGCAAAAAGAGAAAGGGATCTTCTCCTTAACGATACAAAACGAGTGGAAGATTCTGATTTTTATCCCTATCGTTACTTGGCATCCGAAGGCTTTATCCCTGGCTATAATTTCCCCAGGTTACCGGTTCGCGCGTTTGTTTCAGTCGGCGATTCATCTCACACTATCGACCGCCCTCGATTCCTGGCATTGACTGAATTTGGTCCCGGGAATGTGCTCTATCACGAGGGTAGGAAATATCGAATTGATGGGGTGATACTGCCCGTGACCGGGTTACAAGAACGGCTTACGAAAGCCCGAATTTGCTTGGAGTGTGGATATATTCACGATGCCGAGGCCGGGGTTGATATTTGTGAGCACTGCGGCACAAAATTAGATGCTTCAACGTCAGATTATCCACAGAGGTTATTGGAACAGCCTCCGGTGCTCACCAGGTCAATAGAGCGGATTCTTTCTGATGAAGAGGAAAGAATCCGCAGTGGCTATAGTGTTACCACTCATTTTCACTTTGATTCGCCGTCTAAGGTAAAACGAGCAATAACCCAAAAAGGAGACACTCCTTTATTAGAGATTACTTACGCTCCCGCAGCGCAACTTTGGCGGATAAATCACGGTTGGAGACGTAGTCCCGATAACGGATTTACAATCGATGCTCATAGCGGTCGTTGGCAACGGCGCGACAGTGATCCCGTTGATCCAGCCGATGAAACAAAAATAAATGAAGCGTTTACCGGAGTTAAACCTTTTGTGAAAGACAACAGAAACATTTTGCTGATTCGACCGGTTACGATAAAAGATATTTCCCGCGAGTTTATGACCTCACTCCAACATGCTCTGAAAAAGGGAATCCAATTTGAATTTCAGGTTGAGGAACAAGAAATTTCTACTGAACTGATTGGCAAAGGGAAAAACTGGAGGATTGTTATTTGGGAATCTGCTGAAGGGGGCACCGGAATTTCGGAAGTATTGATCAACGATAAGAAGGCTTTTGCCCGAATAGCAGAAAAAGCTCTGGAGTTGTGCCATTTCACCAGTCAGGGGAAAGAAGATGGGTCCGCAGCGCAGAAAGCGTGCGTGGCAGCTTGTTATGAATGCTTACTCAGCTATACAAACCAGAATGAGCATCGATTCATTGATCGTAACATTATCAAGGATTTCTTGGTTGAATTAAAAAACGGCGAAACGGTGGAAATCGGACAAAAAAGAAATAGACAAGAACAATACGAATGGCTGAAAAAGAATATTGACCCGATATCAACATTGGAAGCTAAATTCCTTGAATTTCTTTATTCTGCAGGTTACAAATTACCTGACTTCGCTCAATTCAGACCAACAGCCGAAATTATGGTTCAACCTGACTTTTACTATGACAGGGGGGACATGCCTGGTGTTTGTATATTTGTTGATGGTCCAAAACATGATTCACCTGAAGTAACAAAACATGATAACACGGTTAGGAAGCAACTAGAAGACAAGGGATTCAGGGTAATTTCAATCAACTATGCGACTGAATTTGAATCTCAAGTAAAAGCTTTACTGCCGAAATAAATCCATTAAACCATCTACACTCTATTTATATTCTTTAAAGTCGACGTTGACATACCGAACGAGTTGGCATTACAATTCATTAGCATGAAAATGAACTAATAATTGATTAACGGTAAGTGACTAATAAAATGCATCAAACGGATTTTAACTCCATCTTTTACGATATTAGTCTTGACGAACGAGGTTTTATGGTTGCGTTGGACAGTGTACTATGCGCTGAAAACTGCCATGCTACAATTATCCCTTTTGCCTCCGCCTATTCACCTGAAGAATGCTTTAAAAGTGCAGGAAGTCGTATTTTTGATGTAAATCACAAAAATTCTAAGCTAGACCTTTTTAAAATGAAGTTCAGCACAAAGGCAGAAACTTCAAGAGAATTGATAGAAGGTCAGTTTTTTGTTTATCAGTATGGGGTAAATCCAAACCTATACTTAGCAATTACTCTTGAATGTAGCGATTTTGTTAGCAGGGCATTATTGCCTTTTATAGAACAGAATAGAGCTCGTTTTTATCTTACGTTTCTGAATCAAGATAAACTAAAAATCTTCTTGCATAATTATCGTGAAGGATGTGGCTACACAGACCTTAATATTTTGCGTGCGTCCTTGATTTCTAGATATGCTAATGAGAGAAAAGAAACAATAATTCCATCAATTACTTGGCTCGGATTGCCATTAGACACAGCATTCACTTATGCAAATGAAAATAATGGATGGTTTAAATCTCTGACTTTCGAGGCATTGCGACGTGATAAAAAGTTTGCCCAAATTACTGTTTATCGAAATGGTGTTATAAAAACCGATAATGACGTTATTGGTATTAATAAGTACTTAATAGAATCTATTTGTAATTTAATTCGAGATAACCTGGCATTATTTTCGAAGAGAAGTCGCACTGAAAACCAAATGGCCGTTAAACCCCTTACCATACAGTTTGGACAAAATCAATTCAGTGATGTCGATGAAAATGCCAAGTTTATCGATAAAATGAACCAGCTTAGCAATGCCTCGATTTCAGTAATCCATGGAAATCCTTACATTTTCTTGTCAATCATAGATTACATTGACGGGAGTACTTTTGACGTTTGGGTTTTAAAAGCGAATGAGTTAATTATTGTTCCTCAACTTAAGAGTTCCGTCAATGCATTGAAAAGAATTATTAATCATATTTTTGACCGATATGCCGAAGGTACGATACAAGAATTTATAGCAGAAGTTCTATGACAGAAGCGCTCGAAACATTAATTCAAAAAAAACAAAAAGAGATTCATAACGATATTGATGACTACACAGACAATGTATATGCGATTTTGGGATTTTGTAATCTCTGGTCATATGATAAATCCACTGGCAAGAGTAAACCAAGTGTTAAAGTATTTCAAGGCAGACGCTTAACATCACTAACGAGCTCAAACATCACATTAGCAACATCTGAGGTTACACCAGATTTAGGGATTGTAATTAACGATAATGAAGCAATTTTAGGTGAAATAAAAAAGAATTTTCCTAAGGACGATAGTGACGATAGACAGAAAGAAATATTTGCACAGTTGAAACAGTATGACCAACCGTTATCAGGCTGGCCCACACCAACAGAAACAGTCAATTCGCATGAATTGGCATTACTTGTTCATCAAATGACCAGCATGTATGCAAATGATTATTTTTCAACCCACAATCGAGAAATTAATTTTAATCATGCCTTTTGCATAGTTTCCTTTAATAGAGTAGACCAGGGTGATCATCATTTCTTTTTTCAACTAATAGGGGGCAATCCAGGTTGTTCTATGAAAATTAATGGAACTCGATTGCATTATGGAATTGCCGTTCCTATGCATGCTTTACTAGAAGCCTATTCAAAGAGCAAGATTTATGATGCCATGCCTCCTTTGCCGTATTTACTTAACTTGATATGGGAGAATGTTTTTACTCAAATAGCCACGGAAAATCCTAAATTTTTGAAATTAAAGAGAAATTCAAAATTAGATATACAAGTAAAAATAGATTACATTGTGAAAGTCCTACAAGATAGTTTTTCTTTCCAATGCTGGCACAAAGATTTTCCAGATAGGCAGCCCCTGATTCCAAAAAGAGAATGGATAGATAACGCTTGCCAATTCTTAGTCGATTCTCAAGAAGCCTTATGGCTCGAAGATAAGCAAGAATTACAAATTCATTATCATAAACTCGAAAAAACGCTCGACCATTTTATTAGGCTCGTCTCTGAATCACTCGCAAAAAAGGAATATCAACCTTCGATGTTTGACCTTAATGCCGGGGAGCAATAACCAACAACCATTTTAACGGACCAAACTATCAAAACACTAATGGGAAGGTTTTTTCAAAAGTTTTACCTTTCGTCCACGACGGTGGAGCTGAAGGGATTCGAACCGTTCTTTTTACTGGAGTGCAATAGCTTCAAAGGTTCTAGCTATCATGCAATATAGGCCATATAACGGGACTCGAACCACTAAGCAAGATACTCCCGGATAAGCAAATGTTGGAGAACTCCGATTAATGGGGAACCAGCAGGCGTTGGTTCGGTTTTTTCTATATTACCCTAAACCATAACAGGATAAAGTTCTACCAAAAATATTGAACGTTCTGCCTCGACCCCTCCCCATCCACCAGCATCATACTATTTAGTGATGAAGTTTCTATTGCTACCCTTTATTTCACTCCGCCTGCGATTTTGAGGCTAAAGGGTATATATGCATTGTGTCCCAATCTTCGGCATCACTGTTCCGCTGTAGATATAGCTATTCTGAGGCAAATGGGTATACTCTGTCAAGGATGTAGCCACAGTATTAAAGCATTGTTGGTTTGGAATACGAATAAGAACCTTGATGGTTTTCGTTTCCCATGCACCTATTTGACCGTGGTATGTATTTAGAATAGAATTGCGATAATAATAATGTTCCATCTTCAACGGGATGAGTGTTATCGCGGATGTTATATTCACGGGAACTATTTATGATTGCCAATCAAAGAGGACAAGCATGGATGAGAAAAAACGAACTCCAAAGAAAAAGATAGTCCTGGATTCCGTTGGACGAAAGAAGACCAAAGACCCAAAGGGCTTACAGGACAATATACTGGCCAATATTTTAGATGTGGCGTATTCAACCGATTTAAAATTTCGATTGACCAGTTGGAACCATGCCGCCGAAGAAACATACGGTTGGCGGGAACATGAAGTCTTAGGAAAATCCGTTTTCGAGTTCGTCGGCTCGAAATTTGACCCTGAAAAGCGTAGACAATTAACTAAGGAATTGTTGGAGAAAGGTTCTGTCGCGGCTCAAATCGAACACACTAACCGGTTCGGCAATGTTATTGTTTTTGACTCGATCACAACGGTTCTGCGTGACAAAAATGGAAAACCGAGTGGTTTTGTGGGACTCAACCGCGACATATCCGAGCGAAAACGGTTAGAACAGATATTAACAGGCAACAAAGATGAGCTTGAAATCAGAGTAAATGAACGGACAAGAGAACTAGAGCAGAGTGAAGAGAATTACCAAACTTTGTTTAATTCAATCGACGAAGGTTTTTGTATTATCGACGTGATCTTTAATGCCAATGAAAAACCGATAGACTACTGTTTCTTAAAGATTAATCCGGCATTCGAAAGGCAAACGGGATTGCATGACGCTGAAGGTAAGCTGATGCGGAGCCTTGCTCCAGAGCATGAGGAACATTGGTTTCAAATTTACGGCAGAATCGCATTAACTGGAAAATCTGAGCGATTTGTCAACGAAGCTAAAGCTCTAAACCGATGGTACGATGTATATGCGTTTCGAGTAGGTGGACTGGAAAGCAGAAAAGTCGCAATACTCTTTAATGATATTACAATGCGTAAGAAGGCCGAAGGCGACCTGGCCAAAGCCAAGGATGAACTGGAGATAAAAGTTCAAGAAAGGACAGCAGAACTTCAAGTAAGCGAAGAGAATTATCGCCGCATAATCGAGACAGCAAATGAAGGGATTTGGGTGGCGCAGCCTGATGGTAAAACTATATTTGTCAATCATAGAATGGCTGAAATGCTAGGTTATACAACGGAAGAAATGTCAGGCAAATCCGGAATGGAGTTCTTAGAAAATGATGAAAAGGGGATGGTTCCCGAAACAAGACAAGAACTTGAGAATGGCTCAAAAATAGGACGGGAATTAAAATTCCGCCGCAAGGATGGCAGTGTTCTCTGGACAATTGCCAGCGTCTCCCCACTGTTTGACAATCGAGGGCGGCATGTTGGTAATCTTTCTATGCACACAGATATTACCGAAAGAAAGCACAAAGAGGATGAGATCCAGAATTTATTAATCGCTGTTCAACAGGAGAGAGAAACGTTATCAACCTTGCTAAATGCCATCCCAGATGAGGTCTGGTTTGCCGATATAAACAAGAAATTTACCTTGGCTAATCCCGCGGCTCTAAAGGAATTTGGAGATGCTGCTTCTGGAGTCGAAGTTGAAGCCTTAGCCCAAAGTCTTGAAGTTTATCGGCCCGATGGAACTATAAGACCTGTGGAAGAAGCTCCGCCGCTGCGAGTTTTGGCGGGAGAAACAGTACGGAACCAGGTGGAGATGGTCAAAACTCCGGTTAAAGGAGAACTCCGTTATCGTCAGGTTAACGCCGCACCCGTAAAAGACGCCGGCGGAAAAATCGTCGGGGCTGTATCTGTTGTACGCGATATCACCGAAAGCAAGAAGATGGAAGAACAATTACGCCAGCGAGCGGAGGAACTGGAAACGGTGATGAACGTTGTTCCGGTTGCGATATGGGTGGCTCATGACCCCGCGTGTCACAATATTACGGGTAACCAAACCGCCAACAGATTTTACGAGGCGGAAGAGGGAGAGAACGTCTCCGCGGGACCTGCCCCTGGGGAACCTGTTCCCGAACGACGCTTTTTCCGCAATGATAAGGAATTGGCAGCTGAAGAACTTCCGATGCAGGAGGCAGCCGCCCGAAATGTTGATATTGAAGGTTCGGAATTTAATGTTTTGTTGCCAAGCGGTAAATCACGTACACTTTGGGGTTCAGCCAGTCCCTTAAAAAATGAAGATGGACAAGTTCGCGGCGTGGTAGCTGCTTTCCTAGACATTACAGACCGAACCCTGGAACAGGAAAAACTGAAAGAGAGCGAGAATCGCTTTTCTAAAGCCTTTCATTCCAGCCCGGTTGGTTTGTCGATTTCCAGAATCAATGATGGAACATTTATAGATATTAACCAGAATTTCTCAGTAATGTTCGGGTACAGTCGGGAAGAGTTGATCGGACATAAAGCGACTGAGCTTAATATTTACGATAATCCGATCGAACGCAAAGAGATAGTGCGTCAATTGGAGCAGCAAGGCAGAGTACTCAACTACGAGGTTACGGCCAGAACCAAGGCTGGAGCTGAAATAAATGTACTCACTTCCGCAGAAAAAATCGAGATAAATGGTCAAGCCCATATTATTTGGACGACCATTGATATTACTGATCGCAAAAAAACAGAACAAGAAGTGGTCCAGCTTAATCGTGAATTGCGAGCTATAAACGAATGCGACCAGATTATTGCCCACGCGTCCGAGGAAAAAACCTTCCTGTTTGAAGTGTGTCGAGTCCTTTGCACTACAGCGGGATACCGGATGGCATGGATTGCTTCAATAGAACACGATGAAGCTAAGTCAGTCCGTCCGTTAGCCTGGTGCGGTGACGAAGGATATATAGCCAAGGCAAACATCACTTGGGCCGACACTGAAAGAGGCAGAGGTCCTGCCGGGTTAGCTGCACGCACAGGAAAGACGCACTTTTTCCAGGATTTTGCCTCGGATCCTGCCGCAGCCCCATGGAGAGAAGCAGCGCTGTCACAAGGCTATCGTTCGAGTATTGCCGTCCCCCTAATAGATAACGCGAATACATTTTTCGGAGTGTTTTCGTTATATTCTCCAGAACCAAATAGTTTCAATCCCGCCGAAATAAGGTTACTTGAGGAATTGGCCGCCAATATTTCGTTTGGTATCATTGCATTGAGAGAAAAGATAAAACGTCAACAAGCTGAGGCTGAAATTTCTCATTTGGCTTCTTTCCCCGAGCTCAACCCAAACCCCATTATCGAGTTGGATTTTTCAGGAAATATAAAATACGCAAACCCCGCAGCCAAAAGGGATTTCCCTATAGTGACACAAAGTAAAAAACCAGAGTTTTTGATAGATTTATTCAAAGAGATTAACGAAAATAACAAACAGTCGATAACAAGAGACATAAACACTGGCAATTTATGGTTTGAGCAGGCATTAGTCTATGTTCAAACAACGAAGAGTTATTTGCTTTACGGCAGAAATATTACCACTCGAAAAGAAGCGGAAGACGAGTTGAAACAACGTACTATTGACTTGGAAGCCTCCAATAAAGAATTGGAATCATTCTCTTATTCTGTATCCCACGACTTAAGGTCCCCTTTAAGGAGCATCACGGGTTTCAGCAATGTCCTACTCGAAGATTATAGCGATGAACTGGATGAAGAAGGGAAATCGTATTTAAAGAAAATATCCGATTCCGGCGAATTGATGGGGCAACTGATGGATGATCTGCTTAAACTTTCCAGAGTTACTCGAACTGATCTAAAAACCGAAAAATTGAACCTTAGTGATATGGCTCAAAAAATCGCTGATGATCTCGCAAAAGATGAACCTGAGAGGAAAGTGAAAGTCAAAATTGCTCCCAATTTGATAACCGTTGGTGACAAGAATTTGTTAAATTTAGTGCTTCAGAATTTATTGGGTAATGCCTGGAAATATAGTAGCAAAACAGCAGAACCATTGATTGAAATGGGGACTATCGAAAATAAGGGCAAACAAACCTATTTTGTTCGCGATAACGGGGCCGGATTCGATATGGCCCATGCAAGTAAACTCTTCCAGCCCTTCCAGAGATTACATAAGGCATCCGAATTTGCCGGGACTGGTGTTGGTTTGGCGACGGTCCAAAGGATTATTCGCCGGCATGGAGGAGAGGTTTGGGCTGAAAGTAAGGTGGATGAAGGAGCTACCTTCTACTTTACTTTGGGCTAATTAAAAGATTAGGAGTAAAATTTGGACGCAAAGATTATCCTATTAGTGGAAGACAATGCCGACGATGTTTTGTTGACTGAACGTGCTCTTAAGAAATCTCATATCCTGAACCAGTTGGCCGTGGCAACCGACGGCGAGGAAGCTTTGGATTATCTATTTGGTACTGGAAATTGGGCGGGGAGGGACATGAACATAATGCCTGAGGTTGTCTTGCTAGACATAAACCTTCCTAAAATCGATGGCCTCGAAGTTCTCAGGAGAATGCGAGCTGATAACCGCACCAAACTCCTTCCGGTGGTTATTCTTACGTCATCCAAAGAACAGAAGGATCTTATCGATGGTTACGCATTGGGCGCAAACAGTTATATCCGCAAACCAGTGAATTTCAAGCAGTTTACTGAAGCAATTAGCCAATTGGGGTTGTATTGGCTCGTCTTAAACGAAACAACGGCGGACTTAAACCGTTAGATGGAATATTCTCACAATGTAAATCTTCCTCCTGAAACAATATGAAAAGATTGGAGAGAGTCGTGATTAAATTTCGTTCTGAATGGTTTTTAAATGACGGTGATCGCCCATGTAACTAACGGCATCACTGTTCCGCTGTAGATATAGCTATATTGAGGGAAAAGGGTATGCTTTGTCAAGGGTTTAATTCAATTACATGGAGTTGCTCCGCACCGAGCTAAATTAACCGTCGCTAGAGATATAATGACGACATTGTGGGTGATGTGGAAAAAGGGAGAGAAATACGATCCGAAAATAAGAGAAAAAGCTGTTTGTAAA
>Ga0326728_10018319_pt1 | contig 13820 bp, 10 predicted proteins | sample MB3enrmetagenome_FD_207602 | JGI IMG/M metagenome (GOLD analysis project Ga0326728, IMG submission 207602) | Lab enriched peat soil microbial communities from McLean, Ithaca, NY, United States - MB31MN | ecosystem: Environmental > Terrestrial > Soil > Wetlands > Peat | place: USA: New York... | reverse complement strand
AATGGATACTGCTCGAATCCCCCTGGTTGGCTTCAGATCGGGTATTCCTGTGCCGCCCAATCATGATTCCCCCGAGAATGGCAGCAGCGACTGCGGCTAGGACGATAGGCACCTGGAAAACAAACCTGCGACGATCGAGTTGCTTGAGAGGCCCAGCAAAAGCTTCGGGAGTCGCACCGCTGCTTTCACCCGCGTGCTCATCCTGAGACGAATGCCCCGCCGCTCTTATTTCGCTAAGCCTCCGATCGGGAAGATAGACCTGCGGGATATATGATCCAACGGGGAGCGCAAGTTGGATTTCCTCAGAGTGCGCGGGATCCCCATAATACACGGCCAAGCGCTTGCGAACGTCGACCGCCGTGTTTCGCACAATTGTTATGTGTGACGGATCATACGCCAGATCGAGGCCAAAAAGTTCCACTCCCACAGTCCGTTCTTTAAGCTGCTCCCCGTCGCGTTCATTCTCAAGCCAGTAGTCGACTGCGTAGCGCAGAAATTTGGCTGATCGTACACTGCCCCGAAACGCCGGGTGTTCCAGAATTCGCTCCAGCTGCGTTACTACAGCAGCCTTTTCGATCTCGCTCCTTTCCAAAGGCTTTCTAGGTGGCTGCGCTGACATGGACCCTCAAATCCTTCCCTCGGCGGTCGTATCTCACGCCCACCCAACAATATACAATACACACGCTTCCGCTCTCACGAACAGTCGAAGCCGCCTCCGATTCCGCCCCTCCATCATTATCGCCAGCAGCCTCGCACATTCAGCTCCACTCAGCACATGTTCAAACTATCTAGCAGAAAACAAATCATTTCAATTTAGAAAGTGGGTTTGTCTCCCCAAAGGAAATCTGCTAATCCGTAGGACCTCAATCTGGCAGGTGGACTACTTTTACCCGCCACGAGAATCCGCTTACGGTTATCTCTAAAGCGAGGATTTCATTTAGTCTTGATTTTTAGATGGCTTGCGAGCAAACTGACCGCAGAAGAGGACGGGATTTTCATGCTTAACCGACATACGGAAAGAGGTGGAATCCTGGGAATTGAAAACGAAGAGGTTGTAGCACAGCTGGAGCGAATTCTGGAACACCCGGCGTTTCGTAGTAGCCCGCGTTCAGCCCATTTCCTGCGGTATATTGTTGCATACTGGCTTAAAGAGGAAAATCATGGGGAGCCCCTTAAAGAGCGAACCCTAGGTACAACGCTCTATGGTCTCGATCCGGCATACGACACGAATCAAAACACCGTCGTACGGAATGCCGCGGTCGATGTTCGTAAGCGCTTGACGATGTATTATCTAGAGCCCAAACATGAAGATGAAATCCGCATAACCTTGCCTGTCGGATCGTACTTGCCTCAAATCGATCATCCTACCCAAACGAACCATGAGGCCAAGACTGCGACTGAAGAGTCCGGAATTGGACGCGTAGAGGAGAGCGGAACTCAAACAGAACTGATATCAGGTGTTCCGAAATTACGCTCAAACCGGGTTCGATCGCGAAAATTAGCTTTCCTTTGGGCACTGGTGTTGGCAGCGTCGGCAATCGGCGCCATCTTCGGCATCTTTGCTTGGCAGCATAGGCAGTCGGCACTTGATAGCAAGGGAGACTTAAGCAGTCTCAATCTGTTTTGGCAGCCCGTGCTGGATGCTACATCTCCCGAGGGGGTCATCATTTGCGTAGGTCAGTCGCCGCAGGCTGTTGATGGTGATCAGGTTATGCCGATCGGCAATGGCTTAGCCGTGGCGGAAATAACACGGTTTTTTGCTCTTAGAGGCGAAGCGTTTCGCATCGAAATGGCGAATTCGGTTACTGCCGAGCAGTTGCAGTCATCGACTGTCATTCTGATTGGTGGATTGGATAACCCATGGACTTCATTTGTAACCGAGCCGTTACGCTTTCGGCTTACGGCGCAGGCGGGTACGACATCCAGAGAGACAGCGTGGATTGAAGACCGAAAGAACCCAGGAAAGAGAGACTGGTTTATATCAGTCGCGTCGCCAGCCTCGGGAGATATGAGCGATTATGCAATCTTAGCGCGATTCAAGGATGTGAAAACCGGGCAGTGGAGAGTGGTAATCAGCGGCTTGAACGGTGTTGGGACGGACGCCGCGTCAAGAATTCTGGCAGTTCCGAATAATATGAGGGAATTGATCGACCACTTGCCCACAGGCTGGGCATTCAAGAATTTAGAGGCAGTATTTAAGGTTAGAACAATTGATGGCAAAGTCGGCTTTCCTCAGTTCGTCACTTACGAAATCTGGTGACACTGGCATTTTGGCTGACACCCCCCGGACACTTCCTGAGAAATCTCTGGCAGCGCTGACCTGCCCCTTTTCTCTCAGCCAGCGATAGCTGGAGTTTCCCGGTTTTTGACCCGCCCCGGAAAACTCAGCCAAAACCCGTTGGAGATTTCGGTCTGTTGACCCGCCCCGGAAAACTCAGCCAAAACCCGTTGGAGATTTCGGTCTGCGTGGTTCGGTTTGTGCCCGTTTGGCGGGCACGGTTGCGGTTAATGTAACTCAAGTGATGGTCTCAAGCAAGAGGCTTGAGGCCGGAGCATAGGTCAGATCACTGCCAGCAGCCGCCGTGCGGTGAAAATGTGGGAAACGCGAAGCGTTTTCCAAGGCGGCTTTATCGCCGTCATGTTCACCGCTGCATGTGGCTGCAAATTCAGTCGGCGTGCGATCGGACAATGCCGAATGCGGCCGGTGGTGGTTGTAGTCGTGCAGCCAGAGTGCCAGCTTGCGGCGTGCGTCCGCCAACGTAAAGAACATTTCTACGTTCAGGCACTCATCTCGCAATCTCCCGTTGAAGCTCTCGATGTACCCGTTCTCGACGGGCCGGCCTGGCCGAATGAAATCCAGATGCACTCCGTGGGTGTACGCCCAGACATCCATCGCCTTCGATGCGAACTCTGTGCCGTTGTCCACGGTAATCGATTTTGGCGCCCCGCGGCCTGCCACGATCTTGTTCAGAGCCGCGGCGACCTTCTCTCCGCTGAGAGCCGTGTCGGCGTGCAGGGTAAGGCACTCGCGGGTGAACTGATCAACGACCGTCAGCACCCGAATCCAGCGTCCGTCCGAAAGTCGCTGGGCAACGAAATCCATGCTCCACTTCTCGTTCCTATGCGTGGCAGGCCCTTGTGCCAGCCGCTGCCGTTGAGCTCGTTCCTTGCGCCGCTTCGTTCGCACAATCAATCCCTCTTCGGTGTAAAGACGATAGATGCGCTTGGCATTTACTTCCCAGCCTTCGCGCTTCAACATCACGGTCAGTCGCCGGTAGCCATACCGCACCCGGCTGCCGGCCAGCTCCCGCAGCCTGACCCGTAGCGCCTCCTGCGGATCACGGTGATGCTCGTACCGTAATGTCATGCGGTCGATAGGAATCAGCCTCGCAGCGCGCCGCTGGCTCAACTCGTGGGCCTGTTGCGCCCACTCCGCCAACTCGCGACGCCCCCGAGGCCTTACAACTTTTTTGCGACGATCTCCTGCAAGATGTGACGGTCCAGGCTCAGATCCGCGACCAGACGCTTCAACTTGCCGTTCTCCTCGCGCAACTGGCGCAACTCACGCAGCTCGCTCAGGCCCAGCCCGGCATACTTCTTCTTCCAAAGGTAAAAGCTCTGCTGGCTGATTCCATGCTTGCGGCAGACTTCGACCACCGTCTCGCCCGCCTCGGCCTCCCGAAGCACCCTCAAAATCTCCTCTTCGCCGTGTCCTCGCTTACCCACTTCCTGGTCTCCTCCCCCTCTTCAGGGGACCACGAAAGGTCGCAATCTCTCAACTTCAATACGGCTTAGTTTTTGGGTTTTGGGTCATGATCAACGCTTTCTGTCTGCATCTGCCTGGTTAAGCACATTTGCCCTAGCCGCCAAGAGGGGAGTTTCTGTTCTCTTCCTCCCCGCGTCCGGCACTGCGCCACCGCGCAGGACAGCAGAATCAAAAGCGCGCCATGGCGTGCGCGGCCCACCGCAGGGCGCACAGGTAAGAGGGAGCGGAAGGCCAATGGGCCGGAACCTCTCCGTAGGGAATCCAAAGCCCGGCCACTGACAAACCAATTCTGACCAGAGTCCAAAAGACCGCGCTCGCGCTGGCGCCTAAGCAGCGATCCCGGAAAAAGGAAATTTGAATAGTGGGAAGTGTACGTGTGATTAGTGAGGCCCCAATGGACCTCGCATCGCGAATTGAGAGAGTGCCGGGTACGCTCTCGGTGAAGCAACTTCAGGAACTGGTCGGCTTGAAGGCGCGCGCCGAGGCGGAAAAGATCGTTGGGCTGGCCATGCTTAGCATCGAAGAGGCCGTCCGCAGAGAAGACAAAGCCGGCGCCGGGAAGAAAGCGCAGGATGGGGACCGCGAGGCGCCCAAATTGGCGGCGCGGCGCTCAAGCAGAAATGCGCGGGCGCGTGCTGGCGAAAGAAACGGACTCCGGCGCGCCCGGGCCTGAAAAGGCTTGCTTCGAGACCATCAATTCGCAACCGCGTAATTATTCAAAAACATCTCTACAGCATGCCTGACGTGGTTGCGGCGCAGTGGCTCTCCCTTGATCTGGCCCAGTATCACCGCGGTCATCAACTGGGAACCGACTACCAGGTCCAGAAAATCATCTGCGGCCTGGGTAGGGTTGGCTTGCTTCAGCCTGCCTCGTTTCATCTGGTTCTTCAGGTACAGGGCAGTAGCCTTGCGCCCGCTTTTCGGACCCAACTCGTAAAACTGTTTCGCAACCCTGGGATTGTGATAGGACTCTGTGGCCACGATGCGAAGTAATTTGCCGAATTTCTCCGAAAGGATGAAGTCGTGAATCATCTTTGCCGCCCGAGGCAGCACTTCCTGGGGATCTGCGAATGACGACCAGAGTTCATTGACATTGATCTGCAGCTCGTCCTGCAATCTGAAAATTGCGGCCGAGAGCAGATCTCTCTTGTCCTCAAAACAGGCGTAGAGTTCGCGCTTGGAAACCCTCGCCCGGCGTGCGATCTCGGCCGTGCTGGTCCGCTCAAAACCGAGTTCAAGGAAGCATTGGGTTGCCGCGTTAAGAACCCGCTCCCGATGGTCAGGAGGCGTTTGGGTCGTGCTTTCAGCCAGTCTTTTCATTTTCTTCCTGTATTATCCGCCCGTCAGCTGCTCCTGGAAGAGACAACCCAGAAATGCGTGATATGGCTCACCGCCGAAGGGCGTATGTTTGGAGATCTCGCACGTCCCAGGCTGAAATTCACTCCCCTGGCGCGAAAAAATACATTTTGCATTCTCCACGCGCGTGTGGTATATCCTAAGGGTACCACAGAGTACCATAGCGTAAGACGCCGCAGGAAGGATCGATCCCGGACGCCGGGAATGGGACCTTGCAAGTTGCGGCGTTGTTTCATGCGCGCGGCGGTACCAGGCGGTACCATTACGGAGCCGGGCGAGGCCGGGTTTCCGGCATGGCGAGAGAAGGGAGCAACGCCGTTTCCTGCCTGCCGCAGGCCGGCGGGACCAGGGCGCAACAGGCCAACACAAGAAGGAGAAATTCCTTGCAATCCATTCAGAGTGTTGTCAGAAATCGTATCGTATTCCTACCGGGGCTGCTGTCGATCGCATGTTTCGCGGCCGTCCTGGCATTGCCGCCTCTTGCTGCGCAAGAGGCGAATCAAGCAGCATCTCAGGCAACTCCTTCCGTTGCCGAGACCGCAGCTCCCGCCGCCGCGCAAGAAGAACATGCAAATGTGCCGGCCACCGAACCGACGGAGCACCAGTCGGGTTCCGAGCGGTTCCTGCAGATCAACTGGGACGCCCAGATCAAGTACAGCTTGGGCGTGCGTCTGACGGGCCAGAATGACAGACTCATCGACCCCGCCGTCAATCAGTCCAACACCAACTTGGACGATGGCGACCGCGCCTTCAACCGCGGCCTTATGGCCGATCGTGGAGACATCTTCACCGAGATTGACATGACCTACGGGAACGTCGGCATCCACGCCAGCGCGGCGGGGTGGGGCGATGCGGCGTACCTGGGAAACAGCGCCGACAACTCGCCGCAAACCTTTAACGCCTATTCGGTGAATTTCAACCAGTGGACGCAGGGGACGCGGTCCACGGTTCTGGGAGATGAGGAGCTGCTGGATGCGTTTGCCTTCGGCAAGTTCCGCATCGGCAGTTCCACGCTGAGCGTGCGCGGCGGCCAATACGCGCTGCAGTGGGGCGAGAGCCTCTTCTTTGGCAATAACGGCATCGCGGGCGGAATGTCGCCGGTCGATGCACTGGAATTTCTTACGGACCCGACGACGCAATTCAAGGAACTGATTCTGCCGGTGCCGCAGGGGTCGATGCAATGGCAGTTGACGCCGAAGTTCGCGGTGGGAGCGTACTACCAGTTCCGCTGGGTGCCGACGCGTCTTGCCCCAGTGGGCAGCTTCTTCTCGGATGCGGACATCATCGGTGCCGGCGACGAGCGGCTGATTGCGGGAGCTCCAATCCAGCTTGGACCGACGCCCTGCGGCGAGGCTGGCGCGGTTTGTACCGGTCCATTGGCCTTCTGGCACTCACAGGACCGCCAGCCGAAGAACTACGGCCAGTTCGGCGCCCAGGTGAAGATGCGCCTGCCGGCAGGTTGGGACGCAGGCATTTACGGCATCCAGTATCACGAAAAAGTGGGCTGGCCTTATCTACAGCCCTTCTGTCCAACGGGTGTCTCGTGCCCCAACCAGTCGTTTGCGCAGTTCATGGCCGGGCAGATCGGCAACTACTACTGGGCCTATCCGGAGAACATCAAGGCCATCGCCGTGAGCGCCACCAAGACGCATGGCGACTTCAACTACGCGGCCGAGTTCGGGGCGCACTTCAACCAGGACCTGGTAAGCGATGCAGCAACAGATGCATCAGTCGTCAGCTTTGGACACGTGCCCAAGCCGGACGCCAACTCGAATCCGGCCTATGCAGTGGGCAAATCGATCCACGGCAATGTTTCCTGGCTGGCCAGCCTCGGGCCCTCGCACATTTCCAAGGAAGCATCGTGGGTGGGCGAAATTGCCTGGAACATGCTGGAATCTGTCGACAAGAATCCCTTGAGCGTTTCGCCGGACGGTGTTCATTATTTTGCGGCTTTGGATCCGAACACCCGCAAGCATGCTGTCGGTATCCGGTCTACCTATACGCCCACGTGGCGGCAGATTTTCCCCGGAATGGATCTTTCCACTCCCGTCGGTGCGTCCTATTACCCAACTGCCCGTTCCTCTATGGTCTTTCCTTTCGGATACGACAAGGGCGGCGACTTCAGCGCCGGGGCGTCGGTCACGTACCTGTATCACTGGACCTTCGGAGCTCTGTTGACCGGCTACTACGGCCCGGTGGGCAGCTTCCTTAACGCGAACCAGAACTACAACATGAAGCAGGATTTGGCCGACCGGTACAATATCCGGTTTACGCTCAGCCGCACCATCGGCTTCAACTACAAGAGCCATGTGAAGTGAAGAAGGGACTATGAAGATGAGTCAATTGAAGAAGGCATTCTTTATCTGTGCGGCGGCCCTGCTGCTGGGCGGCGTGGTGGCGCGCGCCCAGGTGACGCCGCAGGAGGCACAAGAACTGAAGACCACCCTGACCCCGCTGGGCGGCGAGAAAGCGGGAAATGCGGATGGTAGCATCCCGGCCTGGACGGGTGGCATGACAACGGTTCCGGCCGGCTACTGGCAAGGCGGGCGGCGGGGCGACCCGTTTGCCGGCGAGAAGCCGCTGTTCTCGATTACTGCGCAGAACATGGACAAGTACGCGGACAAGTTATCCGACGGCACCAAGGCGATGCTGAAGAAGTATCCGAACTCGTACCGTGTGGATGTGTACCAGACGCACCGCACCGCGGCGGCGCCGCAGTGGGTATATGAAAATACCTTCCGAAATGCCACCCGGGCCAAGATCGAAGAGCGGCCGTCGGGGCCGACTCCGGTCGGCGCCTACGGCGGCATTCCTTTTCCGATTCCGAAAACCGGCGCGCAGGTGATGTGGAACCACCTTCTGCACTGGCGCGGCGAGGATTGGCATTTCGATGTCGATCAGTACCTGGGGACCGCCGACGGACGACTGGTGCTGAGCACCGACGGGCAGGCCGAACAGGCGATGCCCTACTACTATCGCGACGGCGAGCCCGCCAAGTTCAACGGCGATTACTGGCTGCTCCGGCTCGTCAACTCCGGGCCGCCGATCCGCGCCGGAGAGGCGATCGTCGGACGCGAGAATGTGGACGACGACAAAACGCAGTCGTGGGTCTACCTGACCGGACAACGGCGAGTGCGCAAGCTGCCCAACCCCTGCTGCGACACGCCGACCCCGGCAACAGCCGGAGTGTTGAGCTTCGACGAACTGGAAGTCTTCGGCGGCCGCATGGATCGCTTCGATTGGAAGCTGGTCGGCAAAAAGGAAATGTACATTCCTTACAACGACAACAAGATCCTGCAGCCCAACAAGGATGCGACAGTGCTGATGCCGCACCATCTGAACCCGGACTACGTGCGCTGGGAGCTGCACCGGGTGTGGGTAGTGGAGGCAACGCTGAAAGCGGGGCACCGTCACCAGGCCGTGCGCAACATGTACTACATCGACGAGGATTCGTGGCAGGCAGTGCTCGGCGACCGCTGGGATGCCAAAGGCCAGTTGTGGAAGACGCTATGGGCGCTGCCCATGGTGCTGCCGGACCTGCCGGCGGTGACAGACTTCAACTTCGGCTTCTACGACATGACTTCTGGCGCGTGGTACTCGGCAAACATGTACAACCAGAAATCGGAAGTGTACAAGATTCAGGCGAAGCACTGGCCCGACAGTACATTTACCGGCGATGCTCTGGCCGGCGAGGGCATCCGATAAAACGACTGGGGCGGACGAGTGTCCGCCCCCATTTCCTGATCAACTGGCTCGGAGATTTGCATGCGAAGAATCCTGCTCCTTTTCTTTTCTTTTTTTGCGGCCGCGGGATGGCAGCTCGCGCCGATTCGGCTGAGCGCGCAGACGGTGGATGCGCTTGACCGGCCGGCGGTGGCTACTCAGTCGGGCGAGCACTCGGTGCTTTTGGATGTGACTATGGCGGGCAACCGCGTAGTGGCCGTGGGCGAGCGGGGCTTGATCGTATACTCCGATGACCAGGGCCGCACCTGGCGGCAGGCGTCGGCGCCCACCAGCGTTTCGCTGACCCGAGTACGCTTTGCGACGCCTTCGGCAGGCTGGGCGGTGGGGCACAGCGGCGCGGTGCTGCATACGGCCGATGGCGGCAAGAAATGGACCCGGCAACTGGACGGGCGCACCGCTGCACAATTGGCCCTTGACGCAGCCCAGGCCGACGCGCAACGTGCCGGCGCGGGCAACGCCGAAGCGCAGCGCGCACTCAATGACGCCCAGCGCCTGGTGAGTGACGGCCCTGACAAGCCGTTTCTCAATCTGCTGTTTGAAAACGACAAGACAGGTTACGTGGTGGGCGCTTACGGGCTGATCTTCAAAACAGAGGATGGCGGGGCCACGTGGAGGTCGTGGATGGGCCACGTGGATAATCCGCGCGGCATGCACATCTACGGCATCGTGGAGCAGGGCAACACGATGTACCTGGCCGGGGAGCAGGGGTTGTTCCTCCGCTCTACCGACCACGGCAATAAGTTCACGCGCGTCGAGACTCCGTACAAGGGGACTTACTTCACACTGACTCTGCTGCCCGGCGGAGAAATCATTCTGGGCGGCATGAAGGGCAATGCCTACCGCTCGACCGATCAGGGCAGGAGCTTCACGAAAGTGGAGGTTCCGGCTCCCGTTTCGTTCAGCGCCGCAGCCGTGATGAGCGACGGCACGCTGGTCTTTGCCAATCAGGGAGGAATGCTGCTGGCCAGCCAGGACAAAGGCGCGAGCATGCGGCCACTGCCTTCCGGCAGCATGCCGCCCATTGCGGGCGTGGCGGATGAGGGCCATGGAGTTCTGTTGACGGTGGGATATGGCGGAGTGATTCCTGTTCCGGTGGGAAGCATGACGGCCGCAGGCGAGAGCGGAGGCGCGAAGTGAAGGCAACGAGTGCACTGGACGACCAGCCGGTCGTCCGATCGCTGGAAGAATTCGATATTCATACGGGCTGGCGCCTGGAACAGGCGCTGTTCAACCACCGCAAGATCGTGATGACCGTGTGCCTTATCATCACGCTGGTGTTGGGATTCGGCGCTACGCGGCTCAAACTGAACGCAAGCTTCGAAAAGACCATTCCGACCAAGTTTCCTTATATTGCGAACTACCTTCGCCACAAAGCCGACTTGGGCAGCTTCGGCAATGCGGTGCGCATCACTGTAGAGGCAAAGAACGGCACGATTTATGACAAGAACTATCTGGAGACGCTGCGCCAGATCAACGACGAAATCTTCCTGCTGCCGGGCGTAGACCGCGCCTACATGAAGTCGCTGTGGACGCCCTCCACGCAGTGGCGCGGTGTGACCGAAGACGGCTTTGAGTCGGGGCCCGTAATTCCGGACACATACGACGGCTCTCTGGGGATGATCGAACAGGTTCGCTCCAACGTGGAGCGCTCAGGCGAGGTGGGCCAAATCGTGGCGCAGAATGGCCGCTCGAGCGTGATCTTTATTCCGCTGCTGGCGACCGATTCGGCGACGGGCAAGGCGCTGGATTATGGAGAGCTGTCAATCCAATTAGAGGCGATCCGGACGAAGTATTCGAGCCCGCAGGTCGCGATTCACATCACCGGCTTCGCAAAAGTACTTGGCGATCTGATTGGCGGCCTGCGCTGGTTCCTGGTCTTTTTCGCGGTGGCGATTCTGATCAGCGGCAGCTTTCTTCTTTATTACATTCGTTGCTGGCGGGCGACGTCGGTCGTGGTCATCTGCTCGCTGGTTGCCGTGGTCTGGCAGATGGGCCTGCTAGCGTGGATGGGCTTCGTGCTCGACCCGTATTCGATCCTGGTGCCCTTCCTGATCTTTGCCATCGGCATGAGCCACGGATCGCAGAAGATGAACGGCATTCTGCAGGACGTGGGCCGCGGAACGCACAAAGTAGTGGCGGCGCGATACACCTTCAGGCGTTTGTTTCTTGCGGGACTCACAGCCCTGCTGGCCGATGCCGTGGGCTTCGCCGTGCTTGCCATCATTCAAATTCAGGTGATTCAGGAGCTGGCGCTGACGGCGAGCATTGGCGTGGCCATCCTGATCGTCACCAACCTCATCCTGGTTCCGATTCTGCTCAGCTACGTGGGCGTAAGCCCCAAAGCTGCCAAACGCAGCCTCCATACAGAACTGGCCGAGAAATCGGGCGGCAGAAAAAACCTGACATGGCAATTCCTTGACCTGTTTACGCAGAAAAAGTGGGCCACTGTGGCGATTTTGGTGGGCGTAGTGCTGGCGGGGATTGGCCTGGTGGAACGGCGCGATCTCAAGGTCGGCGATCTGGACCCCGGCGCGCCGGAACTGCGGCCGGGATCGGTCTACAACCGCGACAATGCCTACCTGAACGCCAACTATGGCGCCAGCAGCGACGTGCTGGTGGCCATGGTGGAGACGCCGGACCAGCAGTGCAGCCAGTTCGACACGCTGCAAAGAGTAGACGCGCTGGAATGGCAGCTCCGCCAGGTGGAGGGCGTGGAATCGACCAATTCGCTGGCCCTGCTGAACCGGGAGATTGCCGGCTCTTATAACGAAGGTAGCTTGTTGTGGTACGACCTGCCACGCAACCAGGACATGATCGATACGATCACGGCCATTGCGCCACGCGGCGTCTACAACGACCCCTGCAACCTGCTGACGCTTTCGGTTTTCCTGAAAGACCACAAGGCCGAAACACTGACCCGGGTGATCAACGCTGTAGAAGCCTTCGCCGCCAAGAACAACACGTCCAACGCGAAATTCATCCTCGGCGCCGGAACCAGCGGCATCGATGCGGCCACCAACATCGTGGTTAAGAAGGCCATGCACGACATGCTGTTCTGGATCTATGGCGCCGTGATCCTGCTCTGCTTCATTACCTTCCGTTCCTGGCGCGCAGTCGTGGTGGCCGTGCTGCCGCTGATGCTCACCTCGGTGCTGTGCGAGGCGCTGATGGCGAAGCTTGGAATGGGCGTGAAGGTGGCCACGCTCCCCGTAGTGGCGCTGGGCGTAGGCATTGGCGTCGATTATGCTCTCTACATGCTCAGCGTGACGCTGAACCATCTGCGCCACGGACGGTCACTTTCAGAGGCTTACTACCGTACACTTTGCTTTACAGGACGAGTCGTGCTGTTCACCGGTTTTACTCTGGCGGTGGCCGTTATAACATGGGCGTTTTCACCCATCAAATTCCAGGCCGACATGGGCATCCTGCTGGCTTTCATGTTCCTCTGGAACATGCTGGGCGCCATGATTCTGCTCCCGGCGCTGGCTTACTACGTTTTGCCACGTCCGAAGACCGCGGCTGTTGAAGTCTCCGCCGCTGATCGCGCGAGAGTGACCGGTGGCTGAACCAGTCGCTTCGAGCGGCCCTGAGAGAGAAAGGACATGCGCTCGGATCGTTCAACGAGTTTTTGCGATCGTTCAAATCGCTCGAAAGAGCAAGGAGAGAGTTTATGAAGATTCTCGGAGTTACCTGCGGCAGAAAAAACAGCAATACGGAGATCCTCGTCAAGGAAGCTTTGATGGGAGCCGAGGAAGCCGGTGCTGAAGTCGAACTGGTGCGTCTGCACGACCTCACCATCAAGCCCTGCACCGGATGCAACTCCTGCGTGATCGACCTGTTCGAAAAGGGAGGCTCCGGGCAATGTGTAATTCGAAATGACGATTTCAATTTCTTTAATGAGAAGTTCCTGGACTGCGACGGCATGGTGGTAGGCTCCCCAACTTACGAAAAGAGTCCCAGCGGCCAGTTGAAGACCCTGAACGACCGCATGGGTCCGTCGCACGACATGGCCTTCCAGATGATCGCGCGCGACATGCGCCAGGCCAGGGGCATTACAAAGGGAACCGGTCCCGATCCGCGCTTCTTCAAGCAGCGCGGCGCCATCCTGATCGGCGTGGGCGGCAGCGAGTGGGATACTCTGGCTGCTCCCTTGCTCCATCTGTTTGTCTTTCCCATGCAGGTTGAGGTGCTCGACAAGATCATCGCCAACTGGGTCGCCCTGCCGAAATCCGTGCTCTTCCGCGAAGACCTGCTGAGCCGGGCGCATAACTCGGGCAAGCATCTCGCCGAGTGCCTGAAGCGCGAGCTTACTCCCGCCGACTACATCGGCGAGCCGGGCCTCTGTCCGCTCTGCCACTCCAAGCTGGTGGAGATTCGTGAAGGCGACAAGAACTATCCCGCCATCTGCGGCATTTGCGGCGTGCGCGGAACGCTGACCGTGACCGACGGCAAGGTGAAGTTCGACATTAGCGAAGAGGACAGACCGCACTCGCACGTTCTGCTCTCAGGCAAATTCATGCACGGGAAGGATCTGCAGGAACGATCCCTGGTTCCTCATCCCAACGAGCATGAGATTCCGGCGCGATTCAAAAAGTACGAGAAATACCTCACGCCTCTGAAGCCGGTGAAGACTGCCACAGATGCGGAATAAACCACACCTTTCCTGCTCCGTGAGGTGATGTCCAACCCTTGAGGTGCACCCTTTGGGTGAGACACATTGCCTTTACAGCTTCGCGTTCTACTGAACCAGTGTCGCGCGATGGTTTTCTCGCCAGTGTTTTGGGGGGATGCCTTCCCATCCGCGGAATGCACGCGCGAATGAGTTCGCATCTTCATAACCCAGGAGATAGGCTGCTTCGCCCAATTCGAGCACGGAATTGCTGAGATAGTATCGCGCCAGTTGCCGGCGCGCATCATCGAGCACGCGCTGGAAACTCCAGCCGGAATCCTGCAG
>Ga0326728_10018318_pt1 | contig 13820 bp, 12 predicted proteins | sample MB3enrmetagenome_FD_207602 | JGI IMG/M metagenome (GOLD analysis project Ga0326728, IMG submission 207602) | Lab enriched peat soil microbial communities from McLean, Ithaca, NY, United States - MB31MN | ecosystem: Environmental > Terrestrial > Soil > Wetlands > Peat | place: USA: New York... | reverse complement strand
CATAACGTCGACGTGCCCGTCGATACCATCTACACGTGGATTAAACGTCTATCCGAGGATTACGCCAAGACAATGGAATCTCGGCCAGAAACGCCGGAGCATTCCCCAGCACTCACCATCGAATCATCGCCTCCAGAAGACCAAGAAGAGATAAAGACGATCGCGGTCGACGGTACGCACGTCACGACTGGCGTGGACGTGGTGGGGAAAAAAGAGCCTGTGGTATTCTTGTCACTGACCAAGCGAGCGGACGGGACCTTGCTACCCACGTCGAAGAAACGGAAAACCAAGAAGCCGTGACTACCACGTTAAAGCAGGTCAAGGTCCTGCTTGGAAGGAACCCGGACTTGGCAGTGTGCGACCTTTCCCCGAGCATGATGGGTGCAATTCGCGAGGTGTTCGGGGAAGAGGTTCTTGGAATCGACCCTTTTCACGTGATGCAAGAATTCAACAACGGTATACGACGAGACTTGCTCGATTTCCGCAACTGCCGTTTTAGATCGGAGAGCAAAGAATTGTTTGCGCTTCGGGATTGGGTGTGCAGCATTCAGGAGCATCCTGCGATTCGTGGACCTGTTCAAGAAGCACCCAATGTTGCCGCGTCGTTACAGGGCAAATACCGAGTGGTACAACATGAAATTCAAGCGGCCATTCAAGGCCGGTAACAATCTCGTGAAAAGAGAGAGGCTCTTGGCCCGGCTACAAACTCAATTGCACGGAACGGTGGAATGGCACGTTCCCGAAGCAACGGTTACTTAAATATACTTGAATGAGGACACTTAATCAAAAATCATAAAATAAATTCTCTGGATAGATGGTTGAATAATTAAAAACGAAGATGTAAATGATGACCGAACGTATCTCCGATACCGAGCTTGATTACATCAAGAAGATCTTCCGGCACGGGCTGGAGCACTTGGAGGACAGCATACCGGACAAACTCTTTTGCGTGCACAGCATTCACTGGTGCATCGAATACCTTCTCAAGAAGTGGGCTGAAAACAATCACGACGTTTCCTGGAACGATGGATTTGAAAAAGTGTTCGGCAAGTTTCGTACCCGGCACGGAAGTTCCATCCCACCAGACACGATAAACCCGGTGCTGTCGTTGAACACGGCTAGAAACGAGATGGAACACCACGGCGGAAATGTTGATTACTCACAACTGAAAGAGGAATTGATCCCAAAAGGAGCTAAATTCATCGAATGGTTCACCAGTGCTATCATGAACAACGTAATCGATCTGTACAGTATCCCGACCACAGACATCAAGAAGATACGGTCGTCGTTCATGGCGTGGAAGGAAAATCTATTACCGGTGAATTCTTACACCAGCATAGAACCACATCTTCACCCGGTACCGGCTTATGGTTCCATTCCCATCGATGCCATCGACGGCGACGAGGTCTTCATCTGTATCATCCCCTCAACGTTCTCGAACGGGCTCGTCGATTTGCTGAAAAATAGCAACGAGCAAAATCCTTATGCCGATTACGATATAGAAGCACATTTCAAGACGCACGATATATTTCGTTACTCGCAGTCGGTCACCACACCGGAAGCATTTTACCAGTATGTTCAATATCCTCGGGATAACAAGCCGAGTGAAGATGCGCTCATCTTTCCCGATGGCCGCGCTTATCTCCACGTGAAAAACGGGCCGAAATTATGGTTTGCAGAGCGAAATTCAAATATAGAGCTTGTCAACGTGTTTGGTTCAGTGTGCGTGTTCATCCCGATGATATTTGACCCCGATAGCAGTTTTTATCTCAAAGAGAAATTGCAAGCGATACTTCATCCATTTACGCCATCGTGCAATGTCGTCGATGTCGTGGCAAGGAGGACGGATGATTTCACGGCCATTTTCGTGTTAACGAGAATGCTTTGGGGCAAAGACTTTGGTCATCGACTGTATCATGAGGGAATAAATGGATTTAATTTCATGGGAAACGAGTATTACATGGGATTCGATCCGGACTTGATCGTTCAAGAAAGTTTCAATTACGATGAAATTGATGAGATGCTATCCCGGGTAAAGAGCCGGGTGAAGCAATACTTCCGGAATCCCAGCAGTATTGGTTATAGCTTTTGATTTATAAATATCTTGAATAAGATAAAATAACTATGGCCATGGTCGTCTTGCCGGTCGCCGGTCCGCCGAACAGGTGGCAGACGCCGGGCTCCAGCCACCCGAGCAACAAATTCAGCAAGATAACCGTGTTTTAATCAACCTCCACTTGGTCGTCCGCGTGCGCGGTCCACCACCGCACGAGCTCTTGAAACGTGCCCGATGTCCGGTCGACCTGGATGCTATCCGAAGCCTCGTATCCCCGTATCTTGTCGTTCGCGTCGATGTAGACGATGAAGGCGTGGATGGGGTTGCCGTGCAGGATGAGGTGGCACACGGGGTACTTCGGGGCGTTCGTGATGGCCGCGACCGGGAGCTGGACCCGGAAGGCCTTCCCGCAGGCCGCACACCGGCTCTTGGCCTTGAGCGTGATGAGCCCGCTGTTTACTTGTTCTTGCTGGATGTCGAGCATTGAGATCAGAATTTACTCGAAGGGATATTCTTAAAAGAAAACTCCGGCGACAGGCCCCAGCGACCTGTACTTTGGACCACATCCTTCCTCCTGTCATTTCGGAGGAATGGGGGATCCGGAAAAGAATCGCGACCGCTAATGCCCTGGTCACTGTTTCAGAAATTCCGTCGGCCCTCCCGGTTGATATGCGCGGAGATCATGATCTTTTCAGGCCGCACCGGTGAAATGGCTGGCGTCCATGGCCGTGGCCTTGAGTTTGCCATGGAAATCATACGGGTCGTCCCTCGAAACAGCGGCATGGAGATAGCGCCCATGTGCCGATTTCTCGGGGTTCTTAGGCACCGCACGAATTCGAGGGGCAGCAGGCCCGTGGGAACCCGCCTGCGACCGAAGGATCACCATGACCCGGAAGGACAGCATATATTACAGGGTGAACGGCCCGCTCGTGTGGATGCTGGACGCGGGCGGGCTTGTTGACAACGCCATGATGGCCCTCTCGTCCGACGAGGCGCTCGCCGCGGATGCGGCCGCGGGGTTCGTGGACCTGGCAGCACTGATCACGATCGTGTTCCCCGAGTCGCCCGACGTGCTCTTTGCAAGGAAGGTGCCCGAAACGCTCCGCGCGGAGGTCTGGGCGGGGTTCCAGCAGCGGGTGCTCGGCGCGTGGAACGCCATGCTCGCCAAGTTGAAGATCAACAGCGCGTGGACGTGGACCGAGGCTCCCGAGTACTCGATCGCGTTCCGCAACCGGAGCGTCCCGGCGGGAAAGCCCGGCCTGCTCGGGGAAGCGCTGGAGCTAGAGATCCTGCTCCTGAACACGATGTCCTTGAACCTGTTGGAGCGGTGCCTGCGGTCGGTGCTCGATTCGCCTCACTTCCAAGTCGCCAAGGACATCAAACTGGAGCTTTCATACGAGAAGGACGGGCGGGTCGTGGTGTTCTCGGGATCGGCGGCGAGCATTCCCGTGAGGTATTGGCTGACGCTCGATAAAATGAACGAGGTCTTGGCCTTCTTCTCGGTCCCCGCGGTGGCTCGGAACATTGCCGACACGTGCCGGGGGTTCAACATCACGTGCGACCAAGCCAACGAAGGGGCGATGCCGGAAAAGCGGCGGAACGTCGTCGGCGCCCGATCACGATCGACGGGCCGCAGGACGTGCTCGACTTGGTGCGGGATCACCACTTTTTCGCCTTCTACCCAGCGATCACGCGGCAGGACGGGTCGGTCGGGCGGCTGGTGATCGACCTCGACGTGCAACCCGGCGTGGTCCAGCAACTCGGGCAGTCGGGGGCGTGGGCGCTGGCGTGCCGAGCGTCGGACGAGCTCGTGGTCGCCGCCCGGTCGGCCGGGTTTCCCTGTCCCGCGAGGAAGTTTTCGGGAAGCCGCGGCATCCATCTCGTCTGGGATCTCGAGCCGGGGGCGCTGGAGCTGGACCCGGCCACGGGGTTCGTGGACCTGCCCGGCTACGTGGCGGCGGTCCGGCAGGCCGAGCCGAAAGCGGGCTACCTCGTCGCCAACAAGGATTTGCTCGCGAGCCCGGCACGCGCGAGCAAGGTCATCCTGCAGGCGGTCGTTTTGCTGGCGATGCACGGTGGCATCGCCGGGTCGTCGTTCCTCGATGCGAGGGAGAGGTCGGTGCTGGCCGTGGCGAAGACGGGCGGCGTGCTCGCGCTCGACAAGGGCGACCCGCGCGCGGACCTGAAGATCATCGCGGACACGCAGCCGACCGTGCATCGTTGGCTGTCGCCGCACCTGAAAAGTGGATTGGTGAGCCGATCAGTCGTCGATGCCATGGGCGAGATCCTGCCCGAGTTCCGGTCGTACCTCACGGTCGTGGCGGAAAGCGAGATAGGGCACGTCACCGAGGCGGTCTAAAAAGACGCGACGCCGTTCCTCGAGCGTCCAGGGCTGGTGACGCGGGGGATACTCGACCTTGCGATGCAACCGCGGGTGCTCGCGCCGTGGGTGAGCCTGCTCGTCGACCAAGGGGCGGTTCAAGCGTGCTTGATGGACCTGCAAGCCGCCAAGCGATCGACCGGGGCTCGCGCGCTGGAGCTTGAATCGTTAAGAGATGTATGAATCATCCCATTTCGTCTTTCGGGTAGGCTTCGGCGCGGGAGGAGTGCTCTTTCTGTCCGGGCTTGGCTCCTGGTCCCGACAATAATTCACGAGTTGACGGGGCTCGGAGTCTTCGGAAAGATCTTCTGGCCACGAGATTGGATTATTATTAATGTTGAATTCGTATAGTTTAACCAGCAATCCAAGCCCCTCGATTTTCGTGATCTGGTTCGCATCGAGACGTAACGACTGAAGGTTGACCAGCGATTCCAGCCCCTCGATTTTCGTGATCTGGTTACCGGAAAAGTCGAGTTCCTGCAGGTTGCCCAGCGATACAAGCCCCTCGATTTTCGTGATCTGGTTATTATCAACTGAAAGGCTTTTCAAGTTAACCAACGTGCTGAGGCCTTCGATTTTCTCGATCTGATTTCTACCAAGCCCGAGCGCTTGCAGGTTGATTAGCGCATCAAGCCCAACGATTTTCGATATCTGGTTCGAGTCGAGATTTAACGACTGCAGGTTGGTGAGAGAATCTAACCCCTCGATTTTCGTGATCTTGTTCTGATTCAGATAGAGTTTCTTTAAATTGCCAAGAGCATCGAGGCCTCCTATTTTCTCGATCTGGTTCCGAATGAGATCAAGCTCCTGCAGGTTGGTGAGAGAATCCAAGCCCTCCATCTTCGTGATTCGATTATCATCGAGAACGAGATGTTCTAGACCGACCAAGGTATCGAGGCATTCAATTTTCTCGATCTGGTTCGTGTCGAAATCGAGCTCGGCTAAATGTACCAACTGATTTAATGTCGTGGGGATTGAAGTAATCGAGTTTTGGCTCAAGATGAGTTGTTTCAACGATGTTAACTGCCCCATCGTGTCAGGAAGAAATGTAAACTGATTTCCGCCAAGATCGAGCCTTGTGAGCGTTGTCAACTGCCCGATCGAGTCCGGGAGTGAAGATAGCCGGTTATAGCGGAGTTCAAGATTTGTAAGCGATGCCATCTGCCCGAAAGTCTCGGGAAGAGACGTGAGCTGATTCATGCCGAGGCTGAGTACTGTCAGCGCACCCAATTGCCCGAATGACTCGGGAAGGGACGTGAGCTTGTTTTGCCGGAGATTCAAATTTGTCAGGGCGGCTAAATGCCCAAATGTTTCGGGAAGAGACGCGAGCGGATTCTCGGTAAATATGAGACTTGTCAATTTGGCCAAGTTCCCGAATGTTTCCGGAAGAGACGTGAGCTGGTTACCGCTGATGTTTAGAAATTTCAACGCGGTCAATTGGCCGAAAGACTCCGGTAGATAAGTAAGCCTGTTAAAACACAGGTTGAGCCATTCCAGGGATTTCAATTCCCCGATGGATTCGGGGAGAGATGGCACCAAGTTGCTAAATATGGTCAGAAACGTGAGATATTTCAATTTACCTATTGTTTCGGGGAGTGACGATAACCTTTGGTTACAGAGGCCAAGTTTCGTGACGTGCCCCCGTTCAACGTAGAATCCGACCGAGAGTTCATACCCGAATTGAAACGCGGGGATAGCCTTACCCATTACTCGCTCGAGGTCCATCAATGCTGTCCAATCATCCAAGTCGAGCGGGGTGCCATGATAGTCCTTTCTCGGATTCATACTCTCCCTCGTTTTACTCGCCTCATTAGGCCGTGGATTTAAAAAAATATAGGGCGACCAACATCCGTGCCGCCCGCACTTCGATCAACAATCCTTCTCCCGCTGACTCGCCGCCTCCCGTTCCCGGGAGATCTGGTAGAGGCTCTTGAAATCTTTCGCCCGCTCGGGGCCGACCAAATCGACCAAGACCTCGCGGGCGATCGCGTCGAGCTCGTCGTAGTCGATGTTCCAGAGATCGTCGTCCTTTGAATCGGGCGTGGGCTCGGGCTCGGGGCTGGTGTCCGTGGTGGGCTTGGCTTTCATGGGTCTTCGCTTCATATTGCATTAGGCACGTCCCGATGCGGGACATGCTATCAGATAGATCAAATTTTACCCTAATGAAACGCGAAGTTTTAGCAACCAAGTCGCGGCGTGGCTACTCGGGGAGAAAATCGTCCAGCGAGGCTATCTTGGCGACGTTTCCATGCTTCTTGGCCCGGCGGCGGTCGGGGGCCGGTTCCCACGTCGTGATCTCGGCCTCGGCGAGCGCGGGGTGCTTGACGAGGTGGTAGATCGTCGTGGTGCCCGTGTCGAGCCGCTCCCGCCTGACCGCGACGAGCACGCCCGCTAGGTGGTACAGGTTGTTGCCGCCGCTCGGCTTGGTGACCGAGCCGTTCGCCATGGGCGCGGTGGCGACGAGATAGACGGGGGCGGCGGCCATGTTCTTCCTGATGCCGGCGACGAGCTCGTGAAGGGATTCTTGGTGATCGCGGTCCTTGGGATTGTAGAGCGCGGTCAGGCCCGAGTAGAGGACCACGGTCCCCGGCACGGCGGCCGCGGGGATGTAGCGGGCGACGTTCTCGATCGCCTGGTCCCACGTGAACGCTCTCGCCACCTGGACGCGCGACAGGACCTCGCTCGGGACGAGGCCGTGCTGTCGGCCGACCTCGCCGAGCAGGTAAGGATCGAAATAATTGTCGAGCACGGCATAGAGTACCTTCGGCGCGCCAACTCTGCCTTGATCGGCGGGGAGGAGGGCCCGGGTGGCGATCCTGTGGAGGATCGGGGACAGGTGGTGCAGGCGACCGGCGAACAGATGCAGGATTCCCGGCGCGATGCCCGACCGGCCGTTCACGGGACCTAGCAGGCGGTCGAGGGGGTCGTGGCCAGTGCGGAGCCACGGGGCGGTGTCGGCGGCCGCGAGGGAATAGCTATCGATCACGCCCGGATCGACTGTATCGGTAATTAGTGCCTGCAGGGTCGGAAAAATTTGTGAAAGTCAAGGCTGATCTCATTTGTGCCTACCTGTCTGGGAGGATTTTTTTTGATAAAGCATCAGTGCTGGAAGTTTGCATAGCAAACCTCATTGCCGCGCCATCGAAACCGGATAGGTCCTCTCCCAACGTGCGCCCCGTGCCCATCCCCGCGAGGGACGAGGTTCTCGCGCATCGCAAGGAACAGGACAAACATGCCAAACGAGGAGGTGTCTGGTCCAGCCTGGCCGTCATCTGCGTCGGGCTGGGCAGCGGTAGGCATCTTGCTTGTCGACGCAAGCCGGTTGGACATCGTGCCAGAAAACCTGAATCCTGCCGTGATCTGGCTGATCAATGACGCGGATGCCCGGTTGTCTGGTGGCATGGATGCCCCGATCGGCGAAGGAAGCATCGTGACGATCATGCCGAGCATCCACGGCGGGTAGAAAAAAGATAAGGGTTAACTGACGACGAGTTTTGTGATCTTGTCGCCCTGCTTGATGGCGTTCACGACCTTCTGGTCCTGGGGACCTTTGACCTCGCCGAAAATCGTATGCTTGCCATTTAGGTGCGGCGTTGCCTTGTGGGTGATGAAGAATTGCGAGCCGTTGGTCTTCGGACCGGCATTGGCCATCGCTAGCAACCCAGGCCTATCGAACTGCAGGACTGGTGAAAACTCATCATCGAAGGGATAGGGAACCTGCTCTCCCTGAAACGGGAAGGACTTGACGCCCTTCGCGGTCGGGCCTCCCATCCCTGTGCCCTGCGGATCACCACCTTGTATCATGAAATCTTTGAGCACCCTGTGAAACGTGAGCCCGTTGTAAAACCCTTTGTTCGCCAAGAACGCGAAGCTGGCGCACGCCAATGGCGCGACCTCGTCGAAAAGATTGATATTGATCGTGCCCCGGTTGGTTTGCATTGTTGCCTGCATGGGTCTGTCTTTCGCCCGCGGGATAATAAGCCGCGGCTTCGCGGCGGGCCTCGGTGCAGGTTTCGCAGCTGGCTTGGGTGCTGGCTTCGCGGCGGGCCTCGGTGCAGGTTTCGCAGCTGGCTTGGGTGCTGGCTTCACGGCCGGCAGTTTGGCCTTCTTCGCGTTGAGCTCCTCCAGGTAATCGTCCGCGTCCTCGGCTTCCGCGGCTTCTGCAAGCTCGGGATGCTTCTCCAGATACGCCTTGTACGCGTCCCGGTTCTCCTTCAGCGCGTCGAGCACGGCGCGGCGTTCCCCGGACTCGTCGGCCGTCGTGGCCTTGAAGGTCTTGCCGAGTTCTTTCGCGTCCGTGTAGGCTTCCAAGAACGTGAGCTCCTTGATGAATCGGACCTTGTAATCGTTATCATCTATCTGGTCGAACTTCTCCTTGATGTACTCCACGAGCTTTTGGACGAACGGAGAGGTCGTGCCTCTCACGAGGTTGATGAGGGACTCGAGCAACGAGATGATCGCGTACAACTCGGTGGTCTGGTATTTCAGAAGCATGCCGAACAGGACATCCATGATTTGATCGAAATACGGGTATCCTTGTTCTGACTGCTTGCAAGCAGAAGCCAGCAGGGTGTATCCCTTTTCCTGGAGATATCGGGAGCTGATCTTCTTGATCATCTCCAGCACATCGGGCACCTGCTCGGCCACGGCTTCGGGATTCGCAGGCAAGATCTCGCTTAGATACTTGATCACGGTCACCCGCATCTTGCTGCGGTCCGGCTCGTCTTCCTTGAGCTCGATCGTCTCGACCATCTCGAGGATCTTGATGCCCTCGGCGAAGTTCTTGGCTTCATACAATTGATTCGCATTTTCGATGATCTGGCGCAACTTGGTAAGAAGGTGGCGGTCTGCAAAGTCGAACTCGAAATACTTGCTGGCATTGAATTCCTGCTGAGCTTCGATGGCCGCTTCGGGATCTGGTTGGTCATTTTTGATCCACGCTTCATTCTGTTTGCCCTTCATACTTTCCATGATGTCCTTCTTGATGTCTTCCTTGAGCTGGCCGGAGAATTCTTGACGCAACTCCTCGCGAAGTTGCTGCTTCAACTGGGCTTCGGCATCTCGCGGCTTCGCCGCAGGCTTGGCTGCAGGCCTAACTGCAGGCTTCGCTGCAGGTGCCGAAGCTGACCTGGTTGCGGGCTTTGGTGCAAGTTTGACAACGGGTTTGGCTGCGGGTTTCGCGACAGGTTTCACCGCCGATTTTATGCGCTCGAAATCTACACCCATGCTTTCCATGATCTGGATGGTGGCCTGCCTATCACCTTCGGAAATCTGTGCCATCTTATTGATGGCACAGGTGCCATCAATATACCCTTGCTCCCGCAACCAGAGCGCCCATTTCGCGGCCAGCCACGTCTTCCCGAAGCCCGCCTCACCCAGCAGCAGGAACAGCTTCTGCTTCGGCGACCGCTCCTCGAGGAACCGCTGGAACGCGTCGTTGGCTTCGGGGCGTTCCACGTACCGGCCCGGGTCGTACTGGATGTCCATACGGCTGCTCATGATCACGGTCGACAGGTGCAGGTCCGCGAGCGCCTTTAACTTCACGTACGACAGGTCATCCTTGGAGTCCGCCCCGACCGCCGCCACGTCGTAGGCCACGTTGCAGTACGGGCACTCGATCTCGGTGCGTCCCGAGATGTCGCCGAGCGGGCCGCCGCATTCGGGGCATTCCAGCGACGTGCGCGTCAGTTTCAGGCGGGTCGCCAGTTCTTTCGGCGTGAGGTTGAAGGTGCTTTCCATGGTCGTGTTCCCACTATTTCAGCTCTGAAACCTTTTTTTCATCTTTAGAAAGAACTCATCTTTCTTCTGGCTATATTCTTCAAAGTGTTGAGCACATTCTTCAAGATTCAAATCAAGAAAGAATTGGACTTCATTTTTTGGCAAGATCATTCGAATTTCATTAAAAACAGGATACACTAAATGCATCCAGTCTTCTTTTCGCTCTAAATAATCTCCTTTTTTATCTGGCACCAATGTGGGTTTCCCATTTACTTCAGAAAAGGTACTATTGTAAGGAATGATTGGATACGTGAAAAACCGAGGATAATTGAGAAGAAGAAGCCGTACTCCAATCTCACAAGTCTTAATAAATAATTGAATAATGTCTTTCATATATTCATTGAAATTTCTTATTGGGTATTTGCTGGAGAGCTGAGTTTCAAGCAAATTCCTGTATTCCTCAGGAGACATATTTTTCATCTGTTCATATAATTCCTCATTTGCTTTTGATTCTTCAGCAAATAGCGAGGAAAATAACGCAGGAGAACGTTGAAAATCGAGAGGATTTGCAGGATCCCAATTCTTCACGCCGTTCCCGTGTATATATTCAGATAGTGCTTTATAGACCTCAGATATCATTCCGGACAAATTAAATGCAATATCGAAATTCTGGGAATAAACATCACAACCTAGAAAATTCTGCAATTCCTTCCTACTTAAAGTCGTTCCATTGGAGGTAATCCACGTAGTGAAAATTTCAATATTCTCAAAATTCATATCCTTATTATGAATAAAATACAAGAGAAGGAGTTCTAAAGCCGATCTAAGGGAATATGTGGTGTTTTGAAACAATCCAAGAAAGAGTAATTCCATTGCTTTCTGAATATTCATTTGGATTGGTAAAACCATTTCAACAGCTAGAAAATCCCATTGATTTGTTGTAAGTATAACAACTTGCTTAAACACTTCGTAAGCGTTGTACAATTCAGCAAATTGTTCTTCATCAGTTTCCAAAAACCCATCTAACCTTTTTAGGTTCTCACTAAGTCTCCATTCGATTGCGTTTTTGATGGAGGGATAAAATTCCTTATACGAATTAAATATGATATTAAGCGGACTCCCACAACAAGGGCAAGTTATTGGTTCGTGTAGGGCTTCCGAAAAGTTCACGGGAACTTCGGAATTACATGAATAACAAAATAAATCTACCGTTTTATCTTCGTTTAAAGGATTACTTTCCATCATCATGTCCTCGAGAGAATTAATACGATGAAATCGTCTTGTCGCAATATTTACAGGTCACTGCCTCGCCTGTCTTGAATTTCTCCACCTGTTCCGGTGCCAATGGGCCGCCACAATACGGACAATTGCCCAGCAGCACCGATGTCTTGATATCATAAAATGCATCGCTGGATTGCATGAGGTGGCCGGTCAAGAAATCTTCACGCATCCGCGCTTCAAGCTCCGCGAGCAAGCCCGTGATTGCTTCCTGATCATCTCCGGAAACCTCCAATTCGATGCCGTGGTTTTCACCGCTGATGGCGAGATAGATGATCATCGGGTTTTTCTTGACCTTCGTCACTCCGTAGAACCACGCCTCGCCGAATCGCTCGTTCATGTCGAAGTCCTTGCTCACGAGCTTCACGTCGTGCATTCCAACGACGTTCAGCACGGTTGAAAACACCACGTCAAGGTGCTCGTCATCCAAGACCGGAAGGATTTTTTTATCAACATGCTTCATTTTCCGCTTTAGAGCTTTCACGCGTGCCAGGTTTGCTTCCTCGCGGGTAAAAAAGATGGGACACGTGATCGTGACCTGCTTGGGCTCCATCGTGATTGCTTGGTGCCGGTTGAGCGAATCAAAGAACGTGATGGACGCGTCGATGGGGCTGTCCATGCAATTGATCGGTTCGAGGTACAGCGACACGGATTCCTTCGAGCCAACCGCGAGCTTCGGGATGACGACGGTATCACCTTTCCGAACATAGGCGGGCTCGTGCACGACCCATTTCAACGCCGGTGGCAGGTTGAACGCAATGGCGAGGTCCGTCAGGACGCCCCCCGTGTTATTGACAAGGCCGATCTTGAACCGTATCTGTCCGCCGATGTATTCATACTCGCGGATGACGTGTAACGCCTTGTAGGCCGAACCCTCTTCAACCGGCGTGATGGTCGAACTTGCATCGATTGATTGCCCTTCAGCATCCTGGTCCTCAATGACAACCGCCGTCGTGGGGATGATGCCCAGCAGGTTATCCATGCGGTCTTGGATCTTCACCTGGATTTCGCGGGCCCGGGTCATCTTTGTCTGGATAGCACTTTCAAGTTTCTGAAATTCCGGTTTCTCGCGTGCTTTCAGTTTTGCTTGGTTGTACAAGTTTAATGCTTCGGTGATCTCGATGCTCGCATTACTAAGATAGGAATCATCCTTTTGCAGTTTTTCCCCTTTCTCGACCTTGTTATCCGCATTTGAACTGATTTCCTCGATTTCCAGTTGCTCCAGCTTCAGTTCATAATTCTTGTTCTTCTGGGTAATGAACCCAATGTCTACAGGAAATTCAATATCGCCGTGTTGGTTGATGTATGCCAGCGCCGCTGTATTGATATCGATCGCTTTTTGATAAGCATTCTTTGATTCCGTGAATTGCTTCTTGGCATGATATTCTTGACCTTTCTTACTGTACACGCTGGCCTCGGAGATCTTCGCGTTGCCCATATTGACCGTGATGTTTTTCATGCTTTCCTTGATTTTTGCCTTATCGTCACTTGTTGTCGCTTTCCGGGTTGCCTTCTCATACATACTCAAGCTTGTTTCCCACGCCGTGACGGCATTCTTGTAATTTCCATATGAAAATTCTTGGTTTGCTTTTTGAGCGAACTCTTGAGCACGGGCAAGCAAATCAGTGAACGTTGAAGTTTTTGCAGCAGGTTTAACCGTGGATCTCTGGGTAGCTGCAGGTTTCGGAGTAAATTTTACCGTTTGTTGAGAGGAAGGAACATACGTTCTGGTTTGTTTGTTCTTATAGACTTTGTACACAATTACAAGACCGAAGAACCCCGCAATTCCGAGAATAACTCCTGCCACAGCACCTCCATAATCCCCCCCTCCAGAACTGCCAGGGTTTCCAATACAAGTTCCGGCGCATATTTCTACTTCATTTGACGAGGAGCTTTCACCAGCATTATTCACGGCAATGACATAATAGTAATACGTCGTCCCGGCAGTCATGCTGGAATCTGTTTGAGTAATGGTCGTACCCGTTCCATAATTATATCCCCAGAAACTTTCCCCGCCAGGAGACGTGCCCCGGTAAATCTTGTACTCGTTAATCGACCACCCGCCATTGCTGGCTGGCGCGGACCAATTCAGTACGACGTAATCTCCACCCCCGTGCCAAGTTGCCGTGAGACCTTGCGGGGAGCTTGGGACCGTCCCGCATTGCCCTGAAGATGCTTCATTCGACGCAGAACTAGCGCCAGCATTATTCACGGCAATGACATAATAGTAATACGTCGTCCCGGCAGTCATGCTGGAATCTATTTGAGTAATGGTCGTACCCGTTCCATAATTATATCCCCAGAAACTTTCCCCGCCAGGAGACGTGCCCCGGTAAATCTTGTACTCGTTAATCGACCACCCGCCATTGCTGGCTGGCGCGGACCAAT
>Ga0326728_10018317_pt1 | contig 13821 bp, 6 predicted proteins | sample MB3enrmetagenome_FD_207602 | JGI IMG/M metagenome (GOLD analysis project Ga0326728, IMG submission 207602) | Lab enriched peat soil microbial communities from McLean, Ithaca, NY, United States - MB31MN | ecosystem: Environmental > Terrestrial > Soil > Wetlands > Peat | place: USA: New York... | reverse complement strand
GCCACGTCGCGCAGGGCGCTGGTCTCCAGAATCTCCAACTCCAGCCGTGAGGGGTTGATCTGGGGATGCGCGTCCAGGAGCGCGGCCAGGCGCTCGACAAAATCTGTCTGCTGCAGTTGCCGCGCCCCCATGTTCACGCTGACGGGGATATGGAGACCTTCGCTGCACCAGATCTCCATCTGCCGCAAAGCCGTGGCGATGACCCACTCGCCGAAATCGATGGCCAGGGGATGATCTTCGATGGCGGGGAGAAAGGCGCCCGGCAAGAGCAGGCCGCGTTGCGGATGGCGCCAACGGATCAGGGCCTCGGCGCCCACCACCGCGCCCTCCCTCATGTTGACCTTGGGCTGGTAAAAGAGCTCGAACTCGCCTGCGGCCAGGCCGCGGCGCATCTGCTCGATCTCTTCGTGGCGGCTGCGGATACTGCGATCGACGCCGGCATCGAAAAGGTAGTAGCGGTTCCTGCCCAGCAATTTGGCCTGGTACATGGCCTGGTCGGCCTGACGCAGCAGTTGATCCGCATCCACCTCCTCGGACTGCGGGTAAAAGGTGACCCCGATGCTGGCCGAGACCTGAAGAGTGAGATCGCCGATGTGCACGGGATCTGACGCGGCCTCCAGCAAGCGGTCCACCACAGGAACAATGGCCGCGGCGTCCTCCAGATCGAGGAGCACGGCAACGAACTCGTCGCCGCCCAGGCGGGCCAGGGTGTCGTCTTCGCGCAGGGCGCTCTTCATGCGCGCCGCCACCGCCGTCAACAATTGGTCGCCAACTTCGTGGCCGTGGGTGTCGTTGACCGCCTTGAAGGCGTCCAGATCCAGGTAGGCCACCCCGATCAACTCCTCGCGGCGATGGCAATGGGCGATGGCCTGATGCATGCGGTCGGAGAGAAAGACGCGGTTGGGCAATCCGGTCAGGGCATCGTAGAGGGCAAAGTGCTCCAGCTTGCGCTCGTGCTCCTTGATCGCCGTAATGTCGAAAAACAGCGCCACATAGTGCTGGATCTTACCCGCCGTGTCGTGAACCGCGCTGATGGTGAGCATCTCGGGAAAGATGCGCCCGTCCTTGGCGCGATTCCAGATCTCCCCCGACCATTGGCCGCTTGTTTGCAGCGCGCGCCACATTTCGGCGTAGAAGTCCCTGCTCTGCCGCCCCGATTGCAGCATCCGCGGATTTTGGCCTAAAACCTCTTCGCGCCCATAGCCGGTAATCTGCGTAAAAGCCTCATTGACCTCGATGATGGCGCCATCGGCAGAGGTGATGAGGATGGCTTCGCGGGCATTGGTGAAGACACTGGCGGCCAGATTCAGCCGCTCTTGGGCTACTCTCTTCTCCGTGATGTCCTCGGTGAACAGAACGATCCCACCCACCGAGCCGTCTGCCTTGCGCCACGGCTGCACCTCCCAGCGCAACCAGCGTTCGCTTCCATCCGGCATGGAGGAATGATCCCCATCGCTGGCCAGCCTCTCACCGGCCAATCCCCGCTCCAGGACCGTGCGCCATTCCGGAGGATTATCGGGAAAGAGATCGTAATAGCACTGGCCCAGAAGATCTTCTTCCCGGCCATGAGGGTGAAATTCGTCCAGAAAGCGCTTGCTGACCACCAGGTAGCGCATCTCCCGGTCGAACATGGCCAGCGAAGCCAGGGCATGTTGGACAAACATCTGCAGCAATTCCTTGCTTTCCCGCAGCGCGTCATCGGCTCTCTTTCGTTCGCTGATGTCCTGAATGGTGCCGCGCATCCTCCAGGGGCGTCCGCCGCCGTCCAGGTCCAGCCGGCCCATGCCGTGCGCCCAGCGCAACTGGCCATCCGATTGGCGAATGAATCGGTATTCCCGGTTGAAGGCTACACCTTTGCCCACCACTTCCTCGGCAAAGTAGGTGGCCATCATCATCCGGTCCAGGGGATGAATCAGATTCGTCCAACCTTCCACCGTGTGGGGATAATCCTTGCCGATGCCGAAGAGCCGGTCCAGAACCTTCGAGCTGCTCCAGACCCCACTCCCAATATCGAGCGCATAGCTGCCCACTCCGGCGATCTCCTGCGAGTCCTGCAGCCACTCTTCGCTTTGCCGCAACTCCTCCTGAGCCTGCATCTGCCCAGAGATGTCGCGAGCAATGCCGAAGAGGCCCACGATCTCGCCTGCGTCGTTGCCGATGGGATATTTGCGGTTGTCGACCCAGCCTTTTTTTCCGTCCTTGGTCAGCGTCCGCTGAATCTCGCGGGCCACGGGAATGCCGGCAAAGACATCCTTCTCCAGCTTGTAGTAGATGTCGGCGAGGTTCTCCGGGAAGACATCGTAATCGGTCTTGCCTAGCAGTTCCGTCCAGTCTTCGATGGGACTGGTCAGCACCACCAGTGTGCGGCTGGCGCCAGTGAAGACATGGTTGCGGTCTTTGAAGTAGATGTAATCGTCGGTACTTTCCATCATGGCGCGGAAGTTCGACGCCGTGGCCAGCTCGCTCTGGCCCCGCCACAGGCTTTTCGCGTCTTGCAGGAGCAGGTCCAGCCGCACTGCGCCGTCAGGCTGCGCCTGCTTGCGGAATTCCACCCGAATCAGGCGGATGCGGTCGTCGCAGTGGCGTATACGCAGGTTGCATGAGCCGGTTTCATCTCCGCGGTCGAGCGCGAAGAGCCGGGCGGCGATATCTGCGTCCTGGGAGTGAATCCGCTCCCGCAGATCGACTCTGGAGGCAAGAAAATCCTCTGCCGGGAAGCCCAACAGCGCAGCCATCCCCTCCGTCACCGACAGGACAGTCCACTGGTCCTTGCCAACCAGTTGCACAGCGGCTTCCACAACCGAAAGAGTCATTGCATGGTTTATCGACATGAATGCGAAAAGGTTAAGCCGCGCCGAAAGACCGCCGCGCAATTTATTCTGAACGCAACAGTGATTCCCGACGATGCACATTCTGCGGCCGCGCGCCTGCGCCGCCTGCACGACCTGCTGGCTGCCGCCTACGGGCCACAGCACTGGTGGCCTGCGCAAACGCCCTTCGAGGTGATCCTGGGCGCATACCTCACCCAGAACACCGCCTGGAAGGCCGTGGAACGCTCCCTGAAGCAACTGCGCGCCGCCGGGGGCCTCACCCTCGACGGTCTCCGTTCCCTGCCCCTGGAGACCTTGCAGGAGCTCATCCGCCCCTCCGGCTTCGCCACCCGCAAGGCCCCCGCATTGCAGGCCTTTGCCGCCATGCTGGACACCGAGTTCGGGGGCTCGCTGGAGCAACTGGCCGCCACACCCACAGCTACGCTGCGCACCCGCCTGCTGGCGCTGCCCGGCGTGGGGCCGGAGACCGCCGACGCCATCCTGCTCTATGCGCTGGGGCACCCGGTCCCGGTGGCCGATGAGTACCTGCGCCGGCTGGTGGAGCGGCACCGGCTGCTCACGCCCGCCCCCGGCCGCAATCGGCGGGGCTACCAGGCGCTGGTGCAACTCACAGGCGCAGCCTTCGCAAACGACCCCGCCCTCAACCGCGCCCACCTCTACAACGAGTTCCACGCTCTCACCGTGGCCGTGGGCAAGGCGCACTGCGGACGCACGGCGCGCTGCACGCGCTGCCCTCTGGTGGAAGACTTGCAGCATCTTGGCGGATCATTCGAGGGGAAAACCGTGGCCGCCGCGATCAATCGCGGGATGGAAGGGTCCAGAAGCCGCGCTGGCTGAGATGCTGCGCCTTGACCACGTCCAATACCGGCGAGAACAGCGGCCCCTGTCCCAGTTCGCAGCCTAGGCGGTTGAGCGCGTCCAGTTGCTCGACGGTCTCGATGCCCTGCGCCACCATCTGGATGCCCAAGGTCCGGCCCAGGCGGACGATCGCTTCGGCGATAGCAAAGCGGCGACCCGCCGCGATGGCGCTCACGGTCATCTGCGCATGGAGCTTGACCACGTCGATGGGCATCTGCGCCAGGTAGCCGAGCGGCGCCAGGGTGGCCCCGAACTCGTCCACGGCCACGCGCACGTTGCAATCCACCAAGCGTTGCAGAATCGCTCCCGCCGCTTCCGGATTCTCGTTCAAGGTGCTCTCTTCCACCTCGAACATGATCTGCTCGGGATTTACCCCGCTCACGGCCAAGGTACGCTTCAACTGCGCCAGCAGATCGGAATGGTAGAACTGCCGCTGGGTAAGGTTGACGGTCAGAGAGAGCTCCGACTGCGGCATGGTCTGAGTCCATTCGCGCATCCTGCGGCAAACACTCTCGATCAGTTCCCGGCCAATGGTGATGGAAAGACCAGTCTCTTCGGCCACTGCCAGCAAAGCGTCGAAGCTGCCAATCGAACCGTCCTCGTGACGCCAGCGCAACTGTGACTCGAAGCCTTCCAGTTTGCCGCTTTGCAGCCGGAAGATGGGTTGGAACCAGACCTCGAACTCGCGCTTGTCCAGCGCCTGGCGCAGTTCCCGCTCCCGCTCCTGCTGGTTGCTGACCTGTAACTTGAGGGTCTTGTCGAAGATCTCGAAGCGCCCTCCGCCCTCCTGCTTGGCGCGGTACATGGCAAAATCGGCGTCGCGCAGAATCAATTCGGGGGCTACGTGATCCGGGCCGGCCAAGGCCACACCGATGCTGGCCCCCACATGGACCGAGTTTCCGTAAAACTCGAAGGGGCGATCCATCTCGCGCAGGATGCGCCCGGCCACCATGTCCAAGTCGGCGAGGGAGACGATGCTATCCACCAAGACGGCGAACTCGTCGCCGCCCAGCCGGGCTGCCGTGTCCTGGGGGCGCAGGGCGTTGCGCAAGCGTTCCGCCACCATCACCAGCACCACATCCCCGGCCGCGTGGCCCAGCGTATCGTTGATCTCCTTGAAATGGTCGAGATCGAGAAAGAAGACCCCGCAGCTCTGGTCCCGCCGCCGTGAGCGCCGGTTCAGGGCCAGCTTCAGGCGATCCAGAAAGAGGGCGCGGTTGGGCAGGCCGGTCAGCAGGTCGTGCATGGCGTCGTGTTGCAGCTTGGCCTCGACTTGTTTGCGCTCGCCAATATCGCGGTAGCTGAAGACGTAGCCCACCCGCGCCCCATTCACCTGCAACTGCGCACCGGCGACAGCCACATCGATCAGTTCGCCCTTTTGGTTCTGGCGAACCGTCTCCAGGGAGGCGCGGCCCTCCTGATCGACTCTCTGCTCCAGCACCCCGGTCTCGTGCTGGCGGGTCTCGGGGACGATCAGTTTGCCCAGATCGCCGCCTGCCGCCTCGCCGGCGGTAAAGCCGAAAAGCCGGGAAAAGGCAGGATTGGTATAAAGAACATGATTCTCATGAACGATGGCCACCGCCTCGGGAAGGCTGGCCAGCACCTCTTCCATGAGCCGCTGATTGGCCGCCCGCTCCCCACCCGACACCTGAGCCACAATCACCGCAATGCGCAATTCGGGGTGCAAGACGTTATAGGTGCCCTCGACCGTGAAGAGACGCCCATCCAGGGCAGGCAAAGTGGCATGAAAGGGGCTGCCCCCCGGCGCGCCATGCTCCTGCTGCGGCTCCTGGGTGCCGGGAAACAGGCCCCAGAAGACTTCCTCGACCGAGCGTGGAACCCAGTTGCCTTCCTCGATTCCCATCAGATGCAGGGCGGCACGATTGGCAAAAACGATCTTGCCCACCCGCTCCAGAAAAATCAGAGCAGGCAGGGCATCGAGAATCTCCCGCTGTTGCGGGGATTCTGCGTTCTCCGGAAGGTTTAACCCCATCGTGCTCCAAGTAAGGTCAACGGTTCCCATCATCGTCGCTTCCCCTTGCCCTTGTCACCTGCTGTGCATCGTTTTTTAAAATCCGCGGCGAAGGCGGTAATCCAACCGATCTGTTCTCGTTCGGCCAGCGCGGTGAAACCCTTCACCCGCCGGACCGAGGACGCTCCAGCATAGTCAGCCTACAAGAAACACAAGCCTTTATCCAACAATTAAAAACGCGATCGGATGCCAGCGGGATCAACTTGAAACCCCAGGCCGGTTTCATTCCAAGGCGAACTCGCTTCCAGGGGGGGGTGGCCGTACTTCGCTGGTCCAACGCCAGCTTGCCAACTAACCTGACACACATTCCAGCCTCTGGAATGGTCCAGAGGCTGGATGAAAAAACGTAAGTTGTGGCCGCGCGGGGATCAGGGAATCTCCACCAGTTCCATCTCGCCGTCGCGCCGACGATGCAGGACAAAGAGATCTCCGCCAGGATTGTGGAAGATGAGCAGATCGCGGTCGCCCGCTTCGCTTTCCTTGACCGCCTCCTCGATGGTCATGGGCTTGGTGGCGATGGCCTCGGCAGCGGTGAGCACATGCGGCTCCGAAACCGGAGGCTTGGTGGGGTGGGATTTGACGGCAATGGTCTCGCGCGATTTTTTGGCAACCCGGACCGATTTGGCCTCCTCCTCCTTGGGCTGGGTGGCGCGGGACTTGGGCCGGGAGACCGGCAGCGCCGTCAGGACCTTCTCCTCCTTGGGCAGCCGCTTGTTCTCCAAACGCCGGTCGCGATGACGCAATGCCTGGTTCTCGGCGCGTTCCATGGCTTCCTTCAGAGCCATGGTCTGGGTAGCAGCCTTGCCCTTGGCGACGATCTTCTGCGAGCGCGACTGAATCGTCAATTCCACGATCTGATCGAGTTTTTGCGCACTGAAAATGATGCTGGCGTGCGCGGTCTTGCCCACAATCCGGGCCATACGTTCCAGATTCTCCTCGGCTTTGGTGCGCAAGGCCTTGGGAATCTTCACTTGTCTGGCGGTGAACTCCACTTCCATGGTTGCCTCCGCTACTCGTTCTGCCCTCCGGCAAGCCGGAGAGAAATCAACAGCGATTCGCTACTTCCCGCTGGCTCCCGGAAGGCCGAAGCCATCCATCTGCCCCGATTTCCGATCCAGTGGAAGTCAGTATATGCCCAAACCAAAAAGTTGCAAATGCGCCATAAGACAGGTCAACCGATCGGCGTCCGCCTTCGACCGCAATCGGGAAGACGCGCCGTGCCCCATCCTTGCCGCGTTCCTTGCGGCAAGGGTGGGAAACCTACAAGAAGATCCAAGCACCAAGATGGCCCCCTTACCGGTCGCCTGGTCTCTGACCGTCGAAATTTCTTCCAGTAGAAGATGTGGCGCTGGCCTCCTGGCCAGCTGTAGCGTGGGCTTCCCAGCCCACGCTCGCTCCTCACAGAACACTATTTCATCCGCTCAGAGACCTGGCTGCCAGTCGAGGTTTGGTCCCCTCCGTCATCCCGTTTACACTGGATGCATGCCGGAGATTCAGCGTAGAAGATCAACTACCGTCAAGATTGGGCAGGTCCGCGTGGGCTGGGAGGCGCCGGTCGTCGTGCAGTCGATGACCAACACCGACACCGCGGACATTGCCGGCACCATCGAGCAGGTTGCGGCGCTGGCCTTGGCCGGCTCCGAGCTGGTCCGCGTCACGGTCAACAACGAAGCCGCCGCCGCCGCTGTCCCAGCCATCGTCGAAGGCCTGGATAAGCGCGGCATCACCGTCCCCATCGTGGGCGACTTCCACTACAACGGCCACCTGCTGTTGAAGAAGTTCCCCGCGACCGCCCGCGCCCTGGCCAAGTACCGCATCAACCCCGGCAACGTGTCGATTGGAAGAAGAGACGACGACAACTTCCGCACCATGATCGAAGTGGCCATCGAAAACAAAAAACCGGTGCGCATCGGCGTCAACTGGGGCTCGCTCGACCAGCAGTTGCTGACCCGCATGATGGACGAGAACAGCCGCCTGCCCAAACCCGCTCCCGCCCGCGACGTGATGATGGAAGCCATGGTGATGAGCGCCCTGAATGCCGCCCAGGCGGCCGAGCACTACGGCCTGGGCAGCGACCAGATCATCCTCTCCGCCAAGGTCTCCGGCGTGCGCGACCTGATCGATGTCTATACCAACCTGGCTGCCCGTTGCAGCTATGCGCTGCATCTGGGCCTGACCGAGGCCGGCATGGGCGTCAAGGGGCTGATCGCCTCAGCTGCCGGACTGGCGCCGCTGCTGCTGGCCGGCATCGGCGACACCATCCGCGTCAGCCTCACCCCCAAGCCAGGCGGCGACCGTACCGAAGAGGTGCAAGCGGCGCAGCAGGTGCTGCAATCCCTTTCCATCCGCAGTTTCATGCCCCAGGTGACCAGTTGCCCCGGCTGCGGGCGGACGACGAGCACCTATTTTCAGGAGTTGGCCGAGCAGATCCAGAACTACCTGCGCACCTCCATGCCGGAATGGCGCAAACGCTATCCCGGCGTTGAGGAGCTGAAGCTGGCCGTCATGGGTTGCGTGGTCAACGGCCCCGGCGAGTCCAAGCACGCCAACCTGGGCATCAGCCTGCCCGGCACCTTCGAGGAGCCCAAGGCCCCGGTCTATGTGGACGGCAAGCTCTACACCACCCTGCGCGGCGATGGCATCGTGGCGGAGTTCAAGCAGATCCTGGACAACTATGTCGAAAGCCACTACACGGCAACGGTATAGATGCTCGGAAGAAACAGGGAGGCCGCCTTGCAGTTTGCAGGGCGGCCTTCTGTGCTTGGGGATGCCGTTGAAAAAACCAACAATTTAAGCGCCCGGATGCGATTTCGCATAACCGCTGCAAATGCTTCAAGAAAGCGATTTAACTTGCTGCGGTTTGTTAATTTGACATGACAACTAAGTGCCGTAACGATTCCCATAGCACTGGTTTTGCCTGAGTTAGCGTCCGGGCTGCTCCGGCGGGGCGCACCCCATCGTTGCTTTGCTGCTTTGTTTTTTGCTATTCTTGTATCGGCACCTTCAATGCCGCTGTCGAATCCAATGAACATGGGAGATATTCATGGACAATGCTGTTCGCAAGACATTAAAGATCGCGAAGCCGCGCAAGACCGCAACAACCAAGGTCAATGTTGCCAAAGCGGCAGGTGCGACGGCGAAGGAGCACGAGGGAATTGCCCTGGTTGCAAAGGAAGACAAAGTCAAGGCGGTAACATCGAAGCCGCGCAAGGCTGCCGGAAACGATCTGGAAGTTACTAACATCGCCGCGACTCCGCTGCGCGAAGCTATCGAGTACCGCGCTTACTGCTACTGGACAGAACGCGGATTCCAGGACGGCAGTGCGCTGCAGGATTGGCTGCGGGCCGAGCGGGAACTGCTGCGGGCCTCGTAAAAGAGTCGCCCATTGCGGTTGTTCTCTTCGACCGAATCTGTATACCTGCTTGCTGCGCGACCTGCCATCGCTTCCTCCGGCAGGTCCAACGCTGTTTTGCGCCGTTCGCGCAACCGGCTCTGCAAACAGCACCGAGGCCGCCTTGCAGGTTGCAGGGCGGCCTCGGTGTTTTGCAGTAGCACAGTCTGGGAAAGGATGATGCGTTGGGTTAAGGTGAGAGGGTTTCGTGCTCCCCTCTTCACCGGGCTTCCGCAAGGGCGCCGTGGAAGCTTTCAGGCGGGCCCAAATAGCTGGGCGGGAGAACTCCATGACTGACGACAAGCTTTTCCAGCACCACGCCCGGATCGACCATGCGGATTTTCAGCGTGTGGCTGCCGGGGGTATCGATCTTGAGTGAGACCGCAACACGGCGTACGCCGTCGCTGACCGCCTTGGCCCAATCCTGGTTGGTGTTGTGCTCCAGCGCATCGACGATCTGCGCCGGCTGGTCGTCAAACGAGACTGCGATGCGCAATCCGCGGCCGGGAACGAAGTTCAGCGTGGGGGCCAGCGTGGCTTCCACATTGAATGCGCCGCTCTCGAAGAGCCACATCTTGTATTCCAGCGTGGGCGCTGGTTGAGCCAGATCGATGCTGGGCGCGGTCACCGGAAAGACGCTCATGCCCGACAGCGTTTCGCCAAAGCCGGGAATCCGCTCCCAACTGGCGCCATTTGCCGCGCTCCTGGCGGTGAAGTGTTCCGCTTCAATGGAGACGTAGTGATTGGCCTCGACAAAGCCCTCTACTGCGTTGCGCGCCGGCGATGCTGGTTTGAATGCTTGTATGCGCACACGAACCTGTGGGCCATTTTTCTGGGCGATGGTCACCGCGCCGCTTTGCGTCCCCTCGGGAGCCTTGTCCCAATCGATGGAAACGGAGATGCGTTGGTCCTTGGTGAAGCTGCCGGCGGATCGATCGAGTACAATCCAGGGCTGATCGGCAATGGCCGTGAAATCCACCGGCTGGTCGCCGCTATTCAAGAGATCTACAGAATGGCTTTGCCGGTTGAATACGTCAAAGCCCGGCAACTCCATGCGCGCCCCCCAGTTTTCGTTAGTCTGCGCGGAACCTTCCACCACCGCCTGCATGTAGGCCCGATGCAGTGGATGCACCTCGCTTACCGCAGGCATGGCATCGACCCTCGGCTCCTGCCAATAGGTGTAGCCGATGTGCGTCTGGTCCATCATGTGGTTCCACTTGCCGTTGAGCAGCCCGTGGTTGTACTGGTCGCTCCAGGCGGCGTCGGCGGCAAAGAGGGCGCGAGTGGCGGCGGCGGCATCGTTGGCGCTGGCCCGGCCCTGGGCGGCATAGAGATGATTGCGGCCAGCCTCGATATAGAGCTGGTTGACGATGGCCGAAGCCTTGAGCGGATAAAGAATCAACTCGAAGAAGGCGTCGCGGCGCTCGGCGGGCAATTCTGCCGAGAGCTTCTCGGCCCGATCGACGAGCTTCTGCCAATCGTCGAAGACACGGTCGGCCTCGTGGTAGTTGGTCAGGCTGAAGGTCTCCGGCTCCAGCTGCTCGGGCTTGCGGCGGCTGTTGTACTGGGTGTAGAGCGAGATCAGATCGGCGGCCTCGGCGGCATACTGCGGGCCGAACTCGCGCGCCGCCCACAGCTCGGTGAACTTGCGCAGATCTTCCCTGCCCCACTGCTCGGGATGGCGGCCATAATCGAGGAAGAACTCGATGGGAAACTCCATGGGCTTCAGATCGCCCACATTCACGATCCAGATACGGTCGGCGCCATACTCCTTGGCCAGGTGCATCTGCTCCCAAACCTTGGTGATGTTGTAGGTGAGCAGCCATTTGTAGTTGCGCGGGTCGCCCACGTAGTCGAAGTGGTAATAAACCCCGGCGCCGCCCGTGCGCTTGCGCTCCTCGGCGGTGGGCAGGCGGCGTATATTGCCCCAGTTGTCGTCGGCCCACAGCAGGGTCACGTCGTCGGGTACGCGCATCCCCTTCTCGTAGTATCCCTGGACTTCTTTGTAGAGGGCCCAGACCTTGGGATCGGCATCGAGTGTGGGAGTGCTGTGCTTGGCCAGAATCGCGCGCTGGTCGGCGACCACCTTCTCCAACAAGGCGATGTTGTCGTTCTCGGACATCGGCATATCGCCGTCGCCGCGCATTCCCAGGGTAATGGCGCTCTCGTAGTTTTTGTTGCGCTCGATGCCCTCTTCCCAGAATTTTTTCAATACCTCCGAGTTTTTCGAGTAGTCCCAGGGACCGGTGCCGTGGCGCTTCCACTCCTGCTGGGCGCGCAGCATGGGCTCGTGATGGCTGGTGCCCATGACGATGCCGTACTCGTCGGCCAATTGGGGATTGAGCGGATCGTCCTCGTTGAAGGCATTGCCCCACATCGCCGGCCACAGATAATTGCCCTTGAGGCGCAGCAGCAGTTCGAAGACATGCTCATAAAATTGGTGATTCAGGCCGCCGAACTTCTCGTGCGCCCAGCCGCTCAGCGCCGGCGCCTCGTCGTTGAGGAAGATGCCGCGATACTTGACCGCCGGCTCACCCTCCACCCAGCGACCGGCTTTCACATAGAGCGCGTTGTGGCGCTCAGGCGGCACATCGGCCCACCAATACCAGGGGGAGACGCCGATCTGCTCGCTCAAGTCGTAGATGCCGAAGATGGTGCCGCGCTTGTCGCTGCCTGCAATGACCAGGGCGCGGCTGACGCCGGGCAGGGGATGCTCGACCACCTGGGTCAGTGTGCATTCCCACTTACCCTGAATCGCGCTCGCGTCGATCTTGTGGGTGCGAATCAGGCGGTCGATGAGAGCGCTTTTGCCGACGGTCCCGATGAGCACGATCTCGCCGTGAAGGCCTTTTCCGTCCGCGGTGAAGGCTGGCTTGACGCCGCTGACCCGCTCCATGTCGGCCTGGAGGTCATGAGCGGCGCGCAGTACGCCGGGATAGTCGGCGCTGTCGAGGACGAGGGGGGCAGCGGCCCCGCCTTGCACCAGACGCAAGCTACCCACCGCCGCAGTTGGCTCGACAACCTTGGGCTGGCCCAGTGCCAGCGCCGGCAGCGAAGCCAAAACCGGGGCAAACAAAAGCGAAAAGGCAATCGCCAGAAGCCGGCCATTGGTTGCCTTCTGGACGAAAAGGGAGCGAAACCAAGCGGATAATCTCATCGTGAAAGGACCATAAAGTTTGCAAAACGAACAATATCCCCTGCGGAAGCGGTTGTCAAGGGACCGACTGGGCGGCTCTGCCTTCCCGAAAAAGGCCATGGGACAGACCTCCAAGGTCCCGAAATATTGAGTAAGGAAGATTTTTATTCTCTGTCGGTCTCCCTTCCCTGCCTGCCAGGGCTTATGATGGAACTACCATTTGTTTGCATCGCGAACAATCTATTTGAGAGTGGGCTGCGAATGGATTCAACCCCTGGTGAAAACCAAACTCGCAAGGAGACCATGGATGCCATCCGTCAAGAATGCTGACGCTGAAGCTGCTTTTGAAATCGGGAATCCCGATCTGAACCTAAGCCCGATGACGGGGATGAACAGGAAACACTATATCGAATGCGCCAAATATGTGCTGCAAAGAGCATTCCGGCACGTGACGTCCTTTGACATGCCCATCGTCTTCCCGCAGGTGCCAGGCAAGTCGTATCCGGAGCCGAACGCACCGGAATGGCGGCACCGTTCCAACGAGTTCGAAGCGCTGGAGAGAACCTTCAATCTGGCCGCGCCACTTATTCATGTAGATCCCGAGATCAGCATCAACGGCATCAAACTGCGCGATTACTATGCCCATCATTTCTACAATGCGATGACGCCGGGGCACGTGAACAGCTTGCCCATGCCCGAGGACCTTCCGGACGCTACCTATCAGTTCACCTGCGAGTTTGGCGGCTGGGCGAAAACCATGCTGCTCATGCCAGATGTGCTCTGGCCTTATCTGACGCAGCAACAGCGCGACGAAATGGCGGTCACCATTTCCAAGTGGGCGCATCATCGCACCACCCAGAATAACTGGCGGATCTTTAACATCTGCGCGCTCTCGTTTCTGAAGAAAAACGGATATGCGATCGACGACGAATTGCTGAAAAGCCATCTTTTGTGGGTCGCATCCTATCATGCGGGCAATGGATGGTACTTGGAGCAGAGCTACAATTACTACACCATCAGCCTGTTTGTGGTTTATGGAACCATTTGGAACCGTGCGTTCGGTTACGAACATTATCCGGAGATCGCCGCGGTACTCGAAAAGAGTTTCAACCAGTTGTTCGAGACCTACCCGCTGTTTTTTGGACGCGACGGCTATATCAACATGTGGGCGCGCAGCATTTGCTACCGGCTCTGGATCTCGGGCGGCTTCCCGGCCTCTTTTATGCTCAATTCCCCACCGCCAATCGATCCTGGCTGGGCCAGACGGCTTTGCTCCGGCTCTCTGCTGCAATTCACCGCGCGCGCGGATTTTTACGAGAACGATATTCCCAGCCTCGGCTTTTATGGCCATCGGGAATTCGCCATTCAGAATTACAGTTGCTCGGCCAGCCCCTTTATCATGTTCCTTCCGTTTATCGCATTGGCGTTGCCGGAAGATTCGCCCTTCTGGACGGCGAAGGAAAATGACGGTATGTGGACCTCGCTGGGCAAGGACTCCAAGCGCACCGTCCTGGAAAAGCCGGGCCTGGTTTTGGTCAACCACGGCAGCAGCGGGAGTTCGGAGATTATCTCC
>Ga0326728_10018316_pt1 | contig 13821 bp, 11 predicted proteins | sample MB3enrmetagenome_FD_207602 | JGI IMG/M metagenome (GOLD analysis project Ga0326728, IMG submission 207602) | Lab enriched peat soil microbial communities from McLean, Ithaca, NY, United States - MB31MN | ecosystem: Environmental > Terrestrial > Soil > Wetlands > Peat | place: USA: New York... | reverse complement strand
CTCGTTTTCAATCAGGGGGACAGGAATTTCGAACATCAAGGGTTCTGTTACAACACAGAGGCCGCAGGCGATGTACTCAGCAAGCTTAAACCCTGTTGAGCCATGCAGCCCCAAGGTGGTTACCCCGATTAGGCTATATTTCATCAAGTTCAAAAAGTTCCTCTGATGTGTACTCACCTCAGCAATACAATTCGGGTACTGTTGCTTGGCAAAAACACTCGGTACAAGGCCTCCGCAAAAACGAGGGCCGAATTCTCTCTTCAGCGCTTGAACTACAGCAGCCCGCATGTTATTCAATTCGTGGAATTTGTGTGGAGATTTACTATAGAATTTGGGTGCTTCGCTAGGGCTGTAGACTCGGCTCAGAAATAAAATTCGCTCCACGACCGAGGAAGCAGGGACCACTTCGAAATCATTTATCAGCGGAAATCCGAGATCAAAGACGAGGTTCTTCAGTTTATAAGCGATTACAGTGAGGGACGAATTAGCAAGTACCTTGCTGCCTTCGTGAATCATATGGGAAAGAAGCATGTGTCGGAGATAAACGCTATCTCTTGTGCTGAAACTCGGATAATTTAGCCCATAAGGAATAACTTTTGCTTTATGATCCTTCCCCAATGACATGAGATATGTAGCGTCATAGCTACGTTTGAAGTAGACGTCGCAATGACGCAGGAGATCGATGCTGGTGATTTCCATGTAGTCTTCAAGGTCAAAGCAGATGCGGCTGCTGGTCTCGGTCATATGGTCAACGGCGTCAATCAGCAATATTGATTTGCTGACTCCATCGTGCCCGACAGGCGGACGGCGATGGGCGAACTTTAAATCCACAAGTCCGAGTTTCCTGAGTTCAAATAGTCCAGTATAGATCTGCCCCGAGTGGTATGGAAGGGGAGCGGGGTAGATTGTTACAGTGATAGGATAGGCATAGCGAGTCACGGCCGGTTCTCCTAATACTCACTTGCATAAATCAGAGTGACTTTTTTTGAGATTCTTGACGACTTCCGCCATTGAAATGGCCCCGCATTCTCATTGCAGACTTCAACGAAACGAGTGATCGCGTCCCGCACTTCCTGGGGAGAGTTGAAGCTGGCGCCCCTAAGAGCGCTTCGACTCAGGATGCTGAACCAAATTTCGACTTGGTTAAGCCAGGAGGAATACGTAAGAGTAAAGTGAGAGTGCACGTTGGGATGCCGCTTGAGCCACACGTCCCGCTTCGGTTTATGGGTATTCAGATTGTCGAGGACGACGTGGATCTCTTTTTCCGGATGGTCGGCCATTACCTCGTTCATGAAATGGAGGAGCTCGCGTCTTCTTCTGCGGCCGTAATGGCCTGTCTTGGTCAGCCCGGTTGCAATGTCGAGAGCCGCAAAAAGAGTGGTTGTTCCGTTGCGTTTATAGCCATGAGAGAAGCCGTAAAGCGCCCTGCCGTTAGGGAGTTTCGATCCATTGTAACTATCACTCCATCATAAATTTCCTTGCGTTGTTAATAACAGTAATTGTGCAAAATCGAACTTAGGCCTATGTATGGATTCGCAACTCGGTAACTATGACCATGGTTCATATTTCCTTATAAACCAGTAAAATAAGCTGTATTTGAATGTTCCTGAAATTCCATGATCTTTGATTCCGGCCCTCGTTACATTAACAGCATCAGCTAATTGGTAGAGAAACATTTTCCATTTTGGTATTCTATTAACTTCATTGAAATAATTACAGTTGTATCCGTACTGTAGTAATACTGGAAAAGTAAGAGACTCAACACTCAATAGTAAACTGTTGTCCATTTTATCCAAATATTTTAGCTGATTCGTGGTAATTATCTTTTTTTCACCTTTAGCCGCACCTATGTTTTCAGTTGGTTGTGGCAAGTTCAACATAGAATTACAAAATTGAACGTCTAGAAAATCACATATTTTTCTCAACTCGATTTCAGCGTTACCCAGCAGATTTTCATATTTAATAGTCATTAAATGTAGAGAAAAAGCCCTAGATTGCTCATTACACCTTGTCAAATCGTCAACCCACCTTTGAGCTGCTCTGAGCATGTTTTTTCCCCACGCTTTGTTTATGGACATGCAGTAATCACGGACATCCCGAATAATATGGATAAACCTGGCGCCAGGAAAAGCGGACTGTATCAGAGCGACGTGGTTGATATACGTTGGTGACTTGTCTCCCCAGATAACATCAGAATAGCATGGATTTTGTGTATCATGCCTGATCAAGGCTTCGAAAATTTCTGGGGGGGTAAAGCCCCTGCAGTTCATATACCAATCTTGTTCCGAAATTAACTGGCCTTTCTTGCGTGTCCATGTAAAATAGGAGAACTTGGTTATGTGGTTGTAAAAATGCCTGAATGCGATTGGATCGGACAGGTCTCCAAACGACCGGGAATTTATCAAAAGATAGGGTAGGAATAGAGTTTCGATTGAAGGTATCTGAATTAGAGGATGCTGATTAAGCAAGCCTCGTAATAACTTCGTACCTGACCGCGGCATACCGATTATGAATAATGGACCTTTAAATGATGATTTATTGGTGCTTGGCATGTCAGTTATCGACTCTTCTCAGTGGCTAACGGCTTATAATCACTTGATCTGTCCACGATTTTTCAGGGCTCCTGCTTTAAACACCATGCGAATGCTCGAAGTTTTATGCTCCTACTAAATCCCCCCGAAAGTTTCGCTTTGAAACAATACCAGTTCTAGCACGGCTGTGACAGATTCGATCCATAGTCGGACTGATCCTTTGAACCCTGAGCAGCAAGGGCTTGATATACGCAGGCAAGCTTCCTTGCAATGAGATGAATATCGTGCCCCGTTTCAAGACATCTCCGTGCCGCGATCCCAAGGTCTCGTCGCAGACCCCGGTCCTCCGCCAGAAGACGCAGGTTGGAGCGAAGGGCGTCTATATCGCCGGGCTTGATGAGAAATCCTGATCGTCCATCTTCGACCAGCTCGGATATACCCCCAACATAGGTCGACAGGATCGGGATGCCGTAAGACATGGCTTCGAGAATGGACATAGGCATTCCTTCTCCATAAGAAGGAAGCACATAAATGTCCGTCTTTCTGAGGAGACTGTCCTTGTCTTCGCCAGTTATCCATCCAAGATACTCGACACGCCCCTCCAAACCAAGCGCATGGATGGCCCGGTTTAATCTTGAGACCTCGCCATTACCGCCGATCTTAAGGCTAATCGGAAGCCCCTCATCGGTCAAATCTTTGAAAGCCTTCAATAAATCGAAGACACCTTTTCTGTGGCCGATAATACCCAGGAAGGTGATTGTGATTTCGCCGGAGCAATTACTGTGGCTATTCAGGTCGGGCAGGATAATGCCGTTCGGAACGACAATCCGTTTAGTTCCGGGAAAAATCAACCCGATGTCGTCAAACCAACTTTTGGACAAGCATATTACGAGGTTAGATTCCTCAAAAAATCTTCTAAGCCTCAGGCGCCAGAATGGGCCAATCTCCTTGAATTGCTTAAGAAATAGCGAGGCATGCAGGTGGAGGATGATCTTCTTCTTAAAGATCTGAGCTATTCTGAAATAGAAATATTTCCTGCATGTACTCGTCGTGTCGCCGCAGTGGATATGGACTATGTCGATTTTTTCTCTTAGCAAAATGCGTAGTGTGCTGAGTAAACCGGCAAATGCGAAATAATATTTACAATACTTCGAACCATCCTTGTGCGACGACACGAAGTAGAGTCTGCATATGCGCGGGAGATCAGTAGCCAGATAGTTTTGCAGTACCGTCCCTATCCCTCCCTTGACATAAATGCCAGGTGAGATATGAAGAACATTAAGCATAGTTTAGTCCTAATTGAGAATACGAAGTGTATCGAAGTAGCAATAACTATTTATATATATATAAACTTATCACCCTTTAACAAGGAAGTTGTATATCATCTCATATTCACTGCAATACTTTTGCAAATTAAATTGCTTTCTAACATATAATCTTGCAGCCAATCCCATGTTATTCCGTTTTTTGTCATCATGGAGAAGGTTCAGTATGGCATCACTAGTTTCATTACTGCTCTTGGGAGTTACCAATATTCCCGTGTCGCCGTGCCGCACCAATTCTTCGGTGCCGCCCCCGCGGGATGCGACAACGGGAATCCCCAGGGCCATCGCTTCGAGGAGGCTGTTGGAAATGCCTTCCTCGTGCAAGTCCGCGTTTGAAAGCAGGACGCTCACATCCAGCACCCTTTGTATTTGATCAACATCTGCCCGGAAACCAAGGAAAAGCACTTGGCCGTCCAGGCCCAATGAGCGGACTTTCCTCTGGAGTGCGCCGCGCCGCGGTCCGTCCCCTATGCACAGAAAACCGGCATTCGGAAACTCACGCAATACCGCCGGCACGGACTCGATGAACGTGTCGTGGTCCTTGAATGTGCTCAAGGTTGCGGTCATCCCTATGAGATGGCTGAATCTTTCAAGGCCGATTTCCTCTCTGGCAATCGTGGCATCGCCATTCGCGCAATCGAATCTTGAGAAATCCACCCCATTGTAAACTACCCTACGGTGGGGTTTCATGCTGGAGAAACGGCTGGCGAAACCGGCCTGCGAGTTCGCGACCAGCACATCCGCAATTCTATCCAACATCAGAACGCTATATTTGTACTTCCAGCCCTTATCCTTCCCGTCCCGAATAGCCGAACAGACCACCGGTTTGCGACGCCATTTTGCGGCCAGTGCGCCGGCCAGGCTTCCCAGGTTATTGAATGTGTGGACAAGTTCGATATTCTTTTTACTGATATAATCTGCAATGCCGAGCACTGGCCCGAGGAGGTCGAACCGGTTGGAGCGGGTGCAATAGGCAGGGGCTATGCCGATGGATTCGAGAATCTCGGAGTAACCTTGGTGAGCCTTTTCTAAGCATATCAAATGGATCTCGTGGCCGTTGCCGATAAGACCCTTGACAAGCTCAACCATCTGGCGCTCGGCGCCACCGGAGCGAAGGGAGTCTATCAGGAACAAAATTCGCATGCTACTCCGCCCCAAGTTCGCTATTCTGTTCCGCTTGGAACCCGTATTCGTATAAAAGAACCCTCAGAATGTTCTTACCAAACATATCCTGGGACTCCCCTAAGTGAGGGCCTTCTCGGATTGGAATCAGGGTTGCCGCCACCCCTGCTCCACATTACGTCGCTTGTTAATAAACTCTGAGATTTACAGGGGGTCCGACCGTAGCCGGAAGGCTGCTGACTTTATAGACGAATACCGAGCGATGCGCGGGAAGCGGGAGGCTGGAAATCGTCTGCATTTGCGAGGGAGGGGTGTCCAGGTTCGCATGCTGAACAAGCTTGCAAGGCCCGGGAAGATCCAGCCTGGCCACATCGCTGCCCGTCGGATTCACAAAAACGTATCCGTAATCGAATTCTCTGCTGTAAACATTGACTCCATTCACCTTGGTGATCTTGTAAGCCGCTTCAGAACGACCCAGGTGTATTTTGTCGTATTCGTCATAATAGTAATCGACCTTACTGTAACTCATTGAATAATTCATTTCGAAGTATGAATTATCGTCTGCATCATTCCGCCCCAGCAGGAATGAACCGAGGGAATAGTAAAACGCATCCCAAAAAGTAAAAGGCTTATTATAATTGTCTTTACCACTGGCATCTTTGGATCCGAGCTTGCAATGGGACAAGTATAACACCTTGGAGTGATGAATATTTGCAAGGAGATCCACCTGGTTTTTCCAGTCGGATTCGGGAAAGAATTGCACATCGCCGTATCCCCACCCAACGGCGAAGGCCCCTTCTTCGAGCACGGCAGCAGGCGGATGACTCGAAGCGTCAAGGGCGATCCACGCGTTGCAGCCATCGCTCCACCTGGTGTTTCCACGATTGACGGCGCATTTTTGCCTACTTCCATCCAATCCCTGAGTGAGCGCAACCACATAGGAGTTCGTTGCGTCAACCCATGCCGGGGTCGTCGCGTATATAGCGGCAGATGGCATGCCGACAGGCGTGGAAATGGCGTCGTCCACGAATATTCCATCGGCTCTCCAGCGCTGGTTGACGATATCGTTTCCAAGGGCCTCAAGGACGTACTTCTGAAATTTGGGGCTGCCAAAATCCAGGAAATAGCAATCGGAATTGCCGTCCGGATGTATGCGTTGGCCCATGGCGTCCAAGAGAAAGAGATCGGGATTGGAGTCATTCAGGTCTCCCATGGGGTGCCCCCTTGCGTTTCCATATCTCCCGAGATCGTTAAGCGCAACAACTGAATAGGAGTCATGACTTTCGTATACAAAGGAAGGTATGATATATAGATAAATCTCAACGCCTGGATTGAGTGTTTTGATCGTTTTCCAGGTGTTGTTTTTGATATTGTCATAGTGGAATCGGTTGCACAGAATAACATTGTATTTGGCCAGGTAGAGTTCGTCGCCTGGAGACAACAACGCCCCTCCGATGCGATAAAGGAATGTCTTGCAAAGTTCGGCGGAATGGCATTCCTTAAAAGGGGCCAGGAACACCGCAACAAAGCTGATCCAGAATAGCGCGCGAGCCAATCTGGTGCATCTAAAGCCGGTTGCATGCTTCATTTAATCTTCCCTTTCTCTTGTCTCGTCCGACATTCCACGGAAATTGCCATTTCGGAGTCAGCCTAAGAGGCTGAATCGTGGTGAGAAGCTTGTGCAACCGATATGGTGCTGTCTATATACCTCTTCCACGATGTTGAAATCGGTCCGGGACCGCAGGGAGGGGCAGCCCGACGGACGCATGGGCACATCCGCACTTCGCCAACAACTCGAAATAGAGGTTCTCATACCGCCGGCAGATAGCTTCCCTGCTGTATGCGGACTTGACCTTACCGTGGCCGGCAGCACCAATGGTTTTCCGCAAGGAGGGATTTTCCGACAGCCTGATCAAAGCCCCGGCAAGCTTTTCCGGGTCCCTGCTTTCCACCAGCAGGCCGTCGACCCCGTCTTGAATCACTTCCGGAATTCCGCCGACCTTTGTCGCCACCACCGGCAAATGCATGGCCATCGCTTCGAGCATCGAAACCGGGAGCCCTTCCCACACTGAGGACAGAACAAAGATGTCGAAGCTCTTCAGAAATGATCGGACATCGGATTGAAACCCGGGGAAAAGGATTCTGTCCGCAAGGAGAAGCTCCTCCGCCCTGGCTTCCAGCATTGGTCGCTCACTGCCGTCGCCCACGAAAACCAACTCGGCGTCGATACCCGCTTCTATAACCAGTTTGAAAGCGTCGATCAGGTTTCCGTAGTCCTTTTCCCAGACCATCCTGCCCACCGTGCCAATGCGTATTCTCCCTTCTTGCCGCGGCTCCGCCACGCCCTCCGGGATATGGACGCAATTGGGGACGACCCTTATTCGCTCTTCAGGTGCATCCCCGGCTTGTACATAGTGGGCCATGAGGTCACTGGATACCGCCACACGCATACTGGTCAGCGGACTGATAATATGTTTTTCGATAAAATGCGGCAGCGGGTTCTTCCAGAAGTTCCTGCCGTGCTCGGTGGCGATTGCGACTGGAACGCCGGCAAGTTTGGCCGCAATGGCCACGTAAAGATTCGTATGGAACATGTGCGACTGGACGACATCCAATTTCAAGGTCTTGAACAAACGGGTCAGCCTGCATATACACTGTATTTGCCCCCACCGCTTCAAGGGGACGTGGATTCGAGTGACCCCCGCGTGAAGCCCGCGAGCAACCCCTGTTTCCATAATCTTGAACACGATGAGGAACCCGTCTATTTTTTGGGGATCCAGCCCGTTGAGATACTGCACGACCTGGTTCTCGGCGCCGCCGTACTGAAGGCTGCCAACAACGTGAGCCACCCTGATCCTGGACCGCGGATGCGTGTTTGCGGACGACGCTGCTTCAACCGCCTCGGCCCCTCCATGTGTAGAGGAGCCGTCGCCGTTCGCTTCAAAACAATCCTCCAGTTGATAGTTCCCCGTCATTGGATGATTATTTTTCACCGGCTTAGACGCTCCACCCCACCCGTCAGGCAGACGGGCGCAGGCTGGCTCCACACGGCTCGGGAACCGGACAACCCGCTGTTTCGGCGCGGGTAGACGCCTCTGCAGACGCCTCTAATTGGGCATATTTGTATATTATCGCAGTATATATCCAGAAGGGGTAGCGAGGCAGTATAACATTGACGCTGAGCATCTGGACGCAATAGCCGCAGAAACCGGCGAGATAGGCGGCATAGAGGTAGGCAAGCCAAGCGTTGCCCGTTGTATTCAACTGTCGCAGTGCGTTTAGAAACACCTTCCACAGTCCCATGCAGAATACCGCCAGGCCAATAAGGCCATACTCAACGAGTTGGGTCAGGTAGTCGTTGTGTGAATTAGTGGCGGTGTGGAATTTCATCCTATCGAGCGGGATGAAGGTAGCCTGGCCATGACCGAAAATGGGACTTTCCAGAAACATTGCAATGCCGTTGGCGAGAACCATGCTACGGCCGGCGGTGAGGTCCTTGGCGTCCTTTTTCTTTTCCACGTCGAACCTGTCTATTATTTTGTCCCTGACCCTAGACGGCGCCACTATAAAGAACGCTCCACCCATGAGAACCACCAAAAGGGGGATGAGGATCACGGCGCCAGGCTTTGCAAGCTTCTTCCGACGGAGTGCAAAAATATAAACCAGGATACAGCAGATCAGCGAGACCGCTCCGCCGCGCGAACCTGTAAAAACCATCGCGAGCATGGTTATCAGGCAGAAGAAGGCCATGAAGCCCTTCCGCAGATAGCCTTTCTCGAATAACAGGCGTGAAAAAAGAAGCGGGATGAACAGGACAAGGTAAGCGGCATACTGGTTGGGCTCTCCAAAGCCCGAAGCTCTTCCTTCCTCACCGCCCCTCTGGATTACAATGCCGCCGATCTTAAAGATTCCGAAGGAGGAGAGATGTACGCTCGCTACACTTAAGAACAACAAAGAGCCCACAGCGACCAGTGCGTGGTTGCAAGTTTTTTCGTCATCCATGCTATTGAACAGGATGAAGAAAATCAAAAGGGGGTTCGCCCAATTCTTCGCGTTCACCATTTCTTGTGCCATGTCCACCGGCACTTCACCAAGATTCATCTTTACCGGTATGGACGCAAGCACTGTAAGAATCAGCAGGAAGATGCTGCCGTTGACATTGTTGCGCTGAAACAATTTATTGCCCTTGAGGACCGAAAACGCCCAAACACACATGAGCAGACAGATTACGAGATTCTGCAGACTGAGACCTTTTATCACCGTTAACTTGAAAGTCAGGACATTCTCAATGTAAAGCGTGAACACAAGAAGAAAAATCAGAGCGCTTCGTATCGAATGCCGAAACTTCAGAACTGACTCGATGTAAATTGCGAACATAAGAAAGCATATAAGAGTAGTCATAATCGGATGGGAATGACCTTTGCTAAAAATTACATTCTCAGGACCGGCATTATGTGGCAGCCGATCCATGTCAGGTTTGACGCTCCCGTTCTATTTATAATAGCTGCGGTACCAGGTCACGTAACGCGAAATACCTTCCTTAATGGAAGTCGAGGGTCTAAAATCGAATGCACGGACAATGTCCTCGACATCTGCGTATGTGGCCGGCACATCCCCGGATTGCATGGGAAGCAAATCCAATTCCGCTTTTTTTCCCAGAGATCGCTCCAGTTCCTCGCTTTCCATGGTGGCAGTCTCCTTGGAAAATCGCGAATCCCAGCAAATAAATCCATTGTAGGGTCGACGTCACGATTGTCAGGCCGGCTCTTTCCGGCATAGCACTATCAAATCGAAACCAAATCTGTTCAGAGGAAAGCTTCCGGCGGACAGAAACGGCATGCGAACTCGGATTCCGAGAGGAAAATCGCCAGCGTACCAATAGCCGGCGACCTGTAATATCTTCCAACCCAGCGACCGCAAGAGCCGGAGAAACTCCCATGACCCGTATACATACTGGTGTGTGTCGTCCCAAGCCTCCCACTTCCCAGCGCCCTTGATAAGTTCTCCCCAGTAGTAATGTCTCAACCCCGGCAGGGAACAACGATTGGGAGTGGATACCAGCAAGTGTCCCCCGTCAGCGACAAGTCCCCCCAATGTAGCGAGTAGAGCCTCACCCTGTCTTCTTTCAAGATGCTCGATCAGTTCAAGCATCAGGACTAACTCGAAGCGCTCCCCTCGAAGCTCATCAAGCGCTTCCGGCAGGCGCCCGACAATGCCTTTCACGGCAAATCGCAGCGCCTCGGCAATATTCTCCTCTTCCGCATCCACCGCTGTAACTTTCCATCCTCGGTCGATCAGCATGCGGCTGAAGTAGCCTGAACCGCAACCGAGGTCCAATGCTGGTCGATCTCCGATGATGGTGGGAAGGAGCCTCTCGATCACCTTGACCCGTTCACGCTCGTAGGGTTTCAGGTACTTGTTGTCCTGTACAATGTATTTCTTCCTCATTGACATCCTTTCCGGCTGCCCGCCCGAGGGTTGCAACCCGGTCGATCATGGACGACGATGCTTGTAGAGGTTCGATTGCGCCCAAGCCGATCTTGCATTAATTCCCAAGAGAGCGGGTACATTACTCCTCAGGGGTTGATCCTGCCTTTACCAACAATGCTGATGGTCGTGGTCAGGAAAATGTATCCCAACTTGTAGAAGATACATCATGCAGGAGAAGGCGGCACATGCAAGCAAAGCCAGCCGATGACGTTCTGAGCATCAGATCTCAAGAGGCTCATACTTTTCTGCGATGGTTCTGAGCCATGCTCTCTTGTAACGGAGATGAACGAATCGGGTCAACAACGACGAGCGCATTATGAGACGGCGGATATGATGCTTCCAACCCTTGCGGAACTCCATGTCATATTCCATGAGCCAGTGAGTCGCTTCCTCGAATCTCTCCATATCGCGGGCCAGATACGCAAGGTGGTATATGTTGCGAAATTCCTGGCACTCTCTGGCCAGCCAATTCTCCGGCCTGATACTCGTATACACAATGAAATCTCGCTGGCATTGCAAAATCGACAATGCCATTTGAAGGTTGGATTGATAGCCCGAGTTCATGGCAGAGCCCTGGACATGTCTATAGACTGCGAGTGACTCGTCTATATACCCAAAGTCGCCGTGTAGGCTTGCAAATACCGCATGGGAATAATCGCCAAATTTGTAGTCTTTCCGAGCGAAGCTCGTATCCTCGAAGGCCGCCAGCACTGACCGACGGCAAACCCTAGTCATAGTGCAAGGTTGATGTCCAAGGCGTAGGAGCGATTCATAGGCCTTTCCGACATGCACGGGCCAGCGCTCATTTTTCATGTAGGATCGAAGCACGCGATTCCCGACTCGATGATCAAAATCACTATAGACCAACACGCATTCAGCGTGTGCATTAAGAAAGTCGATTTGCATTTGCAGTTTGCCCGGGTGATGCCAATAATCATCGCCTTCGCAAAAGGCTATGTACTTACCCCTGCATGTCGCCAATACACGCCTTGCGTTCTTATTCATTCCCACATTCTTTTCGGATGTCAGAACACGGATTATATCTGGATACTTTTTCTGATATTCGAGAGCAATTTCACGAGTACAGTCGGCAGAGCAGTCCTCGCCGATAATCAATTCGATTGGGAAGTCTGTTTCCTGCTGTAATACCCCTTCTATGGCCTGGGCGATGTAAGGTCCGTGGTTGTAAGTGATCATGTGGACGCTGACAAGAGGCATCCGCTCAAAAACTCGCTGATCGCTTATTTCCACGCAGGGAATGATTTCTCCCGGAATAACAAACGGCCCTTCATTGTTCATCATTTCGAGAGAAACTCCTGTACACGGTCACTGAACGCTACAAACTGCTTGAACCTTGGTTTAATCATTTCCAAAGATTCCACAAATGAGGGGAGTCTTGTAACCCAACACAGAGTTATATAGAGAATTGCGCCGGATGCTATTTGCAGTATCGCCAAGAGCACTTGATGGGAGATCGTAACAAAGTTCATCATATATACGACGCCAGCCATCAACGTCGAAAGTGCTAAGCAGTGTGAAAGATCACGAAGTTGCTCAATGATCGAATAACCGAGAAATTTCCCGGTATAATAACTGTTCAGAAAATAGCAGATAATGGAGCCCGCGATTTGTCCAACGATCATGATCGAAATCCCCCATCGGTATGTGAGAGCCAGCAAGGTTACCCCCAATACCTTCTTAAGGACCTCGAGACGGAAGAAAAGATCTGACCGACCCTGGGCCATCAGCACGTTCAGATTTATTACGTGGAGCGGATACAATAGTCCCAGCCCGCAAAGAAGCTGGAGATAGGGCACGCACGGCAGCCACTTCTCCGTAAGGAGGAGAAGCACGAGTGGTTTAGCCACTATGGCCAACCCGAGCATCAAGGGGAAATTCAGCATTACAAGAGTGGTCAGTGCCTTCTGAACACCGTGTTTCAGGCGTGGCTTGTCCTCCTGGACAGTTGAAAAGACCGGGTAGGTGACGCGTCCGATAGAGTCACAAACAGTAGCAACGGGCAATTGCTGGAACGAATAGGCGCGTGTATACAATCCCAATTCTGCCGCGGAATATATTTTACCGATAACGACTGGCAGCAGGTTATTGTAAGCCTGATCGAGCAGGCCGGAAAAAAGAAGCTTCGAGCCGAAGGCGAACATGGTCCTCAATGAGTTAAAGCTGAACAGAAGCGATGGCCGCCAGCTCAGGGAGAGCCACAGCAGAAGGGTCCGTACGAGAGTACTCGAAACGGACTGGGCAACCAGACTCCATACACCGTATCCCCGGTAGGCCGCCGCGACGCCGATACACCCGGACACAACTAACGCGCTCAGGTTAATCCTCATTAGAGACTTGAATTTAATACGTTTGCTAAGCAGCGCGGACTGCACTATCCCGAAGGAATTGACGATCAGATTCAATGAAAGAGCCCTGGTAAGAGGAACCAGAACGGGCGTCCTGTAAAAGGAAGCGATCCATGGGGCGGCCAGGCAGAGCATTCCCGCGGCAAGGAAACCCAACATAATATTGAAGAAGAATATGGAGCATTCATCAAGGTGACTTGCGTCCTGCTTCTGTATCAGGGCCGAACCAAAGCCGCTATCGATGAAAGATTGTGCTATCGCAATAAAGATTGACAGCATCGCAATCAACCCGTACTGTTCCGGGATCAACAGGCGGGCCAGGATGATACCAATGATAAATTGAACCCCACGCGCGCCTGCAGAGTCGAGAAAACTCCAGGAGAGGGCATTGATTGTTTTGGCTTTTAGATTATCAGCCACAGAGCGCTTGTCCTGGGAATATTCGCATACCGGTGCATGGTCTTAGCGCGAGTTCGGCTGCTTGATGCGTACTGAATAACATGTATTTATCTCGCTATTCATATCGACCGATTCGAACTAGTGTTGCATTCCTTAAATAATTGTATATAATGCTCTCCTGATGGGAGGGCACTATGAGAAAACCTTCGAAGATTGCACTGACCGATGAACAGCGTTCCACTCTAATGGTTTGGGTAACTGCCGGAAAAACCGAACAGCGTCTGGCCAAAAGGGCTCAGGTGGTCTTGTGCGCTGCCGCCGGCATGAGCCTCAAGGACATTGAAACCAAAGTCGGCTTGAGTTTTCAAAGTTGTCTGAAATGGCGCAAGCGCTTTGTGGCGCTCGGTCTCAAGGGTTTGAGGGATAACCCGCGGAAAGGTAGACCTGCTGTAATAGCTCCAGAGGAAAAAGTTCACGTCATGTCTCTTGCCTGCACAAAGCCTGACGACTCCAGCAACCAGTGGACGACAACAAAGCTTGCTGACGCATCGGGACTTTCAAGGACAACAGTACATCGAATCCTGAACG
>Ga0326728_10018315_pt1 | contig 13821 bp, 13 predicted proteins | sample MB3enrmetagenome_FD_207602 | JGI IMG/M metagenome (GOLD analysis project Ga0326728, IMG submission 207602) | Lab enriched peat soil microbial communities from McLean, Ithaca, NY, United States - MB31MN | ecosystem: Environmental > Terrestrial > Soil > Wetlands > Peat | place: USA: New York... | reverse complement strand
GTCCATGCTCGCGCCTTTCGCCGGCTGGAAGCGAAGACGCAGGTTTTCACCCGCCGTTACTCCGACCACTTCCGCAACCGGCTGACGCACACCATTGAGGTCGCGCAGATCTCGCGCACCATCGCCGCGCAATTGGGACTGAACACCGATCTGGTGGAGGCGCTCGCCCTGGTGCACGACCTCGGCCACCCTCCGTTCGGCCACTCCGGAGAAAAGGCGCTCGACCTCGCCATGCGCCAACACGGGCTTTCGTTCGATCACAATTTGCACGCGCTGCGCATTGTCGAAGACTTCGAACTCCGCTACGCGTCATTTCGCGGGCTGAATCTGACTTTCGAAGTTCGCGAGGGCATCATCAAGCACTCGCGCGATTATGACGCGAAAGAACATCCCGAACTCGCCGAATATCTACTCGATCAGCGGCCCCCGCTCGAAGCGCAGCTCATCGACCTTACCGACGAGATTGCCTACAACACCGCCGATTTGGACGATGGTTACGAAGCGCGGTTGCTCACGGTCGAGCAGATTGCGGACGGCGTGGATTTGTTCGCACGCCATTGTCGCGAGGCAAAACGCCGGTACCCGAACACTGCCGAGAAGCTGGTCTTTAACGAAGCGTTGAAAAGCATTTTTGATGGATTTGTCGGGGACCTGATTGCGAACACGGCGCAGCGTGTGCAAGCGGCAGGCGTGCATTCTCTGGAAGATGTTCGCCGCCACAGCGAGCGGCTGGCTGCTTTCAGCCCGCCCGTCGAAGCAGAGCGCAGCCGGCTGAAAGACTTTCTCTACGAAAATCTTTACTACAGCCCGGCTCTGGCGACCGAGAAAGAAGACGCCGAGCGCATCACCGGAGAGCTCTTCGCCCATTGGATGGAGGAGCCCGACGACCTGCCGCGCAACTACCGCGAAAAAGCCGCCCAGGAGCCGCTGGCCCGCGTCATCTGCGACTACATCGCCGGCATGACTGATCCGTTCATCTACCAGCAGTACGAGAAGTATTGCGGCGCGTAGGGACAGCCGCCCCCGGCTGTCCAGGCGAGCGCAGCTCACCTGAATCTCTTCATCCATCTTCCTTCGCACGAATCAGCGTGGCGGGGTTTCGCCCCGCTGGACAGCCGGGGGCGGCTGTCCCTACGTGGGATTCGCTGCGAAAAGCAAATTGCTTTGCGTACGTGATCCAACACGCAGTTTTTATATCAGTTGCCGCCAAAATTACCGCAGGACGGGGAGCGCGGCAGGGAGCGATAAGGTACAATATCTATGAAAAGAAAGCACTTGCATTCCGCGCCCGTCACCCGGGCATTTGGCACGCAAACTGTTTATACAAATGCAGGCCGGTGATACGGCCAGGCTTTTTGAGGCAAGCTTTTTGAGGCAGCCGTGACGTCGGCGCTTGCCTTCCGAAGTTTATGGATCTGTTATCGAAACGACGCAATCAAATCGCGCCGTAAGGCGCTCGGAGTGGACTTTCCACTCCCCACTTGGAGGAAGTTTAAAATGAAAAACCGCACCACCATCTTCGCTTTGCTGCTGGCCGTAATCCTGGCTGTGCCAGTGTTCGCGCAGCAGAGCTCCACTTCCCAGACTCAGCCCATGACGACTCAGTCTCCTTCGGCTCAATCTTCCTCAGTACAGCCGACGGCCCAGACGGCCACCAAGGCCGACAGCGCCACCGGCAAAGATCCCCTGCAACCGGAAACTCGCGAAGGCTTCTGGGGTCGCCTGAATCCGTTCGCGCGCAAGAAATATGTCGCGCGGCAGACGCAGCCAATCCGCGACCGCATCAACGAACTCGATGAGCTGACTGCCTCCAACACCAGGGCGATCAAGGATACCGATGCGCGCGCGCAGCAGGGAATCCAGCTCGCTTCGGCCAAGGCCAGCGAAGCCGATCAACATGCCATCGAGGCCGGCAACAAGGCGCAGGCCGCGCAGCAGACCGCGCAACAGGCTCACACCCGTCTGAACACGGTCGAGCAGGTGGTCACCAACATCGATCAGTACCAGCCCACCACCCAAACCGAAATCCTTTTCAAGCCCGGACAGACCGTGCTGAGCCAGAACGCCAAGAACGCTCTCGATGAAATGGCCGTTCCGCTGAAGAACCAGCGTGGCTACGTCGTCGAAGTTCAGGGCTTCGCGTCGGGTCATGGACAGGTGGCGATCTCGACTTCGCAGAAGATGGCCGAGTCGGTCGTCCGCTATCTGGCGCTGAACCACGACATTCCGATCTACCGGATTTACCTCGTGGGCATGGGCAATGCGCCGACCCCGGCTTCGGCCAGCGATGCCAAGCCGAAGCGCATCATCGGCGGCCGCGTTGAAGTCAGCCTCCTGAAGAACAATCTGGAGCAGCTCGCTTCGACCGGCACGACTCAGGATCAACCGCAGCAGAAGTAGCGGTACCCTTCCCTCGAAGGCCTCCCGTGCAAGCGGGAGGCCTTTTTTCGCAATTTCGCCTGAGTTCCATAGTCAAACATCAGTAGCTAAGCGTCAGCAGTTAAGCATCAGCCCGACATCGTGCTATCCTCCACGCGTCATGGAAGCTGTGTTCTATGTCCGCACCTCTTCGCCGGTCGGTCCGCTCTTCCTCGCCGCTTCCACAAAAGGCTTGGTGCGCCTGGAATTCGAAGCCCGCATGCAGAAATTGAATCCCGGTACGACCGAGTTGCATGAGTCCAAACCAGCCCTCGCTCCCTATCTCCGCGAGCTCAAAGAATATTTTGCCGGTGAGCGACGCGAGTTTTCTTTCCCGCTCGATCTTCGCGGGACCGAGTTCCAGCTCGCGTGCTGGCATGCGCTGCTCGAGATTCCCTACGGCGAGACCCGCAGCTACCGCGACATTGCACAGACCATCGGCCATCCGCACGCCTACCGTGCCGTCGGCATGTCGAACAATCGGAATCCAATCGCCATCGTCGTCCCCTGCCACCGCGTGATCGCATCGAGCGGCTCACTGTGCGGTTACGGCGGCGGTCTCGACATCAAACGCAAGTTGCTCGACTTGGAACAGGGCAGGCTCTAGATTGTGCTCCTGATCTCAGCGTGCAGGCGTCCCCCGCCAGGGCTGAGGAATCTTCACCGAGGCCATTCCAGCAGCCGTGGCGGCTTGTATGCCCATGTCCGTATCTTCAAACACCAGACAGTCTTCAGGCGCAATGCCGAGCCTCTGCGCGGCGATTAGAAATGGCTCCGGATCAGGTTTGCCTTTCTGGTAGTCTCCGGCGCAAACCAATGTGTCGAATCGATCGAGGATTTTCAGCATCTCCAGCGACGCAGTCACCGAATCCCGCGCACTCCCGGAGACAACCGCCAAAGGAATCCGGCCATGGCTGGCTTCAATATGTTCCAGCACTTCGGGGACGGCTTTAAGATGAGGAAGGCTCTCAAAATACAATTCCTCCTTCCGTCTGGATACATCCTCCACCGGCATATTCAGCCCGCGTTCTTCATTGAGCTTGGTGATGATCCTGGCTACTGATAAACCTCCCCAACGATAGAAGAGATCTTCACTGAACTCGCAGTTCCATTCCGCGAGAGCTCTCTTCCAGGCAACATAATGAAGTGGCATGGAATCGGCAATCGTGCCATCACAATCGAACAAGTAAGCCTTAAACGACCCAGCCGGCAGCTTTAGTTTCATAGTTGTTGTTGTTCTCTCTCTCGGGATGACATCTGTGGAAATATCGTTCAGGAAGAAGCCAGCATGACCTTCTTGATCCTCCGTCCAAGCCGCAAGGTCAGCGTGACGCCGGCGCAAGCCTTTACGACCGGAGAAGTCGTCTTCGCGCCATCCACGCTGACCGCGCCTTCCTTGATCTTTCGGTCCGCTTCGCTCGTCGAGGCTGCAAAGCCGATCTTGACAAGGACTTTCGCCAGTCGCACGCCGTCGCCTTCGCGATTCGCAACCTCGGCGAAAGGAACAAGTGCTGTTTCGATTTCCTCCGGCACCAGATCTTTCTGGAATTGTCTTGCCCAATCCGCCGCCGCTTTTGTCGCGGCTTCTGCCGAGTGGAAGTCCGCCACGATCCCCCGCGCCAGCTCTTTCTTCAGCGCCATTGGATGCGCCTTCCCGCTCGCAGCGTCCGCCTTCATCTGAGCGATAGCATCCACCCGCACATCCGTCAACAGCTCGTAATAGCGCCACATCATCTCGTCGGAGATCGACATCACTTTGCCGTACATCTCCAGCGGCGGCTCGTGAATGCCAATCGCGTTGCCCAGCGACTTTGACATTTTGTTTATGCCGTCGAGCCCTTCGAGGATGGGCGTGGTCAGCACCACCTGCGATTCCTGCCCGTAGGCCCGCTGCAGCTCGCGCCCCACCAATAGATTGAATTTCTGGTCGGTGCCGCCCAGTTCCACATCGGCTTCGAGCGCGACCGAGTCATATCCCTGCGCCAGCGGATACAGCAGCTCGTGCATGGCAATCGGCTTCTCTTCATGGAAGCGCTTGTGGAAGTCCTCGCGTTCCAGCATCTGCGAGACCGTATACTTCGCCGTCAAACGTATGAAATCCTCGGCCGAGAACTTCGAGAACCAGCGGCTATTGAAGTCCACCACGGTTTTTTCCGGGCTGAGAATTTTGAAAACCTGCGCCTTGTAGGTCTCGGCGTTCTCCGCAATCTGCTCCGTCGTCAGCGGAGGCCGCGTCGCCGAGCGCCCCGTCGGATCGCCGATCATCCCGGTGAAATCTCCAATCAGGAAGATGACCGTGTGCCCGAGATCCTGAAAATGTTTCAGCTTGCGCAACAGGACCGTGTGCCCCAGGTGCAGGTCGGGCGCGGTTGGATCGAAGCCCGCCTTCACGCGCAGCGGCTTGCCCGAAGCGAGTGAGCGTTCGAGCTTGGCGCGCAGTTCGGATTCCTTGACGATCTCCGCCGCGCCCTTCTTGAGGTATGCCAGTTGTTCGTCGACCGGTGGAAAGTTAGCCATGTCGTAGTGATTATAGCGATCCGTAGAGTTTGCCGAGCCCCCGTGAAGTTGGTTTCCGCGACATCTTTCTTCTTCAATTGGGAGGCGCAGCCAGCCGCCGATAGAAGCTCAGCGCCGCTTCTCCCTGCACTAGCTTTCGATAGCGCCGCAATTCCCCAAACGCCTCTCCCGGATCAAACCTCTTCTCATGTTCGGCGATCACCAAGCTCCGCTCGCGCAATAATTTCGATTCCGCCAGAGCCGTCAGCGTCTTCGCGTACTCGTTCTGCATCGAGTAGGGTGGATCCAGAAAAACGAAATCGGCAACCCTCCCCGCCGCCTCCAATTGCCGCAAGGCTTTCCCCGCCTCAGCCTTCACGATCTGGAACCCGCTCGCAATCTTCAGCGACTTCAAGTTCCCGGCAATCAGCTCCGCGGCTGCTTTGGACGACTCGATGAAGTGCACCATGCGCGCGCCGCGGCTCAGCGCCTCTATGCCCACCGCGCCTGTCCCGGCATACAAATCGAGCCAGGTCGACGCCGCCAGTGCGGCCGGATTGCCCGCCGACAGCACGTTGAACAGCGTCTCACGCAGCCGGTCCGCCGTCGGACGGATTTCGAGCCCGGGCAACGACCGCAACGTCCGGCGCCGGTACTGTCCCGCAATCACTCGCATAGGTTCTCTTCTGTAGAGACCGGCCTTGCCCCGTCTCCGCCGCAGGCGGCGCGGCAATCCGTCCCTCTACAGAATAGGCTTCATGCATCTTCCGGCCCAGCCCTTCCGATTCGCCTTTTCGCATCTCCGCGGCGTCAATCGGTGTCTAAGTAGATAGAATACTGGTAGGCATGTCGATGCGCAGTTGGTCCATCCCGGTCGGGCATCTTTTCGGAATCGAAATTCGCGTTCATCTGACCTTCCTGTTTCTGCTGGTTTTCTTGTTTAGCACCGAAGTCGCTACTCAGGATGCGACCGCCTCTCTTCGGGTCCTCGGCTTGTTCAGCATCGTTTTCGGGAGCGTGGTGCTGCACGAATTAGGTCACGCTCTGGTGGCCCGCGGCTTGGGCATTCCGGCGAAGGGCATCATCCTCCTCCCCATCGGCGGCATCACCATCTTGGACGAGGCGCACGCCATTCCCGATCCGGTCAACGACTGGAACCGTGACATCCGCATCGCGGCTGCCGGACCTCTGGTGAATCTCTTCATCGCCGGTTTATCCGCACTCGTACTACTGGCGGCCGTCCCTGGCATTTCGCTGACTGCGAAGCCGCTCCTCCATTCGAGCGCCCTGTTGCGAAGCATCGTCTGGGCGAACCTCTATCTCGGCTTATTCAACCTGCTGCCGGCTTATCCCATGGATGGCGGGCGCGTTTTGCGCGCTTTTTTTTCGCGCCGCGTCGATCTGGTGCGAGCCACCCATCGCGCCGTCCGCATCGGCCACGTCTTTTCTATCCTGATGATCATGGTCGGAATGCTGCTCAGCAGCCGCGCGGAGACGCGCTGGGACGGCTATTGGCTGATGATGATCGGCTTCTTTCTTTTTGCCGGAGCGCAACTCGAGGAGCGCTCCGCCGTATTTCAATCCGTTCTGCAAAGCGTCCGCCTAGAAGAGGTCATGCTCACCGACTTCGCCACACTCTCGCCCGCCGACACGCTGGAAGACGCGATCGAGAAAGCCGTGCACACCCTGCAGGACGATTTCCCAGTGGTGCGCGGCAGCGACATGGTGGGCGTGGTCTCCCGGCAAAAGCTTCTCGATGCGCTGCGCGCCGAAGGCAACGGCTACGTGCAGGCTGTGATGAACCGCATTTTCGAAGTTGCCGCCAAGCAGGAGTCGCTCGCCTCCGCCTTCCGCAAGCTCTCCGCCCGCAACCTAAGCATTATTCCCATCGTCGACGATCAGCATCTGGTCGGAATCGTCACCCTGCAGAACCTGATGCACTCCATGTCGCTCCTGGCCGAAAGCCGCAAATTGCGCCGAGAAGCGCTGGACTCATAGCCGCACAACTCTTCATGCTCTCGCAACCGGCTGCTAGACGCCCCTGGCGGCGGGATCCCAGATCAGTTTGTGGATTTGCAGGCTGAGGCGCGCGGGAACGTTGTCGGCGAGGATCCATTCGGCGAGTTCCTGCGGGTCGAGTTGGCAATGCGAAGTGTCTCGCGCGCCGGTGGCAGCTTTTTCGAACGCGGGCGAAAATAAAATGGCGTGAACGCGCTCGGCCAGCCCGTAATGCAGGATGAAGTCGCGCGCGAATTCGTAGTCTGTGCGGTCGGTCAGGACGAACTTGAGTTCATCGTGAGGGTGGAGCGCTTTCAAATTCTCGAGTGCGAAAGTGTTAGGTTCGCCGGAGTGCGGACATTTCACGTCGACGATCTTGATGACTTGTTTCGGGACTCGCGCCAGGGGGCGTTCGCCGCTGGTTTCGAGCAACACCTGATAATCGGCGTCCAGAAGTTGCTCCATCAGCGGGATGACTTCGCGCTCCTGCAACATAGGTTCGCCGCCGGTGATCTCGATCAGTCCGCCGGTTGGACTAAGCCGTGCGACTTCGCCGAGCACTTCCTGCAAAGTCATCTTCTGCCCACCCGAGAAACTGAATTCGCTGTCACACCAGGAGCAGCGCAGGTTGCATCCGGTCAGGCGCACGAAGACGCAGGGCAAGCCGGCGTGGGTGGATTCACCTTGCAGCGATTTGTAGATTTCGGTGATCTGAATCATTGAGTCATTGAAACATTTGGTCATTGAGTCATTGCAGTTCAAGGGCAGAGTCTTTCAATGACTCCATCACTCAATGACTAAATGATTCAATGATTTCACTCGCCGTAGCGAGCCGTCGTGGTATCGGTCTCAAACACGGTCACGTCTTTCACTCTCACCCGGCCACTGGTTACTGCGCTCAAGCGCGAGTTGGTCTCGTCGTAGAAATATTTCGCGAGATTTTCCGCCGAGGGGTTGAGGACGGTGAAGGGCTCGATGTCGTTGATCATCTGGTGGTCGAGACGGTCAATGGCGTGCTTCATCACCTCTTTCAGGTCTTTGAAATCGAGCAGCAGGCCGGCCTTGTCGAGTTCGGCGCCGGCGAGCGTCACACGAATCTTGTAATTGTGGCCGTGCGGTTTCTCGCACTTGCCCTTGTAGTTGCGCAGGTAGTGTCCGGCGGCGAATGTGTCTTCGACTGTGACTTCGTACATGAATCCGGCGACCCTCGACTGTGACTTGTGTCGTTTTTATTGTACCTTTTGATTGCTGTGGAGACACGGCGCAAACATGACCCAAGCCGACATCACGATTCGAGAGGCAGGGCCGGGCGATTCGGCAATCATCCTTCATCACCGGCGTTCGATGTTTCGCGACATGGGGGAAGGCACCGTCGAGGAACTCGATCGGATGGTGGAAGTTGCAGGTCCATGGCTGGCGCAGGCCCTGGCTGATGGTTCCTATCGCCACTGGCTGGCGCTGGACGCCTCGGGCCGCGTCTGTGGCGGCGGAGGGGTGCTGCTGTGTCCGTGGCCGGCGAGTCCCAAAGATCCATGCACCGAGCGGGCCGTGATCCTCAATGTGTACACGGAACCGGAGTTTCGCAAGCAAGGAATTGCACGGCAAATCATGCTGACCATCCTGGCCTGGCTCAAGCAGCGGGGTTTGCGCGCAGTCAATTTGCATGCCAGCACCGAGGGGCGGCCCTTGTATGAAGAGCTTGGCTTTGAGCCTACGAACGAAATGCGGCTGAGGTTCGATGCCCGCTGACAGGCGTTGTTCTAACCGGTGTTTTCCACTGTTAAGCAAACCAAGGGCCAACTCCTGATAATCTGCTAACGTCTGGGCCGCTGCCCCGTCTATTTCTGTGCAAGGCAAGTACAAGGTTGGATCACTTGTAGGGGACAGAGACAGACCATGCCGGCCGATTCTTACGCAGTGGCAATTCCGGTTGGCGAGATTTCCCGTCCGAGGCGGGCGGAACAGGGCAGCGGCAACCAGAACCCCACGTCGTATCGGAATATGAGGGGCTCCTTGGCAGCGCAGGGCAACCGCATTGACGACACGAGCCTGATCCGGGAGGCGCAGCAGGGCAACCGCGCGGCCTTCGAGGTCCTGGTGCGCCATTACGATCAGTCGGTGCTGCGGCTGGCGCTGCACCTCACCGGATCGGAGTCGGACGCCCAGGACGTGTATCAGGAGGCCTTCCTCAAGGCCTATAAGAATCTGGGCAGTTTCCGCTTTGAGTGTTCCTTCTACACCTGGATCTACCGCATCGTCACCAATCTCTGCCTCGATCATCTGCGAAAACGGAATGTGCGCAAGGAAGACGCGCCGGTTGCGGTGGACGCCTCGGGCGAAGAGTACAGCCGCCTGGAGCAGTTTGCCGATGCACGCTCGGGCGCCAACCCGGAACGCGATCTGATGCGGCGCGAGCTGGGCCGGAAGATCGGAGCGGCTTTGTCGCGCCTGACGCCGCGCGAGCGCATGGTCTTCGAGTTGAAGCACTATCACGGGCTCAAGTTGCGCACCGTGGGCGAGATGCTGAATACGACAGAAGAGACGGCGAAGAATACGTTGTTTCGCGCGACCCAAAAACTGCGGGCCGCGCTGGCGGAGATGCGATGAATTTGGATTTAGCAATTCGTGGCGTAAGGAAGTTTCGTATCAGGGCATGCCTTCAGGCATGCCGAAAATGCTGCGTTATGCGGGCGCCTTCAGGCGCTGTGGCCGGATGCTCCCGCGAAGGGATACGAACATGAAATGTGATTGGGTGCGGCAGAACATTCTGTTCTATGTGTACAACGAGCTGGAGGACGATGCCCGCTACGAGGTAGAGCAGCATTTGGCGAGGTGTCCGGAATGCGCTACCGAGTTGAAAGCGGCGCGCAAGTTCCACGCCACGCTTTCCGAGATGCCGGTGGTGGAACCGACTCCGAACCTGCTCACGGCATCGCGGATGCGGCTGCAGGAAGCGCTGGAAACGGCGCAGCCGGGAGGCTTCTGGCACCGGCTGATTCTTGAGCCGGGAGTGTGGCTGCGGCAGATTCGGATGGCGCCGGCGCTGGCAGCGGCGATTTTCATCGTGGGATTTGGCGGCGGCATTGGCGCGACTTACAACTTTCTTTCCGCGCGTGGCGGCCCGGTTGCAGTGACGGATCAGCCACTCGCTCAACCGCTGGAGTCGTCTGCGATTGCGGGCATCCGGTCGGTGACGCAGGAACCGGGATCGAATCAGGTGAGCATCAAGTACGACACGGTTTTGACCCAGGAGGCGCAAGGCTCACTGAACGACCAGCGCATCCAGCAGTTGCTGTTGTTTGCGGCGCGCAACAATTACAACTCGGGAGTGCGGATGGATTCGGTGGATGTGTTGACGCAGGCGCCCGACGATTCGCGCGTGCGAGAAGTGCTGATGTACGCCTTGCAGAACGATACCAATCCGGGTGTGCGTTTGAAGGCGCTGGATGGGCTCAGTGGCTTCGTGCGCCAGGATGCGCGAGTCAAGGATGAAGTCTTGCGGGCGCTGATCGCCGACACGAACTCCGGCGTTCGGCTGCAGGCCTTGCGCCTGGTCGAGCCCATGAAGGCGGACAGCAATGTGCGATCGGTGCTGACCAAGCTGGCGCAGACTGATGAGAACGTCTCCATTCGCTCGCAGGCGCGTACGATGCTGGCGCAGATGCCGGAGATGGATTAGGAACAGGTCGTTGGTCGTTAGTCGTTGGTCGTTAGCAAAGACCTGCGCCCCGCGACGAATGCCGAACGACTAACGACCATCGACCAACGACTTACTAAGTAAGGAGGACATTCATTGAAGCAAGCAATAAAACTCGCCAGCGTCGGAATATTGCTGGCTGCGCTGGCATCTCTGGCTCTGGGCCAGGAAACTCGCGTCTATCGCGAGGGCAGCAACTGGGTCCAGGAAATGACTGGAGATCTGGGTGCGGCCAGGAATCTGCGGGTCAAGCTGGACGCCGGTTCGGTACGGGTTCAGGGTGGATCGCAAGCGGGGATCACATACGTCATTCATCGCAAGGCCTATACATCTTCGGAAGAGAAGGCGCGCCGCGAATTTGAGTCGTACAGGATCAACACTTCTGTAAAGGGAGATACCGCGTGGATCGTGGCCGAATCAAGCCGGCGGGATTCTAAGTGCTCCGATGATTTTGTCGTCAATGTGCCGCGGAACCTGGACGCCGCCAAGATCGAGACCGGGGGCGGCAACGTAAACGCGACCGGGATAGCCGGACATGTCGAGCTCGAAAGTGGTGGTGGAAATATTCATGTGGATGATATCGGCGGCGATGTGACAGGGGAAACCGGCGGGGGCACGATTGAGGTCGGCAGCGTGGCAGGCAATGTGAAGTTGGAGACGGGCGGAGGAAACATCAAAGTTGCGTCCGCCAAGGGCCAGATCAAGGCGGAAAGTGGAGGCGGAAACGTAGTCGTTCTTTCCGGGCTGCAAGGCGCGGTGCTGGAGACGGGCGGAGGCAGTATTCGGGTGGACAAGTGCAGCGGGCCGGTGAAAGCCACGACCGGTGGCGGGAGCGTGGATCTGGGCGAAATCGGAGGGCCGGCGGAAATTGAAACCGGCGCGGGCAGCATTCGGCTGGCTTCCGCGAAAGGCCGAGTGCAGGCGCAGACCGGCGGAGGCAGTATCCAATTGGATGGAGCGACGTCGGTGCAAGCGGAAACTTCGGCTGGGGGAATCATTGTGAAACTGCTCGCTGGCGCTGACCGTCGCAGCAATTCCTCGCTGGAAACCTCGGCCGGTGACGTCACCGTCTATCTTGCCAACGATCTGGCGATCTCCATTCGTGCCGAGATCGAAAGCGCCAATGGCCACACCATCCGCAGCGACTTTTCCGATATTCATGTGTCCAGCGAAGGCGGACCGTGGGGGCCGAAAACGGTGACCGCGGAAGGTCAACTCAACGGTGGCGGGCCGGTGCTGAAGGTTCAGACGAGTTCTGGGAATGTCAACTTTCGCCGCGTCAGCCGGTAGGAACGGTCGCTGGTCGTCAGTCGTTGGTCGTTCGGGAACAGTCGTTGGTCGTTAGTCGTTGGTCGTTGGCAAAGACCTGCGCCCCACGATGAATGCCGAACGACTAACGACCAACGACCAACGACTTTATTCGGGAGGGCCTATGATCCATCGCTTTCTGCTTTGCATGTTTCTTCTCACGCTGGTCGTCGCAGCGGTTGCTAGCGCGCAACCAGCGGAATCGAACCTCGATTCGAACGTCGATTCGAACTACGATCACACCGGCGAAAGCTGGGACTGGAGTTACGGCTCCGATGAGGGCGGTGGATCTTCGTATCTCGGAGTGGACATCGCCGACGTTTCCCCAGAGCGGCTGGGAGAATTAAAGCTGAAGGAAGAGCACGGAGCCGAGGTCACGATGGTCGACCAGGACGCTCCCGCCGGAAAGGCCGGGCTGCATGAGCACGACGTTATCGTAAGCCTGAACGGCACGGCGATAGAGAGTGCTGCCCAATTGCGCCGGATGATTAAGGAAACGCCGCCGGGCCGCGTGGTGACTCTCGGCATCAGCCGCGACGGTCAACCGCTCACCATCAAGGTGCAACTTGCCGACCGGCACAAGTCGATGACATGGCATCCGGAGGTCCACGTGGACATTCCTCACATCGATATCCCCCCCATGCCAGACTTCGACATACCCGTCTCGGTGGTCGTCGTCCACTCGTCGGCGCGCAGCGGGCTGATGGTAGAAAACATTACTCCGCAACTGGGAGATTTTTTTGGCGTCAAGGACGGCAAGGGCGTGCTGGTGCGCTCGGTGGAAAAAGGCAGCCGCGGGGAAAAGGCCGGATTCCGCGCCGGGGATGTAGTCGTCAAAGTCAACCACCAGCCGGTGCACGATACCTCTGACTTCACGCATGCTCTGCGGTCGTCGCCGGGCGGCGCGGCGGCCGTGACCGTGATGCGCGAAAAGAGAGAGCAGAATCTGACTCTGACTCTTCCCGAGAAGAAGGATTCCGGCAGCCTGCTGGAAGATAGCTTTGACATTCCCCATGTCACGGCAGAGACCGAGCAGGCAATCAGCCGCGCCGGAGATGAAATCGCCCGCATGAGTCCGGCCCTCATGGAGAAAGTGCAGAAGACATTGTGCTGGAAAGATATGGAGAAGAGGCTGCAGGATTCGCAGCGCAAGCTGCAGGACTCGCAGCGGAGAATGCAGGAGAAGATGCAGGAACGGCAGCAGAAGCTGCGCCATGAGTTATCTGGAGAGTGGGCTGAGATCTGACAATAGCCGGGAGGGGTCGGACGGCAGGTTACGAAGGTCACCGGCGCTGGAATCGGAATTCGCAGTTTGCCTTGGAAATGGCCAGATTCCACGGGTGCACTACCCACTGGTTACCTGTTGCGGTGACGAAAATACCGATAAGCTATTCGCGCGATGGCCTTCCGCGCCCTGTTGTTCTCCAAAAGCTCCGAAACCAATGCCGCGATGGCGGCGGCCTGCGAGAGCGCAGCCATCCGCGCTGAAGTTTGTCCGGACATCTTTACCGCCATCGAAAAGGGGAAGACGCAAGCTTTTTCGTGCGTGATCGCGGACTGGGCCGACCAGCCCGAGGCGAGCTTCCTGTTGAAGCGTGCTCGCGAGTCCGCGCCGAACCGAGGGACGGTAGCCATCGCCATCGTCGATCACGAACCCACGGCGGCGGAAATACGCGACAACCGGCTCGGTTTTCTGATCTATCGTCCAATTTCCGGCGAGGAAGCCGGCGCGGTGCTGGCGAAAGCGTCTGAGCAGATGCAACCGTCGAGCGCAGAAGATGCTGTGGAGTCGCCGGCAGGAGACGCCGATGCGAGCAGCGCAGGCTCGAGCGCAGTTTCTGCCGGCGCCGATGCGCCCGAGTACAGTCAGCAGGATCCACCAGCCGATTCTCCGGAAGCGAATG
>Ga0326728_10018314_pt1 | contig 13823 bp, 10 predicted proteins | sample MB3enrmetagenome_FD_207602 | JGI IMG/M metagenome (GOLD analysis project Ga0326728, IMG submission 207602) | Lab enriched peat soil microbial communities from McLean, Ithaca, NY, United States - MB31MN | ecosystem: Environmental > Terrestrial > Soil > Wetlands > Peat | place: USA: New York... | reverse complement strand
TCCAGCAGGCGCAGGCGGAGATGCGAAACATCGCGAAGCGGCTTGCAAAGGCTTATCCGGCAACCAACACGGGCTGGTCGGTCCATGTGGAGTCGCTGCTCGCGGGCATCAATGGACCTTATACGCCGCTCTATTACCGGCTGATCGTGGGCGCCACGCTGTTTGTGCTCCTGGTGGTTTGCGCGAATCTCGCGAATCTGCAATTTGCGCGCGGCATTGCGCGGCGGCCGGAGATCGCGATGCGGTCGGCTCTGGGAGCAAGCCGCTGGCGCATCGTTCGGCAGTTATTGACCGAAAACATCCTGCTGGCATTGGCTGGCGCTGTGGGGGGACTGGGGTTCGGCGCCCTCTATCTGCACGTCATGCTCACCTCGATGCCCCCGGTGGTCGCGCGTTACATGGCGGGCTGGGCAAATACATCCTTGAACGGCCGGGTAATGGCCTTCTCGCTGTTGATCGCATTGGGGGCGGGCGTTGCTTCAGGGTTTGCTCCGGCGCTGGAGTCGCTGCACGTGAACCTGGTGGAGCAACTGAAGTTCGGTTCGCGGGCCACGTCCGGCTTGGGACGAACTCACCGGCTGAGAAGCATTCTTGCGGTGGCGCAGATCGCGCTGGCGGTGGCGCTGGTGGTGGGAGCGGCCTTGATGGCGAAGGGCATGAACGCGATGCTGCATACGGCCGATGCATACAAACCCAACAAGGTGCTTCTCTTCAGCGTGTCGCTGCCCACGGCTCGCTACGACACCCCGCAGAAGCAGGCCGCCTGGTATGCAGACAGTCTTGAAAAACTGCGCGCACTGCCGGGCGTGACACACGCGGAGGTGACGACCGCGCTGCCATCCAGCGACAGCGGGTGGGTGCGGGACTGCGCCATCGAGAATCGCCCCGTGGTCCCCGGCAAGTTTCAGAGCGCGTTGCAACTGGCGGTGAGCGACGGGTACTTTGCAGCGATGAGCATTCCCATCGTCGCTGGGCGCGGCTTTGGCCAGAGCGATGCGCTGGGGACGCAGCCGGCGGCGATTGTGAGCCGCAGATTCGTGGAGCAACACTTTCCCGGCGAAAATCCGCTTGGACATCGCATACGGATGGGCGGCCAGGCCGGCGATCATGAGCCGTGGCTGACGATTGTCGGGGTTGCGGAGGACATCAACTACGAGCTGTGGGAGGAGACGCGGCATCCGGCGGTGTACCTCGACGCGGCGCAGATGCCACCGGCCTGGGCTATGTATGCGGTGAGGACCTATGGCGATCCGCTCGCGCTGGCGGCCCCGGCGCGCAAGGCGTTGGCCGGGCTCGATCCGGCGCTGCCGCTCGATACAGTCGAGAACTGGCAGACATACATGCACGAGATGCTGACGGGCCTGATGTATGCCGCGGGGATGCTGGCCTTCGATGCGCTGATCGCCCTGCTGCTTGCAGCAATCGGCATCTTTGCCGTGATGGCCAACGTGGTGGGCGAGCGCACGCGCGAGATCGGCGTGCGCCTGGCAATGGGCGCGCGAAAAGAAGATGTGCTGGGAATGATTCTGCGCCGGGCGTCGTGGCTCACCGGAGCAGGGGTGTGTATCGGTCTTCTTCTGGCATACGGGCTTGCGCATGGCGTTGCCAACCTGCTGCGTGGCGTGCGCCCTGACGATCCAATCGTATTCACCGTCGTGACCGTCACCATCGCGGTGGCCGCGCTCGGTTCAAGCTGGATTCCCGCTCACCGTGCATCGCGCATCGATCCCATGGAGGCATTGCGCTCAGAATAACCGGGGGCGATCCGGCTCTCGCGTCCGGTAATCGCCTCAGCGGGCAGACTCTCCTATCGCCGGCCTCGCCGTCCAACTCTCGTACCCCGGTTATCTTAGCCGCAGGCAGGTCGCCCGCCTCTGCCCCAGCCGGATACAATGGGAGTACGTTGAACCATCCCCACAGACGGAGACCTGTCCGCGGGGACCCCCGGGCTCACACCTGGGAGATTGACGACTTTTTCCTTCGGATTTGGAGCAGGTGCACGTGATACGTATGTTCTGCCGCGGTCTGCGGCTTACCCTGGTTGCTGCCCTCGGCGTCGCATTGGCGAGCCCTGCACTCGCAGCCGCCACCAGCACGCAACAAGCCACGCAGACAACGCTCCTCGTAAATACCCGCGACCTGAATGGCCGCACGCAGGCCAATCTCTCCATCGCGGTCTCGGGCGCAGACGGGCAGCCGGCCACCGGATCCATCGCGATCACCGATTCCGGCAAGCCGCTTGCGGGCTTCACGCTCGATGCCCAGGGACAGGCTGCTGCGACCCTCGATCTCGCTCCCGGCAGCCATAGCTTCTCCGCCGTTTACGGGGGCGACACCGCGCATCTTGGCTCACGGTCTGAGGTTACGCCGGTCAATGCCGTGAGCAGCACAACGCCGGACTTCGCCGTTTCCATTGCTCCGGCTACGCTTTCGCTCCAGCAAGGGCAGTCAGGATCGGCTATCGTCTCTGTGACGCCCGTCAATGCGGCCTCGCTCACCGGACCGATGTTTGTGACGATTTCCTGCTCGGGCCTTCCCGACCAGAGCACCTGCACCTTCACCCCTGAGAACATTGAGATCCCGGTAGGCGCAACGGCCGCCATCAACAGCACCATGGTCCTTGCCACGAATACAGGCTCGCTGGGAGGCGCCACCGCCGAAGTGCACCGCGACGCCCGTCCCATTGCGTGGGCGATGCTGCCCGGAGCCTTCGCCCTGGTTGGATTGGCTTTCGGTGTGCGCCGCCGCCGCTACCTCAGCCGACTCGTGCTGCTTGCCCTGGTTGCATTGGTCACGGTGCTCGGCACAACGGCCTGCTCGCCGCTCTACAGCTACTACAACCACGGCCCGAATCACAACCTGCCCACGCCCACCGGGAGCTTCAACGTAACCATCGCTGCGCAATCCAGCAACGGCGTTACGGCCACAACCCACACCACTTCCATCGCGCTGACGGTCACGAAGTAACGCGCCACTGGCGGATGCGTGAATCGCTGGTATCCACTTCCCGCCTCGCTCTACGCACTCGTCCAGAAAACGCCGGGCACGATCCTGCTCGAATCCTCCCGTCCCGGCGCTTCCTCTCTCAGCCGCATCTTCACGAGCCCGAAATGTGTCGTTGAAGCTCGCACCTCGGCGGATATCGACTCCCTGTTTCCCAAGATCGAAGAAGCCATCCGGCATGATCACTTTGCCGCCGGATTCTTCGCCTACGAATGCGGCCAACATTTTGAACCCGCCGCGGCACAACGTCCTGCGCATGAAAACGACCTCCTCGCCTGGTTCGGAATCTACGACCATTGCTATTGCTTCGATCACCACACCGGAGACTTCATCGGCGCCGCGCCGCCCGGTCTTCCCGGTTCGCTGAATTGCGAGCCCTCCCGCGCGCCTGTCGTATCGCTGACCCTGGACCAGCCGGAGTACTCTGCCCGGATCGCACAGATTCACGAATGGATCCGCGCGGGAGACGTCTACCAGCTGAATTTCACCTTCCCGCTTCACGCCGAAATCGCGGAGCGGCCTGCCGCACTCTACGCGCGGCTCCGTGCAGCGCAGCCGGTAGATTACGCAGCGTTCCTCCACTGCCAATCGGGCCGCTACATCCTCTCGCTCTCGCCTGAGCTCTTCTTCCGCGTTCAGCACGATGGAGCCGCCCGGCACATCACCACACGGCCGATGAAAGGCACCGCGCGCCGCGGCCGAACCACCGCCGAAGACCGCGAGATCGCCGCCTGGCTCTCGAACGACGCAAAAAACTGCGCCGAGAACGTCATGATCGTCGACCTCATCCGCAACGACCTCGGTCGCATCTGCACCTACGGCAGCGTCAAGGTCGACAAGCTGTTTGACGTGGAGCGCTATCGAACGCTGTGGCAGATGACTTCAACGATCAGCGGGGATTTGAGACCCGACGTAAACTACGCGCAGATTTTTGGCGCGCTCTTTCCCTGCGGTTCCGTCACCGGCGCACCAAAGATTCGCTCCATGCAGCTTCTGGCACTGATTGAGAACGAGCCGCGTGGCATCTATACCGGAGCCATCGGTTTCTTTTCTCGCCGGCAATCGGTTTTCAATGTTGCAATCCGCACCGTCTCGCTCCAGGACGGCAAGGCCACCATGGGCGTCGGGAGCGGCATCGTCATCGACTCCGATCCCGAAGCGGAGTTTCGCGAGTGTCAGCTCAAAGCCGATTTCCTCACCCGCTTGGCCGTACCCTTTTCATTAATTGAAGCGATCCTCTGGGACGGCTCCTTTCCTCTGCTCGATCTGCACCTCGACCGGCTCGCTGATTCCGCCGGCTACTTCGGATTCCCGTGCGATCGTGCCGCCATCCGCGCCGCCCTGCTCGCCGCATCCACTGAATTTCATGATCAACCCCGCAAAGCTCGTCTCCTTCTCGATCCCGACGGCGCTCTTCACATCGAGTCCCAACCACTCCCCGATCAACCCGACGAAGACGCCGGCCCCGCCCGCGTCTGCATCTCCGCGCAGCGCACTGACCCCGGCGATCTGTTCCTCTTTCACAAAACTACGCACCGCCCGATCTACAACACCGCATTCGCAGCCGCCTCTGCCGCAGGTTGCGCCGACATCCTCTTCCTCAACACACGCAACGAGGTCACCGAAGGCGCCATCAGCAACATCTTCATCGAAAAAGACGGCCACTGGTACACACCTCCGCTCGACTCCGGTGTCCTCCCCGGCGTCTACCGCCGCTACCTGCTTGCAAAGCGCCCCAACATCGAAGAGAAAAGCATCTCCCTCAACGATCTGCAGGCCGCCGACAGCGTTTATATCTCCAACGCCATCCGCGGCCTCCGCCGTGTCACCATTGACTTCAACGTCCGCCCCATCCCTGCTCCCCTCAACCGCGCTATCCTTTCTGGTTGAGGTGAAGTGCCATGACGGAGACGGCTACGCGTCCGCAACTTGCATATTTGACTGATGTACTGAATGACCTTCGCGCCAGGGGAACGCATTTCAGGCTCCGCGTCCTTGACGATCAGCAGGCGCCGGTGTGCCACTACGACGGCCGCGAGGTCATCAACCTGGCGAGCAACAACTATCTCGGCCTCGCCAACCACCCCAGGCTGATTGAAGCTTCGATGAAGGCCACCCGCGAACTGGGCGTGGGATCAGGCGCGGTGCGCACCATCGCCGGCACCATGCGCATCCATATGGAGCTCGAAGAGAAGATCGCGCGCTTCAAAAACGTCGAGGCGTGCGTCGTCTTCCAGAGCGGATTCGCGGCCAACTCCGGCACCGTAAGCGCGATCCTCGGCAAGGAAGACTTCATAATCTCCGACGAACTCAACCACGCCAGCATCATCGACGGCGCGCGTCTCTCGCGGGCGAAGATCAAGGTCTTCCGCCACAAGGACACTGATCATTGTGAAGAACTGCTGAAGGAAATCGCCAACGAGCCCGGCCACAAGCTGGTCATCACCGACGGCGTCTTCTCCATGGATGGCGACATCGGCCCCGTGGACAAGCTGGCAGCGCTGGCTGAAAGGTACGGCGCCATCATGATGGTCGACGATGCCCACGCATCCGGCGTGCTCGGCCGCAACGGCCGCGGCAGCGTCGATCACTTCGGCATGCACGGCCGCGTGGATGTCCAGGTGGGCACCTTGTCGAAAGCCATCGGCGCGCTCGGCGGCTATGTCTGCGGATCGAAGGACCTGATCGATTACCTCTACCATCGCGCGCGCCCGTTCCTGTTTTCGACCTCACATCCACCGTCAGTCGCAGCCACGTGCATCGCGGCCTTCGACATTCTCGAGCAGGAACCGGAGCGCATCGAGCGCCTGTGGGCCAACACCCGCTACTTCCAGGGCGAACTGCGCCGCGCCGGGTTCAACATCGGCGGCGTGAACACGCCGGCAACCGAGACCCCGATCACGCCGGTCATCATCGGCGAAGGCCGCGCAGCCATGGAGTTCTCCCGCGCGCTCTTCGACGAGGGCGTGATGGGCACGGGAATCGCATTCCCGACCGTGCCCGAAGGCAAGGCGCGCATCCGCCTGATCCTGACCAGCGAACACACGAAGCCGCAGATGGATCGCGCCCTTGAAACGCTGGAGCGCGTAGCGAAGCGGATGGGGCTCTTACAATAAACATCAAATGATCGCTCATCTGCGCGGCAAGCTGATTCATAAAGAGCCGGGCCAGGCCATCGTCGAGGCCGCCGGCGTGGGATACGACGTCGTTATCTCTGTGCCGACGTTTACGGCACTGCCCAGCGTGGGCGCCGAGGCGTCGCTCCACATCCACACGCAGGTGAGCGAAGACCAGATTGCCCTCTTCGGCTTCCTCGATCGCGAAGAAAAACGCCTGTTTGAACGGCTCATCACGGTCAGCGGAGTCGGGCCAAAGCTCGCAATCAAAATCCTCAGCGGCCTCTCGCCGGAGCGCACCGTGCAGGCCATTCGCGCACAGGATCATGCCCAGTTGACACGCATTCCCGGTGTCGGCAAAAAGCTCGCCGAGCGCCTCGTCGTCGAGTTGAAAGACAAGCTCGACGACTTCGCCGTTCCGCCGACACCAAGCACAGTCGCAGGTCCCGCGGTGGACGACGTGCTCTCCGCGCTCGTCAACCTGGGCTATCAACGCCCCGCAGCAGAGAGGGCGATCGAGCAGTCCGTCGCAAAGGAGAAGGCCCTGGCCGCCAACTTCGATGGCCTCTTCCGCGCCGCGCTGAAAGTGATTCGGTAACAACTGCCGGCTCATAGCCTCCAGCGTTTTCCCGGGTCTCAGAATCGAGCCCTGGGGCACCCGGCATCGTGTGCACGCGATTTATCGATTTCCTCAGAAAATACGCGCCCTGTGCATGCCGCGCATCGCTCGCTCGCCTACACTGGCAGACGTATGCCACGCACGCCAAAGTCCTCTGCCGCAGCGCCCGTGCCTTATCTCCGCCCTGAAGCCATCACCTTCCTCCGCAACCTCGCCAAGCACAACGACCGCGACTGGTTCGCGCCGCGCAAGCCGCAGTTTGAGGCTGAGTTGAAAGAGCCGATGCTCGCAATCGTCCGCAAGGTGACAGACGCCATGATGGACTTCGCACCGAACCACGTGCGCCCTGCGGAGAAGAGCCTGTTCCGCATCTATCGCGACACGCGCTTCAGCCACGACAAGCGTCCCTACAAAACGCACGTCGCCGCGTGGTGGTCGCACCAGGGCCTCGAGAAGACCTCGGGCGCAGGCTACTACCTCCAGGTCAGCCCCAAGGGCGTAGTTATCGCAGCAGGCGCCTACATGCCCGAAAAGGAGCAGCTTGCCGCGATCCGCCACTGGCTGCTCGACAATCATGAAGATCTCCGAAAGATCCTCAGGAAGCCCGCCGTGCGCAAGACCTTTAGCGAACTCGAAGGCGAGGCCCTGACGCGGCCGCCGAAGGGCTTTCCGTGCGATCACCCGGCAATGGACCTGATCCGCTGCAAGCAGTGGGGCCTGAGCACCACGCTGCCCGCCGGCGCGGCGCTGCGGAAGGACTTCGCCAAGGTCCTCGTAAAGCATTTCAAGCTGCTGGCGCCCATGGTGGACGCACTGAATACGCCGATCGCGGCCTCCGCACAGCCAAAGCGGAAGGTGCTTTTCGGCCTGCACTGAGGTTCCGCATGGAACACCGATCACGCCTGTTTTTGAGGCGCGGATGGCGCTGAATACCCCAAAAACAGGTAAAAACCTGCATTTTTAGGTCAAATAGGCATAAAAACCCAAGAAAATTGTGGAAAACCGACGTTTTTCCATTGACTTCGGGCCACCCAAAGCCGCATTGTTACGAACGACAGGGTTCTCGAGAACCCGCATGAATACAGGGGTTTCGTGCAATACGTTGCCTAAAGGCGATTCAGGCACGAGGTCAGAAACGCCTAAGGTCGCACAACCCCATGCGGTTCGCTTCATGGCTTCTTGACGTTTCTGAAGATGCCGAGCGGCGGGATACCAGGCAACAACTAGCGAAGGAGAACATCACATGGCAACTGGCATGACCAAGACTGGACTTACCCGGCACATGGCCGAGAAGCTCGAACTGACCAACAAGCAGGCTGGCGCTTTCCTTGATCTTCTGGCCGAGACCGCAATCAAGGAAACCAAGAAGAACGGCGTTTTCGTAATCCCCGGCATCGGCCGCCTCGTGAAGGCGGAGCGCAAGGCGCGCATGGGCCGCAACCCGCAGACGGGCGAGGCAATCAAGATCAAGGCGAAGACCGTGGTGAAGTTCCGCGTGGCAAAGGCTGCCAAGGACGTCATCGCGCCGCCGAAGAAGTAGTCACGGTTTCCTGAGGGGTGCTGTACAAACTGGGGAAGAGCGCCCGCTCTTCCCCGTTTTGCTGCCCGCAATTTCTCCTGCCTCGCAATCACGCTAGAAATTTTGCGCACATCTCCGCGGGCCCATCGCATCCAAAAGAAATGGCAACTCAGCTGAACGAAATCTTCCCCTCGTCTCCCGCAGTGCATGGCTCGGTGCTGACCCTACTGCGGCTTGAGGGTCTGGCAATTGCCGCAATCTCCGCGGTACTCTATGCGCGGACCGGCGCAAGCTGGTGGCTGTTCGCAGCCCTGTGGTTGGCGCCCGATCTCTCGATGCTGGGTTACTTGGCCGGATCCTGCCGGGGTGCGCGCTTCTATAACGCCGTCCACACCTATGTGTTGCCCGCCGTGCTGGCGTTCAGCGCGCTCGTTTTCCATGCGCACGCATTGCTTCCCCTCGCGCTGATCTGGACAAACCACATCGGCGTCGATCGGCTGATGGGATACGGACTCAAATACTCCGACGGGTTCGGTTGGACCCACCTGGGTCGTTTGGGCAAACGCAGTGCTACTTGGCCGGCTCGGACTTGATCACCACTCCGGGTATAAGCGCGCGTACCACCAGCGATGCCCCAAAGAAGATAAGCATGATGCGACCTGCGAGCGCCAGGTCGTAGTTCCGCGAATACACGAGTATAGCCCCGAAAACTCCGATCGGCGTCAGTTCCGCCAGCACCGCGCGCAGCCAGTGCGGCTTCGCGCCCGCCGGTGCAGGTGCTCCGCGGAGGCGTGGAATGAAGCGCGGCACCGCGCGCAGATATGCTTCGTAAGGCTCGCCGAGCTGCGCCTTGAGGAATGCCTCTTCGCCCAGCGTCAGCCGCATCATGAAGAACGTGATGAGCACCACCGCGAACACCGCGCCCGTCACCGGCATCAGAAATGCCATCGCCGCCACCATGCACCACAGCCCGATGTAGAGCGGGTTGCGCACGAAGCGGTAGGGTCCGTCGGCCATCATCTTGCCGGCAACCATGTTCGTATTGTTGACGGTGCCTGGGCCAAGATACGCCGTCCCCCACACGCGAAACATCGCACCTAATGCAGCGAACAGCGCGGCGGCGATGATCAGCACGGCAGTGGCGACCGCAAACGACATCGCATCCGCGCGGATCAATTCGAGGCCGAGCCACTCAATCAGCGAAATGCGACGCCCAATGCCCCACGCCTCGATCCACGGCGCCCAGAAGCCCAGGATGATGATCGCCGCGTTGATCGCCATCCGCAGGCGAAACTCCATTGCACTTGCTCTCATCTCGCCGGAGTGTATCATCCCTCGCGGCCCGGGCCCGTGACGCCGGTAGTGTCCTAACACTGCCTTGCCACTAAGAACAAAACCCCAAACAACCAAGAAAGGAAGAAGAAATGCAAACGGAGTCTTCAATTCGCATCGACTACACAACATAATTGACATCTACGCACTCGACGCGTATTATGAACCTTGTGAGATTCGAAGATATTAAGAAGCGCCTGCTCCAGAGCTATCGAGATGATGGCAAGGAGTTGGCGAACATTCTTGACCAGCAGAATGCCCTTCGTTCCGAGTACCGACGCTATCTTGATCTTGATGCGCGTCGTGTTGCTCTCGAACGAAGAATGGAAAGGACGCTCGTCGCATATGGTCCCGATGACTTTGAGGATATTAGGAAATCAGAAAAGAGCGGAAAGGATACCTCAAGAACCGTCGCTATCGTAATTGACCGGGATTTACCGCTCTGGCAAGTGATTGTAGCGATTCTTGAGCAATACGGGGAATTGCAAGTGATTCAGTTGGAATTGGCGCTTGATCGTCTTGGTCACAAGACATCGCGCTCGGCAATTGAATCTTCGCTCAAGACACACCCGGACGAGTTTAAGATTCGCACGAGCGGACGAGCTAAGTTTGTCTCGCTGAAAGGAGCGTAGGATGCGACCTCCACCAAATGATGACCGCAAATAGTGAGGCCCATTAGAAGCGCGAACTTCTAACGGGCCTTAAACCAACAATCACGGCAAGCCGAGACTGCCAGTCCCAAACAGCATTATCGGCTTGCCTTAACCGAAAATCAAGAGGCAACCGATGACCTGCCACTCCTGCCAGAGTCAATGCAAGCGTTTCGGAAAGCACAGAAACGGCCTACAGCGCCTCCGCTGCAATCAATGTCGCAAAGACCTCCACCGAAGAGCATGAGCGTCCCTTGGAATTGCTACAGCAAACACCCTAGAGTAGTATTCTTGGCATAAGAAAACCCGCCTGCCAGCGGGTCACTTGTGTTTCCGATGTGTCGCGCTCAGCAGCGCTCTCCATGAGAGTACCACTGGAGGTGCCGATGCTAGAGCTAGATTACCTTCCCGCAAATGATTCCGCTTCGATTCTCTTAGAAGGCGATGACGACATGGCAATTACAGACGGACAATTCAACGATCTAAAGAATAATGTCTCCACGCTCAAAACAGACGTGAAGGGACTCAAAGATGACATTAAGACGTTGAAGATTGATGTGGGTTCAATTAAGACGGACATCAGCGAATTCACGGGGTCGTTGAAGGTCATAAAGGGTATTGCAATGTGGGCAGCGGTGCCAGTGTTGGCATGGGCAACCTTCATCACCTACAACGTGATTGCCATGATGAATGGTGGTGGCACCTCAAAGATTGTGGCTGAACTCAAAGCGCCCAAATCTCAAGAGCAATTACGGGCGAATCTCAGCACAGTAATTGCTCAAGTTCAGACCGCTCGGGCGGAAAAGAAGAAGCCAAATTCTCAAAAAGTAGAGGCTCTCTCTAAGGCAGTGTCCCAAGTCGTTCAACAGAATCCAAGCGTTCCTGAGGCATGGGGAGCAGCCGCCGAGCTGATCTCTTATCACACGGAAATGACGCATCCGAATGCAGCACATCTGCCGCCATGTAACATCGGAGACGCGAAACCAGAAAGCAGAGAGACGAATCTTCCGAACAATGGAAAGCGATGGAACATGGGATTTTTCTTCTCAAGTTGCAGCCTGAGGCTGGAAGACGTTCCTCCCCTTTTGATATACACAAAGGATTGGCCAAAAGATTGGCCTGTGCATGCACTTGAAGCGCCGGGGGTCACAGGGACGAGAGTCGGATTTCCTGTTTACCTTACTAATGGTGAGGTCATTTACGATGGTGGCACAATACAGCATGAGGCTGGTTTTGCTTTTATAAATTGCATCTTCAAATTGCACACAACTGGCGTTCCAGATGAACCTGCCAAAACTCTGCTGACCGCTGGATTGAAGAGAGATGATTTAATCGAAATCAACCTTCCATCAGCAACGCACTCTTAGGACACTACCCGTGACGGCGACTCCCATCGCAATGCGCTCACCAATCCGGCCTGTTGAAGATGCCGCGGGTTCTCATCCAAAGCGCCCGCAGTTTTCGCATTTCGTCTCCTAATCAGCTCGCAGAGCCTCCATGGGATCAACCGCAGCGGCGCGACGCGCAGGAATCCAGGCTGCGACCAGTGCAACAAGCGCCATTAGCAGCGGAACAAGACCGAACGTCAGCGGATCCATTGCGCTGACCTCGAATAGGAAACTGTGCAGCACGCGGCTCAGTGCCACCTCGCCGGCAAGACCGGCAATGCATCCGGCAGCGGCAAGGAACAGGCTCTGCCTCACAACACCCAGAACAATCTGCCAGCGCTGCGCGCCCAGCGCCAGCCGAAGACCGATCTCGCGCGTACGCCAGCTCACGATATACGAAACCAGGCTGTAGACGCCGACCGCGCCGATGACGATGGCTAGACCGCCGAACCCGAGCAGCAGAATCGCGAGCGCACGCGGAGCAGACACGGAAGTGGCGACCAGATCATCCATTGTGCGGACATGCGTCACGGGAACAAGCGAATCGATGCCCGCGACGGCGCTCCGCAATTCGGCCGCGGCTTCGGATGGGGTGCTACGGATCCGCAACATCGCAAACATCACCGGTTGCTCGCGGTCCGGCGTCATCGGAAGATACACCGCATCCCTGAATCCCTCCGCAAGGCTTCCCTCGCGCGCATTCCGAACGACGCCGACCACTATCGAAGCCTTCAAGGGATTCCAGACTGCGGGCGTCGGTTCATCCACCACGCTCAGCAGGTGCTTGCCGATCGGGTCCTGGTTGGGCCAGAGCCGTTGGGCAATGTGTTCGTTGATCACGATCGCATGCGTTGTGCCCGCGGAATCCTCCGCGTCGAACAGGCGACCGCGAACAAGACGCAGGTTCAATGTGCTGAAATACCCCGGCGAAACAATGCGGCTGGTCGCAAGCCGCGCGCCTTCGCGTGCATCGCGCGGGTGATCCTCCGCGTCGTAGACATAGTTGTCCTCGCGCCTGCTCAGGGGCAGAGAATCGGCGAAAGCTGCGCTCTCCACTCCGGGAATGCCCCGCACGCGATCCAGCAGCGCGGTGAAGAATGATGCGCACCGGCCCTTCTGCCTGCAGGCAGACGCGTCAAGCGAAATTTCGGCGGTAACGCTGTGGTCTGTACGGAATCCCGGATCGACGCGCGTCAGCCGGTAGAGGCTGTGCAGCACCAGTCCGGCTGCCGTAATCACCACGACCGTCAGCCCAATCTGCGCCACGACCAAAAGCATCGAGAGCCCGAACCGCGATCCGCTCCCCAGCAGTGTCCGTCCGCCCAGGCGCAGCGTGCCGAGCAGATTCATCGAAGCCATCTTGACTGATGGAATCAGCCCGAAGAGCAGCCCTGCAACGACCGACGCAGCGAGCGTGACGAGCACGTCGCTCCAATGAAGCGAAACATCCTGGATGCGCGGTGTATCGGCCGGCAGCAGATGCACAAACAGTCGCAGGGTCGCGAAGCCCACACCCAGCCCGACAAAGCCCGCCGTCAGCCCCATTACGACGCTCTCAGAAAGAAGTTGCTGAATGAGCCGCCGCCCAGACGCGCCAAGAGCGCTGCGCACGGCGATCTCGCGCTCGCGCGCAGTGGCGCGGGCTAGCATCAGGTTGGCCACATTCGCACATGCAATGAGCAGAATGAGACCCACCGCGCCGAAGAGCAGAAGCAGCCGCGGCCGCATGGAACCTGTTTGCGACTCAAGCAGCGGCACGGCGGTCATGTCGGAGGCCCAGATGTCGGGCATGCGGAAAGGGAACACCGGCAGCAGAACCGCGTGCAACCTGCGCAATTCAGCCTGCGCCTGCGCAGTAGTGGCTCCGTTGGCCAGCCGCCCGAAAGCACGCAGATCAAAGTCGCTCCACGGGTCGAGCAGATCGCCGCCGCGAAAAGACACCGGAATCACGAACTGCGTGTCGGCGTAGGGAAAGTGGACGCCCGCGGGCATTACGCCGATGATGCGGCGCGACACACCATCGATGCGGATCTGGCGTCCGATCGCCGAAGGATCCCCGCCGAAGTGCTGGCGCCAATATCCATAGCTGAGAACAACATCGTGATCCTGCCCTGCAACCGCGTCGTCTGCTGAGAAAAGGTTGCCTAGCGCGGGATGAATGCCGAGCGTATCAAACGCATTCACCGTCACGGTCGC
>Ga0326728_10018313_pt1 | contig 13824 bp, 11 predicted proteins | sample MB3enrmetagenome_FD_207602 | JGI IMG/M metagenome (GOLD analysis project Ga0326728, IMG submission 207602) | Lab enriched peat soil microbial communities from McLean, Ithaca, NY, United States - MB31MN | ecosystem: Environmental > Terrestrial > Soil > Wetlands > Peat | place: USA: New York... | reverse complement strand
CATTCTTGTGGCGCTGGCCGCCCTGGTCTGGGAGTTGAAGCCGGACCGGCCAAACGTCCAGCCCGCTCCATTGCAGCCTCAGGATACAACCTGTCCGCAAGCGACCGGCCAATTCACTCCCACGAACATCACCGACCTGCCCGGCCTGGATCTGGCGTCGTTGAGCAGAGAGCGCCGGAACCATGTGCTGCTGCGGCTGAACATGGAGCCCTGCGCGTGCGGCTGTAATGGAAGCGTTGCCTTCTGCCTGGCCAACCATGCGCGTTGCGAAGAGTGCAGGCAACGGGCGAAAGAAATCATCGCGGAAGAGCAGGGAACAACCCGATGAAGAACGGTATAATACGAAGCTGCCGGAGAAAGTGGTGATGCAGCTTGGTTGAGGGGCGGCATTCGACGACCAACAGGCTAGTGCTTAGCAGAATTAGTGAGCGACCTTATTCGTCGGGAGCGGAAGGGCGGGGCTTTAGCCCCGCCGCTGATCAGGGGAGGTCAGTAAGGGGCTTTAGCCCCTGAAGGATTTGGTTTCAGGGCCTAAAGGCCCTTCCAACCCTGGACTCCTACGCGGAGGGGCTAAAGCCCCGCCCTTCCGAGGGCCATTTGAAATTGCGCCGATTAAACCGGCTAGGTACGAGGTAGAATCGCCCCCCCTTTGACTGAGTTGCAGCACCCGACTGGGGTGGTTGACCCTTGGAGGTTAACACCGATGCGGAAATTCCTGGAGATCTTGAGAAACACGAGGGAAGTTCTCGTCACTGTTGGGGCGGTGCTTGCCGCGGCGATCGTCGCGGTTGAGACCTACGAAGCGCTGCGCAAGAAAATCGACACGGCACGGTGATTTTCGATTGTCGAATGCCGATTGTCGATGCCTGTTTTTCGATTGGTGATTACAGCTTGGCTGGTGGGGAAATCGCCCCGCCGCTTGTTTCGATCACAATGGCCAATCGGCAGTCGCCAATCGCCAATCGGCAATCGAAAATTGTCAATCGGCAGTCGCCAGATGGGCCGCGGCTCGATGCAGCCGGTCCGCCACTCTGCTTTGCCCTAAAGCCAGCATCACTTCGAACAGGCCTGGAGCCACCGCTTGACCGGTGAGCGCGACGCGCGTGGCATTGATCAGCAGGCCCGCCTTGACGCCCTTCTCTTCCGCCAGCGCCCGCAGCGTAGCTTCTGTCCTTGCGAGATCGAAGGATTTTGAATCCGCAAGTCTCAATCCCAGCTCGTCGAGCAGCTCGGGTAATTTTGCATCTTTCCAGAACTTCTTCTGCGCTTCGGGGTCGTACTCGAACTCGTCACTGAAGAAAGCGCGCCCCGACCCTGAGAAGTCTTGGATGCTCCGCGCGCGAGTTTGCAGCAGGCGGGTGGAAACTTCGAAGCGCTCTTTTTCCGCGCCGGCGAACGCCTCCTTCCAGAGCCCCGCGGACTTCAACTCCTCTTCCGCCAGGGTGAGAAGGCGTGGCGCAGGGAGATGCCGGAGATACTCACTGTTCATCCAGGCAAGCTTTTCCGGATCAAAGACGGCATTCGATTTGGAAACGGCCGTAAGCTCAAACTGCTTCACCATCTCCTCGATCGGGACGATCTCCTTCTGATCGGGCGGCGTCCAGCCCAGCAGGGCGAGGAAGTTCACCAAAGCTTCCGGCAGGGTTCCCATGTCGCGATAGGCGCCCACGGAAGTCGCGCCGTGGCGCTTGCTGAGCCGTTGTTTGTCCGGGCCGAGGATCAGGGGCAAGTGTGCGAATTGCGGTTCCGGCGCGCCGAGTGCCTGGTAAACCAGGATCTGTTTGGGGGTGTTCGAGAGGTGATCGGCGCCGCGCACCACATGCGAAATACCCATATCGAGATCGTCGGCTACAACGCCCAGGTGGTAAGTGGGATGACCATCCGAGCGGAGCAAAACAAAGTCTTCAATTTCCTGGTTCTCGAGTTCGAGGTGGCCGAAGACTTGGTCGTCAAAGCTGGTGCGGCCGGTGGCCGGAACGCTGAACCGCAGCGCCCAGGGAAGCCCCGCGCTGCGCCGCTGCTGGCGTTCCTCGCCTGAGAGGTTACGGCACGTTCCTTCGTATTTCCAGGGTCTCTTCTCTGCTTCCGCCCGGGCGCGCTTGGCCTGGAGTTCTCCCGGCAGGCAGAAGCACGGATAGGCATGGCCGCGCCTTTCGAGTTCTGCGGCCACTTGGCGGTAGCGCTCCAGACGCTGGGATTGGTAGAACGGCCCCTCGTCCCAATCGAGTCCCAGCCACTTCATGCTTTCGAGAATCGCTTGGCTGAGTTCAGGCTTGGAACGGTCTGCGTCCGTGTCTTCAATGCGCAGAATGAACGCTCCGCCGTGATGGCGCGCAAAAAGCCAGTTGTAAAGCGCGGTGCGGGCTCCGCCTACGTGCAGGTAGCCGGTTGGAGATGGTGCAAAACGAACTCGGATGTTAGACATGTCCACGTGTCCTCAATTGCAGAACTTATGATGGTAACATGGCGGCGCAACCCTCGTGCTCATGGAATGGCGTGTGCGGCTCTACCGCCCCGTCTTGCGGAAAGGCTTCGCCTTGCCGGGCCTTCGCTGTTCAATTTTCTGCTTTGGTTGAGGCGCAGCCTCAACCCACGGACATGATCTGAGGTCGACGACCGAAAGGCCAAGCCTTTCCGCAAAGCAGAGCGGCAGAGCCGCACTGCCTACTGCCTACTGCCTTCTTGTTCCCCTGGGGCGGGTGCCTTGGCGGCCAGCGTCAATTATTAGCAGAGCCTAACATTCCTTTGTCCTGCACGCTCGCCGCCAAGGTCTCAGCGTCGCAGTGGCGAGGGACGTGTCGCGTCGCTGGCAGGCGTTGCGGTTTGTTCCTTCTATCGGCACGCACCTGCAAAACTTGAATTCGTGCGTTAGAGTGCGGCGGCGGAACTGCCGCCTTAAAAGGGGAGTTTAAAGGTTAAAGTGTAAAGTCTAAAGGCTAAAGGTGAAGCGCCGTCGATGGTTTCCTACTAGGCTTTGCCCTTTATCCTTTAGCCTTTAACCTTCACCCTTCGCTCCCTTCGAGTTCCAAGGCGCTTGCAGCTTGGCGACGCATCGGGTCTAATAGGATGCATGGATGCCAAGCGGCAAGCCGCGGTGGAGATTCTCCAGAGGTTACGCCGTGAGGGCTTTCAAGCCTTCCTGGTGGGCGGCTGTGTGCGCGACCTGGTGATGGGCCTGGTTCCGAAGGATTACGACATCTCGACCGACGCCACCCCCGAGCAGGTAACGCAGCTTTTTCCGGAGGGCATTGGCGTGGGCGCGCAATTCGGCGTGGTGTTAGTGCCGCGCCCCGAGAGCAACGTGGAGGTGGCCACGTTCCGCAGTGACGGGCGCTACACCGATGGCCGTCACCCGGGTGAAGTTCGCTATTCAAAAACTCCCCAGCAGGACGTGCTGCGGCGCGACTTCACCATCAACGGCCTTCTCTACGATCCGGTGAAGGAACAGGTGCTTGATTATGTCGGCGGGCAGGCCGACATCCATGCCCGGCGGGTACGCGCTATCGGCAATCCTTACGAGCGCTTCAGCGAAGACCGGCTGCGGATGCTGCGCGCCGTTCGGTTCGCGGCGCGCCTGGGGTTCACGCTTGACGCAGGGGCGGCGGAAGCCATTCGAACGCAAGCGGCGGGGATCCACCAGGTGAGTTCTGAGCGCGTACGCGACGAGATCCTGAAGATCCTCACCGAAGGGCATCCCCGGCAGGGCTTTGAGCTTCTCGACGCTACCAAGCTTCTTCAAGAGGTGCTGCCGGAGGTCAAACGCATGCAAGGCGTCGCCCAGCCTCCGGAGTTTCATCCGGAAGGGGATGTGTGGGTCCACACCATGATGATGCTGGAGGGCCTGCGCTCGCCCACGCACACACTGGCCTTGGGAGTTCTCCTTCACGATGTGGGCAAGCCGCCCACATTCTCCGTGCGTGAGCGTATCCGCTTCGACAATCACGTCGAGGTAGGAGCCAGGATGGCCGCGGAGATTTTGGGCCGCCTGCGCCTTCCCTCCCGCGACACGGAGCGGGTGGTTGAACTGGTTCGGCACCACTTGCGCTTCATGGACTTTCCACGCATGCGCCGTTCAACTCAACTGCGTTTCTTGCGTTTGCCCGGCTTTGCCGAGCACCTCGAGTTGCACCGCCTGGACTGCCTGGCGAGCCACGGCGATCTGAGCACTTATGAGATGGCCAGGCGTCTTCTGGAGGAAACCCCGCCGGAGACCGTCCGCCCCACACCTCTGCTGCGAGGCGAAGACCTGATTGCGCAAGGATACTCACCCGGACCGATTTTTAAGGAAATCCTTCAGGCAGTGGAAGATGCGCAATTGGAGGGCAGCGTACACACGCCCGCCCAGGCTTTAAGCTTGGTGGTTGAGCGATTTCCCCTGCCGCCTCAAACCTAGTGCGCGGAATAAAACGCAAAAAGGTAAACTACACCTCCCAGGACAATGAACGCCGCTAGAAAAAGGCCAATCTTCTCGAGCAGCACCTTCCGGTCCTTGGGCCCCGCTTTTTGCTCATTGACCATCTCGAACATGCCGGCCTCCTTATTGCATCTCGGCACGGTCGCTGCGTCGAGGCGAAACCGTGGAGGTTGAACAAGGCCGCACTGATCGGTCTCCGGAGGGGATCTGCAAGGTCGTCAGGTGTGAACGCGTGGACACTGCGGCGCGACCGAATCACTCGTCTTGCGTCTGGGAGGATTCTAGCACAAGCCGGAAGCTTTTTCACGGCGTCTAAATAATATTCTGCTATGATCCCCGGAGCAGGGGCGGTTCGCGAACCGCCCCGCGAGTAGACCAATGTTGGCGCGTGCGCATCGAAGTAACATGACGTTATTGGGGAGCACGTACGGGCGGTTCGTGAACTGCCCCTACCCATGAGGAGAATTGATTAATGAAACCACGAACGCAGTTGAGATATTTGCTTGGCCTGCTGGCCTTGACGCTGGTGGCGCTGCCCGCCTCGGCCCCGGCGCAGGACTTGGTGAAGGAAGCGTTGAACGGATTTCCCACCCAGACGATCCGCCTGGAGTTTTCGAACCCCGCCAAACTGCGCGGGCTCCCCAATTACGCCAGCTTGCGCCAACGGTACATCGGACCGAAACTGCGCAAGCTGGTTGACGAGTTGGGGCAGCTAGGGATTCGTGAGACGGATATCTCAGGCCTGGTCCTGGGATGGCAGCCCGGTAGCGCGGAAATGGCGTTGTACGGCTTGGCCACAGGGAACTTCACCGCCCAGGCGATCGCCGAAAGCGCCCAGGAGCGGAATATGACGCCCTCAACCATAGCCGGGAAGCAGGCCTACTGCCTCGAGGCGGGAATCGCGGGAACCTGCGTGGTGGCGCTCCAGGATTCGGTCGGAGCGTTCGGTTCACTTACGGCGCTCACCGCGATGCTCGAGGCGCGCGGCGGCCAAGTGCCTAGCCTTGGCTCAGACAGCCGCATGGCGGGCTTGGTGGCAAGCGCCGATAAAGACGCGCCCATCTGGGGCGTGGCCGTGGGGCCTGCCGTCGCAGATTGGTTTCGAGGTTGGATGCCGAATCAAGGGAGCGTGAAATTGGATTGGCAGAAGGTTTTTGGAGATGTCAACTCCCTTGTCTACAGCGTGGCCGCCGCCGACAACGTCACTCTGGGCTTGAAGATGGACTGCAAGTCTTCGGATGCTGCCGCCAGCTTGCGCCAAGTCTTTGAAGGATTGAAGTTGGTCCAGCAGATGGCGTGGGACAGCCAGAACCCGGGCAGGCCAAATCCCTTCCAGGCGATGAATGTGGGAGTGCAAGGCAACCAGGTTTCCATGAGCCTTACGACAGGGTATACCGAACTGGAACTTGCCAGCGGAGCAACCAACTAGGTTGGGGCATACCACATTCGGGTGCAGCCCCGCGGATTCCGGACAAACTGACCGGGTGAGGGAGTCCGTCCGCCACCGCGGTTGGCAGGCCTCGCCAGTGGCCGCCCCCAGCAACTGACCCGGAGAACCCTCCCACTTTTTTCGCATTTTCCGCTTGACAACCCCCTGGAGCATTGATAGCCTACGATTGTGGTCGTTTTGTGGACATCTTGTCGCAGATGGGCGCCGGGGCGCGCCGACGTTCAAGAGAGAGTGGAACGGTCCCGGCACGAGTGAAGACCAGGACGCTGCGAAAAATGCAAAATAGTGGAAGCGAAGCTAAGAAGTACTTGAAAACAAAGGACATCACTTTTTTGAATGCTGCAAATTCCGCGTGTTTTGCACGCCAATTAACGTTTTCGGGTTCTAAAAGGAGCAAGAAACAGCAGGTTTTGCGAAAACGAACCGAAGCTCCGAAGTCGCACGGTGAGGCTAGGACGATGATAAGAAGTCAGCTGCACAGGCTTTGGCTTTGCGCCCTTTTTCGAAGATTGCATTTGGTCGCTGCGGGGCTGGTCGTGGCTGCGGCAGTTCTCCCGTTCCGCTCCTTGGCCAATCCGCAGCATGCCAAATCGCCGCTGGCGGGAACCGGGCAGGCGGCCGTCGCGCCAGGCGAGCAGGTTATCAAGGTGCAAGCTCCCTCTGTCGTCGTGGACGTCATCGTTACTGACAAGAGAGGCCGGCCAGTGCCCGGTCTTACGGCCGCTGATTTCGCGATCTACGAGAACAACCGGCTGCAAAAAATCGTGACCTTCGTCCCGCCCACGACGAGCGTAGGGGCGGTTCGCGAGCCGCCCCTACCCGTCGGTGCCGAGCAGAAAGCCGCAACCGCCCCCGCGCCGCAACCGGCGCCCACCCTGCCGGCGGAGCGCGAGGCGCGCGACCTCGCCAGCGTTCACTTCATCACGCTGGTTCTGGACTTCGGGGACCTCCAGCCCGCGCACATCAAGCACGCTTGCGACGCGGCCTCCAGATACTTACAGAAGGACGTCGCCCCGGACGATTTCGTTGCGATCTACGGGATTGACCAAAGCTTACATCTGGCGCTGGCCTTCACGAAGGATAAGAAGCAGGCTCTCGTGGCTCTCGACCGCCTGAGCGGGCGCACTACGGGTGGGCGGCTCACCACCCAGGCGCGTGTCGAGACGGAGCAGGAGATTCAGGATCTCAACCAGGAGATTTACGGCCTTCAGGCCTCTTCGACCCTTGGTGTCGGCGCTACTGCCGCGGCTCCCGGAAATGGTCAGGGTGGAGGAGGGACTGGCGCGGGCGCACAAGCCGCGGAAGTCCAGATGGAGAAGATCGAGCTGGCTACGCTGATGAAATTCCTCTGGAGCCAATCGGCGCTTCAGGCCCGCGCCGTGCTGGTGGCATTGCGCGCCATCGCGCAGGCCTATCAGAGCCTTCCCGGACGCAAGAACGTGGTGGTCTTCTCGGAGGGCTTCCTCCATTCCCCGGAGGTTGAGCCGGAAATGCAGGCCGTGGTTGACGCGGCGAATCGCGCCAACGTGGCCTTTTACGTCATCGACGCCGGCGGACTTGCCGCTGAGTATTACGACGCATCGAATGCCAGCCCGCCCGACACCTCGGGCCTGCGAGAGTCGTTCCGCATGAGCAATTGGAGCGATTACGATCGCATTTCTACCGGCCTCAGCAAGTTTGACTGGGCCGCCCACCTGGGAGGAATCGACTCACGGCACGAAGACCTGGGGCGAGTGGCCGTGGCCACCGGCGGGCTGATGATGAAGAATCAGAACGATCTGCTGACGGGACTGGAGAGCGTGGACCGCGACTTGCGCGAGTTCTACACCCTCGTCTACCAGCCTTTGGACGTGAGCTACGACGGCTCATTTCGCCCCATTAAGGTGGAGGCGCTCGCGCCCGGCCTTCATGTTCGCTATAGGCAAGGTTACTGGGCTATTCCGGCCGGGGAGGAAGTGATGATGACGCCGGCGGCGGCGCAGTTGGTGGCTGCCATTGCGAACGGTTCCCTCCGTCCCGGTTTCGCCCCGGCGATCAATGCCGCGGCTCTCTTCGCCCCCGACGGGAAGTTGGCGGCCCCGGTGCGGGTGTCGCTGCCGGCCAGGATGGTCACGCTGGAGCGCGAAGGCGACCATTACCGTGGCGGGGTCACGCTGGTGCTGCTGGCCCGCGACTCGAGCGGCCGCCCTGTCTCCGTGTACCAGCGCTTCTTGACCCTTGACCTCACTCACAAGCAGTGGGAAGAGTTCCGCAGGAAGAATCTGGACATCAGCGCGCGGCTTTCGCTGCCGGAACTGAAACCCCTGACCGTCGAGGGCATCCTCCAGCTTCCCTCGGGGACTGTGGCCCAGGGCCATTGCGAGATTGTGCCGTCGACTCCGGCTCAGGCCGCAGGCCCTGGCTCTGCCTTCCGGCCAGCACCGAACCTGGACGCGGGTCCTGCGCTGACCAGTCTGCTGCTCTCCAATTCAATTGTTCCCGCCCAGGGAACCGCCGATCCGGGAGACCCGTTGCGGGGAGAGAATTTTCAGATCGACCTTCCCGTTGCCGCTCGCTTCGCGCCCAGCGATAAGCTCACTCTCTATTACGGCATCTTGTTGGGAGACCCAATCGGTCCGGGCCGGCGGCTTCGGGCCTCTTACGCGATCAAGTCCGCTGCCGGCGCAAGCGCTCCTCTGCCCGCTGAAGAGCTAACCGTCCGCCCGCCGCAAAACCGCCTCCTCGTGCTCAAACAGTTCGATTTGAATCGCCTCGCCCCGGGCAAATATACGATGGAAGTGACGGTCGCCGATGCCTTCACCCACAGCTCAGCCTCGACCAGCGCCGGCTTCAGCGTTGAATAGGGGGGACCGTTGACTGCAGCCCCTCGAAACAACAAAGGAACGGGTTTTTCCGCAGCCTCCTTAGGCCAGCATTTGCCGACCCTTCGCATTGCTCAGGGCAGGCTCTAAAGGTCGGCGCTGCGCCCAAATTAGGGCGGGCAGCGAGAGCACGAAAGTACTACGGAAGGACCGAAAAAGGGGCCGTATACATTGTGGTGTCCCGGCGTATGACCTAAGATATTGTGTAAATCACCCCAAATAGTGGAAGATACACCTAAGAGTTTCACAAGAAACCCCTACAAACCTCTCAAATACATGTTGACATCGTACGAGCCCGAGGCGTATATGCATAACCCAGGAGAGTGCAACTGTTCTTTTGCCTGAGAGGCTCGTCTTCCGAAGCCATCAGAGAATGAATTCAATTTGCGGGGTTCGTCGTATGGCAGAAACCAGAGAGGTTATGGACATCCGGGAAGCGTCGGAGTATTTGGGAGTCTCCCGTGAAACGCTCTACAAGTACGTTTTTGACGAGAAGATCCCCGCCTTCAAGCTAGGCAATCGGTGGAAGTTCAAGAAGACGCTTCTGGACCGCTGGATGGAGACGCAGAGCACGCAGTCCAATCACCGTTCGACGCGTAGGAAGCACCTTACGACTCAGTAGGGAGCAAAACGGATGTTTGGGATGGGGAAAGGGAAGGGTTTGGTCGGGCTGGATATCGGGTCGAGCGCCGTGAAGGTCGTGGAGCTCAAGAAACATGGAGATTCCTACGAGCTGGCCAACTTCGGCCTGGAGCTTCTGGGACAGGACACGGTGGTGGACGGCGCGATCATGGATGCCCTGACGGTTTCTGCCGCCATCGACCGAATCTTCGAAGGCAATAAAATCAAAACTCGGAACGTGGCTACGTCAGTTTCCGGGCACTCCGTGATCGTGAAGAGAATCACGGTCAACGCGGCCAGCGACGAGGACCTGAGCGAGGTCATGCCCTATGAGGCCCAGCAGCACATTCCGTTTGATATTTCGGACGTGAACCTGAGCTACCAGCCGTTGGGAGAAGCTCCTTCGGGTCAAGGAACCGACGTCATGCTGGTGGCGGCAAAACGCGAAAAGATTCTCAACCACACCAACGTCGTGAGCCAGGCGAATAAGACGCCCTTTATCGTAGACTACGACGGCTTTGCTGTGTTCAACGCCTTCGGAGCAAACTACGACGTTCCTCCAGACATGATAGTGGCTCTGCTCAACATCGGCGCCAGCATTACCAACATTGTGGTGGGACGAGGAGAGGCCCCCTTGTTTGCCCGGGATGTGTCGGTGGGGGGCAACCAGTACACCGACATTCTGCAAAGGGAACTCGACCTGAATTATGAGGACGCGGAGAAGCTGAAGCAGGGTCAGCAAGTGGGTGGCATAACGCGCGAACAGAAGATTCCCCATCTGCGTTCCGTCTCGGAAATCCTGATGCTGGAAGTTCAGAAGACTTTCGACTATTTCCGGCAGACATCTTCAGCGGACAACACCCAGGCGATTTACCTGGCCGGCGGGACGGCCATGATCGACGGCTTGGTGGAGCAGTTGAAAGAGGAATTCCGTGTTCCGGTGGAAATCATCGATCCTTTTCGCAGAGTGAAAGTAGATGCGCGGAAGTTTGACGAGGCTCTCCTCCAGGATATTGCTCCCAGTCTGTGCGTGGCGACAGGGCTGGCACTGAGGAGCTTTGACTAACCATGTCTTTCATCAAGATCAACCTGCTGGGCTTGGCGGCGCCGAAGCCGAAGGCCAGGCCCGCGAAGCCTGAACAGAAGTCGATGCTACAGGTGTGGATCTTCCTCGGCGCTCTGGTGGTGAGTTTCGGGACCGTGGGCCTGATGTACTGGATCTGGAACAGCTCGATTGACACGCTGAATGTGGAGCTCAAGAAACAGCAGGCCGAGCAGACGCGGCTGGTGGCCATCCGGCAGGAAAACACCAGATACGAAGGCAGGCGGGCGCAACTGGAGCAGCGTGTCAAAGCCGTTCAGTTGCTTCAAACCGGCCGCATGGGCCCGACGGAATTCATGAGCGTCCTGGGCGATGTAGTGGCCAAAACTCCCACGGATCTCTTTTTTGCCACGGTGACTCATGAGGGTGGCCGGGTGGCGATTCAGGGGCAGGCGGGGTCTGCTAATTCGGTTGCCACCCTGCTGGCTTTATTGAAGAGTTCCGGACACTTCGACGACGTGCAGCTCCGACAATTCTACGAAGACGACAAACTGGATCGAGTCAGCTACAAATTCAATTTGGACTGTTCATACAAACCGTCTGCGGGGGCGCCGACGGTCACCCAGGCTAGCGCCGGGGCGGCTACCCCTCAGCGGCCAGGAATGTAAACAGAGTAGGGGCGGCTCGCGAGCCGCCCCTACGAGATTGCCAAGGGGACTGTAAGCGGACTAGCGCAATGGCGATGCCCAAGACGTTCGGTGAACTTCCGGTGGCTGTGCAGGGCGGGGTTTTTGCTTTGATCGCGGTGGTTCTGGCGGGAGCAGTTTTCTATTTCCTGGTGCTCCCCGTTCAGGAAACGCGGGATACCCTGCGAGCAAAGGTCGAGAAGCTCAAGGTGGAGAACCTGCGCAACCAGTCGATCGAACGAGAGCGGACCGAGTACCTGAGGCGTATTGCGGAGTTGGAGAAACAGCTCGAAGCGCTGAAGTCGATTGTTCCGGAAGAACAGGCTACGGATGATTTCCTGAAGACGGTGTTCGCTGACGCCAAGGCCGCGGACGTGAACATTCGCACTTTCATACCGCAGGCCCTGGTGCAGAAAGATATTTACACCGAGATGCCGTTCAACCTGCGGCTCGACGGCACCTACTACGGGCTGCTGGCTTTCTTCGATCGCTTGGCTCGTGAGCAGCGCATCGTAAGCGTTTCCGGTCTCTCCTTAGGCCCCCCGGCAGGGGGAGGCATGGGAGCGTTCAAGACTGGCGCCGACGAAACGGTGGGGGCTAATTGCGTATTGACCAGCTATTTCAGCGCGGCTCCGAACACGGCCCCGGCAACGCCAAAGAGATAGGGCAGGACGAGGACTATGTATTACGGCAGGCTTGATCTCAGGCGCGCGACCCTGACGGTCTCTGTCTTCATACTGACGGCGGCAATAACAGGGGTGTGCTCCGGCCAGGCCCCGGCCGAGAGGACGCCCGCCGCCAACCGGCCTGCCCCGGGAACTACGCCCCCGCCTCCTAAGGCCGGCGGCAACATCTCCCCGCCGGGGATGGCAGTCAAACCGACCGCCAAGACAGTCAGCGCCGGACTGCCGAAGACTCCGTCCACCACGGCCGTCCACAAACGGGCGCCGCTTGTGAAGTCAGCAGCGGTCGCCAGGGAAGGGCGCGGAGCAGCGGTCCGTTCACCCAAGACACAGCTTCCGAGCGAGTCAGTGAGCGCGGCCGGGCGGCGGGATCCGTTCAAGGCCTGCGTGCCGCCGAGCTCGGCCGATCACTCGGGATCAGAGCCTGCACGGTTGCCAGCAGGCACACGCGGGCTGGTGATTTCAGGCCTGCGACTCGAGGGGATTGTGCGCCAGCAACCCGCCGACGAGATGATCGCCGTAGTTACGAATTACACGAAACGGGCCTACTTCCTGAGAGTCAACGATGCCATTTACAACGGCGTGGTCAGCAAGATTACTCCCGCAGCTATTTATTTTAAGGAGAACACACTTGACCCTCGGGGTCGGGTGGTCACGCGCGAAGTGGAAATCAAACTGGGCTCAGCTCCTGGAGAAGGAAGATGAAACGACTATTCACCCTTTGGTTGGCGACGACATGGTTGTTGATGGCAACGCCGCGCGCCCCTGAGAGCCGCCCAACAGAGTTTTCGGACGCGGGGGCAACCCAGTCAGTTGCCCTCGCCAAGGCGGCAAAGAAGCCGTCGGTTTCTGAGATCTTGGTCACACCCGGGCCCGCCGGGGCCGTCACGATTGATGTGGCCATGACGAAGCCCGCGACATTCCGAGTCCGCCGATTTGACAACCCAGACCGGCTGGTAGTGGACGTCAAGGGGATGACAAACGCGGTTCGCCAGAAACTTATTCCTGTGACCTCCGCAATTGTGAAGGAAGTGCGGGTGAGCCAGTATCGGGAAGAGGATCCCCAGGTGGTCCGCATTGTGGCTGATTTGTCGGGCAACCCCTCGTTTGATGCTCAATCGTCCGAGGGTGGTATACGCCTGGAAGTGAAGCCACGCCCCACGGCCAACTCTCCAGTGGCTGCTGCGGCGGGTTCAGGGCACGCGACTGGCGCGAGTGGTACGGCTCCGAAAGCCACGTCGACCCAAGGATCCTCCGTCTCTGCGGCGACTGCCCTGACGGCTGCGCTGAAGAAAGAGGCGACTGAGAATCGCGCAACTGCGCCGGCGACGCCAACCCACGAGAAGGCTGTGAAACCTGCGCCCGCCCCTGTGGCAACACATAGAACTCCCGCCCGCCGCGCGGGTGCTGCCACCGAATCGCCAACCCTTGAAACGGCCGCTAAGCGTGATGAGCCAGGACCTGTCTACAACACTTTAATCCCAGCTTCGGAGAGCCGCCGCGACGTTGCGGCGTCCCCTCGGCAGGCACCTCAGAACCCCACACCAGAGGCTCTCAAGGCAGACAAGGCTGCCCAAGTGCTCAGCGCAGGCAACACCTCCAACCCGCCTGTAAACCCGGGCGTCGCTCCGGAAGCGCCTGCGTCCGCCGCGGAGGGCACCCCGGCCTACACGGGTGAACAGATTTCACTTAACCTGAAGGACGTTGACCTGAAGGATTTCTTCCGGCTCATTCATGAGATCAGTGGTCTGAACATACTTATAGACCCTAATGTGTCGGGTTCTGTGACCATGGTTCTGGACAACGTGCCTTGGGACCAGGCGCTGGACATCGTTCTCAAAGACAATGGGTTGGGCAAGGTTCTGGAAGGAAACGTTCTCCGCATCGCCAGGCTTGATACGCTCATGGCGGAGCAGGAGACGGCGAACAGGTTGGCTGCCGAGCGGCTGAGGGCGGCCCCGCTGGTTACGATCTTCCGGCCAGTGAATTATGCCAACGCTAATGACATTATGACTCTCTTCAAGACTTGGGCCGGCAGCGGGGGAAGGGGCGGGAACGAGTCCAGCG
>Ga0326728_10018312_pt1 | contig 13824 bp, 11 predicted proteins | sample MB3enrmetagenome_FD_207602 | JGI IMG/M metagenome (GOLD analysis project Ga0326728, IMG submission 207602) | Lab enriched peat soil microbial communities from McLean, Ithaca, NY, United States - MB31MN | ecosystem: Environmental > Terrestrial > Soil > Wetlands > Peat | place: USA: New York... | reverse complement strand
CTGGATCATGCCCGCGATCCGTTCCACGTTCGCGCCGTCAAGCGACATGTCTACTTCGTCGAACGCGTAGAAGGGCGCCGGGATGTGATGCTGGATGGAGAAGATAAAAGCGAGCGTGGTCAGCGACTTCTCCCCGCCCGAAAGAGAGGAGAGCAGATGGACTTTCTTGTCCCGGGGTTTGACCGCAAACGTGAGCCCGCCGGTGAATGGGTCGTCCTCGTTTTCCAGCACCAGGTTCCCGCTCCCGCTCGTAAGCCGGGCAAAGATCTCCCGGAAGTTGGCATCGATCGCCTTGAACGCGGTCATGAACGCCTCGAACTTCATCTGCTCGTATTTCTGGATGCGTTCGATCAGGTTCTCCCGCTCCTTTGAGAGCGTGTCTTTCCGTTCGGTTCTCTCATCGACCTGCCGCTGGATCTTCTCGTACTCCTCAATAGCGAGCATATTGACGGCACCTATCTTGTGAAGCGCAAGTTCGGCATCGGCGATCTTCCCTTCGATCTCGGTGAGGGAGAGATCGGTCTTTACCTCGCCGACGATGGCCACAAGTGTGGCGATCTCATCGGCGAGCGCCTGTACCCGCTCCTCAAGGGCAGTCAGCTGGATTGAAAAACGCTCCTTGTCGGCATCGAACTTCATCAGTTTCGATTCCGAGGCGTGGATGTTGTCCGATATCTCCATCCGTTTTTTCCGCAGCTCGTCGAGTTCTCCGGAAAACTCCTTCTGCTTTTCCTCGAGCTCGCCGATTCGTGCCCGGAGACTGGCAATCTGCTCGTTTGATGCGGCGATTTCTGCATCGATCTCACGGTTACGCTCGTCCAGCCGGGTGCGCTCTTCTCCCAGTTCCCCGGTCCGTGCCAGAAAGTGCTGGCGTTCGCGGGAGGCGTCGTTCATGTCGGCCTCCTTGTTGCGCAGGCGCCGTTCCGCCTCTTCGATCTCCTTTTTCTTTTTCTCCATCTGCTCGGTAAGCGCCGGGATGTTGGTATCGTCCAGTTTCTTTTTTATCCCGTCGATCTTTGCCGTGATAGCATTGATCGCTTCGGTGACTTTGTCCAGTTCCTCTTCGAGTGCGGACAGTTCCGCCGCGCTGTTGCCGGTCTCCTCTTTCTGCCGCGCGACCGCCGCTTCGATCGTCTGTTTCTCGACCGTGATCGCCTCGAACCGCCGGGTATATTCCTCGGTAACCGCTCCCGCCCGGGCCACGTCCTGATCGATCTCGTTACGGAGCGCCCGTCTGGCATCGACCTCTTCGGTCATACGCTTGACGCCCCCTTCAAGTGTCGCGGCCTCGCCCGCAAGTTCGGCAAGATGCGACCGGATCCGGACGATTTCATCGTCCACGGCGGCGCCGAATCCCCGCACGGGCTTCTTTGCCGAACCACCGGTCATCGCCCCGCTCTTTTCGAGCAGTTCGCCTTCAAGGGTGACCATCCGGTACTTCCCGATCAGTTTCCGCGCCCGGGCGAGCGTATCGACCACAACGGTCGCCCCGAGCGCCACGGCAAACGCCCGGTCGTACACTGGATCGTAGTCGATGAGGTTGACTGCGTAATCGATGACCCCGGGCTCCTTGACCGGTGGGAGCGTGGGCGGCCTGAGCTTGTTGAGCGGGAGAAACGTCACTCTGCCCAGCCGTTCGTCTTTTAAGTACCGGATCGCATCTGCCGCTATCTGGTCGGTGTCACAGATTACAAACTGCAGCTTGTTGCCCGCAGCAACATTGAGCGCCGTCGCGTATTCCGGGGGCGCCCTTCCCTGATCTGCAATCGTGCCGTGGACGCCGTCCATCGCCTTGACCGCCTCGATCGCCTTACCCCCTGATTCCCCCCGGGCCTGCTGGGCGGCTTCGAGCCGGATCGCGTCCTGCTCGGCGTCCTTCATCTCCCCGCGCAGCCGTTCGAGTGCCGAGCGCTGGGCAAAGAGGCTGCCTTCAAGCTCCGAGAGGTTACGGTCGAGCTCTTTTTTCTGGCCGGTGAGCGCCGCGACCTTCTTTTCGTTATCGGTAAGCTGGTCCTTCTTGGCCGCATATTCCTCGTCGAGCTGCTTCTGGAGCGTAGTCAGGCGCTCGAGCTCGCTTGTCCGCATCCGGCTCTTCTCGATGAGCATGTCCTGCTGGTGGAGGATGGCGGACCGCTCCCCCTTTTTTGCTTCCGCCTCTTCCATCAGCGCGAAGAGTTTCTGCCGTGCCTCCTCCGTATCCGAGGAGTACTGGCGGATCTCGGTCTCGATCTTCCCGACCTGTGCTTTTGTCGTCGCCACTTCCATCGCGATGTTGGTCCGGTCGATGGTGAGTGTGCGGATCTGGTCGGAGAGCTCAGCCGCCCGCGCCTCGGCCCTTTTGGTATCAGCAAAGACCCGGTTGATCGCTTCGAGGTTCGATTCCTTGTCCTTTTTGAGACGGGCGATGGTCTGCTCCGCGAGTTTGATCCCACTCTTTGCCTCTTCGAGGTCGGCAATCAGCTTCAGGTAGTCGGGCCCGCTCTTTTTGTTGATGAGCTCGTCGACATCCCTGAGGTCGGCCTTAAGATACGAGAGCTCGTTCTCTTCGAGGCCCCGATCTGCTTCGATCCGGGAAATTTTGATTTTCTGCTCTTCAGCGGAGGCCAGCAGCGTGGCCCGTTCCTTTTCCTTGACATGGAGCTGGGCGGCGGACCGGCACCCCTGGTAGAAGCCGAGCTCTTTTTGCCACTTCTGGTATTCGAGTGCATGTTCGCGCTCTTTCTTGAGCTCGTTTGCCCGTTTAGTGAGCTCGATGAGCAGGAGTTCCTCGCGCTCGATCCGCTCCCTTACCACATCGAGCTCGGAGAGCGACTGTTGTTTCTTGGTATCGAACTCGGAGACCCCGGCAATCTCGTCGATGATCTTCCTGCGCTCGAAGTCGCTCATCTCCATGATCCGGGTGACATCGCCCTGCATCACGACATTGTAACCATGCGGGATGATGCCGAACTTTGCCAGGTGGTCGACAATATCGCTCTGCTTGCAGAGCCGGTCATTCAGGTAATTGTAGCTGTAATAGCCATTTCCCGTACGCTTGATCCGGCGGCGGATCTTGGTACCATCGGAGAATTCGATGGAAACTTCGGCGGTATTCTTCCCGGAATTCAGGTTGATGAGATCGGTCAGCTTCTCTGCACGCAGGTTGCGGGAGCTCGAAAGCGCCAGCACAAAAAGGACTGAATCGATGATGTTGCTCTTCCCGGAGCCGTTTGGGCCCGATATTACGGTAAATCCCTCTAAAAAGGGAATTTTTGTCTTTTTTGAAAAAGACTTGAAATTATCTATCTCCAGCTCTGTGATGTGCAAAGATCCGGCTCCTCGTTATCCTTACTTCTTTGCTGCATCGGATTTGTCTTCTTCCACGGCGTAGATCAGATCGCTCTGCTTGGGCTTGGCCGAGGTTCCTTTTTTGTTCCTGCCATAGCCGGCTGAAGCAACGATATAGTCCTTTTCCCCGCGCCGGGGCTCAAGCTTCATCGTCCCGTCGGTCTGCATGATCATGTCCATCGCAGGCTCTGCCGGGGCCTGCGGCTCGGCATCCGCCCGGGCGCCCTTGCGAATCACGACCGTGCTGCCGCCCTGCTGGGGCGCGGCTGCACCACCGGGCACCTGAGACCCTTGCACGATCGGCTGCATGCGTTTGAGTTCCTGGCGGCTGCGTTCCTCAGTTTGCTTGGACATCTTCATTGCAATGGACTTGAGGTCAAGAAGCTCCTGGGTGAGCCCTTTCACGAGTGCTTCCATTTCGTTGACCTTCTTCTCGAGCGCTGCGACGCGATCCTCGCCGGCACCGCTTCCTGAACTTTCCATCATTCTAACCATTTTCTCCTTTTCTTCAAGTTCGAACTCAAGATACCTGATCTTTGCATCCGGTTGCACCATGCCATACCTGTACACTTGCGATATATACTGGTGCGGCGCACTCCTTATTAATAATAGTAGTGATCTGCGGATAAGAAAAAAAGGTTTGTGCTTCTTTTTCCCCAAAAAACAAAGTACAGACCCCCGGAAAAACCCCATCCGGGCTCCTCGCGCCTTCTCCCGGCTGGAGTGCAGCACACAAAAAATCTCGTTTTTATGACAGTAATGCCTCTCGGTTCCCCCGGCCCTCGCGCTCCTGCTTAAGAAAAGGTATTACCTGATCCAAACGAACGTGTAACCATATGTCGTATCTTTCCCAAACTGATCCAGAAATAGCAGATATCATTGAGAAGGAACGGCTCCGCCAGACAAACGGGCTCGAACTGATCGCGTCCGAGAATCTTGTCAGCCGTGCGGTGCTCGAGGCGATGGGGTCGATTATGACCAACAAGTACGCTGAGGGCTACCCGGGAAAGCGGTACTATGGCGGCTGCGAGTTCCACGATATGGCCGAGAACCTTGCCCGCGACCGGTTGAAAAAACTCTTTGGCGCCGAGCATGCAAATGTCCAGCCCCACTCGGGCACCCAGGCAAACATGGCGGTTTATTTTGCGTACATGAAGCTGGGAGAGAAGATCCTGAGCATGAAGCTCAACCAGGGCGGCCACCTCTCGCACGGGTCCCCGGTCAGTTTTACCGGCAAGTTCTACCAGGTCGCCCAGTACGGGGTCGATGCGGAGACCGAGATGCTCGATTATGGCGTTGTCGGGGAGATGGCAAAGAAGGAAAAACCCCAGATCATTGTCTGCGGTGCATCGGCATACCCCCGTACGATCGACTTTGCGGCATTCCAGGAGATTGCTGACGATGTCGGCGCATACTGTATGGCCGATATCGCCCATATCGCCGGGCTTGTCGCAGCCGGCATCCACCCGACATCGGTCGGTGTGACGAACTTCACCACCACCACCACCCACAAGACGCTCCGCGGCCCCCGCGGTGGCGCTATCATGTGTAACAACGAGTATGCCCAGGCGATCGACAAGGCGGTCTTCCCGGGCATGCAGGGCGGTCCCTTGATGCACACAATCACGGCAAAGGCGGTCTGCTTCGAGGAGGCGCTCAAGCCCTCGTTTACGGAATACAACAAGCAGATCGTGAAGAACGCAAAAGTCCTTGCCGAGACCTTAATGGACAGCGGCATCCGGCTTGTCTCGGGTGGTACGGACAACCACCTGATGCTTATCGACCTGACCGGCCAGCACCTGACCGGCCTCGAGGCAGAAGTGGCATTGGGTAAAGCCGCTATCACGGTGAACAAGAACACGATCCCGAACGAGACCAAGAGCCCGTTTGTCACGAGCGGTCTCCGGGTCGGTACCCCTGCCGTCACCTCACGGGGCATGAAAGAGGCAGAGATGCGCCAGATAGGGGCGTGGATCTCCGCGATCGTAAAAGACATTTCAAACGAGACGCTCATCAAAAAGGTCAACCGTGAAGTCACTGCAATGGCACAGAAGTTCCCGATTTACCCGGTGACCTGAGCATAAGTGCGGGTGTGACGATGGCCACCATCCTTGACGGGAAAGCAGTTTCGGAAAAGCGACTCGAACTCCTCAAGGAAGCGATCGGCGAGTCGGGGCTATACCCCCGGCTTGCCACCGTGATCGTGGGCAGCGACCCGGCGTCGCAGATGTACGTGCGCATGAAACACCGGGCCTGTGAACGGGTTGGTATCGGATCGATCGGGATCGAGATCCCGGGCGACGCCACCACGGAGAAAGTGATTGAAGGCATCACCCGGCTTAACCGGGACCCGGATATCAACGGCATCCTTGTCCAGCTCCCGCTCCCGAAACAGATCGACACCGATCGGGTGATCGCCGAGGTAAACACAGAGAAGGATGTGGACGGTTTCCATCCCACAAGCCTTGGCCTTCTCATGAGCGGCAAGCCTAAGTTTGTCCCCTGTACACCCAAGGGGATCATGACCCTGCTTGCGGAGTATAAGATCCCTCTTGCCGGTGCCAAGGCGGTCGTTGCCGGCAGAAGCATCGACGTCGGGAGGCCGATGGCGGCGCTCCTGACAAACGCCGACGCGACCGTGACCGTCTGCCACAGCAAAACCCGTGACCTCCCTGCAGAATTCAGGCAGGCGGACATCTTGGTCTCGGCTGTCGGGAAGGCGCATTTTATCACACCTGATATGGTCAGGCCCGGCGCGGTCGTCATCGATGTCGGTATCAACCAGCTTGACGGGAAACTGGTCGGGGATGTGGACTTCGATACTGTCAAAGAGGTCGCGTCGGCTATAACCCCTGTACCGGGCGGCGTGGGCCCGATGACGATCGCAACGCTCATGGAGAACACCTTTGCTGCTGCCACGATGAGGATGCCATGAAGTCCTGCCGGGTCAACAAGCTTGATATTGGTGGAGGGGCCCCGCCCCGCATCATGGGCGTGATCAACTGCAGCGGGGAGTCGTTTTACCTGAATTCCTTTATCCCCATTGAAGAGGTCCATGCAACCGCGGTGGCGATGGTCGAGCAGGGCGCCGATATGATCGATATTGGTGCCCGGAGTACGGCCCCCAACACGCAGCCGATCAGCGGGAAGGAGGAGGCGGAACGGATCGATGCGGCCCTCAAGGAATTGGACGGGAGCGGGATTACCCTCTCGGTGGATACGATGCACCCGGGCGTTCTCGATGTCTGCCTGAAGCATGATATCCACGCCGCAAACGATATCAGCGGTTTTGTCTCACCGGCCTATGCAAAAAAGGTCGCTGACGCCGGGCTCCCCGCGTTTGTGATGGCCACAAACCAGGTGCCGGGAGATCCGATCGGGGTTGATGCAACGATTGCCTCGCTCGAAGAAGTCATCAAACGGTGTGAAACTGCTGGTGTACACGAGTATGTGCTCGACCCCGGGGTCGGCATCTGGACACCGTTCCGCTCGGTCGAGGAGGACTGGGAACTCTGCCGGCACTTCGAAACGTTCCTGAGATTTGACCGTCCGGTACTCGCAGCCGTTTCACGGAAGACCTTTATCGGGATGCTCCTTGACCGCGAACCGGAGGACCGGCTGCCGGGCACCCTCGCGGTGACCATGAAGCTCCTCGAAAAAGGCGCATCGGTCATCCGGACACATGATGTGGCAGTTACCCGTGACATTATGAAGGTATACGAGCACATGGTGAAGGGCGCATGAATGCCACGTTTACCGTTACCGGCCTCTCCACGGGTATTATCCGGCCCCACGACCCGTTCACTGAAAGGATCATTGCGGCGGCAGAGGCGGCATGCGGGGGATTTGCTGACGGGGACATTCTTGTCCTTGCCGAGACAGCGGTCGCAACCGCCGAGGGAAACGTGGTCAGGCTCGATACAGTCACCCCCTCCCCGCGTGCACAGGAACTGGCAGAGCGCTACCACATGGACCCCCGCACCGTCGAGGTCGTCCTTGCCGAGAGCGACGAAGTAGTCGGGGGTATCCCGGGTTTCCTGCTCTGCATGAAGCAGGGCACGCTCCTCCCGAATGCGGGCGTGGATGCCTCAAACGCCCCTCCCGGGTGCATCGTCCCCCTGCCGGCAGATCCCGATGAAAGCGCCATACGCATAAAAGACGAGATCGCCCACCGGTGCCATGCCCGGATCGGGGTGATTATCGCTGACAGCCGCACGCATGCGATGCGCCTTGGGTGCTCGGGGGTAGCCATCGGATGCTCCGGTATCACCTCCGTCATCGATGACCGGGGACGCTGTGACCTCTTCGGCCGCAGGCTGGAAGTGACCAAACGGGCGGTTGCCGACAACATCGCATCGGCGGCCGAACTCGTGATGGGCGAGGCGGACGAGTGTACGCCCGCCGCCATTGTCCGGGGCCTCGGGATGCCGATCGGGGATCTGGTCGGCGTCGATACGATTGCAGCGGACGAGTGCCTGTTTATGGGCGTGTTCCGGAACAACCGGCAGTAATCCGCCGGCACTCCCTGTTTTTGGCCTGTACCCGTTTCTTCCGGAGATCCTAGGGCTCGTCCGAGGTCACCGACGAGGTGAAGTTATAGGCGCAGTCCAGATCCGCAAACTCGGAGAAGGAGAATGTCTCCTTTTGTTTCTGGTGGGGAGTCATCGAAGGGATATCAAAGGTCGCTGACTGGGAATGGCAGTACGCCGTCGTCGGCATCAGGTTGACCTGGACCTCAATGTTCTCAAATGTCTTGTTGGTGGGGTTCTCGAGCTGGAAATCCGCGGTGTAGAAATCAACCGAGCCAACATTGACCGGAGTAAACGAGTCCAGGTCATCGCTTAAGACGGTGATCGCGGTATTCTGGATCCGGGTTGACATGCATCCGGCCCCGAGAACACACACAAACACCACCAGCACGATCCAGATGTACCATCGCATATTGTTCATCACCCGCTCTTTTCTGGGTTCGTAGGTGCTGAAATATATTCCAGTACACCGAGAAAAACCAGACGGTTCCTGCGATCCCGGCATTGGATCGAGGGCGTATGGACACGAAAGTCCCATTCTGCGAACGGCAGTCACCCCCTTGCCGGTTCCGCGGCCAGGATCCGGGATTGTCGCTGACGGGATGAGCGCGAGACCTGAAAGAACGGAATCAAACCACGGCCGGGTATTTCCTCCGGTACCGGGCATAATCACCGGCGTTTCCTGCAAGCAGAGGGCGGCATAAACGGGAGCGGGTCAAAGTGATCCCTAACGGGATTCCTGTGCCCCGTGAGGAGGACAACATGAATAACGTTCCGCACGCCAAAAGAAGATCAGGAAGATACCGTGAAGATCGCATTCATTCTCTATAACGGCGTCACGCTCCTTGACTTTGCCGGGGCGTACGACCCGCTCACCCGGCTCAAAACCATGGGGTTTATGCCGGATATGGAGTACCAGGTCTGCGCCCGGACGGAGCGGATCAGGTCCTCTGAAGGAATGGAACTGGTCGCAGACACGGTCAGTCCTGACCTTTCTACATACGATTATGTAGTCATCCCGGGGGGAAACGGGGTTATGGATCTGCTCAGGGACAAAACGTTCCTGTCCTGGCTGGCTGTTCCTCCGGAAAAGACGGTTATTGCCGCAGTCTGCGGAGGGGCGCTCCTGATCGGGGCGGCAGGGTTGCTGCGCACCCGGCGGGCAACCACGCATCCCGCACTGCTGAAGGTTCTTAAACGGTTCGCACGCGAGGTTTCGGGCGAGCGGATCATCGAAGATAACAATATCATCACCGCCGGCGGGGTTACGGCGGCCATCGATATGGGGCTGTACCTCTGCGAAAAGATCGCCGGACGAGATGTGAGGGAGAAGATCCAGACACAGATGGATTACGCATGTTACCCCCCGGCCGGCAGGCTTGCACCGACAGGGTGATCCCGATGGCAGCCCCGCATATCCGGACAGAACGGCTTGATCTTGTCCCGGCGACGGTGGAGGTGCTGGAAAGCGACCTCCACGACCACACGGAGCTTGCCCGGCTGCTGGATGCGAGGGTACCTCTGGCGTGGCCGCCCGGTGAAATGAACGACGAGATGCTCACTGAGTTCATCCGTATGGCGTCCGAAAAGACCGATCCGTTCTTTACCTGCTGGTACTGGGTGCTGGATACACCGGCCAAGAAAAGGCGTGTCCTCATCGGAACCGGCGGGATTGCATCGGCATTCAACGCGCCGGATACGGTCCTGATTGGGTATGCCGTGCTGGACGAGCACCAGAACCGGGGGTACGCGACCGAGGCCATCCACCACCTGATCCCTGAAATCTTCGCGGACCGGCGTATCGCCCGGATCATGGCGACAACCTGCCCGGATCTCAGGGCATCCATCCGGGTGCTTGAAAAAAACGGTTTTGCCTGCACGGGACCGACATTTCCCGGCGAGGGTACGGGGAAGGGGACAATAGGGTACGTGCTGGAGAGGAATGGCACAGAACACCGGTGACCGGTTGTTTCATAGGGTAGCGTGAACGATTCTGTAAGGAAGACGCATGGGAGCACCTGACCCAGAGCCGCAAAAGGACCCGGACAAGCCATTTCTCACCGGTCCGCCGTTCTATCTTGAGGAGTTCGAGCGGTCCTACCGGTATATCATCGATGAGTACGAAGTACAGGCAAAGGACCTGGCGATATTCATACCCTGCGCCGTGCGAAAACCCTACAGCACGAGCCCGAGCCACCAGCTTATCCGGATGATCATCTCGCAGGTGTTCGACGAGTCCCGGTACCATGTCGTCATCTTTGGCACCTGCGGGATCGTTCCCGCCGAGCTTGAAACGATGTACCCGTTCGCCCATTACAAGTACATGCTCGGGAAGTGCAACGATGAGACGGTCAGAGCCGACTTCCTGAAGATCGAGACCGACCGGGTGACAGGTTACCTGGAAAAGACCCAGCACCAGTATAGATACAGGATCGCGTACTGTATCGGCCTCTTCCGCGAAGCCCTGATCCGGGGCTCGGAGAAGGCCGGGGTGAAGATCGATCTCCTGCTTCCCACAAAGGACATGATCGATCGCGTGATCGAGGAGGAAGAGTGCCGGTTCCAGGAAGGGAGCCTCTCAATGGACGAGTACCTGGGAGAGTTCTGCGACGGGCTCGTCAGGTTCCGGAATGCGCATCCCGAGCTTGTAAAAGGAGATTAGGCGGGTTTCAGGCCGGTAACCGTCTCTTTTTCCGGCCCGGCTGTGTGCCCTTTAAAAAAAACGCCCTGTCCCCCCGGGGCAGGAACGCGTATGCATCATACTATACGTTAGGACGTCCTATTAGTACTACACAAAAGGTTTTGGGCATACAAACGATCGCACGCATTCCAGATCGTCATGTAAGGCGGTCTATCACCTCCCCGAAGAAACCATTTTTGCACGTACCGAACGATTAAAAACCAGAGACCACTATCCTGTGCTCCGGCGAACCAGCATATCAACGACTGAAACAATGGCTAAGCAATCCTTAAAATCAGTAATTATGGGAACACGCTCCGGGTATGTGATCCGGTGGACCTGTCCCGTCTGTTATACAGAAAATGTGATCGTCAACAGAACCCCGTCGGAATTTTTCAAGGCATCCCGGGATTCATCGTGCCGGAACTGCAGGAAGCGTTCAACCATCTCGACGCCCTGTTTTCACCATTAACAGGCACATATTTTTCAGATGCTTGTTATGGATGCGGAAAAACAGGGCAAACCCCCAACCGGCGCATTCTTCCGACACCTGCATCTCTCAATTACCAAAAGACCGCATCATAACGAGGGCCCCGGCCGCACCCAAAGAAGCCTCCTCCCTCATGAAGGCAGCGTTTTTATGAGCAGGTAGAAGGCAGAGAGCGCAGCGGCAAGGCCTGCGACGGACAAGACCAGTGCGGGTATGGGGGAGAGACTTATCCCGTTGTACGGCAGCACCTCTTTGACGCCAAATAAAAAAAATGCCAGCGCAAGGAGCCAGCCATAGGTCTTCTTCTCCGTAACAGCAGCACGAAGCCCGTAGATCACCACAAGCACGTCAATTCCGATAAGAACCGGGGTAAACCACCCAGGAAGGATCATCACGTACTGATGGACGCCGTACGTTTAAAGGAGTGCGCTGCACACCGCATTCACCAGTCTATGGCAGGATCAGAAGTACAGGGTAGAAAATAATGGTTTTCCTGCACGGGAATTGACAAAAGCAGCATCCCCGGGATGTCCCCCGGCCAAGCCGCCGTCGCGGTCCCGTTACTTCACTACCAGAACCTTGCAGGGTGCAGAGCGGATGATCTCTTCTGCCACGCTCCCGAGCAGCAGGCGCTCCAGCCCTTTTTTTCCCTGCGTACCGATCACGATCAGATCAATCCCCTTTGCCACGGCAAACTTCACAATCTCCGCCGCAGGACGACCTTCAAGGATCGAGGTCCCCACCTTCACATCGCCGGCCTGAGATCTTATCCGGGCAAATGCCTGCTCTGCCTCGGCCTGGAAGACACGGTAGGTATCCCCGAGCGGGATATCCCCGGACATCGTTGAGAATGTGCCCGTGTCGATGACATATGCCGCATGCACGGTAGCCCCGCACGCGCGGGCCACTTTTATTCCTTCCGCAAGGGCAGCCCGGTTCTTCTCCGAGCCATCCGTTGCGATCAGGATCCTGCCGAACAATCGTTCCGTCATTTTACCTTTTTCCCCTTTTTAATGTGCAGACAATTCCTACTTTACATTCTCTCCTGATACCTCTTGCGGATCGGTGCTGCTGTCGCCTTTCGGGCCGGTTCCGTCAATCTCATCGACGTACCGGTCTCCCCGCATCGCACAGAGCAGTGCGGCGACAAAGGATATACCTGCCCCGATATAGAACGAGAGGGCAAGGGATGGCATGAACGCCTGTGCAAGCGTCGTAGGAAACCAGATCACGCCGGTGAGGGTTGCAAGGGTTGCAGGTGCGAGCGTGGCCAGCAGAGCCGGGGAGAGCCCGGCAAGGATCATATGGACCGGGTTATAACCAAGGAATGCCGCAAACAATGCCCCGGTGGGGGGAATTGCACTCATCGCAGGTATAATCTGTGTCGCATTGGCGGCCGACAGTGCGGCAGAGAGCATGGGAGGGAAAGCGCCCGTCAGTCCCACGACAATGATCGTAAAAAACATCCCCATGGAGAGGACAAAGCCGGAGTTCACCAGGGTCGACATCATGCCGGAGGTGACACCCCGCTCCTCAGGGGGCACCGAGTTCATGATAGCCGCGGCGTTCGGCGAAGAGAACATCCCGTTACCGAGCCCCATAATCAGAAGTGCCAGGGCGAAAGGAAGGTAATCGAAGTTGTAAGGAAGCATAGCGAGGATCAGAAACGAGATCCCGACAAGAACCATGCCAAGCGTGCTGATCCACCGGGCGCCGTATTTGTCGGAAATGATGCCGGAGAGCGGGCCCATTATCACAAACCCGATGGTGAGCGGCAGCATGTAGACCCCGGCCCAGAAGGGTGTTGATTCGAAACTGTAGCCGTGCAGGGGCAGCCATATCCCCTGGAGCAGGATGATTAAGACGATCATCACCCCGCCACGGGCAAGAGCGGAAATGAAACTGGCCGCGTTCCCGAAGGCAAAGTTGCGGATCCTGAAGAGATCCATACGAAACATCGGATCCTCCATCCGTGTCTCTATAACAGGGAACGCGACAAGGAGCAGGATACCGGTAAAGAGCGAGACGATGACCCACGGGTTTTCCCAGCCCATGGATGCGCTGCCGTACGGGAGAAGTGCATAGGTAATACCGACTAGAAACAGGGTCAGGCCGCCGATAAAGGAGAGGTTCCCCCATATGTCGATCTTCTGGGACCGTTTCTGGTAGGCCGGCTCTCTGAGTTTCAGGAACGCCCATATGGTCCCAACAACGCCGAATGGTACGCTGATCAGAAACACGTACCGCCAGTTGAAGACCGCAAGGATCCCGCCGATCAGGAGGCCGACAAACTGGCCCGAGAGCGCCGCCACCTGGTTGAGGCCCAGCGCCTTCCCCCGCTCGTCGGGAGGGAATGCATCGGTGAGGATAGCGGCGCTGTTGGAGAAGATGAACGCCGCGCCGACCGCCTGTATGATCCGGAAGAGGATGAGTTCAATTGCGCCGGCGTCACCGGAATCGGGAGTTAAAAAAAGGAGGATCGAACCGGCCGTGAAGATGGCAAACCCGATGTTGTAGAGCCGTACACGGCCGTATATATCCGAGAGCCGGCCGAAACTGAGGAGGAGCGTGGCGGTCACGATCCCGTATCCCATCAGGATCCAGAGCAGGTACTGGAACGACGTGAGCGGGTTGAGACTGATGCCGTTGAAGATGGCGGGCAGGGAGATTAGGATTATGCTCCCGTTTACCGCCGCCATGAACATGGCAATCGTTGTGTTCGAGAGGGCGACCCATTTGTAATGGGGGTCCCGACCAGAAATTGCCGGTTGGCTGGCAGGTATGCCGGGAGCTGCTAC
>Ga0326728_10018310_pt1 | contig 13825 bp, 5 predicted proteins | sample MB3enrmetagenome_FD_207602 | JGI IMG/M metagenome (GOLD analysis project Ga0326728, IMG submission 207602) | Lab enriched peat soil microbial communities from McLean, Ithaca, NY, United States - MB31MN | ecosystem: Environmental > Terrestrial > Soil > Wetlands > Peat | place: USA: New York... | reverse complement strand
GTGCAGCACAAATTGCGTGCTGACCTGGTTCTGCGGATCCTTGTTGAGCACCAAGAGGGTCATGGTATTGCCGGCGGGGTTAACAGCGGCATAGCTGCTGAACAGGCCGGGATCACCAGTGTTGGTGGCGCTCACCGAGATGGTTCCAAAGCCATGATGCGCGCCATCGTAGTTCGTGAAGAGTCTCAGGGCCTGGTAGTTCGGATTGGCCGGCTGAGGCGCCCCCCAGCGCGAAGCTACATACAGGCGTTCACGCCCCAGGATCCCGTACGCATCCGCGTCTCCTATGGCTGTCGAGAAGTCAGACTCGCCCGCAAAAGCCGCGCTCCACTCGGTAAAGCTGAGAGGCGTTCCCGGATAAATCATGTTCACGATGGCTCGCATGCGTGGGATGCGGAAGGGGATTGTGTGGTTAGGCTCAATCTGCGTAGTCCACTGCTGGTTGATCGTGCTCGATTCGCTGACGTAAGTCGGATCCCAATAATCGCGGTAAATCCGTGTTGCCAGGGCCTGCAACTGCGCCTGCGTCATGCTCGATGTATCAGGGCCATCGGGGTAGGCGTGGATATCAAACACGTCCAACGAGCGAGTGCCGGCGATCTTGTCTTGCCAGTAGATTTCGTTCAGCCACCAGGGCAGGAAATCCACCCCGCCATGCGCGTCCTTGTCATTGCTGTTTGCGCCGTTCCAGTAGAACCACCAGCAGCAGCTCACCGGACCGAAACGGATCGCCGCCGGATCCCAGGTCTTCAACTTAGTCGCTTCGGTGAAGTAAGTGCTGCTGAGTTCGTCATAGCCCGAGGGCTGGGGATGAATGTCGAAGTGCGTGCCGCCCCAGATGTCGATCTCGTTGTCCATATCGTAAAAATGCGGAGCGGAGGGGACGGTATTGTACGCAGCCGCGAGCGCGGCGGCCCACTCGCTGCGATACACGCAACTTGCCGCAGGGCAGGATTGGCTTGCGTCGTCGAGTAAGGGAACGTAGGCGTCGCTGGGGACGGCGGTCAACTGAGTCTTGCAATCCGTTTCGAGGCCGTCTCCGGCGTCACTGTTGTAAGGGTCTGCGCCACATTGTGCGCCGTACTTAGCGACGGAGAAGCTCCAGTGTCCGTTTCCCGGCGTGCCTGTAGCTCCTGTGACCTCCGCACTCTGAGCCACCCAAGGCAGCATCACCATGGTCATAAGAGGAGCGGTGACAGGCAACGTGCCAGAAGGAGTAGCCGCCAACACATCTTTGATGAACTGAGCCGAGTCGGCATCGCCGATCTCCGTGTAGTTGAAGTCCTCGAAATACCAGTCGTTGTCCGCGTTGTCGGTGTGGAGTTGCCAGTTGTAGGTTGAGGTCGCGTTGCCTCCCCATCGAACCAGAGTGGTGCCGCTGTTGGTGATGTCGCTCGCGGTGTTCGGATACGCGCCGCCGTAGACGTACGGGCTGATGGCGTGACGATTGCTTAAGGCGTTGACTGTTACCTGAACCGACGTCGAGGGCGCCGAGGGCGTGGCGCTCACCTGCATGGAGTTGGCGCTTTGGCCGGCGGAATTAACGGCGGAAACAACGTAGTAGTACGGGGTGCCGTTGGTCAGTCCGGTGTCGGTGTAACTGGTGGTCGTCGGCGACGCTATGGACGTGTACGGCCCGCCTGACGTGGTAGAACGCTGGACGTTGTAAGAGGTCGCGCCCGCGCTGGCAATCCAGCTTAGGCTCACCTGCGCGTTGCCTGCGGTTGCCGAGAGGCCCGTCGGCGCGGCCGGCGGGGCGTTCGGCGTCGCGATCACTTGAGCTGAATTGGGGCTTTCTCCTGCGGAATTCGAAGCGGAAACAACGTAGTAGTACGTGGTGCCGTTGGTCAGCCCGGTGTCAGTGTAACTGTTGGTTGTGGGCGATGCGGTGGCCGAGTACGGCCCACCTGACGTGGTGGAGCGCTGGACGTTGTAAGAGGTTGCGCCCGCGCTGGAATTCCACGTCAGGGCTACTTGCCCGTTCCCGGCGGTCGCTTGCAGACCTGTAGGCGCGGCAGGCACGGTTACGGGCGGGCTGCCACCTCCATTTCCGCCACTTCCTCCCCCGCAGTTCGTAAGAATCGCGGCGACCGCCGCGAGCAAAACGCAAGGAATGGCAGTTGCCGTCCCGGGACGAGGGCGCAGGCAACGAAAGTGAACAACATCCTTCTTGCTCGTAGTCGAATCTGCCATATCAAGCACCCCCCCAACTTGGTAGTGTGTCTCCTTGACGCAGCGGCGGCTTTACGCCGCCATTTGGCGAAGTAACCTCAGGGCTCTGCATATCAGCACCGCACGCCGGTCCTCACAGCGGCGGCGCCGCGGGTCATCGGCAGCCGTAGCCAACGCAATTCTGACAAGCGTGAGGCAGACTCGCCACTACTGCACCAAACTGACTACCTCCCAGGCCGGGCTGTTGGCGCGGGAATTGTGGCGCAAACGGAAGCAATTGTCCATAGTACGCAAGATCTCTGCGCGCAGAATCCCCTTGACATGCAAAAACTTGACTAATAATGTCTTCGCCTATGACACCCGAACTGACCGGGATTGCGGCGAACTAGCGTCGTCTGACGCCTGGGGGAGAATCCTGTTTTAGCGCGCTCACCAAGGTAATGGTTGAACGTCTAGCCTAATCTAGGGGAGGATACGCACCATGCCAAACAACGAAGAACGCAGATTCCACACGGCGCTTGGGATAGGGACCCACCCACTCGGCCGCAGAGAGTTTCTGCTGATGGGCGCCGGTTTGCTGGCTGTCGCCGGTGCGCGTTCCCAGATGGCCCCCAAATATGTCGTCAGCATCGTCCGTATTGAGAATGATAAAGTCGGAATGGCCGTCGAGAAGGCGATTGATCTCCTGGGCGGTATGGGACAGGTTACGAAGGGCGTCAACACGGTAATGCTTAAGCCCAACCTCGTTTCAACCCAGGTGGAAGCCACCACCAAGCCCGCCGTAGTTCGAACGCTCGCGGAAATGATGCAGCGCGCGGGCAAGGAAGTGTCAATCGGCGAGGGCTCGGCGGCCGCGCCGAAATTCAACGTGGTGGGGTCGGAGATATTTCGGACGCGCAAGCGGGAGATCCTGGATCCCATGCAGCAGTACGTATTCGAGCAGCTTGGTTATGCCGAAATGGCTAAGGCCCTCCGCGTGCCGCTGGTCAACTTGCACTCGGGCGAATTGGTGGAGGTCGATGTGCCCGGCGGCTTCGTCTTCGACAAGCTCACGCTTCATCAGAGTTTGACCCAGGTGGATCTACTATGCTCTGTGCCCATGATGAAGACGCACCAGCTTGCCACGGTGACTCTCGGCATGAAGAACCTCGTCGGGGCATTTCCGGGGACGGTGTATCAGTCCGTTCGCGGCCATATGCATGACCTCGCCGCGAAAGTCGAGCCTACAGCCGCCTCCGCTGTAGTTGTGGACATGGTGCGCGCGAACAAACTGGGCCTCGTGGTTGTGGACGGCTCGATGGCGATGGAAGGAAATGGGCCGTCGATGGGCCAGACGGTCAAGATGAACGTAATCGTGGCCGGCACAAACCCCCTGGCCACAGATATGGTGGCGGCCAACCTGATGGGATTTGAGCCGAAGGAGATCCCGACTTTCATGTGGGCGAACAAGGCCGGCATGAAAATCTCCTCTCTCGATGAGATTGAGATCCGCGGCGAGCCGCTCGACCGCGTGCGCCGCCCATTTGCCAAGCCCCAACTCTACGCCTGGAACGATATCCGTTCGGTGTGGGGCGCAAAAGAAATATAGAATCAGTCGAGAATTACGAGAACCTCACGTGGATGAGGTTTCGGGTCACTCTCTGCCCTGAAGATACCCTGGAGCGCGGGCATCCTGCCCGCCTTTCGCGCGGCATTCCACGCACGCTGCGGGCAAGATGCCCGCGCTCCGGGGTCTTTCATGGTTTCCGGGTGCCCGTCAGCGGACGGGCATGAGCGACTGCTAACCAATCCCTCCTGCCGGCGTCAATAGAAACAGCACTAGAGTAGTGAGGCAGTGGAATCTAAAGGCGGCTTTGCGCTGCCATTTGGCGGGGTGAACTGCGGCTTCGCCGCGTGATATGCCGCAGGCTTTCCGCAAGAGGGCGCGGCAGAGCTGCGCAAAACACTCATACGCCCTGGTACTTTGGGGAAGCTGCGGTGAACTTGTTGCTACAACACCAATTGATTCGCCACTGGCACGAAGCGAATTGAACTCGCGGCATCGCCTCGTCGTAAGGGAGTTAGGAGGCCTGAAATGCAAAAGCTGCTCAGCAATCTCCGCTACGCCGTGCGGCAATTCGGACGATCGCCTGTTTTCACGGCAGCGGCCGTAGTCACCCTGGCTTTGGGAATCGGCGGCACCACGGCAATCTTCACATTGGTTAATGCTGTGATGCTGCGTTCCTTGCCGGTGTCTGATCCTGGAAGACTCTACCGTATTGGCGAGGGCGATGATTGCTGTGTCGAGGGGGGGCCGCAGGACCGCTGGGGATTCTACTCATTTGCTTTGTATGAACGGCTCAAGGCGAATACGCCGGAATTTGAGGAGTTGGCGGCGTTCCAGGCCGGCGATTGGCTCCTGAGCGTGCGGCGTCAGGGCGAAGTCGCCGGGAGGCCGGTGCGCGCGGAGTACGTTACGGGGAATTATTTCTCCATGCTGGGAGTGCGGCCCTTCGGCGGGCGAATGCTTAGCCCTGATGACGACAGGGCGGGCGCTCCGCCGGCGGCTGTGCTCAGCTATCGTGCTTGGCAGGCCAACTATGGCGGCGACCCTTCGGTAGTGGGCTCAACATTCGTCGTTGAGGGCCATCCGTTCACTGTAAGCGGAGTGGCCCCGCCCGGATTCTTCGGTGAAACACTCCGGAGCGACCCTCCCGATCTTTGGCTTCCCTTACAGCAGGAGCCCATGATCGATGGCGCCGCCGCTCTCCTGCACCAGTCCGTGTCCGCATGGCTGCGGGTGATCGGCCGCCTGCGGCCGGGAGCTTCGATAGCCGGAATGGGCCCGCGCCTCACCGGGGTGCTGCGCCAGTGGTTGCAGCATGATTCCGGGTACCCGGCCAACTGGATGCCGGACGTGATCAAAATGCTCCCGAGGCAGGTGATCAATGTGGTCCCCGCCGGCGCCGGAGTCACCGTGATGAAGGAAGAGTACGGGCGCAGCCTTCAGATTTTGCTTTCGGTTTGCGGCCTGGTGCTGCTGATTTCCAGCGCCAACGTGGCGAACTTGCTGCTGGCTCGCGCGGTCACGCGCCGAGGCCAAACCGCCGTGCGCCTGGCCCTGGGCGCCAGCTCGCGGCAGATTATTGGGCAGGCGCTCACGGAAAGCGTTCTCCTGGCAATAGGGGGCGGCATCGTCGGACTCCTGGTGGCTGTGGCAGGTGCGCGCCTGCTGTTGACGCTTGCCTTCCACAGCGCGCATTTCCTGCCGATCAGCCCCATGCCCTCTTTCTTAGTGCTGGCGTTCGCCTTTGTATTGGCGCTGATAACCGGCATCATTTTCGGCTGCGTTCCGGCATGGTTTGCCACACGCACCGATCCCGCGGAAGCCTTGCACACCTCGAGCCGCAGAACCAGTGATCGCTCCTCATTTACTCGCCAGGGGCTGCTGATCGTGCAGGCTACGTTGTCAGTTGTGCTGGTGACCGGTGCGACGCTGCTGGCGAGGAGCTTGAACAAGCTCGAGCATCAGGATTTTGGATATAAAGTTCATGGGCGCGTCGAGGTGGAACTGCACAATCCGCCGGCCAGCTATACTCAGCCCCAATTGGCTGCGCTCTACCGCGAGCTTGAGGTTCGCCTCAATCGCCTGCCGGGAGTGCAGGGCAGCGGGCTGGCGCTCTATAACCCGCTCACCGACAACTGGGGCGAATTGATTTACGTGGCCGGCCATCCCGCTCCCAAAATGGACCAGGAATCCGGCTCCTCATGGGACCGAGTAAGTTGGAATTATCCGCAGAATTTCGGCATCCCTGTACTGCGGGGCCGGGCTTTTACCGCTGCCGACAATGAGAATTCGGAACTGGTGGCGCTCGTGAATCAAGCTTTTGTTAAGCGCTTTTTCAAGAATGGCGAAGACCCCGTGGATCAGCACTTCGGCTTGGACATGCCCGAAAACGCCTCTACCTTCCGAATCGTGGGCGTGGTGCGGGACGCGAAATTTGCAGGTTGGGGGTTGTACAAACCGGCCATGCCCATGTTTTACGTGCCGCTGGCTCAGAATGTGAACTACAAGCAGGACCTGATGAGGAGCATCGAGCTGCGGTCCCATTTTATCGGCGGCATCATGCTGGTGACCAATACCCCGCCCGGCGCGCTCGAGCCGTTGCTCACGCGGACGTTAGCGGAACTCGATCCCAACCTCACGATCGTCAGCGTTAGAACTATGGAGCAGCAAGTTGCGCTTTCCTTCGATCAAGAGCGCGCCGTGGCCAGCTTGGCAGGGCTGTTCGGGATGGTCGCGCTGCTGCTGGCGGCAGTTGGGGTGTACGGCGTCACGGCGTACTCGGTGGCGCAGCGTACCAACGAAATTGGCATCCGCATGGCGCTCGGGGCGGATCGCGGGAAAGTGGTTCAACTGGTACTGCACGGAGCCTTTAAGCGTGTTGTGTTTGGGCTGGTGCTCGGGCTGCCGCTGGCCATCGGCGCTGGCCGCCTGATCTCAGCTCAGCTGTATGGCGTCTCCAGTTGGGATCCGTTTGCGCTGACCTTGGCTGCCAGCGCGCTCGCCGTCTGCGCCTTCTTCGCAACCATAATTCCGGCCGGCCGCGCAGCGTCTATTTCGCCCGTAGACGCCCTGAGGATTGAGTAAAGTGGCGAGGCGAGGTAAGTCTGGAGTTAGTGAAGCCCTACCAGGGCGTTGAGCAGGTTCGGGCCATCGAAGCTGCCCCATCCTGTCACCAGGTCAAAGCCGGTGACCGCCGAATACTTGCCGTTGCTGCCACTAGTGATGTCATGGAAATCGCTGTCGTAATTCGCTCCCACGCCAATCTGGTAGAGAGTCGGATTAAGAAACCCGACCGGCCCTTTGCCGTTGGCCAGAGCCTCTTGGTTCACCAGCGCTGTGAACGCTGCCCATTGTGGAGCGGCGTAGCTGGTTCCACCATTTCCCCCGCTGCATGAGCCGTCATAGCAACTATATTGGTTGGTATTCGCTTCCGCAGCGACATCCGGAACATTGCGTAAAGTCGTCGATCCCTGGTTGGAGGAGTTGATGACGCCCGCGAGCTGCTGATACGAGGGAATCGGGATGTTGTTCTTGGAAGGCATGCCGGCGCTGCCGCTCCAACCCGTTTCCGATCGCCAGGAGCCGCCTGGGGCGTTGGTCGTCAAGTCGGTTCCTCCCACGGCCGTAACGTAGGGATCATCGGCCGGCCAGACCTCGCCGGCGACAGTCTTGGAACCATTGTCGCCGGTGGCTACGAATACACTCTGGCCCTGGGCTGCGAACTCTTTGAAGATCGGGTCCAGGCTGCTCTCATCATCCTTCCATCCCCAGGAGCAGCTTAGCTGCTTGGAAGTGTTGTCTGCAGCCATCTGGTTAAAAATGGAGACATCGCTGCTTCCCACATAAACAACCACCTGGCTCAGGCCCGGGGCCATAGAGATGCCCATCTCGATATCCAAAACCTGTTCGCTATCCTCGCACTTTGAACAGGCCACGGAGACTCCATTTAACGACACACCGACAACAGGCACGTTCAGCTTCTGATTCACCTTTTGGAAATAAAGCTGAACATCGCTGATGTTATACCCACCAAGTTCAAACAACCCGACCGACTGGCCAGTTCCCGTGAGCGCGCCGGACCCATAGTAGGCTGCCCTCATGTCGCTTCCAATGAATTGGCCGTTGGGGCCGGAACCGGTACCGTCCGCTTTTTTGGCTTCCCCCGGTGCTCGCGAAGATTTTAAGTTCTTGGCGTGAGGCAGCGTATAATTGTCCAGGCCCGCGATGTGCATCACCGGAATCTCCAGATCCAGCGCGGGCTCCCGGTCTGGCGCGTAGAATGTGCGATTCTCTGTGGGATGTTGATAAACGCCCATCGTCACGTTGAAAGCCTTCTCGATATTCTCCACCGGCCCTTCCACATCGACAACCAAGCGGTTGGCAGCAGCCTCGGTTACGGTCAGGCCGTTCGCCTCCACGAACTCCATCAGCATATCGTGATCCTCCTGGGTCGGGCCGAAACGCCGTGTAAACTCCTCCACGTTGAGGTATTGACGGTAGTTGGGGCTCTGAGGATCATAAAGCTGCTGCAACAGATCGTCGAGTTCGGCCTCGTTGCGAAGTGGCATGGAGATTGCCAAGCTAAGATGCTGTGTGCCAGGAAGCTCGCTCAGCCAAGCTGCTTGCCCGTTGGCCACCGCTCGAGGAACGTGACTCGTTAGCGTGAAGTGTTGCTCCGCGTGCCCTGCGCCCGCAAAAGCGAGCATGCCTGCAAACAATGTTGCAATCAACCATTGCGAACGTCGCATTCCTGGGCTCCTCTTTGTTTTTCTCATGTAGTTATTCTCCGACGTGATTCACTCGCAGCAAGGATCACTTCTGCAGTTTCCCCCTATGCTACTTTTCACAATAGTTATGATCCGAATCATCGGGCGCGGCAATAGTACAGGAGTAAGTCACAAAAGGAGTACTGTAGTGCGAAATTTCATGAGCCCAGGTTTGGGAAGCAAGTTATGCTGTAGCAGTCTTGCGGAGCTGGTAGTAATCAAGCTTCTCGAATTCCCGCTGGCCTTTGGAAGGATATGCTGTCCTGTGCTGCAAACCAAGCCGCCTTGTGGTTCTTCGGGACCTTGGTACCATTGAGTATCGGTATTTTGGCGGGTAGAATCCAGGTTAGTGTTGCAATCGGCGTACACGCAGATGCATTCGATCCCGTTCCCGGCACGATGAGGAACTCATTCCTCATGGAAAAAAGTGGGCCGATGTTGGACCAGTTCAAGGCCGGGCACGGCCGCGTGGTCTCAGTATCAGTGGGCGCACTCGAAGGAGAGGCAGATGCCCAATCCGGAAGAGCCTAAGCGGCGACCGCTAGCCCTGGTGGTTGATGATGACACGATGATTCGCCTGCTTATGAGGGAATCACTCGAGCAATCCGGGTTCGAGGTCATGGAGGCGGAGGACGGAGCGAAGGCAATAGAAAGGTTCACGGAGACACTTCCCGAGATCGTTCTCATGGACGTTGAAATGCCTAAGATGGACGGCTTCTCGGCCTGTGCAGCCCTGCGCCGTTTGCCTCAAGGGCAAGATACGCCCGTCATCTTGGTCACCGGACACGACGACGCTGAGACTGTTAATCGGGCATTTGACGTTGGGGCAACGGACTTTCTCGCCAAGCCCATCAATTGGGCAAACTTGGGCTACCGCGTCCAATATATCCTGCGCGCCAGCCGAACCAATTAGGCGTTGCAGGCCCTTAAGCCGAGGCTCGGCAACCTCCCACAGATTTGGCAATAAGTCGACCGGCCGGAACAGCCAGCGGCACGGTCCTATTACCTAACTGGTTACCGGTACTATTACCCTCGTGCCCTTTACCTACGCCGCTCCTCCCGAGAGATAATCACGGCAGGGAAGAAGAATTGGTTGGCCGGGAGCCAAATGGATTGCAATCCCGATCGGCGCACTATTAATACCATGGTCAGTACTCGCTGCACACGATATATCGAGAGGACTAATTCTTTCAGGACGAAAGAACCGAACGGAGGCGAACGAAGATGAAACCAATTTGGAAGAGAGCCTTGAACGTTGTGTTAATCGCAGCAGCGTGCTTCCTGCTAGGAATGCCGGCTTTCGCCAGACACCCCAAAATGGCGCCTGATTTGGAAGGAGTGGAGCCGTCGTCGACCGTCGACGTGATCATTCAATTCACCCATGTCCCAACCGCCAGACATCACGCGATGGTCATGCGCCGGGGCGGCAGTTTGAAGGCGCGGCTCGACGCTGTGAAGGGCGCCGCATACAGAATCCAGCGCAGCCAGCTTGAGTCCCTGGCGGACGAACCCGAGGTTGTCTACATTTCACCGGACCGCAAGCTCAAAGGCATGCTCGACCTCACGGCGGCAGCGGTGAATGCCCCCACCGCTTGGAACTCCTATGGCTTGACGGGCGCAGGGATCGGGGTGGCGATTATCGACAGCGGACTCCCTAGCCACCGCGACCTCAAGAATGGCCATGGCGTCCTGCGCATCGTTTACCAGCAGGACTTCACAGGTGCAGGCACGCTCGACCAATATGGGCATGGCGGACACGTGGCCGGCATCGTGGCGGGCGATGGCGTGGATTCCGCCGGTAGCCAATTCACTCGAACATTCGAAGGCATTGCTCCGAAAGCCAATCTCATTAACCTTCGGGTGCTAGACCAGAATGGGAATAGCACGGATAGTACCGTAATATCTGCAATTGAAGAAGCTATTACAGTCCAAAGTCAGTACAATATCCGGGTTATTAATCTCTCGCTGGGCCGACCCGTATATGAAAGCTATTTGCAGGACCCGCTGTGCCAAGCAGTGGAGGCAGCTTGGGAGGCAGGCATGGTGGTGGTCGTTGCGGCCGGCAATGACGGCCGGGACAACTCGGCCGGCACCAACGGTTATGGCACCATATACGCGCCGGGCAACGACCCTTACGTCATTACGGTGGGCGCCATGAAAACGATGGGAACACCGCAGCGCTACGACGATCTGATAGCCAGCTACAGTTCCAAGGGGCCCACCATGATCGATCACATTGTGAAGCCGGATATTGTCGCTCCCGGCAATATGGTGGTTTCGATCATGGCGAACGGCGCCAGCCTTGCGCAAACCTACCCGCAGACTCTTGTCCCTATGTCCTACTACGTGACCGGCGGCGGCTCCGGTAGCTCGCCAGTATATTTCATGCTGAACGGGACCAGCATGGCCGCGCCGGTGGTGAGCGGGGCAGCCGCTCTTCTGATTCAGCAGAATTCCAGCCTCACGCCTGACCAGGTGAAAGCCCGGCTGATGATGACCGCCTACAAGTCCTTTCCGACCTCCAGCAGCGTCACTGACCCCACGACTGGAAACGTCTACACAGACTACTATGACGTCTTCACTGTCGGCGCCGGCTACGTAGACATCGCGGCAGCGCTCGCCAACACAAACGTGGCCGTGTGCAGCGCAACTTCTTCCATTAGCGCCGCTGCGAGCGTCAGCGCGACCGCAGTGACCAGCGCCAGCTCGGCTCCTGCTGCAGGCTGCGCGCTTTCTCCTACTGTAGTCTTTAATGCCAGTACGGGTACAGCCACGCTGGTTCCTGCTCCTTCGTCGATCTGGAACACGCAAACATTGTGGGCTTCGCAAACCATCTGGGGAGCGGCGCAAGTCCTCGACGCCAGCGGGACTCTGTGGGGTAGCCAGACCCTGTGGGGTGCGCAGACACTTTGGGGTCAACAGTCCCTCTGGGCACAAACAACCCCTTCTGACACTTCGATCTTCCTAGCCAGCGGGGAGTAGTGTCTTGGTGTTCCCCCCGCCAAAAGGGTAGAGCGCGCCTCTCGCCCGCGTTACCACAAGGTTGGGGGTTCATGGGCCACCGTGTCGAACACATTGACGGAGGAATATCTCATGAAGCGCAAAGTCAGGTTAAGGCCCGTCGGGTATGTAGCCAGTGCGATCCTACTTTTGGCTACTCAGAGCCTTGGCAGTCTCGACCCCTCGAAGGCCATCACGCAGTACACCCACGAAATATGGGAGACGGAGCAGGGGCTACCCCAGAACACCATCTCAGCCATGGTTCAAACGCATGCGGGCTATATATGGGTCGGGACGGAACTGGGTCTGGTTCGCTTCGATGGGGTCCGCTTCACCGTTTTTGATGAAAGTAACACGCCGGAACTCAAAAGTAACATCATCGTCGCCCTGGCGGAGGATCACGAAGGACGCCTGTGGATCGGGACTCAGGGCGGCGGCCTGACATGTCTCGAAGGTGGAAGGTTCAGGACCTACACCACAAAAGACGGTCTCTCGAATAACTCCGTTCTCGTCCTGTATGAGGACCGAGAATCCAATTTGTGGATTGGCACCGATGGGGGCGGCTTGAACCGCTTCAAGGATGGCCATGTCACTGCCTTTACCGCCAAAGACGGCCTCGCTGATGACGCGGTCTTTGCGATCACGGAAGACCGGCACGGAAACCTATGGGTGGGAACTCGTGCCGGGTTGAATCGCTATAAGAACGGCAAATTCACCGCCTACTCTACTCAGCACGGGCTGAAGAACGGCTACGTGAGGTCTGTTCTTGAGGACCGGCAAGGAAGGATCTGGGTCGGGACCAACGGCGGGGGTCTGAGCTGGTTCGACGGAAGGCGATTCACCACTATCACAACGAAGGAGGGTCTTTCAAGTAACGAGGTCTTGTCGCTTTACGAAGACAGGCGGGGCACCTTATGGGTTGGCACGGAAGGCGGGTTGGACCGGGCCAAAAACGGTGGATTTGATGCCTACACATCGAAGCAAGGACTCTCTGCCGATGACGTTTATTCCATCTTCGAAGACCGCGAGGGCAGCCTCTGGGTGGGCACCGGCAGCGGTGGGATCAATCGGTTCAACGACGGCTGGGTGACGACCGTGTCCTCGCAGGAAGGCCTGTCCAGTGACGTCGTCCTGCCGGTCTACGAGAGCCATGATGGCAGCCTGTGGGTTGGAACCGCCCAGGGAGGCCTGAATCGGATCAAGGACGGCACGATTACCACCTACTCATCCAGGGACGGCCTTTCCGGTGATTTCGTTTTCTCGATCGCCGAGGCTCCCGACGGCAGTCTCTGGATTGGCACTCGCCAGGGGGTCGACCATTTTAGGGATGGCAAGTTCACCGTGTACACCACCCGCGACGGCTTACCCAACAACATTGTCCTCGTGACCTACGTGGATAGGAAGGGCGACCTATGGGTTGGGGGCCGGGGCGGCCTTGGCCGCTTCCAGGGTGGCAAGTTCATCAGCTATACGATTAAAGATGGTTTGTCCAATTCGTTTGTGGTCTCGATCGAGGAGGACCGCAGCGGCGCCCTCTGGATCGGTACCGGAGGCGGCGGGCTGGACCGGCTGAAGGATGGGAAATTCACCGTATACTCCACCCAGCAAGGCCTCTCCAGCGACGTCGTCATGACCACTTATGAAGACAGGCAGGGGTGCCTGTGGATCGGCACTAACGGCGGCGGACTGAATCGCTTCAAGGACGGCAAGTTTACCAGTTACACCATGAAGCAGGGCTTGTTTGACGATGCTGTCTCCCGGATTTTGGAGGATGACGAGGGTAATCTGTGGATGAGCTGCAACCGAGGGATTTTCCGCGTTAGCAAACAGCAGCTTAACGATTTTGCGGACGGTAAGGTGGAGAGAATTAACTCGTTTGCGCTCGGCACGTCCGATGGCATGAAGAGCAGGGAATGCAATGGCGGTTTTCAGCCCGCAGGATGGAGGACCCGGAATGGCAAACTCTGTTTCCCGACCATGAAAGGCGTGGCAATCTTCGACCCAAAAACTCGCGCCCATGGCCTCCCCCTTCCCGTATTGATCGAGGAGGTGCGAGTGCGCGGCCGGCTGTCTGACCCCGCCGCGATAATCCGCGTCCCTCCGGGTACCGGACAGTTGGACTTCTATTACACGGCGCTTGGATTCCTTTCCCCAGAGACAATTCGCTTCCAGTACAAGCTGGAGGGATTTGACCAGGATTGGGTGGACGCCGGGACTCGTCGCGTTGCCTACTACACCAACCTTGATCCGGGGCACTACCGGTTTCGAGTAAGGGCTTCGAGAGAGGGCGGAAGTTGGAATGAAGCGGGGCTGCGCAGCGATGTCTTTCTTAAGCCGCACT
>Ga0326728_10018309_pt1 | contig 13825 bp, 16 predicted proteins | sample MB3enrmetagenome_FD_207602 | JGI IMG/M metagenome (GOLD analysis project Ga0326728, IMG submission 207602) | Lab enriched peat soil microbial communities from McLean, Ithaca, NY, United States - MB31MN | ecosystem: Environmental > Terrestrial > Soil > Wetlands > Peat | place: USA: New York... | reverse complement strand
CCCTGGGGTCGCCCCCGCCGGACGTTATCCGGCGCCGTGTCCGCATGGAGCCCGGACTTTCCTCCGCCCGAAGGCGACGGCCGTCCGGCCGACTGGCTGGACAAGGGCATAGGCTCGCGGAGCGGCGCGGGTCAAGAGCCCTCACGAACCCGCCGCGCCGCGAGCGCCGCCGGAAAATTCACTCCGGGTTCACGAAGCCTGTGCCACCCTGGCGGGATGTGGTAGGAGGCGCCGGGGCGTTCGGGTCGAGGTCGCGACGGGCGAGCGGCCGGAGCGTAACAACAACGTTCGCGTGCGGCTTTCACGCGACGCAGAGGAGACGGGTGCGATGAGAAAACTCTTTTTCCTTTCGCTGGCCATGGCGACGGCCTTGTCGGCGGCGGGCTGCGACACGCCGCAAGGCCAGAACGCGGCCGGCGGCGCGCTGATCGGCGGCGCGACCGGCGCGCTGCTCGGCGGCGCGCTGACCAACCGTCCGGGCGGCGCCCTGGTCGGCGGCGCCGTCGGCGCGGCCACCGGCGCAATGATCGGTTCGGCCTCGACGCCGCCGGGCCCGGGCTATTATCCGCCTGGGCCGCCGCCCCCGGCGGCTCGCTGCGCCGAGTGGTACTACGATTATTACGGCAACCGCGTTTGCCGCGCCTATTATTGATCGGCGCCGCCTTTCCCCGCCGTCGCCGGCGGGGGAAGGTCCTTCCACGGTCTCGCCGCCCGGCGCGGACGCCAGAGCGCGCCGCATGACGGCCGCCCGGGCGCCCGACAGCCCGCTCGTCTGCGCCTTCCTGCCCTCGCCCAATTTCGGCGAGCGGCGTGGGTCCGCGCGGCCCGACAGCATCGTGCTGCATTACACCGGCATGCCGACGGCCGAGGGCGCGCTGGCGCTGCTGCGCGATCCGACTTCTCAAGTCTCGGCGCATTATTTCGTCTGGGAGAGCGGCGAGATCGCGCAGCTCGTCGCCGAGGACAAGCGCGCCTGGCACGCCGGCGCCGGGTTCTGGGGCGGGAAGAGCGATCTCAATTCCGCTTCGATCGGCGTCGAGATCGTCAACGCCGGCCATGACGGCGCGCTGCCGCCTTTTCCGCGCCGGCAGATCGACGCCGTCATCGCCCTGTGCCGCGACATCGCGGCGCGGCGCTCCATTCGCCGCGAACGCATTCTCGCCCATTCCGACGTCGCGCCCGCGCGCAAGCGCGATCCCGGCGAGAAATTCCCCTGGGACGCGCTCGCGCTGGCGCGCGTCGGCCACTGGACCCCTCCGGCTGAAATCGTCGGCGGCGCGCTCATCGGCGCGGGCGAAGAGGGGCCGCCGATCCGCGCGCTGCAGGCGATGCTCGCGCTCTACGGCTACGGCGTTGCGCTGACCGGCGTCTACGACGCCCAGACCAGGGCGGTCGTCGCCGCCTTCCAGCGCCATTTCCGTCCCGCGCGCGTCGACGGCCAAGCGGACGCCTCGACCATCGCGACGTTGCGCGCGCTGATCGACTCCCTGAACGACAAGGACCGGGACCCGTCATGACGCGAAAGCTGGTCAAGTCCGCTTCGCCGTTCGAAGCCGAAATCGGCTTTTCGCGCGCGACGCGCGTCGGCGCGCACGTCTTCGTCGCGGGGACCGCGCCGATCGGAGCGGACGGCGCCCTCGCCGCGCCCGGCGACGTCTACAGCCAGACGCGCCGCTGCCTCGAAATCGTCGTCGCGGCGCTCGCCGACGCCGGCGCTTCGCCGCGCGACGTAACGCGCACGCGCATGATGCTCGTCGACATCCGGCAATGGCGCGAAGCGGCGCGCGCGCACGGCGAATTCTTTCGCGACGCGCGCCCCGCCTGCACGTTCGTCCAGGTCGGCGGCTTCATCGATCCCGCCTGGCTCGTCGAAGTGGAGGCGGACGCGGTGGTCGAGTGATACGGTTTCCGGGTGAGCAGCGCGCAGGTTCGCACAAGCCGTCATCATAGGCCCAGCCGACGAGGAGGCCGGCGACGGCGATCACGAGCGGCGCGGCGCGATGCGCAACGCCGGACGACACGCGAGCTTCATCATCCTGCATGATTTTCGTCATACGCTTCATACACAAGCGTGCGACGAAATTTGCTCGGGGCCATGATCGATCGCCGCGCCAATCGAAACATCGCTGGTCCGGCCGGCCGCGTCGGCCGGCTCGTTCGACTCGCGCTCGCCGGACTCGGGGCTGTCGCCGCTCTGGCGATGGCGACGGATTGCGCCTCTCGCGCCGAGCCGGCTCTCCCCGAGCCGCTGCGCGTCGCCGTCTACGACGTGCCGCCTTACGGATACGTGGCCGAGGACGGTTCGATCGCCGGCGTCAGCGTCGACCTCTGGCGCCGGGTCGCTGAGCAGACGCAGTGGCAATTCAGGTTCGTTCCGGTCTCCGACATGGAAGCGGTGTTGAGCGGCCTGGAGCAAGGCCGCTACGACGCGGCGATCGGCGCGATCACGATCACGCCGGAACGGTCGGAGCGCGTCGATTTCTCCTATCCGGCCCATCGCTCCGGCGTCGCGGCGGCGTTTCGCAAGGATACCGGGCCGCTTTCGGCGCTCGCGTCCTATGGAGCGGCGGCCGCCGAGCTCAGCCCGTTGATCCTCGTCATTGCGGCGATGCTCGTCGTGACCGGCGTCGCCATGTGGTTCCTCGAACGACCGAGCCATCCGGCGGCGCAGGGGACCGAGTCCTCGGTCGGCACCTTGCGCGACGGCATCTATTGGGCCGTGGTGACGATGACCACCGTGGGCTATGGCGACAAGACGCCGAAGACCAATTGGGGCCGCATGATCGCGATTTTCTGGATGCTGGGCAGCGTCGTGCTGGTGTCGCTGCTGTCGACCAGCATGGTTTCGCGATTGACCGCCGAGCGGGTCGAATCCAGCGTCGATGTCGCCGCGAGCGATCTGACCGGCATGAAACTGGCGGCGGCGGCCCATTCCTCGGGCGCCGAATATCTCGACGGATTGCACCTGCCGTACGCGAAATTCCAGAACCTGCAGGAAGCGCTCGACTCGCTGGCCGACGGCCGGTCGGACGCGGTCGTCAACAGCGTCGGCGCCTTGCGGTACTTCATCGCCAAGCGCTACGCGAAAGTCGTCCAAATGCCGCAAGGTCTTCTCGCGCCGGCCTATATGGCGGTCGCGCTGCCGGCGGGCAGCCCGCTGAAAAAGCCGCTCGACCGGGCCTTGATGAAAATCACCGCGGGCCCGGAATGGAGGTCGGCCGAAGAACATTTCTTCGAGCGGTGAGCGGCGCTCGGCTAACGGGCGGGGCCTTGAAATCGTCGACGGCGGCGGCCGCCCTCGAAGCTTTGCGCCGGCGCGAGCCGTAGAGGCGCCGCTCACGCCCCGCCCGGCGCGCCGAGCAGCAGCGCCAGGCCGAACGCGAGCACCAGCAGCGCGGCGGCGAATTCGAAAGCGCGCGCGGCGAGCGCGACGCGCGAATCGTCGCCCGCCGCCAGGCGCATCGCGACCGCCTTGGCGAACACGGCGGCCCAGGCGAGCGCGCCGGTGGTCAGCGCCGTTCCCAGCGACATGGCGAAAGTCGCGGCGACTCCCGCCGCGAACAACCCCTGCGCGAGCGCGAACACCAGCACCAGAATGGCCCCCGAACAGGGCCGCGACCCCGCGGCGACGACGGTCGCCGCCGCGCCGCGCCAGGAAAAGCCTTCGCCGAGCGCGGCCGGGTCGAGCGCGTGGGAATGGCCGCATTCGGCTAAATCAATCGCAGCGGCGCCCGGCGCGGCGGCGCGGAACGTCGTCTCGCCATTGCCGTTCGCGCCTGGGCGCCAGGGCGCGCCGTCATAGAGCGCGCCGCGCTCGATCGAAGCGCGGCGCGCGAACCTCGCCCGCAGCGCCTTGATCAGCGCGCGCCCCTTGGTCCAGACGAGCCAGGCGCCGATGGCGATGATGCCGCCATAGCTCGCCAGCGCCAGCCAGTCGGCGGCGCGGTTCATCTCGGACGAAGTGGCGTTGAAGGCCAGCGCGGCGATCCCGACCAGCGCGACCGCGACCGAGCCCTGCAACAGCGCCGCCAGAAACGCGAGAACGACGCCGCGCCGGAGCGCGCGGTCGTTGGCCATCATGTAGGAGGCGATCACCGCCTTGCCGTGTCCGGGCCCCGCGGCGTGGAAAACGCCATAGACGAAGCCGATGCCGACGAGGCCCCACATGGCGGCCGGATCGCCGTGCAGCGCCCTCACCTGCGCCGCGATCAGATGGGTGAGCTGGGATTGCTCGGCGAGCAGCCATCCCGTCACGCCGCCGCTCGCTCCGCCCCCGCCTTCGCCGCCGCCGACCGAAAAGGGCCGCTGCGCGAGCTGGGCGAACGCGGGCGCCGCGCCGCAGGCGAGGAGCGCCAAGCCTAAGAAGGCGCGAAAGGGGAGGGCGCGAAGGGTTTGGCTCACGGGCAGGCGACGATCACGCGGCTGGCCATCTTGAAGCCGAAATTCGTTCCTGGCGCCAGGCCGCTGAAGAACGACTCGGTGAGGGTCTGCTTCTCCGCGTCCTGCAGCGGCTTAGGTCTCGCGATCGAGGCCGAGCAGCCCGCCGGTGCCGAACGAAGAACGATCGCGTCCGTGTCGTCGAATTCGAAGTCGATGAAATATTCGGGATCGGCGACCAGCAAGGTCAGATAGCGCCCCGGCGCGGTGGGCGTCTTCAAGGGGAGGACGACGTGGAACGCCACCAGATGGTCGGGACGCTCCTCCATCCAATAGTCGGTGACATTGCCGAAATCCACCGCCTTGCCGCCGATCTTGAGGGTGGTGAAATAGCCGATTTCGGCGAGCCCGCCGGCGTTTTCCTGCGCCAGCGGGGCGAAGGTCTCGCGCTTGACGAGCTCGCCGGGCTTGGCGAGGCCTTGCGTGGCGAAGGATGAATACATTTCGTCGAAGACCCAGTCGTGCACGATCGAGGCGACCTTGCCGTCGGGCGAAAAAGCGATCTGGCTGCGCACCGTCACCCAGACGTGGGGATGGGCGAGCGCGGCGCTCGCGGCCAGGCACGCGCAAAGCGCGAGGCCCGCGGCGGCGAGCCGTTTCATGCGCTTGGCCGATTGAGAAAATTGGAGCGTCATGCGCGCCCCGTCCCCCCTCGCCCTAACGGACTCGCACATCCCGGCTCGATATTTTCCAGGTCCGCTGCGCCTGATCCGTGCTCGGCGTCAATGTCGCGCCCGCTCCGCGGGTTGCTCGCTGCGCTCGCAAACATTGACCCTTGCGCGCGGCTCAGGCTCTTGGCCTCCATGATCTTTGCTGCGCAACCCGGCCATGCGGGCCGGCTTCGCTCAGCAAAGATCATGGATGCGCTTCGCCGCATCCGAACGGCGCAGTCACCGCGAAGCGGCTTGACGGCGACGGGCCGATGTGGCCGCCGGCCGTCGACAGAAGCGCCAATGGCGTAGCCCCCTCGCGCGGGAAGGCGTGTCGCCACGAACATTTTTGTTCGATTTCGCTTGAAGCTCGAACATTTTTGTGTGAGATTGTCGCCATCGCAAACGGAGCGGGGGAATGAATCGGGAGCAGCTGATCCGAGCCTTGCGGGCGCTGGCGAAAGAGAAGGGAGTCTCCTTCGTGGTCGACCGGCAGGCGGGCAAGGGATCGCACTACCGGATCGAATTCGACGGGCGCAAGTCCACCGTCCAAGACAAGCTGAATCCCGGACGAATTCGACGAATTCTGAAGCAACTCGAAATCGACCCTGCCGCCATCCGGGCGGGGTAGATCCCTCTAACGCAAGGACAAGGCAATGCCCTGGATCTATGGCGTCAAAATCGACGAAGACGAAGCCGGGGACCATGTCGTCGCCGTGCGCGATCTGCCGGAGGTGCAAACCTCCGGCGACACCCGCGGCGAGGCGCTCGCCCTCGCCGCCGACGCGATCAAAGTCGCGGTCGCGAGCCGCATGCGCCACGGCGAGGAACTCGATGCGCCGGGCCGCGTTGCGCCGGGCGAGGTCGCGATCGCGCTCGAGCTGCGCCTCGCCGCCAAGGCGACGGTCTATGAGCTCTGGCGGCGCAAAGGGATTTCCAAGTCCGAACTCGGCCGGCTGATGGGCCGCAGCGAGACCGAGGCGCGCCGCGTCCTCGATCCCGACCATGGCACCAAAATCGACCAGATCGCCGAGGCCGCGCGCGCCCTCGGCGCCACGCTGACCATCGCGGTCGTTCCCGACGCGGCGTGAGCCGGGCGCGCGCCACGGCGCGCGGCCGGTCGTGCCGCTCGGCGTCAGAAGCTTGCCCTTCAACGCCCCGTCTCTCCGAATCGTCGTCCCACTGCGTAAACGGCAGCCCCTTGCCCGCAAAGTGCGGCGCGACCGTGGCTAAGCCCCTGGTTTAGGCTTTCTTTAGGCAAAGCGCGCATTTTGACGGTATGGCGCGTTGCGTATCGCCGACAGCGTTGGGCGTTCTGACCCTTTTCTCCCTTGCCGGCTGCGGCTGGTTCGAGCGCGCGGAGCGTCCGGCCTGGCGCACGCAGGCCGAAAACCTTTGCCTGTCGCGCGGATGGGTCCGCCCTTCCGCCTATGTCGAGCCGCAGCCGGAAATCGACGGCCCCGGCATTTGCGGCATGACCCGCCCGTTCAAGGTGTCGGCGCTCGCCGACGGGACGGTGAGCGTCGACAAGCCGGTGACGATCGATTGCTCGATGATCCCGGCGCTGGAGGCTTGGCTCGCCGAGGTCGTGCAACCCTACGCTCAGGCGCGCTTCGGCGCCGCCGTCGTCGGCCTCGAGGCCTTCGGCGCCTACAGCTGCCGCGGCGTCGACAATATTCCCGGGGCGCAATTGTCGGAACATGCGTTCGGCAACGCCGTCGACGTCGCCGGCTTCAGGCTCGCGGACGGGCGCGAAATCAGCATCGTGCGCGACTGGAAGCGGGCCGACAGCCAGGAGTCGGCGTTCCTGCACGAGATCCACGCCGGCGCCTGCCAACACTTCACCACCGTGCTCGGCCCGGGCGCCGATCCGTTCCATTACAACCATTTCCATCTCGATCTGGCAATGCACGGCGCGACCGACACCGGTCCGCGCCGCTATTGCCGGCCGCTGCCCCCGCCGGACCTCATGCCGCCGCCCGGCCGTCCCGACGGCCTGCCGCCGGCGCCCGACATCGAAGAGCCGATGGACGTCGCCCGCGCGAGCCTGCGCCCGGGCGCCGGCCCGCTCGACCTGCGCGGTCCCTCCGGCGCCCTGCCCCCGCCGCTGCAAGCCTACGACGCCCGCCCGGCCCCGCCGCCAATCCTGCCCGCCGAGGACGACGGGTCGATCGACTCGACGCCGACTTCCGCCATTCCCCTCTCGCACGACGATTGAAGGCGCCTCGATCCACCGCAGATCGCCGGCGGCGCCCGCTGCATCGCGCGCGCGAGCGCGTTGCAGCGCGATTGGGCGGTCAAGCGGATGCGCGCCGGCGGCGCCGCGAGAGTCGGCTCGGTTTCGCTCAGGACGGCGAGCTTTTGACGCAAGAGGGGCCGTGGAGCAAACTGCCGGCTCGCCGCAGCAAAGCGGACGCGCCGACGGCCGGGCGAGAGAGCTAAAGAGGGAAATTGGTGAGCGAGAGCTATCCGCGCGACATGGTCGGCTACGGCCGCACGCCCCCTTGCGCGGATTGGCCGGGCGGGGCGCGCGTCGCGCTGCAATTCGTCGTCAACTACGAAGAAGGCGGCGAAAACAACATTGTGCACGGCGACGCCGCCTCGGAGGCGTTCCTGTCGGAGATCGTCGGCGCGCCGCCCTGGCCTGGCCAGCGCCACATGAACATGGAGTCGATCTACGAATACGGCTCGCGCGCCGGATTCTGGCACCTGCATCGGCTGTTCGCCGAGCGGGCCATGCCGGTGACGGCGTTCGCCGTCGCCACCGCGATGGCGCGCAACCCCGAGGCCGTCGCGGCGATGAACGAGGCGGGCTGGGAGATCGTTGCGCACGGCTCCCTTCCTCGACTCCGTCAACCCACCGCCGTAAACCCGCGGTAAATTCATGGACGCCACGAAAACGCTCGCCGCCGCCGCCGCCCGCCTTCTGGCGGACCTGCGCGCGTCACGCCCGCTCGTTCAAGCGGTGACCAATTATGTCTCGATGGACGTCGCCGCCAATGCGTTGCTGGCGATCGGTGCCTCGCCGGCGATGGTTCATGCGCCGGAAGAGGCGGATGAATTCGTCGCGCTCGCCAGCGCGCTCGTCGTCAATATCGGAACCTTGTCGAAGTCTTTCGTCGTGAGCATGGAGGCCGCGGCCGCCGCGGCGGACAGGCTCGGACGGCCATGGGTGCTCGATCCCGTGGGCGTCGGCGCGACGCGGTTTCGCGACCGAGCCGTCGAGCAATTGCTGCGGCATCGACCGACCATTATTCGCGGCAACGCGTCGGAGATTTTGAGCGTGGCCCGGATCGCGGGGTTGCACCAGGACGCCTCGGCGCCGAAGGGCGTCGACAGCGCGCATGAGACCGGGGCGGCGCGCGGCCTGGCGATCCAGCTCGCGCGGCGTCGGGATTGCGTCGTCGCCGCGACCGGCGCCGTCGATCTCGTCACCGATGGGGAACGCGTGACGGAGATCGGCAACGGCTCGCCGCTGATGGCCAAGGTGACCGCGCTCGGCTGCGCGCTTTCGGCGATCGTCGCGGCTTTTGCTTCGGTCACGCCGGACGCGTTCGTCGCGACGGCGGCGGCCATCGCCATCTATGGGATCGCCGGCGAAATGGCCGCCGAAAAGGCCGTCCGCCCCGGCAGTTTCCGCGTCGCGTTTCTCGACATGCTCGACGCGATCGGCGAGGAGGACGTCAGACTTCGTTTGAAGGTTCTGTGAATGCCGATCGACCCGAGTCTGCTGCGCCTCTGCCTCGTCACCGACAATGGCCTCGCGCGCGGTCGTCCGCTCGCGCAAATCGTCGCCGACGCCGTTCGCGGCGGGGCGACGATGGTGCAGTTGCGCGACAAGGCCGCGACGACGCGGGCCTTTCTCGAAGAAGCGCGCGCGCTCAAATCCCTGCTCGCTCCGCTGGGCGTTCGATTGATCGTCAATGATCGTGTCGACATCGCTTTGGCTGTCGATGCCGATGGCGTGCATGTCGGGCAGACCGATTTGCCCGTCGAGGACGCGCGCCGCTTGCTCGGGCCCGGCAAGATCGTCGGCCTGTCGATCGCCAACGCCGCGCAGATCATGAATCCCGACGCCGCGGCGGCCGATTATCTCGGCGTCGGTCCCGTCTATCGGCAGCAGACCAAGGAAGACGCGGAGCCTCCGCTCGGCGTCGAAGGCTTCCGGCGTTTGCGCGCGCTGACGCAAAAGCCCGTGCTGGCCATCGGCGGTCTCAAGCCCGGCAATAGCGCGCGCGTGCTCGCCGCGGGCGCCGACGGCCTCGCCGTCGTTTCGGCCATCGTCGCCGCTGACGAACCCGAGGCGGCGGCAAGGCGGTTCACGCGGCTCTTCGGCTGACGCCGGAGGAGAATATTGAGACCGGCCATGGCGGGCATTGTTTTCGGCGACTGCTCTCAATCGATCAGCCGATACGCCGGCAGCGTCAGGAACTCCTCGAAGGTCGGGCTCAGCGACATTTGGCTGAAGAGGTCGATCGCCTCGGCGAAGCGGCCGCCCTTGAAGGCGTCGGCGCCGACGGCGGCGCGAACCTTCCTCATTTCGTCGGCGAGCGTCGCCTTGAAGAGATCGGGCGTGACGGCGCGCCCATCGTCGAGCTTGGCCTTCAGATGCAGCCATTGCCAGACTTGCGCGCGCGAGATTTCCGCGGTCGCGGCGTCCTCCATCAGATTGTAGAGCGGCACGCAGCCGCGCCCGCGCAGCCAGGCCTCGAGATATTGCACGCCGACGCGGATGTTTTCGCGCAATCCCGCGTCCGTGCGCGCGCCGTCGTGGACGCGCAGCAAGTCCTCGCGCGTCACCGTCACGTCGTCGCGCGTCACAGCGAGCTGGTTCGGTCCGCGCATCAGCCGGTCGAACGCTTCGCGCGCGACCGGCACGAGATCGGGATGGGCGACCCAGGTGCCGTCGTGGCCGTTCGACGCCTCGCGCTCCTTGTCGGCGCGCACCTTGGCGAAGGCGACTTCGTTGGCGGCGGGGTCGCCCTTGATCGGGATCTGCGCCGCCATGCCGCCCATCGCGAAGGCGCCGCGGCGGTGGCAGGTCTTGATCAGCAGCAGCGAATAGGCGTTGAGGAACGCCTTGCCCATCGTCATCGCGGCGCGATCGGGGGTGAGGAAGGCCGGATTCTTGCCGAGCCGCTTGATGAAGGAGAAGATGTAGTCCCAGCGCCCGCAGTTGAGGCCGACGATGTGGTCGCGCATTTCATAGAGAATTTCGTCCATCTCGAACGCGGCGGGGATGGTCTCGATCAGCACCGTCGCCTTGAACGTCCCCACCGGGACGCCGAGCGCAGCTTCGGCGAAGGCGAAGACCTCGTTCCACAGCCGCGCCTCGAGACGGCTTTCCAGCTTGGGCAGGTAGAACGCCGGCGTCGCGCCCTGCGCGATCTGCGTTTTCGCGCAGTGAAAGACAGTGAGGCCGAAGTCGAACAGCGAGCCGGAAACCTCCGCGCCGTCGACGGTGAGATGCCGCTCGTTGAGATGCCAGCCGCGCGGGCGCACCATAAGCAGCGCCGGCTTGTCGGCGACCGCGTAGCGCTTGCCGCTGCCTTCGTCGGTGAAATCGATCCGGCCGGCCCAGCGGTCCTTCAGGTTGGCCTGGCCCTCGATCATATTGGCGAACGCGGGCGACGACGCGTCCTCGAAATCCGCCATGAAGACTTTCGCGCCGGAATTGAGCGCGTTGATGATCATCTTGCGATCGACCGGGCCGGTGATCTCGACCCGCCGGTCGAGAAGGTCGGCGGGAATCGGCGCGACTTTCCAGTTCCCTTCGCGTATCGCCCGCGTCTCCGACAGGAAGTTCGGCGTCTCGCCGGCGTCGAAGCGCTTCTGCCGCTCGGCGCGCCGCTGAAGCAGCTCCTTTCGCCGCGCGTCGAAGCGCCGATGCAGATCGGCCAGAAGACCAAGCGCCGGCGGGCTGAGGATTTCCTCGAAGCGCGGACCCGCGGCGGCGCGAAGCTCGACTCCGGAAAGGAGCGCGGAAGCAATCATGGCGAGACCTCCCAGCCGTCGCATAAGCGCGAAGGTCTCGTCCCTATAGAAAATTTCGCCCGCCGGGGATATCCGCCGGCGGGACGTTTTTCGAAGGTTTTTCGCGGGATAGCCGGAAAAGACGCCGCCGGCGGCGCGTCAGGCCGCCAGATCGCGATGCGAAGGCCCGTACCAGGCGCGCGTCGCGCGCGTGCGCGCCAGCTTCTGGCCGGGGTCGTCGTCGAGCGGCAGGGCGGTGCAGTCGGCCAGGTCCGACCGCAACAGGCCGATATCGTTCAGTTCCCGGTCGGTCATCTGGCCGAGCTGGGCCAGCGTGCGCCGAGCTTCGATGACGCGCGCCGGCCAGCCGAGCGCGCGCCGGACGAGGGCGCTGACGTCGGCACGGCGCCGAGACGCGGGCGAATCATCGGACATTGGGGTCTCCTTCGGGGAAAAAATCCCGTTCGCCGCCGAGGGGCTGCGCAACGAACGGTCAAATTGCCTTGACTTTGTGCATTATGCCGATTCGCTATTGATCGGTCCAACGAATGTTTGTAGAGTAATCCATAAGGAATAAGGATCGATTAAAGGGATCGATTAAGATGCTTGACACCGACCAGTTGCGCTCCTTTCTCGCCATCGTCGACACCGGCTCGTTCACTCGCGCCGGCGAGCGGGTCAACAAGACCCAATCGGCGGTCTCCATGCACGTTCGCCGCCTCGAGGAGCAGCTCGGCTGCGCGCTGTTCGTCAAGCAAGGCCGCTCGGCGCGGCTGACCAGCGAGGGCGAGCGCTTGATCGAATACGCGCGGCGCATCATGCAGATCGAAGCCGGGGCGATGGCGGCGCTTTCGCGCAAAGGCCTCAAGGGCTCGGTGCGTCTCGGCATTCCCGACGACTACGCCGAGGCGTTCCTGGCCGAAATTCTCACCCTGTTCAACCGCCGCCACCCCCTGGTCGAGGTTTCGGTCGTCTGCGAGAATTCGGTCGAACTCGCCGCGCAGGTTCACGCCGGCGCGATCGAAATCGCCCTGGTGACCGACCACGAGGGTCTGATCGGCTTTGAACTCGTCCGCGAAGAGCCGCTGGTCTGGGTCGCCGCCAAGCGCTTCAAGCCGCCCGAAGGCGCGCCGATCCCGTTGGCGCTCGGCAGTCCGACCTGTCTGTGGGGGAAAATCACCGAGGTCGCGCTGCGCGATTGGCCCGTCGCGACGCACGGCCTGTTCTTCTCCAAGAATTACTCGGCCGTCATCACGGTGGTGCGCGCCGGCCTCGCCGCGACGGCGCTGGCGATCGGCATGGCGGGCGACGACCTACGCGTGCTCGGCGCCGAGGACGGCCTGCCGAGCCTGCCGCTGACCCGGATGGGTCTCATTTTCGCGCCCGGACAGATCTCTGAAGAGTCGAGGGCGCTGGCGGGAGCGATCCGATCCACGATCAGCGGCGCCGCCGCGCGCAAGGCGGCGTGAGGGAGCTTCGGCCTTCGGCGAGGCGCGGCGCACGCGGCGGATCGCCGGCGGGGATCGCGACGTCGGCGCCCGCGCCGGGGCTCGCCGTCGCCCAACGCGCCGTTCAGGTCGAACCCGGCGGAATGAACGCGCAATAGAGGTAGATGTCCTCGAACACGTTCGACGAGAAGGCGCCGACCCGGTCCTCGTCGTGCGCCGGGCGATAGCATAAGTGCGCGTAGTGCGAATCGCCGTCGGGACGATCGCCGGGAATCGGCAGGAATGTGATTCGCTCCTGGGGGATCGCAACCCATTGCTGCTCGCGCGTTAGGAACTCATAGTGGCCGCCGCGCTCGCGAAACGACGTCGCGGCGCAATCGTTGCCGCCGCAGCAGAGCTGGCCGTTCTTGCCGTGCACGCCGGTGTAGATGTCGTGGGCGCTGACCGCGTAGGACGACGCGGCGGCCAGGACGCCGCCAAGGGCCACACGCAGAAAAGCATTCATCATGTCATCCGCTCCTGTTGGCGGCCGACCGATCGAGGCGTTCGTCGATGCGATCGGGTCGCGGGCCGAACGCCTCCTTGAACGCGTGAACTCCTCCCCAGGGTCCGAGGCGCTCAACGCCACGGGCGCGGGCTTTCCCCCGCGCGAAGCGATTTAATGAGGCATGCGGTCCGCATATGCGCTCGCGCGACTCGTCGCCTCTCGCCGCAGCGAGGAGCCGGCTATGGGCGCATCCTCCGCCCGAGACGAAAAGCGCTGAAAGCGCCGTCGGGCTGTTTGGCGAATCGGACAGCAAAAAGCGTGCCGATTGGCGCGATGGAATCCCGCGCCCCGCGCTTGTCCAGCCCGGCCGCGGGCGGCGAGGCGGCTCGACGAGCCTTGCGGCGAAAATCAGCCCGCCGCCGCGACGGGCCGCCGCTCCGCGTCGCCCGCGAAGCCGCACGCCGCCAGCGTCTCGCGCATGTGCTCGGGCGCCGGCGCCTCGACGATAACCGCCGGCGCCTTCTTCGACAGCGGGACCTCGACCCGGCGCGCCAGCAGCTGCAAGGCTGCGTCCGCGCTCGCGCGCGCGCCGTAGACGCGATCGCCGAGAATCGGCCAGCCCTGGCAAGCGCAATGGACGCGCAGTTGATGGGTGCGACCGGTCAGCGGCGTGAGTTCCAGCCAGGCGATCGGCGCCCCCCGCCAGCGCCCGCGTCCTTTGACCCGCCAACGCGTCTGCGCCGGCAGGCCGGCCGCGTCGACCTTCATCCACCAGCCGCGCGCCGAATCGAGCCGGCCGAGCGGCAGATCGATCAGGCCCTCGTCGGCCT
>Ga0326728_10018308_pt1 | contig 13828 bp, 11 predicted proteins | sample MB3enrmetagenome_FD_207602 | JGI IMG/M metagenome (GOLD analysis project Ga0326728, IMG submission 207602) | Lab enriched peat soil microbial communities from McLean, Ithaca, NY, United States - MB31MN | ecosystem: Environmental > Terrestrial > Soil > Wetlands > Peat | place: USA: New York... | reverse complement strand
AAAGCCCCGCCGACTTGCTGGCACTCAAAGCTCCGCAAATTTCCCCCACAATCTTCTTGCTCCACCCCATCCCTTTGGAGTCTCTTCTCCACCAACAAGGGGGTCACGATGTACCAGGGCGGCCCGCCGGCGTTTGCCGGGGCGCTGGCGCTGGCCATCCTGCCGGTCTGGCTCGTGCCCTCGCATCCCTGGAACTCCGGCGTCTTTCCCCCATTCCTGTTTTTTGTGGGGACCGTGATGCTGGCGCTCTCCTCATTCGGACGCGAGATTGGCCTCAAAACGCTTCCGTTCATACTGGCGCAACCTGTAGAGCGCACCCGCATCTGGTGGACCAAGATCGCCGTGCTGGCTGTCTTCGTGTCTCTGTCCTATGACGCCTGGTGCCTCTCCCGCAGCCTCTACTCCCTCCTCCGGCCCGCGCTCTGGCTGCCGCCGGAAGATCCGGCCTCATTCGGATTGTTCGTAGTTGTGTTCACGGCGGGCGGCTTGTGGATGACGTTGTGGCTGCGGCAGACGGTCGCGGCTTTTTGGCTCACCCTCTTGATTCCGATCGCGACGATCATTGCGATAGGGGCCGTTGGCGGAGCAGACTGGATGGGTTATACGGCGCTCGGCCTCTATGCGGTGGCCGGATTTTTCCTAGCCAAGCGGCAGTTTCTCCGTATGCAGGACACGGCGTGGACCGGTGGCGTGCTTTCTTTTAGCCGCGCGCCAGCCGAGGCGGACCGATGCGCCCTGCGCGCACACAGGCCCTGGGCGGCGTTGTTTCGGAAGGAACTGCAATTGCAGCAAGTCACTCTGCTGGGAATTGGCTGCCTCCTGGCGCTGCATCTGGGAGTGGTGGCGCTGCGCAAGGCCGGCGCCGATGTTTTCAGCAAGACGACGCTGTCCGCCTTGGAGATGTTTGGCGTGGTGTGGCTGTTTGTGCCTTTGCTGGCGGGCAGCCAAAGCGTGGCCGACGAGCGCCAGCTCGGCACGCTCGACGGACTTTTGTGCCTGCCCGTTTCGCGCCGCGTCCAATTTGGCGTCAAATTGCTTTTTGTGCTGGTCTTGGGCGGGCTGTTGAGCGCGGGGCTGCTGTGCGCCGTGGAGGATGCTGGCAGCGCGATGGGCGTCGGGGCGAACCTGGGTGTGATGGGAATTACCTTCGCGGGGCGGGGACTCATCCCGGTGTTTTTGGTCTTCCTGGCCCTTTCCTTGCTTGGGTTTTATGCCTCGACGCTGACGCGGGGAGTGGTGCAGGCGCTGGCGGCAGGGGCGGTTGCGGCCCTGGTTTTTTGGTTCATTCACATTTCCGCGACCCATACGCCCCAGGCGGTTGAGGCCTTTGGATGGCGCTTGTGGCCTGTCATGGCCTATCCGGCGCTGACGGCGGCAATCCTCTGGCTGGCTTATGGCAACTTCCGCCATATATTCGAGGGCGGGCGACGGTGGCGTTGGAACATCCTTGGCTTGATCGCCGTCCTCGCCGTGGTGTGCGGCTCGGCGGCGGCCCTTTACCATCGCGTCTGGGAACTGGCCATGCCGCTGGAGGGTGCGCGGGGGCCAGCGAGACTGTCGGCAGGCAAGCCGGTGTTGCTGCGCAGCACCGTCAGCAGTGGGCTGGCCATCGTGTTGCCGGACGGGAGACTTTGGGAAGATCGCGTCGCGCACGACCGCGAAGGAGTCTGGTCGAGCCTGGGCGGACATCATTTCGTCCCCGGCTCGAATTGGGTGGACGCATACGCGAACTTCCGCGAAACGGTCGCGATTCGAACCGACGGCACTCTCTGGGTTTCCGAGAAGCCACGCCGTCCCTGGATCGGGGAAGGCCCGCCGCCGCCGGAAGATTCGCCGCCGTTGGTTCAATTCGGCGCCGAAACCGACTGGTTGAGCCTGGGGCGCGGTATCCTCTCGCCGGTTGTCCTCCTGAAGCGGGACGGCACGCTGTGGAGTTGGGGGACCAACTATTACACCACCAATTTCAACCCAACGTTGCGCGCGTTTGCGCCGCTCCGGCTCGGACCGGATTCCGACTGGGCGCGGATTCTCTGGGGAGTCAATCGGCTCTACGCATGGAAACGAGACGGCCAGGCGTGGGCTTTGCGCGAGAGTGAATTCACTAAAGAGGAGGCGCTCAAACGCCAGGAGGTGGAAATCGCTCCAGGCGTAGTAGCCGAGCGTGTGCCGGGTCTGGATCACGTCCAATTCCAAAGCCTGACCTTGCGTCCTACCGGCCTCAACAGCGAGGCCGGCGTCCGTGACGATGGAACGCTGTGGTGCATGGAATTGGGTTTGGACCAGTATGCGCAGAGGCAGGCGGTATTGTTGCAGGCCAATGGACTGGCTGGGACTGGCCCTGGTGGAATTGTGCAAATCGGGAAAGACTCGAATTGGGTGGCGGTCGCAAGCGGATTTATACAATATGCGGCATTGAAAGCCGACGGCTCGATCTGGAGATGGAATCTCGACCCTCAAGCACGGGGGTTCCAAGGAATGGCCAAGGACATGCAAGAGGCACCGGTACGGTTGGGGACGCACGATGATTGGGTCTCGCTGGGATGCTGTCGGGGCGAGATCGTGGCTCTGGCGGCTGACGGCACGCTTTGGTGCTGGCCGCCACACTATCCGTCTGTTCGCTATTACGTCTCAGACGAGTTGTGGCTTGCGCCGTCAAGAAGGCCCGCCAAAATCGAAAACATCCTCGGCGCGCCCGAATGAACCGCCGGGCTTGCCGCGGACAGTGTCTTCTTTGGGATCAGACGCTTCCTCCTGCCCTTTGGGTTCCCAGCAATTTCAACGCGGCTGCAAATTTCTTCCACGCAGCGCGCAATGTATCGGCGTAAGTCACTTTTTGGGGTGGCGGTTTCCGGTTCTTAATCTTAATCTTAATCTTAATCCGAATGAATCCCATATTCGACCATGAAAAACTGCAAGTATATCAAGAATCTTTGGCTTTCGTCGCGTGGCTTGAACCGATCATTCAGAAGCTCCCCAAATCCATCGCCGTCAGCGATCAATTGGATCGCGCCAGCACTTCGATCGTTTTGAATCTGGCCGAAGGCAATGGAAAGTTCACCTCGTCCGATCGTTGCCGTTTTTTTGACATCGCGCGTGGCTCCGCTTTGGAATGTGCCGCAGCGCTGGATGTTCTGGCCTGCAAAGGCCGATGCGAGTTGACTGTGGTCGCCGCTGGGAAGGAACGGCTGCGCGGAATCGTCTCCATGCTCGTGGGCTTGATTAAGTCCAATTCTGATTACCGGTTGCACGAGGGAGATTAGGATTAAGATTAGGATTAAGATTAGGAGAGGACAGCCAAAGAAGTGAATGCGGAGGAGGTTTAATGAAAACAAAGTTGATTAAAACGGAGTCTGAATATACGGCCGCGTTGGCGCGGGTTGAAAAACTCATGGAGGCCAAACTCGATACTCCACAAGGAGACGAATTGGAGGTCCTTTCCTTGTTGATTCACGATTACGAGGGAAAGGTTTTCCCAATCGCCAAGCCGGACCCCATCGCCGCGATTCGTTTCCGAATGGCGCAACAGGGCCTCACCAACAAAGATCTAGTGCCCTTCCTGGGCAGCCGAAGCCGTGTTTCCGAGGTCCTTTCCGGGCGCCGAAGCCTCAGCCTCAAGATGATCCGCGCCTTGGTCTGCGGCTTGCGCATCCCGGCGGACGTTCTCCTGGGCGAGATGCAAGATGCCTGACTCATGGCGCAGGGGCTCCTAATGAAATGCCTTAGTGTGGATAGTTCATTTCGACAGTATGGCTTTGGGTGCGATTCTTATTGTCGTGGCCATCGGCTTCGCGTATTTTGCCTCCATGAAATCATATTTTGCTCAAGTTCCCAGGCCAACCGCCCGGCAGCAGGACGACTTTGCCCGCGACGGGGCGGAGCTGGTCCTGTCGTTGAGCAATTCCCGGATCTACCAGGATTATGAGCGGGCGTTCAGCGAGACGACCGGCCTGCCGGTTTCCTTGCGGCCGGTGGAATCGTGGCAATTGCCGCACCGCGGCAAACGGCACGAGAACCCCTTTTGCGCGATGATGGCGGACAAAAGCCGCTCCTGCGCCTCCTGCCTGCGCCTGCAACAACGGCTTTCCGATCAGGCCCGGAACGGAGCGCAAAGCATGACTTGCGAGGCGGGGCTTTGCGACACGGCGGTGCCGATTCGCACGGGGGAACGGGTGGTGGGGTTTCTGCAAACCGGCCAGATCTTTCGCAAGCGGCCGACGGAAACGCAGTTCAAACACACCGTTCGGCTGATGAGCGATTGGGGGATGCAGATTGAAACGAACCGCCTCAAAAAAGCGTATTTCGGCACGAAAGTGCTTTCGGCCAGGCAGCACGACGGGGTGGTGAAGCTGCTCTCGATTTTTGCGCAACATATTTCGATGGTGAGCAATCAGATTTTGGTCCAGCGCGAGAACATCGAGCCGCCGGCCATCACCCGCGCCAAACAGTTCATCCATGAGAACCAGGCCGAAGACCTGTCGCTGGGCCAGGTGGCCAAGGCGGTCAACACCAGTATTTTTTATTTTTGCAAAATGTTCAAGAAGGCGACCGGGCTGAATTTTACCGACTACGTCTCGCGCATCCGCGTGGAAAAGGCCAAGAATCTCCTGCTCAATCGCAATCTGCGCGTGAGTGAAATCGCCTACGAAGTCGGCTTCCAGTCGCTCACCCACTTCAACCGGGTCTTTAAGAAAATCATGGGACAATCGCCGACGGAATACCGGGGGCAGTTGGTTTCCACTTGAGTGACTCCACACCAAAAAGCGCCTCCGCCAAAAAGGATTCTCATCGTGGACGACCACCCCATGATGCGGGAAGGGCTGGCGCAATTGATCGGCAATGATCCCGGCCTGGAAGTCTGCGGCGACGCCGGCGACGCCCGCGAGGCCTTGGCGAAGATCGCCTCGCTCAAACCAGACCTGGTCTTGACGGACATTACCTTGCCCGGCAAGAGCGGGCTGGAGCTGATCAAAGACATGCAGGCCCTGCACCCCGGCGTGCCGGCGCTGGTGCTCTCGATGCATGACGAAACCCTTTACGTCGAGCGCGTGCTGCGCGCCGGCGGGCGCGGTTACATCATGAAGGAGGAGGGCGGAAAGAAGATCGCGCAGGCCATCCGCCAGGTCTTGGACGGACATATCTACGTCAGCGAAAAAATGTCCGCGAAAATCCTGGAGATCTTTTCCGGTCATGGCGCGGACGTGGCCACTTCGCCGGTCGAAAAACTGACGGACCGGGAATTCGAGGTGTTTCAACTGATTGGCCAGGGACATGACACCAAACAGATGGCGGACAAGCTGCACCTCAGCACCAAGACCATCGAAGTCCACCGCGCCAACATCAAGGCCAAATTGAGCCTGAACAGCATGGCGGAGTTGATTCGTTACGCGGTGCGCTGGGTCGAATCACAAAGCCCCGGGGTCTAAGCCGGACATTTCATATCTCTGTCGGAGTTGCCACACCCTGAATGGTAGGGCGGCGCTGCCGCGCCGCCCTGAATCAGGGCGAAGCAGCAGCTTCGCCCTACCAGACTATACCATTATCGAGGCTAAACAACCATCGCGCGCCTTTGTCAGAACACTTCCGCTTTCAAACCCGTCTCGGTTTTGATGCGCCGGCAGATGCGGGCCAGGCTTTGCAGGGGGATATGGCCGCAATCGGGGTGCGCCGCCGGACGCGTCGCCGAGTAAATCTGCACCAGGGAAATCATGGCTCCGCCCGCCTTGAGTTCCTGCAGGCGCTGGATGTATTCGTCAATCTCCTCCGGCAGCGGTTCCCATCCGCCGAGGAGGGGGAACAGACTTTGGATGATGACGGGGCGTTTGCGGCCAATGAGCCAGGCGTTTTCCATGACGCTATCCAGCGGGATTTTGCTCCGGTTGATCCGGTCCATGTACTCCTGCGTGCCGGCGTCGAGCTTGATCCAGATTTCGTCCTCGCCGGTAAAGTAGCGCAGGCCCTCCTGCACGGGGTCCAAGTCCAGCCCGGTGCCGTTGGTGATGAGGACCATCTTGAAAAAGGGAAGCACCCGGCGCGCCCGCACATGGACGACCTCCTGGACGGCTTCGGCGAACTTTGCGCACAAGGTCGGTTCCCCATCGCCGCTGAAGGCGACATGGCGCAACCGCAGCAAGTCAGCGCTTAAAGCGCCGTAACCGGCCAGACGCCGGATTTGACCGGAATGGATCAGCATGAGGGTCTTTTCCAACTCCGCCGCCATGGCGCAAACGTCCAGTTCCCGCTCGGCCGGCGGGGCCTCGCGGCTGACCTCGCAGTAAACGCAGTTGAAGTTGCAGAGCCTGTCCGGGTTCATGTTCAGGCCGATGGAAAGGCCGCGCGCCCGGGCCGAAATGACGACATAGACAAACCGGTTGCCGAGAAAATCGCGCATGCAGCCGGAGGCCGTGTCGGCTTGCGGCGCGCGCATTTCCCTGGCCTCTTCGATCTCGCACAGTTTTGCGGACATAATCTTCAAAGCCAGTGTACCGGGATGCGGCAAAAGCAGCCACACCATCCTTGGCATTTACCGGCCATTTTTGGCCGTGCCAATGGGTCCGGTTTCAGTCAAAAACACGCCCGGCGCATGCGGCCAGGCCGCCGCCAATGGACCGCATATTTGACAAGCAAGAACCACGGCCGGAACCGCCGGCCTCGCCGCCGTCACCCCGGGGCGGAAACCTCCGGCAGGCCGGCGCATTCCCATTCGAGTCCCAACTGGCGCAAGAGCAGGCTCAACTCCCGGCCCGAGGCCGGAAGGCAGGAGAGGGCCTTTCCGCGGCGCTCGCGCACCCACGCGCCGGTGGCGGCGCCGGCTTTGGGATCGCCTTTCAGGCCCAGCAAATGCTCCCATTCGGTCCGGTGTTCCACATTGTAGGCTTCCAATAAATCGGTCGAACCTTTGTCGCGCAGAATCCGTTTGAGTTTCGCGGCCAGGTCGGCGCCTTCGCGCATTCCCATGTTCATGCTCTGCATTCCGACCGGGCTGGTCTGATGGGCGGCATCGCCCGCCAGCCAGGCCCGCTCCCGGCCAAATTGGCGCGCCAGGCGATGGGCGAACTGAATCTCCGCGCCCCAGCCGACATTCTTGATGCCGGCCTGGAACCAGGGAGCGCGCGCCTCCAACAGTTTCTGCAATTGAGGCCGGCTGCCCTTCCCGCCGGGAGATTCCGCGACGGTGAAGCGATTGCGGTCTTTCTGCGGGAAGTCGGCCGGGGCGTCCGCTTGCGACCATTGAAAACTCCACCGGCACTTCTTTTCCGCCAATGGCCACAACACGCTGACGGTTTGTTCGTGAAACACGATGCTCATTTCCGGCGGAAGTTCCGCCTCCGTTTCCACTTCGTAAACCAGGAAAAGCTCCGGCTCCCCCGCCTCGGCGGAGGCGATGCCGAGCCGTTGCCGGACGGCGGAATTTTGGCCGTCCGCGCCCACCACGAAATCAGCGCGGGCCGAGACTGTTTTTTTCACCTCCAACTCAAAATCCGGCACGATGTAGCCTTTGCCCGCCAGGGCCAACTCTTCGATGCTGGCCGCGGCGGCGCCGTCCCTCATCGCCAAATCGGCCAGCCGGTGATGCCAATGCACCTTGACGCCGCCCCGCTCCTGGAGCTTCTTTTCCAGCAGGTCTTCGAGACTGCTCTGCGCCAAAACCAGCACAAAAGGAAACTTGGCCGGCAACCGGGAGAGGCTGGCTTCCGCGCGGCGGAGGGCGCCTTGGTAAAAAGCCACTGTTTCAATTCGTTGCCCCCGCTGGATCGCCTCGCGGGCAAGGCCCGCCTCGTCCAACAATTGGAGCGTGCGCGGGTGCAAGGCGCAGGCGTAACTGCGCCCGGCGGTGCGTGACTCCTGGTCAATCAACTGCACGGCAATCCCGCTGCCGGCCAGCCGGAGTGCCGTGAACATCCCCACCGGGCCTGCTCCCACCACCAGAACTTCGGTTCGATCATCGCGTCGCATAAAACTTTTTCGGCAATGTGGCTCTGGATCAGCAAACAGGCAACCCCATTCTTGCGGGATGCTTAACCTTTTTTGCTTCCACCGGCTGGCGGCGGCGGCTGCGCCACCCCTGCTTTGCTCCGCCAAGAGGGCGGACCCACTGAAGTTCCCCTGGCAAGGGCAACAAAATGGTCATGCTGGATTAGATTGCGGTTGCATTTCGGCGGCAGGCGCGTAGAATCAGCAGCCATGAACTCAAACGATGACTATTGGGCGCGGATGGACGCCGGAATGAAACGGTTGCAGGAAACAACGAAGCAACTGGAAAAAGAAGGGATAAATCGTTACATCAACCCCTTTGGCGGGTCTTGACCCAAAAGCCTTCGTTTATCAAACTCTGGAATTGAGGTCTTGCGGTGTCTCCACCATATTGCGCCGTATTTTTTGCCAAATGCCTCTACTTGTTCTGGCGGGGTATTGTTCAAGTCACGCACAAGCTCCAAGATGGCTCCGGCGGCTGCCTTTAAATCTCCGATTTGTTGGTCGCGGTCTTCGGCCCATATTCGCAAGCCTTCCAGATGGCGTTTTAATTCATCAATCTCTTCTTTTTCGGTCATATTTTGGTTTCCTTTCGCCGCCACCTTGCGCCCGTCCGGCCCCGTCGTCAACCGCAATCTAATCCAGCATGACCAACAAAATCGGCAACAAAATCGGTTGCATTTTTCGCAAAATTGGGGAAGCAGAGGCGGCTGCCTTTGAGCCATATTTATTGCGTAATGATAAGAAACAGCGCAGTTCTGAACCTGAAGCAGCGCAAGGCGCGGACGTGGCGGCGGCTGGCGCTCGGGCAAGCTGTCGCGGTCAAACACTTTCTTCTCAGACAACTGCACATCCAGGCCACGCCAAAACTCTATCTCCCTGAGTTCACTGGATTAAATAACTGCGACCAGGGCGCGTCTTGGGCGCGCCCTGCCTTTTTCACGGGCTGGCAAAATGGGCCGTGCCATCTCCAAAATGCCGCAAGCACGGGCCATCATCCCGGCCTTGATTGACTCCGTCGTGCGGACCCTGGGGGCGAATCCGATGAACCGGAGGTTGAAAATCATGCTGAAATGGAAATATGCCTTTCTGAGCCTGTCGCTCCTTGGATTTGCCATCGGCTTCAGCAATGCCAGGCCCAATGTCTTCTTTTACCTGGGGCTTCCCCTGGGCGCGATTTTGTTTTCCTTGTTCTTGATTTTCCAGCTTATGGAAAAAGAATCGGCCCTCTACGATGAGCAGAACCACGCGGCTCAGGTGGTGCGGCAAACATCCACGCCAGCCCCGCGCCCGTTGCCAGCTTCCTGTCCGAAGGAAAACACCAACCCCGCCTCCCGCGCAACGCACACGCGTTGAGCACGAGGCAATAGAGAAACGAACCGGGCGCCCGATCGCGCCCGGTTTGTTTCTTGCCTTTGATGCAAGCACGTCTGCAGGCGCGGTTCCTGGCTTTCATTCCTAGATAAGCGCGCGCAGCCCGTTCGCTGTGGGCCGGGACCCGGTGACCGCTTGCCGGCGGCATCGGATTTCCGGCTATTTCTCCTTGCCCGGCTTGCTGGCGCCTTTTCTTCCGCCCGCCATAATGAGGGTGCCGATGAGGAAACCGGCGCCGAAGAAGCCAAAATACATGTAGCACGCTGGCAGCTCCAGGGTCTTGGCCTTTGGCAGGACCGGCGGGAGGGCCAGCGTGGCGTTTTGCGGGTTGTTCATTCCCATCATCACCAGAAGGGCCAGGACGGCGACGATCAGAACAGCTTTGCAGAGCAGTTTGAGATTCATGGTGCCTTTTTATTGCTGCCGGAACCGTAATCAAGTCCGCCCATGAAATCAATCTAAACCTTCCATCCCATTCTTGCTGATGAAAATGCTCTGAATCAGGCGCCGGGCTGCCCGCGAGCGGCCGTATTGTTCGGAGGGGCAATCTTGACCTTAAACCCGTAGGCTGGCGCAAAGGTTTGCGGGGACGCGCCGAAAACCCGCTTGAACTCGCGGCAGAAGTGCGATTGGCTGGCGAACTTCAATTCCGTCGCGGCCGCCTTGTTGGAGTAGCCTTGCGCGATGAGTTCCTTGGCCAAATGGCATTGCAATTCCCGAAGCCAATGGCTCGGGGTGGAATCAAAATCTCTCCTGAAAATTCGCTGCAATTGCCGCTCTGAAATGGCACAGAGTGAGGCCATTTTCGCCGCATTAAAATCTCCGTCCCTCGCCAATTGCTCCCATTTTTGCTTCGAAACTCTTCCGTGCATAAGAATCAACCAGTCAGTCCAACTCAACGTCTGCAGCTTCTCTTCCCTGAGCAATTCGTTCCGTTTGTCCCTTAGGAAAACAATCCCACCCGATCAGATCCTTCGTGCCTTTTGCCCCAAACCTCAAGGCCTGTCCACCCGAATTCAATGATACCCGGTCCTTTTTCGGCCCAAGGCCCTTAGCTCGCCCTGGACCTCGCTGGCCTGCAGAAGAAACCGCCTGAGGATTCAACCAACAGGCGATTTCCTGTAATCGGCGTCGAACCGGCCGTGAATTATGGGATCAGGAGCCGGTAGTAGCCCTGGCTAGGACTATTGGTTGGTACGGTGGCCGTGTACGAGACGGCGCCCGTAACGGGGTCGGCGGTCACCGTGGCTACATTGACCCACGTCGTAAGGTTAGTCGAGCTCTGGATCACATAACTTCCGCCCGCCAGGCCCGTGAAGGTGATCACGACGTCCTTGCCCAGAGTGGAGGTCAACGTCGGCAGTGCGGTCGGGTTCACCTGCAGAGTAAAGCTCTGCGAGTTGGTGGAGAAGGGATCGCTGACCGACAGGGTCAGAGTCACCACACCAGTTGCGTTGGCAACCGGGATAATGGTGGCCACTTCATTGCTTCCGTTGAAGGAGAAGGTGAAGCTATTCACCACGTTTGTGTTGCTGCTGCTGCCACTAAACCTCAGGTTCGCCAGGGGCGTGACCGGGGAGGTTACGATGAGGGGAACCAGAACTGCCGTGTTTTGGCTCGTGAACTGGTTGGTTATTGGCGCCAGCGTTGGCGGCGTCGGCGCGGTCACCGTGACATCCAAGAACTGATAAACGTTGCTGACGCCGTCGCTGACAGTGATGGTGATGGCGGAGACGCCGATCTTGTTGGTCGCGGGAACAATGGTCGCAATTTCATTGGTGCCGTTGAAGGAGAAATTCACCGCTGCAATCACGTTGGTGGACGAGATGCCGGCACTGTAGATCAGATTGGTGATGGAGGTCGCCGAATCGGTCACATTCAACACCACGTTCAGAGGAGTGTTAGCCGTCGTGTTTGTATCCGGAATTGGAGCCAGCACCGGCGGGAACTCCAATTTGGTGACGCTGACGGCGAAGGACTGGGAAACATTGGTGAAACCATCGCTGACCATGATGCTTATACCCGTGAACCCGGTCTTGTTGGTCGTAGGAACGATGGTCGCGATTTCGTTGGTGCCGTTGAAGGAGAAACTCACCGCTGAAACCACATTGGTGGAGGCGATGGCGGCGCTGTAGAACAGATTGGTGATGGACACCGCCGAATCGGTCACATTCAACGTTACCTTCACAGGAATGTTGACCGTCGTGTTCGTATCCGCAATTGGCGCCAGCACCGGCCCTGCCTGCGACCTTGTGACCAGGACGGCGAAGGACTGAGAAACGGAGGTAACAGCGTCGCTGACAAAAATGGTTATCGCGGAGTCCCCGGTCGCGTTGAGCGCGGGATAAATGGTCGCGATTTCATTGGTGCCGTTGAACGAGAAATTCACCCCTGCAATCACCGTGCCATCCGAGACGCCGGCGCTGTAGCCCAGATTGGTGATGGACATGGCCGGATCGGTCACATTCAAAACCACGCTGACAGGAGTGTTTGCCGTCGTGGCCGTATCCGCAATTGGCGCCAGTACCGGCGGGTACTCCACCGGTGTGACGGTCAGCGTCGTGCTGTTTGTCCCGCTTCCAAACTGATCTGTCACAATGATGGTAATGGTGCTGCTTCCAGTCGCATAAGGCGCGAGCGTGAGGTTGATGGTGAAGTTGCTGCTGGCGCCGCTGAAGCCTATAAACGACACCAAATTGGTGTTCGAGGCGATGCCAGCCAGGTTGGTGCGGCTAAACCCAGTCGGGACATTGGACAGAGTGAACGGCACCGAAATCGCGCTGTTCTCAGGCATGTTTGTGGCGGAGACGATTGCCAATGTCGGAGGAAGGCCCGTGGTCACGGTAAGTGCAAGGGTGTTGGTCGAAGAGACTGTTCCATCACTGGCAATGATGATGACGGTCGTCAGGCCTGTAACTCCAAGCCCTGCAACTCCATTGGGTGTGAATGTGAACGTGTAGTTGCCCGGGATGTTTGTTGTGCCGGCGCTGTTCGTGGTGATGGCCACCGTCCCCAGGTTGGTGGACAAGGTCCCGCTGACGGCCAGCGCGTTCCCTTGCGCGTTGCTGATGGCGAATGCCACCGTCAACGGGACGTTGGCCGGGGTGTTCGTCGTCGTCACAGGCAGGATAATGACCGGCGGGATATCCAGCGGGTTGACTTGCAGAGTAAAGCTCTGGGAGTTGGTGGAAAACGGATCGCTCACCGAGAGGGTGACCGTCGCCAGACCAAGAGCGTTGGTGACCGGTGTAAGGGTGGCCACTTCATTGGTTCCGTTAATGGCGAAGGTGATGTTCGTCAGCAGGCTTGGGTTGCTGCTGCTGCCACTAAACATCAGGCTTGCCAAGGGCGTCACCGGAGAGGTCACGGTGAGAGGAACCTGAACTGCCCTGTTGACGAGCGTCAACTGGTTGGCTATCGGCCCCAGCGTTGGCGGAGTCGGCGCCGTCACCGTGACAGCCAGAGACTGATAGACGTTGCTAACGCCATCGCTGACATTGATAGTGATGGCGGAGACCCCGATCTTGTTGGTCGCGGGAACAATGGTCGCGATTTCATTGGTGCCGTTGAAGGAGAAATTCACCGCGGCAATCACATTGGTGGCCGTAATGCCGGCGCTGTAGATCAGATTGGTGATGTTCGTCGCCGAATCAGTCACATTCAACACCACGCTCACAGGGGTGTTTGCCAGCGTGTTTGTATTCGCAATAGCAGCCAGCACCGGCGGGAACTCCAAGCGGGTGACGGTGACAGCGAAGGACTGAAAAGCGTTGCTAACACCGTCGCTGACATTGATGGTTATGCCGGTGAACCCGGTCTTGTTGGTCGTGGGAACAATGGTCGCGATTTCATTGGTGCCGTTGTAGGAGAAATTGACCGCTGAAATCACATTGCTAGATCCAATGGTGGCGCTGTAGATCAGATTGGTGATGGCCGTCGCCGGATCCGTCACATTCAACACCACGTTCACAGGAATGTTGACCGTCGTGTTCGTATCCGCAATCGGCGCCAGGATGGGCGCGGGCTGCGACCTGGTCACAAGGATGGCGAAGGACTGATAAACGTAGGTAACCCCGTCGCTGACCACGATGGTGATCGCGGCGTCCCCGGTGGCGTTGGCCACGGGATAAACGGTCGCGATTTCATTGGTGCCGTTGAACGAGAAATTCACCCCCGCAATCACAGTGCTATCCGAGACGCTGGCGCTGTAGGTCAGATTGGTGATGGACGTGGCCGGATCCGTGACATTCAACACCACGTTCAGAGGAGTGTTTGCCGTCGTGACCGTATCCGGAATGGGCGCCAGGACCGGCGGGAATTCCACGGGTGTGACCGTCAGCGTCATGCTGTTTGTCCCGCTTCCATACTGATCCGTCACAATGATGGCCTGAATTCGACCTAGAAAATGCTCACTACGGTTCGCTCGAAGCTATCCGAGGCGTAGATTTCGCCTGATTTCACGGGGTTTTTTAGCGGTGTGGTT
>Ga0326728_10018307_pt1 | contig 13829 bp, 12 predicted proteins | sample MB3enrmetagenome_FD_207602 | JGI IMG/M metagenome (GOLD analysis project Ga0326728, IMG submission 207602) | Lab enriched peat soil microbial communities from McLean, Ithaca, NY, United States - MB31MN | ecosystem: Environmental > Terrestrial > Soil > Wetlands > Peat | place: USA: New York... | reverse complement strand
CAGCGATATTCGCCGTCCACCGCGTGGCGGAAACGCGCCTCGTCTTCGAACGGTTTGCCGGTCGTCGAGCACGCTCGCCACTTCTCCATATGGCGTTCCAGGTCTTCCGGGTGGACTACGCTTTGCCAGCCAAATCCCTTCGTATCCTTCGCAGACAAACCTGTGTATTCGCGCCAACCCCGGCTTACGAATTCATTGGAAGGACCGGGCAAAGCGACGAACACCATTCCTGGAACGTTTTCGATCAAATCGCGAAGCTCCGTTTCACTCTGGCGCAGAGCTTCCTCAGCCCGTTTGCGGTCTTCGATTTCCTTTAGCAATTCCTGGTTAGCCGCCTGGAGTTGCGCCGTACGTTCGACCACGCGCTGCTCCAACTCTGCGTTCAGCCGGCGCACTTGTTCCTCGGCCTGCGAGCGAGCAGTTGGCTGTCGAACCGCCCTTTGACGAGGTAGTCCTGCGCGCCGGCACGCACCGCTTCCAAAGCAAAGTGTTCATCATCGAAACTGGTGAGAACCACAATCGGCACGCTGGGGCTCGCTTTTTGAATCAGGGTCAGTGTTTCCATTCCCTGAGCGTCCGGCAGGCCGAGATCCAGCAGCACTCCATCAAAAGTCTCCTGATGCAGTCTTTCCATTGCCGAATCCAGACGGCCCACCTGCTGAAGCTGAAGAGTTCCGGCCGGCAACTCCTTCAGCATCTCGCGAATCAGGCGCGCGTCCGCCGGATTATCTTCGACCAGGAGCGTTTTCATGAGCCATTTACTTCCGCTTTCTCGCCGGGCGGCAGCGTCACCACGGCCAACCAGAATGCTTCAATGGTGCGGATAACTTCGAGAAACTGCGTCAAATCCACCGGCTTGGTTACATAGGCATTAGCGTGCAAATCGTAGGCCCGCACCACATCCTCTTCGGCCCTGGAGGTGGTGAGGACCACGACCGGGATGCGCTTCAGGTTCTCATCTTGCTTGATCTCGGCAAGCACTTCCCGTCCGTCTTTCTTGGGCAGGTTCAGATCCAACAGGATCAAATCCGGGCTCGGTTTGCCGGCATATTGGCCATGTTTGCGCAGGAAAGCCATCGCCGCTATACCGTCCTGCACGACGTGGAGGGTATTGAGAACTTTCGCCTCTTTGAGCGCTTCTTGCGTCAGACGCACGTCGGAAGGGCTGTCTTCTACCAAGAGGATGTCAATCGGGCTGACTGGGTTCATCCTAATTCCTTCTTTCATCCGGAATGGTGAAATGGAAGGTGGAACCTGCTCCAGGTTCAGACTCCACCCATATGCGGCCACCGTGACGCTCCACAATCTTTTTGCAGATCGCCAAGCCAATGCCCGTACCAGAATATTCCTCACGGCCATGCAGGCGCTGGAAAATAACGAAAATCCGGTCAAAATATTGCGGGGCTATGCCAATGCCGTTATCGCGTACGCTGAACTGCCAGGCACCGTCCTGCCGTATCGCGGAAACGTGAATGCGGGGCGCTTCCTCCGGCCGCCGGAACTTGATGGCATTGCCGAATAGATTCTGGAATAGTTGCGTCAACTGGGTTTGGTCGGCGACAAGTGGAGGGAGCGGGTCGTTCGTGATCACCGCCCCGCTCTCGGCGATGGCCACCCCAAGATTCTTCTTTGCGGCTTGGAAAATTTCCCGGCAGTCAACTGGCGCGAACGGATTGCCTCGCGTGCCGATGCGCGAGAAGGCGAGCAGGTCGTTGATCAGGTTTTGCATCCGGATTGCGCCCTGGGCGACGAAAGCGATGAATTCGTCTGCCTGTGCGTCCAGTTTGCCCTGGTAACGCCGGGCCAGCAGTTGCGAGAAACTGCTTACGGTCCGCAACGGTTCCTGCAGATCGTGCGAGGCGACATAAGCAAAGTGCTCGAGTTCCTGGTTGCTGCGTTTGAGATCCTCGGTATAGCGCTTAAGTTCATCTTCCGCCCGTTTACGCGCAGTCAGGTCGCGCGTGATTTTCACGAACCCGTTGACTTTTCCGCTGGCGTCGCGCAAAGCAGTGATGACCACATTCGCCCAAAACTGAGAGCCGCCTTTGCGGACGCGCCAGTCTTCGTCCTCAAATCGCCCTTCGGAGGTGGCTACTTGCAGTTCGCGATCAGGTTTGCCGTTTGCGATGTCGGCAGGCGTGTAGAATTTGGAGAAGTGCTGGCCGACAATTTCCTCGGCCCGATAGCCTTTGATTCGTTCGGCGCCTATGTTCCAACTGGCGACGCGTCCATCCAGTTCCAAGAAGATGATTGCATAATCCCGCACGGCTTCGAGCATGGAGCTAAAGCGCTGCTCCTCTGCGTGCTTGCGCGCGGTGATGTCGCGAGCCGCCGCGAAGATGCCGACCACCTTACCATCTTCATCCCGATAGACGGAGGCATTGTAGAGCACAGACGTAATATGGCCATCGCGATGTCGCAGTTCGAGCGGATAATCACGCACCAATCCTTCGCGGAAAACTTGCTGATAACCGGCCCGCGCCTCCTCCGGGTCCGTGAAGTAGTCGGAAAAATCCGTCCCGATCAGGGTGGCGCGGGCACATCCGGTCACCGCTTCCGTGGCCGCGTTCACGTCGGTGATCTTCCCATCGGGGCCGATGGTTACCAGCGGGTCGAGGCTGGCTTCGAGCAGACCGCGGTTGTAGGCATTAGCGCGGCGCAGCGCCTCCTGCGCATGCTTTGCTGCTTTGATGTCCATCACAGCACCGACGAACTCGATGGCGCCTGATGGATCCGGCAGCGCATCGGCTACGACGCGCAGGTGCTTGACTCTCCCGTCCGGCATCAGTAAGCGATGCTCATAATCAAAACCTGCGCGGTCGTTGGAAGCGCGATCGACAGTTTGTTGCACGAGAGCTCGATCATCAGGATGAGTTCTCTGTAGCACCAGTTCCAAGCTGGGCTTAGCTGAACGATCATATTCAAAGATTTGGTACGTCTCCTCTGACCAAGTGTGTTCTCCACCAAGAGCTTTCCAGCCGAAACTCCCCGTGTGACTGAGCCTTTGAGCTTCCGCCAGGTATGCTTCCCGGCGCTGCAGCTGTGAGCGGAGATGCTCCAGTTCCACCAGACGCCGTCTAAGACTGGGGTAATGAGTCTTGCGGACGGAACTGTCGCCCAACCCTAAGACTTTTCGGCGCAGCTCTTCCGAATTGTCAGAGGGATTCTTCATAGATGACCTCAATGTCCCGCTGATTTGGCTGTCGTGGATTGGTGATCACACAGGGGTCATCGAGCGCAGCCTCGGCGAGCTCATGCACTTCGGTGCGATGGACCCCGCTCCGCGACAGGGTGTCTTGGAGGCCTACCGCTTCTCGCAGCCGGCGAATCTCAGCGCGGAGCCGCTGGCGAATCTTACCCGAGGGAATGCCCCCAGCTTCGATTCCCATGGCAGCCGCGGCATCGCGGTAACGCTGCTCAGCGTGGCCGTAGTTGAAATCAATCACACTATCCAAAAGCATGGCATTACATTGTCCGTGGGGCAGATCCAGCAGGCCGCCAAGGCTGTGCGCCATCGCGTGAACCGCGCCCAGGCTGGCGTTCGAGAAGGCCAAACCGGCTTCCAGGCTCCCGAGCATCATGTTCGTGCGGTATTCAAGATTGTTCGGCTCGGCGATCGATTTCTGGAGGTCAGAGGTGATCAGCCGGATTGCTTGCAAGGCATGATTATCCGTTAGCGGCGAGTGTCCGAGCGATACATACGCCTCCAACGCGTGGATCAGCGCGTCCATTCCCGTGCAAGCGGTAAGGAACGCGTCCATGGTGGTTAACGTCGCGGGATCGATCAGGGAGATGTCGGGGACCACCGCCTTACTGATGACCAGGAGTTTGCGCTTGATCTCGCGGTCTGCGATTACTGCAAATTGCGAAACATCGGCAGACGTCCCTGCGGTGGTGGGAATGCATATGGTCGGCGGCATCGGCGCACTCACCTTGTCAACGCCGAAAAGGCCTCGCAGGTCGCCCTGACCTGCCGCCAGCAGGCCTATGCCTTTTGCACAATCAATGACACTGCCGCCACCAACCGCAATAATGATGTCACAGCCTTTTTCGGCATACACCGCCGCCCCGGCGTTCGCTTCTTCGATGCGCGGATTGGGAGTGACCCCTGTATAGAGCGTCGCTTCCAGGCCCGCATCCTCGACGCTCGCAACCACTTGTTGCATCCACCCGGCCGCGAGAACACCGGGGTCGGAAACAACCAGTGCTCTGCTGCCGCCGAGATTGCGCCCATACTGTCCGGCCAACTGTAAAGCGCCAACGCCAAAGACAACTTCCGGCGCCAGGAACTTCCGCAATTCAGGTTCGGGCGAATGCATGATCGCCTCACCGCGAAAAGGAACAAGATAGTGTACTCGAACCTCAAGCCCACCAAGAAACGGCATCCCTTTTCGCTGCTCGGGATACAAACACCTCGTGGCCTGCCAGCGACGCTAGCCGCCGTCTGAGCTGCTCGCAATGCATTCCTGCACGAAGGCGAGGAATATTTCACGATCTTCGCGAATTCGCGAAGAGATTGCGACTTGTGATGTGCGAGCCTGGGCGTTTTGAAGGACTTACTAATGGCGCTCGCATTGCATTCATGGGCTTAGAGTGTGTTTCAAAAATGTCTTTCAGGCCGGACGGCGCGCCCCTCAAGGGCTAAAGCCCGCATTTTTGTTTGGCCCATGGCGGCACGGCTGAAGCCGTGCCCTACCAAAACCTATTTTTTCGAGCGGCTAAGGTGATTCAGATGAATTCTTCTGCTGCATCCCAACCAGGCAAGCTGGAAGCGGTGCCCATGGAACAATTGGCTGTGGAATACGAGCGTTTACGTCTCGTGCATGATATCGCCAATACTGTGGTCCGCCACTTGGACGCCAAAGAACTTTTTGTCCAGATTTCAAAATGCATAGGCCGCGTCATCCAATATGATTACTGCAGCCTCGGCTTGTGGGAACCAGCCAGCGATCAGTTCCAAATCCGCGCCATCGATTTCCCTAAAGGGGGCGATCTGCTCCCTGAAGAGGCGGCCTTTCCTGCTAAAGACTCTCCCGCCGGCATAGCTTTAATAACGAATAACCCTCTGCTAATCAATCGACTGAGCATTCAGGATTTCTCTTCCAAAGCAACTCAACTGCTGATGAACTCAGGCATTAAGTCTGGATGCTGGTTACCGCTTCCTGGCCGGAAGCGCCTTCTCGGTACTTTAAATGTCTGCAGCTTCCAAGAATCTGCGTTTACGCAAAGCGATCTGGGTTTGCTTAGGGAAGTAGCCAACCAGGTTGCGATTGCTGTCGACAACGCCCTGGCGTTTCAAGAAATCGCCGAACTGACGGACAAACTGGCGGAGGAGAAGTCGTACCTTGAAGATGAAATCCAAACCGAACACAATTTTGAAGAAATCGTGGGGGAAAGCCCTGCGCTGAAGCAGGTGCTTCAGGAGGTGGAGACGGTTGCGCACACGGACTCGACGGTATTGATTTTCGGAGAAACTGGCACGGGGAAGGAACTGATTGCCCGTGCCATTCATCATCTCAGCCATCGTAGTGCCCGCGCGCTGGTGAAGCTGAATTGCGCGGCAATTCCGACCGGGTTATTGGAAAGCGAGCTTTTCGGCCACGAAAGAGGGGCATTTACCGGCGCAATCACGCAGAAGACTGGACGACTCGAACTGGCAGACAAGGGAACTCTATTTCTGGATGAGGTTGGTGATATTCCACTGGAGCTGCAACCCAAGCTGCTCCGTGTTCTCCAGGAGCAAGAATTTGAAAGGCTGGGCGGAACGCGCACCATCCGAGTGGACGCGCGGCTGGTGGTAGCGACCAATCGCGAACTGGACCGCATGGTTGCCCAACAGGAATTTCGCCAGGACTTGTTTTACCGGCTTAACGTCTTCCCCATTCAGGTGCCCCCATTGCGAGAGCGGGCTAGTGATATTCCTTTGCTCGTCAGTTTCTTCGTGAACAAGCACGCGAAGCGAATGGGCAAGCGAATTGAGAGAGTTCCGGCAGAGATGATGCGCACTTTGTGCCGCTGGCATTGGCCGGGCAATGTCCGCGAGTTAGAGAACATCATTGAGCGGGCTCTGATTCTCTCGCAGGGACCGGTTCTCAACGTGCCCCTCGCTGAACTTAGAGGGGCGGCATTCACACTCCCCAGCACTAAGGTCCAAACCTTGGAAGCCTCAGAAAGGGAGCTTATCTTCCGCGCGCTCCGCGAGGCGAATGGCGTAATCGCCAGTGCCGCGGGAAAGCTCGGGATGAAGCGCACGACCTTGAATTCAAAAATGCGCAAACTACGTATTTCCCGTAGCGACCTGTTCTCGGCCTGAGTCGTCGTTCTGACCTGATATCGCCATAGGGAAAGACGAAACTTTTGTGAACTTTTTGTTCCACTACTCGTAAGTCCTTGATGTACTTTGCATTAGACAACATTATTCTTCTCTGTCAGAATCGGACCTCGAGATGCCACTTAATAATGAAAAGGAGGAAAAGCGATGAAACATCATACATCAACCGAAATGACTATCACTCCCCGACCTCTTCCGGGGAACTCATTCCTGCACAAGATGGAAGAAATTGAGAACAAAATCGCGCGTCGTGCGTATGAGTTATTCGCGTCAAGCGGATTCACCGACGGCCACGACCTGGAAGACTGGCTCCTCGCCGAGTCCGAACTTTTCGGGCGGATGCCAATCGAAGTCACAGAAAACGATAAGGAAGTGGCGGTCAAAGCCGGGTTACCGGGATTTACCGAAAAAGACATTGAAATCAGAGTTGAGCCGCGCCGTCTGTTCATCAGCGGAATGCACGAAGAAAAGTCGGAAAACAAGAAGACCGGCGAAACAGTCTATTCGGAGCGTTCAGATCAGATTTGTCGCGCCATTGATCTCCCAGCCGATGTTGATCCGAACAAAGTAAGGGCGACCCTCAGCAAGGGTGAGCTCGAGATCACATTACCGAAGATAGAAATCGGCAAGAAAATCGCGATCGAACAGAAAGCTGCTTGAATAGAGTGCATTTTCCGTCGCGACCCCGGCAAGAGATCGCATAAATGGCTGCCGAGTCGTGGCTTCAGGTCTGCTTATTGGGTAATTCAACATGGGTGCAATATCTTCAGGAGGAAATATGACAAAGAGCAACACGCAACTTCAGCAAGATGTTCTACAGGAACTAAAGTATGAACCAAGTATCGATGCATCGGAAATTGGTGTCACGGCCAAAGATGGCATTGTGGGCCTGACGGGTAACGTGAAAAGCTACGCCGAGAAGTTCGCGGCCGTGCACGCCGCGGAAAGGGTCGCCGGTGTGAAAGCTGTTACCGATGAAATGAAGGTGGATTTGCCAGCTCTTCACGTTCGCAATGACGAAGACATCGCAAGAGCCGCCGTCAATGCGCTGGAATGGGATGTTTGGGTCCCGAACAATCTCATTAAAGTGAAGGTGGACAATGGGTGGATTACGCTTGAGGGCGAAGTCGACTACAACTATCAACAGACAGCGGCCGAACGCGCTGTACGCAACTTAACCGGCGTTAAGGGTGTCAGCAACCTGATTACTCTTAAGAAGCCGATCGTTCTATCATCGGAAGTTAAGGCGAAGATCGATGAGGCCTTGCGGAGATCCGCAGAAGTAGATGCGGACCGCATTAAGGTAAGTGTCATAAACGACAAGGTCATCCTGAATGGCAAAGTCTCTTCCTGGGCAGAACGGGAGGAGGCCAAACGCGCTGCCTGGTCAGCTCCCGGCGTCATGACCGTCGAGGACGACCTCGTTATCGCCGCGTAAGTGAGTGTCAGTGTCTGACAGATCACAGCCGGCTAAATGGCGGCTTCCGCGGAAGCCGCCATGATTTTTCCGGGCCTCGCCATCTCAGAGCAACAGTGGAAGATCATTGGCTTCGGATTCACTGTCTCCAGATAATCTCGAAACAGCGTAATACAGTAAATATAACCTTTGCCACACGAGGAAGCACTTTGAATCACGACGCAACGCTGACACCCACCGAACCAAACCCACCCCCGCAGCCTTCGGCGCTCCACAAGATCTTCATCGGCAAAGACGGCCTCCGCGCCGGCTGGAGCCTGCTCATTTTCGCCGCGCTGTTCGCTGCCATTATGTTCTGTGCCAATGTTATCGGGCACAAACTTTACCCGCCTGCTCCAAAGACCACAAAGGCCATCTCCGACATATCCGCCACGCCACGCTTGTTCATGGCCGAGTCCATCCCCTTCCTGGTGACCGTTCTGGTTACGTGGATCATGTCGAATATCGAGCGACGCCCCAACTCGGTCTATGGCCTCGGCGGCAGGCGTAAGCTCCCGTACTTCCTCGCCGGCCTAGCTTGGGGAGTTATCTGTCTTTCCCTGCTCATCCTGACCCTTTGGAAGACTGGATTCCTCGTCATCGACAGCCGCTTGCTCTCTGGCAGCAACATTCTCCGTTACGGAGTAATCTGGCTGCTCAGCTTCCTTCTGGTTGCCCTGCTGGAGGAGTACCTTACCCGCGGCTATCTCCAGTACACCCTCGCGCGCGGCCTGGCGGGTCTTTATCGGTGGGCCTTCAAGGCCGCCCATAGCGTAGCTTTAGGTTTCTGGACGGCAGCCATCATCTTGTCCATTCTCTTCGGCCTCGGCCATGGCCACAACCCCGGCGAGTCGCCCATCGGACTGCTCTCGGCCAGCTTGGCCGCCATGGTCTTCTGCCTCAGCCTCTGGCGCACTGGCTCTCTCTGGTGGGCCATCGGCTTTCACACCTCATGGGATTGGGCACAATCCTTCCTCTACGGTGTCGCCGACAGCGGATGGATGGTTGACCATCATCTCTTCGCCACGCATCCCGTAGGCAAGCCCATCCTCAGCGGCGGAGCCACCGGCCCCGAAGGCAGCATCTTCGTCATCGCCATCCTAGCCCTCGTCAGCCTCATCATTGTCTTTACTCTGCCTCGCGCTCACCATGGCGATACGCTGGTTAGTTGCGCTTAATTCCATCTCACATGTGCCGGAAGCGATCGAATCCGGAGCGGAATCTTTTGGGCTATCGCCGAATAACCTCAACCGAACAATGGGCATGCAGAGCGACTGATTCAGCAACACTTCCCATCAGCAACCGATCCCATCCATGTCTGCCATGGGAGCCAAGGACAATTAAATCCGCTTCCCATGCTTTTGCTACATCGAGAATGACGGATCGAGGTTCGCCCTCCGGTGTTGCCTCGGCGTCGCAGATGCTCAAGTCTGTGGCGCTCAGCATTTTTCGAGCATCGGCGACGGCATCTTCTGCACGCGTGCGCGCCTCCTTGTATGCCGTCTCAAACATGGTATCGGAATACTCCGAATAGGCGGGGGATGGAGTGGTTTGCACGATCGGAAGTTCCACTACGCTGAGAATTCTGATCTGGCTTTTGGCGGGCCATGGGCAATTCGCAACCGAATAAACAGCTTTGGCAGAACATTCGGAGCCATCCGTAGCGAGCAGGATCTTCCTCCCCTCCGAGGGCAAGGGAGGAACGGGACCGGGCCGTACGATCTCAACCGAGCAGGGGGCGGTGCGAAGCACCGCTTGCGCAACACTCCCTAGGAGAAATCGTGTCAACGCGCTTCGACCGTGCGAGCCCACCATCACGAGGTCGGCACCCCATTGCTTCGCATACTCCGGAATAGCTTTCTTGGGGAAGCCCAAGTGGACTTCCGCGAAGGCTTCATGTCCGGATTGGGCCAGGGCCTGCATCGCACCGTTCACAAGGAGTCGTCCCTCACGCTGTGCATCTTCGAGGAGGACCGGCATTCCCTCCCATTGGTTCACATCCACAACGTTCACCACACAAAACGCAGTACCGGAGGGCCAAGGCCCGGTTGCCGCCGTGTTTATTACATACTGCGATGCGGTTGAAGAATCGATTGCGAGAAGAATTTTCATATGGTCAACCTCCGAATCTTTTTGTTCACTTCTAACTCAGGCATTGCGAATTCATCAAGGACTTAACCGATTCAGTGCAGTTAAGACGCCAAAGCGTCGACACATTGAGGCGACGAAAACCATTGCCCTTCTTGCGGTGACGCCAGCCCACCCGATAGGCCTGGGCGTCAGCCTTCGTCAAAACGACGAGGGAGCGCCAGCCTGAAGAAAGGATATTTCCGGCAAGGTCTGGCCAACTTATTGAATCAAGTGTCATAGGACCGTCAGGCTGGGCCTAGGAATGGGTCGTTAGCGTGCTACTGAGTGATCGAAGAAGGATTTGACCGTGAAGGGGATCCTGAAGCTCGGTTTCAAGCTGCTGGTAAATGACAAGGCAAAGTTCAGTGCGTTGCTTCTTGGTATCACTTTTGCCGTGTACTTGATGATGTTTGTGACATCGATGTTCTTCGGGGTATTGAATCACGCCTCCGCGAACATCATCAACATCGGCAGCACAATCTGGGTCATGGATCCGTACGTCGAGTCGGTTTCCAATTCAGTCGGCATGCCCGCCTATGTTCTGGATGCAGTTCGAAGCATGCGGGGAGTGAAATATGCCGTTCCCCTGTATTCCGGAGGAGCGCTGGTCAAGCTTCCTGACGGTAACTATCAAACGGTCACTGTCATCGGATTGGACGACACCAGTCTGCTTGGCAGGCCGGCACTGCTTGAGGGAAAGATCGAAGACATTTATGCGGAGAATGGCTTCATCGTGGTTCAGGATGCGGAATTTTCCAAGCTCGAGAATCCCCACATCGGATCGGAGTTCGAGCTGAATGACAATCGAGCGGTCATTGTGGGGATTGCCCAAGTCGCGACTTCCGGCCTGTATGGAATCCCCACTCTGTACACGACTTATTACCGAGCCATTCAGTATATCCCGAATCCCCGCTACACCATTTCGTACGTGCTCGTGGAACCGAAGAGCATGGACGATATAGCGCAGATCAAACAGCAAGTCGAGGCGCTGGGTTACCGCGCTCGGACCAAAGAGGAGTTCATGAAGAGGACTGAGGACTTCTTCGTATATGAGACCGGTGGTGGAACCAATATGCTGATCATGACCGCAATCAGTTTCATCATCGGGCTGTCGATCTCGGGTCAAACGTTCTACACGTTCATTCTCGAAAACCTGGAACGATTTGGAGCGTTGAAGGCCATTGGCATAAAAAACCGCGACCTGATCGGCATGATCCTGTTCCAGGCCACGTTCACGGCCATGACTGGATACGGTCTGGGGGTCGGGCTGTGTGTACTTTTAATCTGGCTGGCAAAGTTAAGGCTGCCCAGCTATGCCGCCATGCTGACATATTCGAGTCTCGCGATTGGATTTGTCATGGTAGCCATTATTGCAGCGATTTCGAGCTACGTGGGAATCCGAAGGGTCTTGCAGATCGATCCATTCACTATTTTCAGAGGATGAGATGCCGAAGATAGCCATTCAAGCGAAGGGACTGGAAAAGTGGTTCGGCGAAGGCGAAGCCAAGACAACCGCTTTAAAAGATGTCGATCTCGAAGCCTATTTCGGCGAGATGCTTTATGTCGTGGGCCCTTCCGGAAGCGGAAAAACGACGTTGCTCAGTGTTCTTTCCGGGGTTCTTAGACCCAACTCAGGCAGCGTTCTGGTGGAGGATATTGATATCTGGAAGTTGGACACCGACAAGCTGTCCGACTTCCGCCTGAACAAGATCGGATTTGTATTTCAGGACTTTCACTTGTTTCCGCTCCTGACTACGGCGGAAAACGCAGCCATTCCGCTAATCCTGAAGAGAGAGGACTGGGACAAATCCATCAGCGAGGCGATCAACTACCTGGATATTGTGGGCTTGAAAGGACGAGCCGACCTTCCACCGGTGAAGCTGAGCGGAGGAGAACAGCAGCGCGTGGCCATTGCCCGAGCCATGGTAAGCCAACCCGACATTTTGATCATGGACGAGCCGACTGCATCGTTGGACGGCGATACGGGAAATGCGATTTTGAGTTTTGTCCACAAGAATGTTCTCAACGCGAATCGCTGCATCGTAGTGGTCACGCACGACGCCAGAATCTTCGAATTTGCGAGCCGGATCCTGCACATGGAGGATGGACGTCTGACGGGAACAGAAAGGGGCACAGTGGCCGACCAGAAAATGGCATAGTGACCGAACAGAAAAGAGCACAGACTGGACCAGAAAGGGGGCATAGTGACCGAACCAGAAAAAAGCGCAGTGGCCGGACCAGAAAAGGGCACAGTGACCGAAACAGAAAAAGGGCACAGCATGAAGAATAAGAAGAACACAATTATATTTGCGATCGCGGCTGCGGGCATTTTGGCGGGCATAATAACGGCCTACTTCTTCACCATCAAAAAGCCGCCACTGCCTCCTGCGTTCGACCCAGCTTCCAATCCCTATGCCAGCGCTATCTATGCTGAAGGCATCGTGGAGAGCACACAGACGAGCGGCGAGAACATCAATATGTATCCCGAAGTGGCGGGCACGGTCAAAGCAATCCTGGTCTCGGAAGGGCAGGAGGTGCGAAAAGGGATGCCGCTGCTCTTGATTGACGATTCCATCCAGAGAGCCACGACCGAGCAGCAGAAATCATCCGCCGAGGCTTCCCATGCCATGCTTGAAGAGCTGAAAGCGGAACCGAGGAAGGAAAATCTCGACGTCACCGAGGCCCAGGTTGTTGCCGCGCAAGCCGCCCTGAAAACCGCCGAGGACGAATTGGACAAGCAACAGGCAGCTTACGCGATTGATCAAAGATCGATTAGTAAAGACGCCTTGGACAATGCAATTAACGCCGCAGCCGTGGCAAAAACAAATCTTGAAGTTGCACAAAAGCAGCGTGACCTGACTAAGGCGGGCGCCTGGATCTTCGATATACGCAGTCAAGAAAGACAGTACAATGCCCTCGAAAAGGCTTACCGGTCTTCGAGCGCGCTACTCGCCAAATACACGCTTCGGGCACCCACGGATGGAGTGGTGCTCTCCATTACTGCGATCGTCGGAAGCTATGTATCGCCACAGGGCTCTTACGAAACCTATACGCAGGGCATGAGCCCCGTGCTGGTCTTGGGAACGCCGCAAACCAATCTTCACGTGCGTTGCTATATTGACGAGATTCTCGTGCCTCGCCTGCCGCCTCCTTCGAAAATCAAAGCGCAAATGTCGATTCGCGGATCGAACGTCAAAGTGCCGCTGGATTATGTGAGAGTGCAGCCCCTCGTATCGCCAAAGATCGAGCTTTCGGATGAAAGGCTGGAGCGCGTGGACGTTCGAGTGCTGCCGATCATTTTCAGGATCGAGAAGCCTAAGGACCTAAATCTTTATCCGGGTGAATTAGTCAATGTATATATCGCGGACTGAAAAACCGGGCACGGCGCAAGCCTTGGTGCTTGCGCGCAAACAGCGTGGTTCGCAGGTAGAAGCGACTCAGTGGACTCAGCGCAGGAGCCTGCCGCGATGGCCCAGGCGGATTGCCAGAGATCTAACGCTACTCGCGTCGATCGCCTGCGCTTTACTCCAAACCGGATGCGTGGTCGGTCCGCGGTATGCCCGACCATCAGTTCAAGCTCCGCCTGCTTACAAAGAGCTCACGCAGGAAAGCGCCCAGGCTGGAAGCGAATGGAAGGTTGCCCGGCCAAACGACGCCGCGATTCGGGGCAAATGGTGGGAAGCATTTCGGGAGCCCCAACTCAATGAACTCGAGGAAAAGGCGAACTCTTCGAACCAAACCATTGCGGCAGCAGCGGCCAATTTCCTCGCGGCGCGAGCCTTGGTGAGACAAGCCCGGTCGCAGTACTTCCCGACGGTCTCAACCAATCCGAGTATCGTGAATTCGCGCCCCTCCCCAGCAGAACTCAACGGGCTGACGGGCAACTCCTCGGTTGTGACCATCAAATCGTAC
>Ga0326728_10018306_pt1 | contig 13829 bp, 13 predicted proteins | sample MB3enrmetagenome_FD_207602 | JGI IMG/M metagenome (GOLD analysis project Ga0326728, IMG submission 207602) | Lab enriched peat soil microbial communities from McLean, Ithaca, NY, United States - MB31MN | ecosystem: Environmental > Terrestrial > Soil > Wetlands > Peat | place: USA: New York... | reverse complement strand
TGAGCGTCGTTGTAATATAAAGCTACCGGCCCTTACCGGAAGAGAGTTGATAGCGGGCCTGGCAAAAGCAGGCTTTGAAGTTATCCGAACAAGAGGCAGCCATCACTATTTGCGGCACGCCGATGGCCGCGCTACGGTGGCGCCGGTTCATGCCGGGTGAGACCATCGGACCGGGACTCATGACTAAAATCTTGAGGGACTGCGAGTTCGTCCGGGATGATTTAATAAATCTCATCTAACGGTGGACGAATTTGAAGGGCGGCGGGTATATTCTGCGAACCGGTTCTTGTTGGGTGAGCACACACCGGGTGACGGTTTCCCCTGAACGTGGCTCTCAACAGAGTTCCCGAGTGTGGATTTCGCCCCCTGAAACCTCCCTGATGGTCTCATGTTACTGGACATTTAATTGCGCTAAAGAAGACACAAAACGTCTAATTTCGGTCTCAAGAGTCGAGCAAGACCTAGAACAGGTTTGGAGAGGAGAGAAGTAGCTGCGCTATGAACATGGCGGCTCTGCTTCTCCTTCGTCAGCGACGTAGGCAGGACAGTCATTCATTCCGTTTTCTACATTTTCCACCCCCAAATCCGACAGGATTCCGCTATGTTGTTGGTTTTGTGGTGACTTCACTCCGGAAATACCCACTGGTCAAAAGGATGTGGAATATATTGAATTAATTTTGGCAGGAATGTAGTATCGGTTATTCCCGTTGTGACGGCGTAATTTATGAGAATTGAAGGACCAATCATTGTTGGGGCTGTGGATCATGAGACATCGGGTAATTTTCCTGCTCATTTTCTCGGTATGCTCGTTGGCGGCGTGTGTTACGACCCAATCGAGTCCACCAAAATCCCTCACATTCTCTGCTTCAACCGACACATTCACTCATGAAGCGTCAGGATTTGTTTTTCCGGCAGCGATCGGGAGGTTCCAACGCGATAAAGACATAAAATTTTACGGAACGACTGGAAATGATTTTTCTGTTCCCTACAATCTTGTCACCCCCAACGAGAAGGTTGTTGGAACTGTCTATATTTACCCATCTCTCAGAGACTACTCAATTACGCCAGTACCCCAGCTTGGCCGGACGCCGGATTGGTTTCTTCAAAATCACTATGATGAAGTCAAAGCGTATATAACGGCAAGATATAGGGCTCGTATTCTGTCCGAAAGCGATTATTCCATGGACCGGTCCATTCTCAATGCAAAAGGCAAGAAGGCAATCTTTGAATGGGACACGGTGGGCGGGGAAACTGTACAATCACACCTGTACCTCTTTGCTCATAAGGGTTGGCTGGTTAAGTATCGATTTACATACCTAAGCAAGTACGAACATGAAGTTGAACCGGAAATAAAAAGGTTCTTGAATTTGTTTCAATGGCCTTGAACCCCGAGCCACCGCTTGGAGTTTGACAAGCGCTTACAGGGGGCACAAAAGCTCGGTATTGAAACCTCCACCACGTGGAGGATACAAACGGGATCAAACTGGAGGTTTAACATTGAGGATAGTCACATCTGTGCTTGCGTTTGCCATCTTGCTTGCGGGTTGCATGCCAGGAACATATTATGATCCCTCTGATCGATATATCATGGGTATGCGGTTTTTTGATCGCCACGAGCCGGAGAAGGCAAGGTATTATTGGGAACCTCTGGCTAAGAGCGGTGATTGCGATGCGCAGTATCGAATGGGATTGCTTTATTTCTTTGGAGAAGGTGTTCCTCAAAACTGTGAAATAGCTTACGATTGGTGGCTGCAAGCTGCAAACCAAGGTCAAGCGTTTGCGCAGGGTCTACTTGCCGTGATGTATGCTCACGATGCTGTCCCCGTGGGTTCTTTCATCAGAGGAGTGGTGGTCGATTGCAGAAAGGGCTGTTGCCTAGAAAAAAATCCTTTAGAGGCATATAAATGGATCAAACTCGCGCAACGCTACTCTGTCTATCCGGACCAAAAGCGTAGTTTGGAGAATTTTGTGGATAAGTACCGATCAATGTTGGGAGCAGATCAGGCTGAAAAAGTCGATCAAGAGCTGAACGGGTGGAAACCGACGCCTACACAATGTAAGCCACGAAAAATATTATAAATTCAGGTACGGATTGACGATGAATAAAACGTTTCTCCCTTAAAGAGGGACAATAGTTTTCCACTTTTACGGCGTATTTTAGCTGGGATACAAAAGCGAAAATCCAAATCGTACAACAACCGGCTAAAATTGTGTCCCGTTCGACGAGAAAGGCCATTTTCACATTCAACCGTCCTGGTTAATCCAGCCTGGCTTTTCCTCGCAAGCCGCCAAATACCAAACCAACTCAGTGAGAATCTGTTCTCTTGGGCTTTCATCACAATTCCAGGGTTTGGCATGGGCTGGAAAGCAAGCTGGACGCTCACTGTTACTCAGCCCATTACCTTTTCTACTCGCCACTATTCGAAATGAGCATTGCCTGGGTAAAACCTCGACACTGAGGCGGCGTCTACCATTATCCAGTCAGATGTGACACGTTGACTTTTTCCAATCTCAAGAACATTTTCCAGCCTTATCCAGTCAAAAAGAATTTCACGGAGAATTCCACTGATTTCAATTCTGTTCTTCAATTTAAGCAGAACTTTCGATCCCGAATACCGCCGCCAAAATGGTTTTGGTCGCGGTAGCGGCTCTGGCATGGGAACGTAGAGAACTACTATCCTCCGATAGTCAAGGAAGACATTTTCCTGCAAGTCCAGAATACCTTTAATACAGCCTGGGTCCCTACAAAATCAGGCGGCACTGTCGGAAAAGGCGGCAGGAACGGGAGTGTTAACAATTTTTTTCCTTACATTGCCAAGTGCGGGTACTGCGCCGACGGAATGCAACTTGTTACTAAGACCGCGCGAGTTTCGAAGGTACAACGGCGGTATCTTATTTGCTCACGCGCAATTCGCCGGGCTGGCTGTGAACCTCTCAGCCTTCCATACGACGAGATTGAAGATATAACTCTCAAGTATTGTCGCGGACTCGATCCGACGGAACTGGCACCAGGCCGGGAGACAACCGAAAACAGACTTCGTTCCATTCGGGGGCAGACGAGTGCAACAGAGGGGAAATTGGATGAAGTAGCCAGGCATATTCGACGAAATATCAAAGACACAGTTGCCGACACAAATAAACCAGCCGTCAGAAAGGAATACGAAGCTGATTTGGAGGTGCTTCTTAATAAAAGGACCACTTTGGAGGCTCAGCAGACTGACTTACAACAAGAATATGAGGCAATTTCCCGTGCCGGCCAGGACACAGAGAAGCGATTGGAAGCTCTGCGAGAACCCACTGACCTCATGCATACCCTTCAAGACCAGCAGCGAATAGATTTACGACTTCGGCTCCGCTATGAACTCCGCCAATTGATAAAGCAGATTGAAATCTTTCCCGAAGGAAATCCAAGGCAAACACAAGAGTGGGCAGATTGGCAATTGCAGTCCACCATAGACCTGCAGGCCTCCGAAACCATTATTGAAAAACACAGGAAGAGCCTTGCGGAAATGGTGGAAAATCGCAAAGATTACCTAGCCCGGAAAATTCATAATAGTGCTTGAAAAAAGGAACGGACATCATATAACGTGTTGACTTGACAAGAGAAAACACGAAACAAAAAGGATGTCCGTTGAAAACACTCTGTCATAAACAAATCTCTTTTGCAAACCTTAAGTCTCGCTCTGTTGTGGCCGAATTTTCGGCCGGCCCCATGACCTCGGATGGCGGCTCTTTGCTGCTGCGGGAAATCGATGGCGCAACGGATCTTTCTTCCTCCATGAGCCGGGCACTTTCAGACCGCCGCGACCCGGTCAAAGTACACCATGATCAGAAGGAACTCTTGTGCCAACGTCTCTTTGCCATTGCAATGGGTTACGAAGATGGAAACGATCATCGATCCCTGCGCTTTGATCCGGGACTCAAAACCGCTGTTGGCCGTTTGCCTGAAACCGGTCCCGCACTGGCATCCCAACCTACACTCTCGCGATTCGAAAACAGTGTGGGGAACCGAGAACTTCGCCGCCTGGCTGATGCTCTAATGGATGCCTATGTGGCCGCACATCCGGCTCCGCGCAAGGTAATCGTGCTTGATATCGACGCCACAGACGATCCCACTCATGGCATGCAGCAACTCTCCTTTTTTCACGGCTACTACGATCATCACATGTTGCATCCCCTGCTGATCTTTGACGGGCTCACCGGTTTTCCGATGGCTGCGGTGCTGCGTGCGGGCAACACCCATGCGTCCAAAGGGGCTACGGCAATCTTGAAGCGCATCATTCGCCGCCTCAAACGCGCCTATCCGAAGGCGACGATTCTGGTGCGCGCCGATGCCGGCTTTGCCGTACCGGGTATCTACAGGCTACTTGAGCGCGAGAAGCTAAAATACACCATCGGTTTAATTACCAACGAGCGTCTTCGCAAACGTGCCGCTAACCTGGTGCTCAAGGCCGAAAAAGAGTTCGCCAACACCGGTGAAAAACAGAGACTCTTTGGCAGCTTCTACCATCGAGCCGACTCCTGGCAAAGGTCGCGTCGGGTTATTGCCAAGGTCGAGAGGCTCCCCCGAGGACTCAACACTCGCTTTGTAGTAACCAACATCCTTTTTGAATCCGCCACGGGGATTTATGACGGCATCTACACCGGGCGCGGCGATGCCGAAAACCGGATCAAGGAACTCAAACTTCATCTCAAAGCCGACCGGCTGAGTTGCACCCGGTTTAAGGCCAACCAGTTTCGACTGCTTCTGCACACCTTCGCCTTCGTTCTTTTGTGGCGCCTGCGCCGCAGCCTTGTAGGGACCGAACTGGCTGCCGCCACGGTCGACACTCTCAAGCTCAAACTGCTCAAAGTCGCTGCCAGAGTAGTTCAGAGCGTCAGGCGAATTCTCTTTACCATGCCCCGGGCCTATCCTTATCAGCGCCTGTTTGCCACCGCACTGCAAAACATCCGGCAAATGCCGCTCCGATGCTGAAGGCGAGGCATCCCAACCCGACTCTGCTCACCACTGAAACCAACAATCAACGCTACAGGTGCGCCCAAAATCGGGGTTTCGGGGGCAAAACACGAGGTGAGAACGCAAAAAAGGATTCGAAACCAATTCCAACTCCTCACAACAGACCGGACTACTGAAAAATCGGTGCTCATGACTCACGATAGCCACATCAGAAAGCTTTCTCATCAAACATCATGAATAATGCGGGTTAGGTTTTGCGTTGTCAGTGCATCGTGGAAGAGGAGCAAACCTCCTCACACTCCAAGCTCCTTTTTTTCCAGCATTTCAACAGGCTTGGTACAGATTACATCAGTTTCATCACTTCCGCAACCTGGCCGTCTATCCGACATTGTCAAGAGTGTAGGTGCGACCCCTCTCTCTCTATGCGTATCCGGAAAGAAGGCGTGCGTTTAGTTCCGGGCATAGCCAAGCATCTGCATGTGCTTAAACGACCATTTTTGATATTAAAAATACGCTTTTAAGGCGCAAAAAAGGGCATGATTGTCGACAAGTGTTTTATAAATTCAGGATACTGGCTTGGTCCGACCCAATGCCGTTCCTTACCGAGCCTTTCAAGCTCGCGGTTTCGCACAGAATCGACCGGCTTGAAAGCAGAGAGTTTCACCCGCAGGAACTCCTCTGGAAAATATGTGGAGTAGGTGGTTATGAAGTGGAAGCCGTCCCGATCATCGATTTGCTAAATGTTTTCCTGAGCATTCATTCCCTTATCAAAAACAATGGTAAGCTTGGCTCCGGGCCCGGCGAACTCCTTCATGGCGGCGTATACCTCATCCATTACGCGCCAGAAAACCTTGGAATCATGGCGATTGCCCTCATATTCACGGTAAAATAGCGGCAGTCGGCCATCCCTGGAAACCAGAAGGGCAACTCCGACCTGGCGCAGCCAGTCTTTTCCGTCCTTGTTTTTTCCTCGTTTTGCAAGCTCAGACTTCATCTATTGGGACGATAGACGCCAGCCGCTGAAAGGGGGTGAATACGACGATGTCTGGCATCAGATTGAGCTTGGTGACTTAGTCCTAGAAACCGCCGGTTTACCATGAACTTTAGTATTTATTGATGACCGATGGCTTTGTCCAACGTGCTTAGGGTGCATATCAATTTACTTAATGTCTTAATGTTTGTCCGCGAGTGCGCCTCTCCGTTTTCCGACTAACTGGACAATTACGACACTGTCCTGTTAGCGAATCCCATTTGAAGCCGTTAAAGCCTTGTAGAGCGTGCACCGGGAGACGTTGAGCGATTGGTCCACATTGTGTCAGGGCGTTTCCCCTGTTCTATCAGCCTGCGGGCGCGGGCGACCTGTTGAGCGGACCCCGCGGCTCACGGCTCATCTATACCCCCCGGCGAGCCGAAGCCGCCTCGTCGCCCGCCTTTTGGGGAAATTGAGTTCTTTATGCAGCAAAATGTTACGAAACTCAGGGGAAAGCACACGGCTGTCGTGTTCTCACATGATCCAATAGAAAAACTCTGCCTTGCGCTCTATCCTCGATCCCATGCTCCAGCTTGATATCGCTTCGGAAAAATGGAAAATATAGATATTGATTCGCAAAGGTGGAAGCTCTTATCATGAAGCTACCGTCAATTTCACCCCCAGTTTCGCAGCTTGCGTCCTTATGTCTGAAGCAGAGCAGTTCAATTTCTGAGCAATTTGCGCCGGAGACAGCTTCTGTGCCGCATATGACCTGAGTTCCGCCTGCTTTACGGCGGTCCACAAAATCGCCGTGCTGGATGTTGATGAACTTGTGTTACCTGCCGCCGAAATGCTGCTTATCGCCATTGGGTTCTCCTTCCTCGATGCTTCTATGCAATCCGCGCCGGTCTCAGCCGGCATTCTGCCCATTTACATCACATTAAACGGCAAGCTCCTAAATAGACTATAGCGAAAAAGCCTGTGGATACAATTTGTTACAAATCTTAAGCTTTTAAACACCACCAGCTCTCTGCCCTTACATTTTTACCATACTCAACCTCCACGCTACCTGTCCGAACTTGCATGTTGAGATCGGATTTTTGCCCGAAGACACTTCCCCTGCGTTCCTGTAACCTTAACGGCATTCATTGCCAGAAAAACTCGCAAGTGAAACATCAAGGGGTGTCTGGTTTTGCAATTTCGATACACACCTCTTCCCACAGCAAGCAAGTCCGTTCGGCCACGACCGCCGGCTCAAAACCTCATTATCTCGGCCTTTACGTAACAAAGGGCGACTGCGGCAGCCATTAAGACAAACTTCAAATGCGCAGGCTCGATGCCCCTGACGCTTCATCTTCGTTGAGAATCTTTTGCGTGGACAAATTCCGGAAGGTAAGCGTTTGGCTGCAACCAACCCTTGTTTTCGAGTGTGGAAAGCCCTCCTGCCCCCTCCCACATGATCGCAAGTCACGGAATATCCTGTGGCGGAAAAACACGGATCCACACCCAGCCCGAACCTTCCCGTGTGGTCTCGACTTCGCTAACTATTTTAACACCTAAAATATCTTGGATTATCGCTGGGTTATATCTCCAGTTAATATTAACCCATTTATTGAGGGCGTTCGGACCTTCCTCAATCTCAAGGACGGCATCTGGGGTTGGTGGTTTTACAATGATATCACCATCAACCAATCCCTTTAACAGTCGCCGTTTCTGGTCGAGGGGAAGTCCTCGAACTTGCCTGAAAAGCTCCATGATTGTGTCTTTGTCCGCTGCGATCCGCTTGAATGATTGCTCGCTCTGAAATAGTTGCTGGTAACGGAGATATTCCCGTTCAGCTTCTGTCAATTCACGGTTTAAAGCCTCCTGTTCACGGTTCAGTGTGGCGCGCCTGTTGTTAAAATATTTGGCATCAAATTCTTCGGCATACTGGGTCTGTTCATGGTTTGTGAGGGCGGTTTTATTCCTGGAGATAGAGGTCTTGATATTTTCCACGCGCTGCTTCGCTTTGTCCAGGTCAACGTCTATGGAAGGATTTACCTTGTCCTCATATTGTTCCTCCCACACCAAGCCAAGCTTCAGGGGGAGGCTCATATCGAACAGCTTCTCGTCCATAACGTGAGCCGGGATTAGTGGCATTGTGCATTGGGTCTTGCCATAGAGTTTAGCCATGCGCTGGCTTTTGATTCGCCAGTAGCAGCTATAGTAACTGTGGCGAGTACCACTTTTGTTCGGACGGGTGTGTCTCAGCCGCATAGTTCCATTACATAGCCCACAACGGAGTAAACCGTCAGCGATGTATTTTTTACTTTCCGGGTTTGGTGCGCCTGAAAATTTATCCCTCGCATCATCAAGTCGTTTTTGTAAACGCGCCCAATCAGTTTGAGTAATCAATGCCTCACAGGGGTAAGCGACCCACTCGCTTTCAGGCTTCTCGCCAATGACTTTGCCTTTGGCGTTCATTACATACTTATTGGTCCAGTAAGTGCCGGTATAGCAAGGATTTCGCAGCAACTGAGCGACAAGAGCAATGGTCCAGTTCTTGCCGGAACGGGTTAGAATATGTTCTTTGTGCAAAGTCTCTACTACCTCGGGTATGGATTGCGTCAGATTCAGGTACTCGCGGAAAATGCGGTTAACTGTTTTGGCTTCATCGTCAATGGTTTCAATTCTTTTTTCTATTTTATTCCATCGGTAGCCATGTGCGGTGCGCCCGATAAATATGTCTTTGTTTTTTCGTCTTTTATTTCGGCCTTTGTGTGTGCGGTCCTTGATTATTGCTTTTTCAAACTCGGCGTAATTCGCCAGTGTATTCCTGACCAATTTCCCAAGAGGGTCATTCCCGAATTTTTCCTTGACCGAAATGAGTTCGACACCAGCCCTTTCGAGCAGACGAATATTGATGAGCATATCCACCATTTCGCGCCCGAAACGGTCAAGGGAATTTATAATTACCACCTCAAACTTTTTCTGGTCAGCATCAGCGAGCATCTTTTGTAGCTGAGGACGGTCATTGTCTGCTCCACTCTGCCAACCCTCATCGTAAAGCGGGAGGATAAGTTCCAGGTCATTGTCAACACAATATTTTGTGATTTGCTCAGCTTGGTCTTCTAAACTGGTATTGTCCAATTGACCTGATGTGCTAACCCTTATATAGCCTACTGCGGTTTTCATGCCGTCACCCTCTCAAACCGTGGAGTAGCGTCGATCTGATTTTTTGCCAACCAATTGTATAGTGTCGCCGGGTCAACATTGTAACGCTCAGCCACAAACGTCTTGGGACTGCCATTTTTCAACAAAGCAATGATTTCAGGTTTGAATGGGTCCAGGCGACTTCTTCCCGGTCCTTTGCGTCTACCAAGTTTGACACCGGCAGCTTTTCGAGCGGCAAGTGCCTCTGCCGTCCTTAACGAGATAAGGTCCCTTTCCACTTCGGAAATCATCGCCATGGTGAATAACGTAATCTTCGTAGCGATGTCTTCCTTATCTCCGTTGAGAACCCAATTACCCTTCAACGCGTGAACCTCAATAGCATTTGTTCTGCAGAATTCAATTACCTCGATAACCTGAAGCAAAGAACGTGCGAGGCGGGAAATTTCATTGGTGATGATGATGTCGCCGGGTTGAAGCCGGTGGAGAATCATACCAAGCTGTCTGTTCTGCCATGGGATGGTGCCTGAGATTTTTTCCTCTACCCAATCGACATTGCCAAGGCGCAGCCTGTTCGCATAGAGAAGGATTTCAGCTTTGAATTTTTCGAGGTCCTGCTCTGCGGTGCTCACTCTCAAGTAGCCAATTACTCTACACATTGTCACATTCCTTCGATTCCAACGAGTTTATAACTGGTGTTTTTTTTACTTGAAGGCAAAAACAAACAAGCCTCCCTCCAGCATGTCGCACTTTCCAGAGCATTCTTAAGTGCTTCGAGGATTTCTTCTTTGGTGACTTTGCCTAAATTCTCTCGAAAATATGAGTAGACAGGGTCCATTGCCTCACTCCCCAAAGAAAGGACGGCCCTGGGAGCAGAACCGCCCTGAGAAAGTCTATTTACCGGGTTGTAATCCTTCTTTCGTAGGTTCTATGATTGCCTCCGGTGAAGGCTCAGGAGTTCCCTTTTCTTCCTCAGCCTCGACGCAGTCAGCGAAAATCAGCTTTCCGGTCTTGGGATGTTGAATGACTGGACGGTCCTTAAAGTGGGAATACTTCGGATTTTTCGCGTCAGTGAGGAAAGTCTCGACGCCTCCTTTGGAGAGACCCTGAAATTTCTCCATGATGAGTTTTACAAGTTCAGCCCTGGTGCAGTCTCCCGCCGCGAAGTGCTCAGTGACAAATTCGATGTAAGGGCGCTTATTTACCCTTGGTTTCCTCTCACCGGGCTTTTCAGCCGGTTGAGTGTCGCTTTCGTTGGCGGCAGTCACTTCACCGGCAACTCCTTGACCCTCGGTTTCAGTGGAGACTGTCTGTTCTTCGCTCTGAGCAGCGAATACCTGTTCCTGACCGCTTTCAACTATCGTTGCGGGTACAACTTCCACGTGATTTTCCTCCGCTGATTGATTGTTGGTGTTCTCGACCTGCCCATCAACCTTTCCCTTCTTAATCTTCTTTACCATCGCCCAACTCCTATTTTCTTTGTAATTTCCATATTTTGTAATTTTGTTATAAGTGCCTCTCGTCAAGTACACAAGCAAAAAATATAGGGAGACCGGGTTTTCTTATATAATAATTAAAATTTAATACACTGAGTTGTCATTCGTAAGCATGTGTGATTGGTATGGAAGAAAACGTATGGTGGAACATGACACTTGGTAAATCCATTGTATGTTTCACAACCGATTTTTTTCATAGTAATCTGGATTGAAAATGTGCGTATTCATTCACACTACAACACTATTGAGTAAGACAACTTAATTATGGTTGATTGCTGCAAATCATTATTGAGTCAAAAACATTGATAACATCAATTCTTTCAATGGAGGATGATATGAAATATCTGCAAGTTGTAGTGGAGGATGCCTGGCTGATTAGGCTCAAGAAAAAGTGTCTCGATGACGGTGTGACACTGGCACAAAAGCTGCTTGCCCTTATCGGGCGGGAGATTGGGGAGGCACCATGGACGCAACGCAATTAATGAGGGAAATAGGCAGGAAATTGTTGAATGTTGACCTTCTCTTGGAGGACCTTTTTCTTGCGATCCCGGAAAACGACGGCGCAACCTGGGCCGCACTGGTTCCATTTCAGGCGGCTGTGCGAGAGTCGATGGATAAGTGGGCAAACGTCATTGAGGAAACAAGATAAAGGCAGTAGTTTACTAAATTAACAACATACTGCATTCGGGATTAGGGTAGGCGTCTAGCTAACGTCGTGTTCATACCATCTGGCTTCCCACGGATGGTATGAACGCCACAATCCTGAGCGCATTGCTTGGGAAGAAGCACCATCATGACTTACGCAACATTTCCGAACATTGCTCTATTTCCACATCCGACCCAGCAGGAGAAAGTACTAGATTTATACCAGCAAGTAATCAAGCCTAAAAGAATCCATAAAACCTCACTGGACACTTTTCTTATTTTATGTGCAAACTTGGGTCACGCCAGGTGTCCAATTAAAATTCCCCTCAACCGGACTTATTGGAGCGAGCACAAAGAGTATGGCATACACCCTGCCATAGTAGACCAAGTAAAAGCAATGCGCAAAGCCGATTACTTAGATTGGGATAAAGGGTGTGAGACATGGAAACGCCCTACTTTTGTTACAGCTACCGAGAAGTTTCATGAATATTTTAACGGAGGATTACACATCGACTACAAACCAAAACAATGGATTATCGCACGTAAGCGCATCAAGACAGGCGAACAGAAACAGGTATGGAATGTAGTATATAAGCGCTTTGAGTTTGAACCAATATTCAAATACGAGTATTACACATTTGATTCGAACATAGTGACGGAGAACATAGAACGAATTCTCCACGCTTCATACACGCTTAACCATCGACACTCAATTACACTGAACGGTGTACCAGTAGCAACAGCTCTGCGATGCATTTTTTCGAATCAAGAACTCACATTAGGTGGTAGGCTATATACCGCAACGAGTTATGGAACTCAAAGCTATTCAAAGTCAGACCGCAAGAATATCTTAATTGACGGTATGGAAACTGTCGAACTTGATTTTGCCAGTCTTCATATCAACATGTTGCGTAGCAAGGAAGGGCTACGCCCTGTAGATGATGCTTACACTATGGTCTTAGATAGAATACCAGGATTAAACAGTGAGTACAGCCAGGAATTACGTGATTTCTTGAAAGGGCTATTGCAGTCAATGCTAAATGTTAGCGTACCATACAATGCTGTGAGGTCAGGTAATTACACTACCAATTATCAACCTTTGCTTGAACTTTTCCAACAAGACCCTGACCATGTAATCACTGATGATGACAGAAAAGTACGTACCATACTCAAGGAGGTAAACCTCTCAGTCAAGGAACTTGTGTCGTTATTTGAGGACACACATTATAAAATTGAAAAGTATTTCTATAAAGGTATGGGACTTGAATTGCAAAATTACGATTCCAAAATAGCACTTAAAGTGTTGGATTACTTTACAAGTAAACTAATCATTATTTTGCCTATTCATGACTCGTTCATAGTAGAACGTCAGTCATCAAATCTCCTAATGGAGAAAATGAATGACGCTTATAAAGAAGTAATGAACAGTGTCCATGAATGCCCTATAAAGTAGCTTTCCATATATTCCCTCCGACTAGCCCGCGCACCATTTATACGAATATGCTAAGAGAGTTATACTCTAAGCAAAACGATTATCAACCCTTTCCCCTTAGTTCCTTCATGGGAAGCATATATAAAATACAAGAAAATGTGCAACTCACAATTGAGAACTTGATTCAATCCATTGACATACTTCTGTTCCATCCACCCTATAAAACATGTATGTCACAGCAATCCTTTGAAGGAGATTGAATATGGAAAAGACTACATCGTGCCAAGTTCAAGGACTAGATAAGAATTTGTGGCTCAAGTTCCGGCAAATGGCACTGGCGGAAGGATTGAGCGCGACGGCAAAAGTGAGGGCTTTGATTGAAGAAGCTGTCGCGGTTGGTGCCACATCGAGCCTGGAGAAAGGAAAGAGCAATGAAAGATGAGAAAAAAGAGCAGCCAATCAAGCCAAAGACATCAGTTCCGCCGGTTGACATTATGGATACTTTTTCGGACGCGGAAGCAGGAGATAGGATAGAGGAGAAACTTTCAATCTCAGTCCCTACTCAGCCACTGTTGAAGCCGACCGGCCTTGGCCGATATTTCAACCAGCGGGTACGCGTTTTATGTAAGGATGGGAATGTTATGAAAGGTTTCCTCCAGGGACGTCGGTTTGATTATCTTCACTTCTTGAATATCGAAGAAACCGGTGGCGACGAGAAAACTACGGCTGACTGGTGCGGCGTCAAGATTGACGGTATTTCCCGCATTTACCCCGGCAACGCCAAGGTTGAAAAGATCAGCACCCCGTAATGTGGGGAAGAGGCACTGGGAATTGCTACGCTGCTTCGCTTGATTATCGGTTAAAAACTGTTCAATGTTGAACGAAGTGGTGAGATACCCCTGTGTATTGGCTAGAAGTCTTCGGCACTCTTTCATGTTTACACCGTCTTTGTGTTACTCGCATGATTGCCATGCCAAAGATATTTAATAGAACGTGATGAGCCATAGAAATATGTTGTGAAATCCAAAAAACGTATACCCCATGATCCTGGTTGTTCCCCTTTGCCCCGCTAGATAGGTAATCGTCCTGACCTGTCTGATCGCCTCACCCCTTTTCGCAAAATAAACTGCATGACGTGTCGATTCAGTCTCATCAGGATTTTGCACGGTCCAACTTTTT
>Ga0326728_10018304_pt1 | contig 13830 bp, 9 predicted proteins | sample MB3enrmetagenome_FD_207602 | JGI IMG/M metagenome (GOLD analysis project Ga0326728, IMG submission 207602) | Lab enriched peat soil microbial communities from McLean, Ithaca, NY, United States - MB31MN | ecosystem: Environmental > Terrestrial > Soil > Wetlands > Peat | place: USA: New York... | reverse complement strand
GTTCATCCTGGTGCTGCTGGGCTTTGTCCTGCTCATGCTCATCTTCACCGTCTTCGAGCTGCTGGGCGACATCCTGCGCCACAACACTCCCTGGTCCACGGTGGGCGAATACCTGATCAACCTTACCCCTTCCATGCTCTACCAGATTGCGCCCCTGGCGGTGCTGATCGCCGTGCTGGTCACCTTCGGAGTGCTCAACCGCAACTCGGAGATCATCGCCATGAAGGCAACCGGCATCAGCCTTTACCGGCTGGTGATTCCCATCGTTGTCATCTCCGCAATGCTGGCCGCAAGCCTCTTCCTCTTCGATGAGTTCTATCTGCCCCAGGCCAACCAAAGGCAGGAGGCTCTGCGCAGCATCATCAAGGGCCGCCCGCCGCAGACCTTCCTCAACCCCGAGCACAATTGGATCTTTGGCCAGCCCCGCCCCGGAGAGCCCGCCCGCATCTTCTACTACCAGTTCTTCGATCGCGACCGCAACGAGTTCGCCAATCTCTCCATCTTCGAGTTCGACCCCTCTACCTTTGCGCTCTCCCGCCGCATCTTTGCCGCCCGCGTCTTCTGGGACCCGGCAGCCGGCTCGTGGCGCTTCCAGAACGGCTGGCAGCGGGATTTCGATGGTACCAACATCACCGAATACCGCGAATTCCTGAAGACCTCCTTCTCTGAGATTCATGAAGACCCCGGCTATTTCGAGAAGGAAGAAAAGCAATCGCAGGAGATGAACTTCGGCCAGCTCGATCGCTACATCGGCGACCTGACCCAGAGCGGCTTCGACACCATGAAGCTGCGCGTCCAACTGTGGCACAAGCTCGCCTATCCGTTCATCGCTGTCGTCATGGCGGTGCTGGCCATTCCCTTTGCGCTCTCCATGGGACGGCGCGGCTCGCTGGAGGGCGTTGCCGGGGCCATCGCCGTGGCGCTTGCCTACTTTGTCGTCGACGGCCTCTTCGCCGCGCTGGGCAACGTGAATTACCTGCCCGCCGCTCTGGCCGCAGGTTCCTCCGATATCCTCTTCGGACTGGTGGGCGGCTATCTGCTGCTGAAGACGCCCACCTGACCTGGGCAGTCGCCCCAGTATCTAAGCCTCTTGCAAAATTGCCCTCAGGCTATCGATTGTGTCAAGGCACGACTTCAGTCGTGCCGCAATTGGCCAATTTAAACTCCGGCTTTAGCCGCTGCGGAATTGCAAATTACTAAAGACAAAACCGCCGGGGCTGAAGCCCGACATGATCTTTTTGCTCTTTCGGCACGACTGAAGTCATGCCCTGACACTTTTTGCAGTCTCAATGGAATTTTGCAAGAGGCTCTATCTGTCAAAGAACCTGCCGCGGCCGCCGTTGGCCCAGGGGTCGTAGTGCAAGGCGAAGTTGGCGCGGGTTTGGACGCTGGGGTGGTCGTACATCCAGAACTCGATGAAGGGGCTGGGGTTGGGGTCTTCAAGCCAGGCCTCGCCGAGGTGGTTGAATTCGGCGACGGCGGTCTTCCGCGGGTCGGCAACGATGCCGTGGATGGCTTCCTCGCCGTAGACGTCGGCTTCGTGTTCATAGTGGCGGCTGATGGTGTTGCTCACCGGCTCCAGCACGAAACCCGCCACCGATAGGACGAAGAGAAGCACCAAGAAGCCGGCGCGGCTTGAAAGCGCGGACTCGCCGAGCGGAGCCGCCCCGTCTTCGTGCCCGTTGAGCCGCCAGCGCACTCCGAAGCGGCGCGCCAGCCAGGCGGCAAACCCGGCGCAGGTCCAGTAGACAAAAAAGAGAAACACGGCCGTAAGCGCCAGCCCCTGGGGGATATGGTGGAGTACATAGTGGCCGCTCTCGTGGCCGAAGATGAAGAGGATTTCGTCGTCGGGGATGCGTCCGGCTGTGGTGTCCCACACGACGATGCGTTTGGTGGCGCCGAGGCCGCTAACGTAAGCGTTCAGGCCGTTGGTTTTGAGGCTGGCCTTCATCAGAAACATGCGGCTGGGCGGAATCTCGGTCCCGGTGCGGGCGACCACTTTCTCGAGCTCGGTCACCAGGGCAGCATGGTGCTCGGCGAGGGGTTCGTACCTGTTGAAGATGGGTTCCAGCAGCGGCGATGCAAAGCCGGAGAGGACGAGCAGCGGAAGCGTGGCGACCCAGGCGCCCAGCCAGTAGCGGCGCGGCCAGCGGCGAACGATCCAGTTGAAGAACACCAGAGCCGGCGCGCCCATCAGCACCGAAAGCCCTAGAGCCTTGCCTTGGTCTCCCAGCCAACTGCCCCACCCCTGCACGCTGATGCCGTAGCTCCGGCTGACCTGGTGAGCATAGACATCGAGGGGCAGCCCGGCCAGGCCCGTGATAACCAGAAAGGCGGCAAAGAAGAGCAGCCCCTGCAGCCAGCGGCGGGCACAGATCCGCTGCGTCCAGGCCTCCAGGCCGGCCGCGGCGCGGGTGGCCAGCAAGAGCCAGAGGACGGCCAGGCCCCAGAGCGCGCCGGCAAATTCCAGAATGTTGCGGATGCGGCTGAGGGCAATTGCCTTGGCCAGCTTGTCGGGCGGCAGCGAATAGGCCTGCCCGGCAGGCTGGGCTTTTGTCGGGGGCTGGCCGGCGGCTGAGGCCGGAGCGTTGGCCGGCTGGGCGGTGCAAGCGCCTGGGAGCAGGCCGGCAAGCAGCGCCGGGAAGCAGAACGCGAGCAGCAAGCCGCGTGCAAAACTCATGGAGTTCCTCCATTGCCCAAGCCGAATCTGAGACAATCGACCTTACGTATGCTTTTACTCCGGTTTTCCATGCCTATGGTAAATCCTCTTTTCACCGCCAAAAGGCGGATCGTTCCCGCGGCCGGCTTCGCCTTGGCCGTTGCCGCTCTGCTGATTGCCTTGCCCGCCGCGGCAGGCTCTCAAAAGCAGCAGACCCCGGTTCTGCTCGACGCCATGACGGCCGAACTCCACCGCGCCTTTACATCGCTGGGCAAACAGGGTGACGACAAGCAATTGCCCCCCTACTTCCTCAGCTACGCGGTGGCCGACGCCAGCGCCGTGGTGGTTCAGGCGCAGTTTGGGGCGCTGGTGAACAGTTTGGCCAATCATGTGCGCGTGGCCGACGTGCAGGTGCGCCTGGGCGAGCCCAAGCTCGACAATACACACGGGAAACATCGCGGCTCGGCGGTAAACAGTCAGCAACTGCCGCTGACCGACGACCGCGAGGCGCTGGGGCGCAGCCTGTGGCTGGCTACCAACACGGGATACGGCACCGCGCTGGACAATTACCTGCGCGTCAAGACCGAGGCCGAGGTGCGAGCCAAGGAAGAGGACACCTCCCCGGACTTCAGCCAGGAGGAGCCCCAGACCTACATCGGCAAGCCGGCTCCGCTGGTGGTGGTGGACAAGGCAGCATGGGAGCAGCGGGTAACGGCGCTGTCGAAGATCTTTCGCGAGTTCCCCGGCGTTTACCAGAACATGGTGATGCTGACGGCGCAGAACGAGACCGACTACTTTGCCTCTTCGGAGGGTTCGCGGGTGGTTGCGCCGCACCTGCAGGCGCGCGTCGTGATGGTTGCCGCAACTCGCGCCGACGATGGAATGGACCTTTACCGGACGCAGACCTTTGAAGCTGAAACCGCGGAGGGCTTGCCCGCGCAGGCTGAGCTGGAAGCGGCAGCTCGAGAGCTGGGCAAGAGCCTTGAGGCGCTGCGCAAGGCTCCAATCACTGAGCCCTTCGACGGGCCTGCGATTCTCTCCGGGCGCGCCGCCGCCGTCTTCTTCCACGAGGTGCTCGGCCACCGGCTCGAGGGCCAGCGCCAGCGCGGCGACGAGGAAGGCCAGACCTTTACCAAGGAGGTGGGCAAGCCGGTCTTGCCGGCCTTCCTTTCAGTTGCCGACGATCCCACGGCAACCAAATATGGCGCCACTTGGCTGAGCGGCAGCTACGAATACGACGACGAGGGGCAAAAGGCGCGCCGCGTGGAGCTGATCCAGGATGGAGTGCTGAAGACCTTCCTCATGTCCCGCCTGCCCATCGCCAGCTTTGCCGCCTCAAACGGCCACGGTCGCGCGCAGACGGGCCATGTGCCCACCGGACGCCAGGGCAACCTGATTGTGACCTCGACCAAGAGCGTTTCCGAGGCCGACTTGCGCAAGCAACTGATCGAGGAAGCCAAAAAGCAGAACAAACCGTATGGGCTGTACTTCGAGGACATTTCTTCAGGCTTTGCCGTAACCCAGCGCAGTTCGCCGCAAGCTTTCTCCGTGGTTCCGCTGGTGGTTTGGCGGGTTTACGTGGACGGGCGGCCGGACGAGCTGGTGCGCGGCGTCAGCATTGTGGGCACTCCGCTGGCGGCGATGAAGAAGATTCTGGTTACGGGCGACAAGAGCGAGGTCTTCAACGGCGAATGCGGCGCGGAGTCGGGCACCATTCCGGTAAGCGCGGTGGCTCCGGCCATGCTGCTGAGCGAGCTGGAGACGCAGCGCGTGCAGCAGGGCACCGCGAGGCCGCCAATCCTGCCCATTCCGGGCGCGGAGAGCGCGGCGCCGACAAAGCCCGCATCCGGGAAAGAGGAGGCGAAATGAACCCGATTCGTCCGATTGCATTCTTTGCCGGAGCAGGGCTGATGGCTGCCTGCCTGTGCGGCCCGACCTTGGCCGAGGCCCAGCAAACCCGCGCCGATGCCGAAAAGGATCCCGTCCTGAAAGCCATGCTCGAAGAGATGGACCGCAGCAAGAGCGAGCTCCAGTTGAAGGATTTCGCCAAGCCGTTCTTCATTCAGTACCGCATCGAGGACGTGGACAACTACGAGACCAAGGCGGAGTACGGGGCCAGCGAGGGCGCTCAGCACAGCCACGGCCGCGTAGCCCGCATCGCGGTACAGGTAGGCGACTCGAAGACCGACAGCTCGGGCGGGCGCGGCGAGGGCGCGTTGCAATTGGCGGCTCTGGATGGCGACCCCATTGCGGTGCGGTCGGCGCTATGGGCGGCTACCGACCAGGCGTACAAGACTGCGCTCTCAGCCTATGCGCAGAAGCAGGCCGCTCTCAAAGAGGTGCAGACGCCCCCGCAGGCCGACGACTTCAGCCAGGAAAAACCGGTCGTTTCGCTCGCCGAGCCGCTCCATTTGAAGCTCGGCGAGGGGGCCTGGGTGGAGCGTATTGCGCGGGCCAGCGGGCTTTACCGGACGGAGGCATCCGTCAAAGCCAGCCAGCGCGACGTCGAGTATTCCATGGCTAGGTTTCAGGCGCGGGTAACGACCACTTGGCTGGTCACCAGCGAGGGGACCATTGTGCGCAAAGCAGCCGCTGAATATGAGGAGGCCGTTGCGGTGGGCACGCAGGCGGCCGATGGAATGCGGCTCGACCGCTCCTATTCTTCAACAGGAGCTTCGCTCAACGATCTGGACGCGCCAGAAGCCTTCGAAAAACATGCCATTGGATTGATCGCCTCGCTCACCGATCTGCGCCAGGCGCCGTTGGTGGAGGAGGAGTATCACGGGCCGGTGCTGCTCAGCTCCGATGCCGGAGCGGATACGCTGCGGGGGCTGCTGGCCGGGGCAGTGACGGCTACCCGGCCCAAGCTGGGCACCGAGGCGCGCACCAACGGGCCTTTTGCCTCCAGCTATCATGCGCGCGTGCTGCCGGAGTTCATGGACGTGGTAGACGACCCCGGCTTGAAGAACCTGAACGGCAAGGGACTTGTGGGCGCCTACGATGTGGACGACGAAGGCGTGCCGGCGCAGGCCGTGAAGCTGGTGACTGAGGGGCGGCTTGAGAATTATCTGATCGGCCGGGAGCCGGTGCGCGACTTTCCCCAGTCGAACGGCCACGGACGCGCCGGAATCGCAGGAGCGCCCAAGCCGTCGATCGGCGTGCTGAAAGTGACGGCCAAGGACGGTCTCTCAGACGAGGAACTGAACCGCAAGCTCCTGGACCTAGCCAAGGATCGGGAACTGAAGAGCGTCTACTACGTTGAGACGCTGGGGGGGGAATCAACGCCGCGGCTGCTCTACCGTGTCAGTCCCGACGGCACTCCCGCCGGCAAGCGTGAACTGGTGCGCGGAGCCAAACTGAGCGACTTGGACCAGCGAGCGCTGCGCTCGAACGTCGAGGCCGCCGGCAAGAGCCTGTTTGTTGCCAACTACTTCGGTGACGTGCCGCAGACGGTGCTGGCGCCCGCCTTGCTGATGGACGACGTGACCATCCGCCGCGCCAATGAAAAGAACGACAAGCTGCCCTTCTATCCCCCGCCGGAGTAGCATGCTTGACCGGTCCACGATTCTGGCCGCAGCTTGTTGGATAAGACCATCCGCGTATCGGTCGTCCAGCGGCGTCGCCGGCCCAAGGAATCGGACGCTACTCTACTTTCCGATGCAGAAGGTGGAGAAGATGAGATTCAGAATATCGTCGGAGGTCGTCTGCCCGGTCAGCGAGTCCAGCGCCCAGAGGGCGCGGTAAAGGTCCAGCAGGATCATCTCGTGGGGAATGGCGCTTGCGTTCGCATGTTCCGCGTCGCCCAATGCGCTCAGCGATGTCGCAATCGCCTGGTGGTGGCGCAGGCTGGTCAGCATCCCCGGCTCCGAGGCCGCCCCTCCGGTTGCCAGGGCCAGGATCCGCTCCCGCAGGGGCGCAATCCCCTCGCCCGTCAGGGCTGAAGTCCGCAGCACGCGTATGCCGCCAATCTCCTCGGCGGCTGTCTGGCCGTTATCCGCCAGGTCGCATTTGTTCACGGCAACTAGCGCGGGCCGCCCCTCGACGGCCGCGAGCAGCCGGTGCTCCTCTTCGTTGAGAGGCTGGGTCGCGTCCAGCACCACCAGCACCAGGCCAGCGTCGGCCAGCGCCTCGCGGCTGCGGGCAATGCCCAACTGCTCAACCTCCTCCAGGCTCTCACGCAGCCCGGCCGTATCCACCAGTTCCAGCGGAATCCCGTCCAGGGAGATCCGCTCCGTCACTGTGTCGCGCGTGGTCCCCGGCGTTGCCGTCACGATGGCCCGCTCGCGCTCCACCAGCCGGTTGAAGAGTGAACTCTTGCCCACGTTGGGGCGGCCCACAATGGCCAGGGTCAGCCCGTCGTGAACGATGCGTCCCCGGGCAAAGGTCGCTGCAAGCCCGGTGAGCGCAGGCGTCAGCTCGGCGATCCGGCGCGCAATCTCCTCCGCCGGGGCCACTTCCACGTCGTCCTCGGCAAAGTCTATGCCGGCTTCGAGCAGCGCAATCAGCTCCACCAGCGCCTGCTTTACCGGCTGCACGCGCCGGCTGAGCGCCCCGCCCATCTGGCTGGCGGCCTGGCGCGCCTGGGTCAGCGTCTGCGCCTCGATCAGGTCGCGCACCGCCTCGGCCTGGGTCAGGTCCAGCCGTCCGGCCAGAAAGGCGCGCTGGGTAAACTCGCCCGGCTCGGCCAGCCGCGCACCCAGCTCGAGCGAGCGGCGCAGCAAGAACTCCATCACCACCGGCGACCCGTGCGCGGCAATCTCCACCACATCCTCGGCCGTGTAGGAGTTGGGAGCGGCAAACCACGTCACCAGCGCCTCGTCGATCCGGACCGCCTCGCCTTGCCCAGCCTCGCTGCCTGGCGCATCCAGAACATCGGCCAGCCGCGCCCGGCCGTGCTCCAGCGGCTGGCGCAGCCTCACTAGTTGCGCGGCAATCGATCCAGCCTCGGGCCCGCTCAGGCGCACGATTCCGACGCCGCCCCGGCCCGGCGCGGTGGAGATCGCGGCGATGGTATCAGTAGTTGGATTCGGCCCGGACATAAGCTGCTCATAGTGTAGAGTCTGCGGCCGGAGCAGCGCTCCCGCCGGCTTCCGGTGCCGCGGTCAGGACTATAATCAGCAGGGATGCGGGGCGGGAACTGCTTCCGAACGGCTTGTCTCGGCGTTCTGCGCGCGGCAAATCAAAGGTCGAAATCGCTTGAAATCGAAGCAGGGGAAGAGGCGTTCGGTGCGGCGCTGGGCTGCGGGTTGGAGTGGCACAGGGATTTGGGTTTTGGGGCTTGCGGTGCTGCTCTTCTCCGCGATGCCGGCCTTTGCTCAGCAGCCCGCGGAAGTCGTCTGGCGGGGAGTACTCCGTAACCCCGCCGGCGCCCCAATTCCCGGTTGGAGAATCTGTCTTGCCGGGAACAGCTCCACGGCCGAAGCAATCACGGGCGCAGACGGCCGCTTTGCGCTGGACATCCTTCCCGCCGGGCAATACCGGCTGACCATCGAAACCGGTACGCGCAAGTTCAGCTACGCTCAGCTCATAGACCTCGCCCCAGCCGCTCCCCCGGTCGAGCTCACGCTCTCCGCTAACGGCGAAATCACGCTGACCGTCGTCAAAGGCCCGGCCGGAACTGGGGGCGAGGAGCTCTCCAGCCAGGCAGTCAGCGAACTGCCGCTCAATAAGCGCGACTTCAGCACCCTGCTGCTGCTGGCCGCCGGCACCATGACCGATACCAACGGCGCGACGAACTTCACGCAGCAGTTCGCCATCAACGGGCAGCGCGGGGTTGAAGCCACCTTCGCCATGGACGGCGCCGACATCAGCGATCCGGAGATGGGCGGAGCTACCTTCACCAACTTCAACGTCGACGCGGTGGAGAGCATCGATTCGAGTTCCGGCTGGATGCCGGCCGAGATTGGCCGCGGGGCCGCGGGATTCACCAATATCCACACCCGCTCCGGGGCCAGCGGCTTCCACGGGTCGGTCTTCGAGTTTGTCCGCAACTCCGCCTTCGACGCCCGCAATTACTTCGACCATCCGACCCCGGCCTACCCTGGCAGGATTCCGCCCTTCCGCCGCAACGAATTCGGATTCACCAACGGAGGCCCGGTCTTCATTCCGCATGTCTACGACGGCCGCAAGCGCACCTTCTACTTCACCCAGTACCAGGGCTTTCGCCAGGTGCTGGGAACCACTCAGGTAATGCCGGTGCCCAGCGCAGGGCAAAAGCCGGGAAACAACTGCCAAAGCAACAGCCAAATCGTCTGTGATACGGTCACGTATCCCGACAACACCACAGACACGCTCTACGTTCCGGTCGACTCGGGGATAGCGGCAGTGCTGGCTCGCTATCCGCTGCCCAATCAGCCCACCGGGCCGTTCGGCGCAAATACTTACTCGACCGCTTCCGAGGTCGCCACTGACGCCGACCAGTTTTCGCTGCGGATCGATCACAAATTCTCCGCCAAAGATCAGTTCCTGGCCCGCTTCAACCTGGATAATCTTACCGGGCCCACCACCAACCCCGACCAAACCGCCATCGATCCCTCCTTCGGTGTCCAATACATCGACCGTCAGCGCAACGTGGTGGGCACCTACACGCGGACGGTTTCGCCGCGCCTTGTTCTCGAATCCTCCATCGGCATCACGCGCTCCACGCCGGGGTTTCCCACTCCTAACCGCACCGACCCCGCGGTCAAATTCAACGACGGACTCTTCGAGCCCTTCAACTCCGCCGCCGGCTCGGTGATGCAGGCCTACGGCAACCTCTTTCAAGGCCGTGAGAACGCCTCGTTCACCACTTCGCGCCACGCCTTCAAGGCAGGATTTGAGGCGCGCATCAATCGCGACACCACATACTTTGGCATCAGCCCCAACGGCGAGTATGACTTTGGCGGCGGCGCGGCGTACGCAGCTGAATCCATTCGTTCGCAGAGCGGAAAGCACGACCTCAGCCCCGGCGATCCGTTCCCAGACACGCTCTCGAGCTTCTTGTCCGGGAGCCCCTTTGTTTACACCGTGGCTATTGCTCCGCCTTACTTTTCCAGCGGCGCTCACATTGGCCCAGCGGCCATCAGCCGCAATAATTTCAGCTTCTATCTTCAGGACACCTGGAAGGTGACTCCCCGCTTCACGCTCGACTACGGCCTTCGCTGGGATCTGTATACCCCCATCACCGAGCGTGCCCGCCGGACTGCGGGTTTTATGAACGTGAATGGCGAACAGGAGTATGTCGTCAATCCGCAGCCCGGCTATCGGACCGATCGCAACGCATGGGAACCGCGCGTTCGGGCGGCTTGGCAAGTCACCAGCAAGTTATCGGCCCACGCCGGCGGCGGCATAACCGTTATTCCGCCCAATAGCTGGCAGGATAACTTCCTCACGGGTTCCACGCCCTTTGCCGTCATGCCCCGGCTGCTCTCCGCCTCTAATGCGCCCATCCATTATGGATTTCAGATTACCCCGGCGCAGTTGCCGCGCGCTTACACGCCGGCGGGCGCCGATATCTTCGCCTCCGGAAGCTCCAAGGCGGTTGCGCCCAACACGGCGATGGATGTGAATCGTTATGAGCAGGACGTGGCTGCGCTCACGCCGGGCCATGTGGTCAGCGATCTAAATCTTAGCGGCATCGATCGTTGCTTTGGCAACGCCACCCTCTATACATGGACGGCTGGCCTGGAACGGAAGCTTGGCAATCTCACAGCAGACGCAAGTTACGTTGGCACCGCCGGCGTCAAGCTGCCGCGCACCAGCTTTCCCAACGCCTATCCCGGCGCTGCCGCGGCCTTCGCGCCTTACACGCAATTCGACAGCTCCGGCAACGTAATAGGAGGCTTCGGCGTGGAGAACATCATGGTTGCATCCGCCCATTCTACCTATCACGCGCTGCAGACTTCCTTGTCGGGCTCAATGGGACATGGCGGGCCAGGCATACAGGCGAGTTATACCTGGGGCAAGTCGATTGACGATACCAGCCAGGCAATGACAGGTTTTCCGCAGAATCCCTTCGACACTCACGCTGAAAAGGGCCCGTCCTCCTTCGATGTAACGAACGGCTTCGGCCTGAGCCTGGCTCAGGATCTGCATCTGGACAGCACGCTGTTCCTGCGTGCAATCGGCAAGAAGATCACCGCCGGCTGGGAACTGCTGAGCATCTCCAGCATCAGCTCGGGTTCGCCCTTCACCGTCTTCTCCGGCATCCAGCAGACCGGCGCAGGCTCCAACGGCGTCGACCGCCCCGACCAGATCGCAAGACCGCATCTCTCCACCGCGCGCACCGACCGTCAGGATTACTTTGGCGATGGCGTCAACAATGCAGCGGACTACTTCTCCATCCCCATCCACGTGGCTGGCGGCACGGGACCGAACCAGGGCCGGTTCGGAACGCTGGGGCGCAATACCTTCCGGGGGCCGGCCTTTTATGACTACGATTTCGCGCTCATCAAGAGCACGCCCTTTGGCCACCGCAAAAGCGGAGCCGAGCTTGTAGACCTCCAGTTCCGCAGTGAGTTCTTCAACCTCTTCAATATCGTCGACATGGGCCTGCCTGCCAACATTCTCAGCGGCTCCGGCTTCGGTCAGATCAGCAAGACCGCCGGCAACTCCCGCCAAATCCAGTTTTCACTCAAGCTGATCTACTGAGCGCCGCGAAGCCGGCGAGAATACAGAACCAGTTGCGGGATCGAGGAGGCGCGTCCTGCGCTTGAACGCGGTTCTGCGAAACTGCGCCGGGAAGCCGCCATTACAAAAAAATGACCGGGGATTGAAGAATGTTGTTGACATGAACTGGTTGGTAGTGCAAACTTGTTGGCATGCTGAAGAACAGGCCGGCGGAGCCAGTTTGCGACGCGCATCGGCGGCTTGCCTTTGACGATCATGGAGGAACGAATATGGATCAAGTCGACAGTCTCTTGAAGCGGCCCAGGGCCTACGAGAACATCGACGGCGTGGGCGAGCTGAACATCGGCTTTATGTGCCTGAGCTTCGCGCTGCTCATGTGGCTGCAGGTGCACACGCCCGAGCACTCCATCTGGAACCGGATGTATATGCTGTTCATCTGGGTTGGGTTGATGTTGCTGGCCAGCTACTTCGGGTCCAAGGCGTTCAAAAAGCACATCACCTATCCGCGCACTGGATTCGTCAAATACCGGACACCCGACTCAAAATGGCCGCTGATTGCAGTAATGGTCCTTGCCTCCGTTGTGGCGACAGTTGCCGCAGCGGGCGCCGTCCTTGCCGCTCGCTTGCACTGGAATATGGTGCCCGCACTTCCTTTTGGTCTTCTTATTGCAGCGAGCTACGCCTTCGGCTTCGCCAGGACGGTTCGCTGGAAATGGGCTGTGGCCGCGTCGATTCTGCTTGGCTCGCTGGCGATTGCGGCTCTTCCGCCGGAGCTGACCGGCACGCTGGCCCACGGTTCCTGGGCGACTGCCATGTTTCGCGCCGAGAGCATAGGGTCATATCTGCTTTGCGCACTGCTTTATGGCGCGATATTTCTGATCTCCGGCGGCATCACTTTCTGGCTCTATCTGCGCCATACACAAGCCCCAGCGGAGGAGGCCAATGAACCGGCAAACGCAGACGTTCAATGAGCTCGATCGCGTGATTCACGAGCCGGGACGGCTGATGATTGTCGCCCTCCTGTTCGCCGTCGACAGTTGTGACTTTCTTTATCTGCAACACGAGACGGAGATGAACAAAGGCACGCTGTCGAGCCATCTCTCCCGGCTGGAGGAGGCCGGATACGTCGAGGTGGAGAAGACCTATCGCGGAAGAATTCCGCAAACGCTGCTGCGCCTGACGGAGGATGGCCGCAAGGCCTTTCAAAAGTACAGGAAGAAGCTCAAGAAGGCGCTGTAAATGGAAAGCCGAAGATTTGGCTTGAGAGCCGGTTGATCGACCTGTCTTGCCTCCTCCTGCCGACTCAACCGGGAAGCTTCCATCCATGCTCCCGAAGAACGTGCATGAATGGGAAGCCTCGAATCCGAGACTTATGTTTCCTTGGATAGCTAGATCAGCTCATAGCCGGCAAACCAATACCCAATTTCGAAGGCAGCGGTGTCTTCGGCGTCGGAGCCGTGGATGGCGTTCTCCGTCATCGAGCAGGCAAACTTCTTGCGGAGGGTTCCCTCTTCGGCGTTGGCGGGGTTGGTGGCGCCCATCAGCTTGCGCAGGTCGGCGATTGCATTCTCCTTCTCCAGAACCATCAGAACCAGCGGGCCGGAAGACATGAACGTGGTGAGCCCGTCGAAGAACGGCTTGCCGGCGTGGACCTGATAGAAGCCCTCGGCCTGCCTTTTGGAGATGGACTGCCTCTTGATGGCCACAATCTGGAAGCCGGCCTGGTCAATCTCGGCCAGAATGGCCCCGGTAAAGCCTTTGCGGACCGCGTCCGGCTTGACGATGCTGAAGGTGCGCTGCGCCACTCGTTTTGCTCCTCGGAAGGTTTTCCTCTGCTTGCCTATTGTAATCGGCGTGGATTTGCCGGCGCCGATGATGGCGCCCAAGCCGTGCCGGGTGTGGTGAAGGGCAGCTTTTAGCTTTTGGCTATTAGCTGGGCCGCGAGGTTGAAAGCTTGAGGAGGAGTGGGAACCGTCCATGGGCGGATTCCGTATTCCTCCTTGCTGCTTTTGGGGGCGAGCATGTCCGCCGACTGGAGTTCGCGACTGGAAGGGCTGTGGGATGCGATGGCTACGGCTGTCTTGAACGTCTACGACGCCTATGGGTGGGTGATTCCGGCGGTGCTGCTTTCTTTGCTGCTTCTTGTGCTGCTTATTGGAGTTCTCTGGTTGGTTGCCTCGGCGGTGGGAGAGTTGTCGCTGGACGCCGATGTGAATGTATTCGGGGGCTTCGGTGGAATCTTCCGTTGGACCCGCGAAAACTGGCGTGCGGGGAGGGGCGGCATCTGCACGCTGGGGCTGCGTGCACCTGAGGCGCCAAAGCTACGCAGGCTTTGAAGGGTAGTAGTGCAAGGTCGCATAGATGCATGCGTTTGGGTTGCCTCTTGCCCTTTCCACTGCTTCCGAGACCTCTTCCCCGAGGCCGTGGTACGCAGAAGCCACCTCGGATTCTTCAACGCCAATCAATGTCCAGCCGTATTCTTCACAGACTGAGGAGACTCGGTCCCTGAATTGTTCAGAGTCGGCTGCCCAGGTGACGACGTTTGTGAAGGCTTTTGTATCGCC
>Ga0326728_10018303_pt1 | contig 13830 bp, 12 predicted proteins | sample MB3enrmetagenome_FD_207602 | JGI IMG/M metagenome (GOLD analysis project Ga0326728, IMG submission 207602) | Lab enriched peat soil microbial communities from McLean, Ithaca, NY, United States - MB31MN | ecosystem: Environmental > Terrestrial > Soil > Wetlands > Peat | place: USA: New York... | reverse complement strand
CGGAGGTGATCCGAAAAAAGGGGAATCTTCTCAAAGGGGTGGTGGATGCCGTCAACGTCACGGACAATCAGACCTCTGTGGTGAGAATGAGCTCCTTTTCATCCTGTATCATCCTCAAAGAGATGGGATTTGATCCGATCCTGCAGATGGTCTGTCGGGATCGGAACCGGATAGCGATCCAGAGTGACATTCTGGGGGCAGGTGCCCTGGGGATCAACAACATTCTCTGTCTTTCAGGGGATCATCAGAAATTCGGGGATCATCCGAAAGCCAAAAATGTCTTTGATATGGACTCCATCCAGTTGATCAATACGGTCAAAACCCTGAGAGATGACGGGAAGTTCTTGGGGGGTGAAGAAGTTAAGGGAAAGCCCGTACTCTTCATCGGGGCGGCCGAGAATCCGTTTGCGGACCCATTTGAGATACGGGCAGCGAGATTAGGGAAAAAGGTGAAGGCAGGTTGTGAATTTATCCAAACCCAGTGTATCTACAACATGGAGAAGTTTACCAAGTGGATGGAGATGGTGAGGGATCGGGGGCTACATGAGAGGTGTGCGATCCTGGCAGGGGTGACGCCGTTCAAGTCGGTGGGGATGGCGAAATACATGAAGAATTCGGTGCCCGGGATGGATGTGCCGGACGGGATGATCGAGAGGCTGAAGGGGGTGGCGAAGGAGAAGCAATCGGAAGAAGGGATTAAGATTTGTGTGGAGACGATACAGAGGCTGAGGGAGATTCCTGGGGTGCGGGGGATCCATATTATGGCGATCGAGTGGGAGGAGAAGGTGGCAGAGATCGCTAAGGGTGCAGGACTGCTGCCGAGACCCATTCCGAATGCCTGATTGCGGAATGCGGATTGCTGAATTTAGAGAATAGAACCCTTACTTCTTTCCCATCCTTGCCGGCAGGCAGGCTTTAGTAAAGGGGGATGAAAGGGGGCTTTGTAAAGAATTCCATTAATGGGAACATCATTCCAACTGAGCCAAAATTGGATGGTCCTGCATGGGCAGATCTAAAGAGATCGATTTTTTAATTATCCCAATTATGAAGAGAAGGATGTTGAAAGTCTCTCTTTTTCTTTTTTTAACCCCTTTTTTTCTGCTTGGATCGGCCTATTCTTATTCCCATTCTACGAAGGAAACTCTCCCCAAAGGTTCCTGGTGGATCGATATGGGGAAATTCTTATCGTCAGCTCATGGTCGCTTCTCATGTTCGGAGTGTCACGCCAACATCGAGGAAAAGGGGGTTAAGCATCCAGACCCAAAGCTTCTTGAGAGACTATCTACTTTGCTCTACGATTACAAAAAATGTGAGAAGTGCCATCCTCAAGAATATCAGCGTTATCTTAAAGGGGCGCATGCGAAAGCGCTCGTAGAGAAAAAGAAGGATGCGCCCACCTGTGGAAACTGCCACGTGACCCACTATGTCCTCCCCGGGCAATCCCGCCTTGAGCTGGGAAAATGGATGACCGAGATGTGCGGTACTTGTCATCTTATACAGAAGCGAAGCTATCTTGAAAATTATCATGGGAAAACGGCTACCTTGCTGAAATATGAGGCTTCAGCTTACTGCACGGATTGCCATGGTGCTCACACCTGTCTCTCGCTGAAGAAGAAGGAGGATGCCCTAGAAGCCTGTCAGAAGTGCCATGCCAACGCAAAGCTCCGATTTACAGGGTTTGTGATTCACGCCTCTAAGGAAGGGGTGAAAAAAGAGGACGTGGAGAAATTAGAAAGATTAAGGATCATCCGTTGGATCGAGATCGGTTTCGGGATTCTCGTAGTTGTAGTACTGGTCTTCTTCTATTCTCATACATTGGTCTGGACACTCAGGAAGGTTCATGAATGGCTAAAAGGGCAATGAAGCAATGGCAATGAATGAAACAAAAACCGAAGTTTATTGGAGGTTTAACGTTTTCCACCGATTCATCCACCTGGTGATGATGGTGACATTCATTGGCCTTGCTTTGACCGGACTTCCTATAAAATATCCTGGTGCTTTCTGGGCGAAAGGATTGATTCTGCTTTGGGGAGGAGTCAAAGGGGCTGGGCTGCTTCATCGTTGGTGCGCTGGGGTCACCTTTGGATACTTTGTTCTGCATCTGCTCTATGTTCTCCACTACCTTCTTGTACTGAAGGGAAAATTGTTGGGGCCGGATTCCATGATTCCCTCTTGGAAGGATTTTAAAGATCTTTATCAACATATTAACTACTTTTTGGGAAAAGGGGATCCTCCGAGGTTTGGCAAATTTACTTATTGGGAGAAATTTGACTATTGGGCTGTGTTCTGGGGAATTGCCTTCATTGGTGGGTCTGGTCTCGTTCTCTGGTTTCCTGAATTCTTCTCGCGTTTTTTGCCAGGGGTCTTATTCAATATTGCCTACACGATCCATAGCGACGAGGCTCTTTTGGCGGTGGGGTTTATCTTCATCGTCCATCTCTACAACGCTCACTTTAGGGCCGGTGTCTTCCCTTTGGATCGATCTATCTTTACCGGAAAGATTGATGCAAAGGAGATAATGGAGCGCCATCCTCTCGAATGGGAGTATTTGAACCAGCATCCAGAGAAGAAGGCAAAACGAAAGGTGAGAAAAGAACTTCTCATCGTCTTTCTTATTGTGATTATTAGCGGACTCATCCCTTCTCTCTCTTTTGCCCGAGGATTGACCGACGAAGAGATCATGGAGGCGGAGAAGAAACTTTGTTGGAAGTGCCATCGCCAGCCTAATTTAAACAGCAACGAGGGGATCACGACTTCGATCCTTCTCTGCATGGAGTGCCACGGAAAGAAAGACGTCGAAAAGAAGGTGGATGGAAAGCCGGTCTCCCTTTATATCGATGAGAAAGAGTATGGAAAGACGGTTCATCGAAGGGTCGCTTGTGTCCGATGTCATGACGGAATCGCCACTTCACCCCATAAAACGACAGTCATCGAATGTGCTTCCTGCCACGGATATCATGGAGAAGGGACAGCTCATGACCCTCATCGGAGTGTCAACTGTGAGGCCTGTCACCATGAGTCAAAGGAGGTGATGAAGGATCCGAAGACCGGCAGAATTGTTCTGAGGATGGTGAAGGACGGGGTTCCTCTTAAGATGACCTCTCATCGCCTTGCCGACTTTAGAGACAAGAAAACGTGCGAAAAGTGCCACTTCACTAACAATCAACTGGGGGCTCCTATCCGTGTGCTTCCGGCTAAGAGTCTGATCTGCATCGGGTGTCACAGCAGCTCAGTGACTCTCAATGACCCGGTCTCCATGGTTTCTTTCATCCTTTTTATCATTGGTATTGGAGCAACCCTCACCTTCTGGTTTCAGGGGACGATGGTTGATCCCTCCTTTTCCCCTCATGAAAAGCTTTCCTACATTGGAGAAAAAGCCTGGCAAATCTTCTTCTCTAAGAAGATGCTTACTCTCTTCAAGGTCTTTGTTGTGGACGTCCTCCTGCTCAGAAGAGTCCTGAAGGAGAGCGTAAGCCGCTGGACGATCCACAGTCTCATCTACCTTCCCTTATTTCTTCGGTTTCTGATCGGATTGCTTCTTCTTCTGCTTTCTGAAGCCTTTCCGATGAGTCCGCAAGTGGCTGTGTTACTTGATAAGAACTATCCACCCATCGCCTTCACCTACGATTTCTTGGGATTATGCATCATAATTGGGACCGCTGGTGCGATCGTGAGGCGCGTACAGGGAAAAGCGCAAAAGGCTGTGTCTGGGGGGCAGGATTATGTGGTGCTTGGCCTTATCGGAGGTATCCTATTGACAGGGTTTTGGGTGGAAGGAATGAGGATACTTCTTACGGCCCTCCCTCTTTCAGCGGCGCTTCCATCTTTTATAGGTTATCCTATCTCGCTCCTTCTCGACCTCTTTCCCGTCCGCTGGGACGTTGTCTATCCCTATGGGTGGTATGTCCATGCTATTCTAACGGGAGCACTGGTTGCGTATCTTCCCTTCAGCAAAATGTTCCATATCCTGGTCAGCCCTCTCATGGTCTTGATCAAGGCTGCAGTGGAGGAGAAATGAAGCTGAGCTTTTCTCGTAGGGTCTCAAATTGGTTCAAGGCTCTTATTTACCCCAGGCGTTTTTCCCAAAGCTGGATGGGGAAGAATCTATCCATGATTCAGCTGATGGAGCTGGACGCCTGCACCCATTGTGCCATGTGCACCTCCCGTTGTTCTGTTGCCATTGCTTTTGAAGGCATTCCAAATGTTAATATTCTCCCCTCCGAAAAAATCGCATCGATCAAGGCCCTGGCTTCGGGCAGACCGCTTGGAGAACGGGAGGTCAGGGATATTCAAGAGGGCGTCTATCTCTGCACCAATTGCTACCGTTGCACAGTGGTTTGTCCAGTAGGGATTGATCTACAGAATCTTTGGATTAAAGTCAGGGAACTCCTCCTTCAAAGAGGAATACCTGAACTTTCTGTCCTCTCCCCTTTCTCATTTTATCGAGGTTTGACGAAGTGGGAGACGGCTCAAGGGGATTACGAGAAACCTCTGACCCAAGCAAGAGAGGCGATTGCAGCTCAATGCGATTTAATGAAGGAGAAGGATAAAATTCTTGCTTTGACCCCTTCGGATAGAAAATTCAAAAGTGGGCTGGACCTTTCTGCTCAGGCAAAAAACTTTTCGGTTTGCTTCGGCTGCCAGACCTGTACGACGGTCTGTCCTGTGGTAGACCACTATGAAAATCCTCAGGAGGTCCTGGGGCTCTTGCCCCATCAAATCATGCATGCCGCTGGATTAGGATTGAGGGATCTGGCCTTAGGTTCCAATATGCTCTGGGATTGCCTCACCTGCTATCGATGTCAGGAGCAGTGTCCCAGAGGGGTATCCGTGACCGATGTGCTTTATGAGCTGAAGAACTTAGCGGTCAAGTACGTGAAAGAGAAGGTGTTATGAAGTTCGCGCTATTCCTCGGTTGTCATATCCCCGTTCGATTGAAACAATACGAAACCTCGTCAAAGGCGATCTTAGAACGACTCGGTGTGGGGTTCGTCGATATCGAAGAATTCAACTGTTGCGGGTACCCTTTGAGGAACATCGAATTCAAGGCCTTTCTCCTGGCCTCAGCGAGAAATCTTTCCCTGGCCGAGAAGAAGGAGCTGGATGTGATGACCTTGTGTCAGTGTTGCTACGGGAGCCTGAAAAAAGCCAACTTTCTCCTGAGAGAGAATACCTCCTTACGCAAGGAGGTGAATGCGGTGCTTGAGCGAGAGGGCCTCCCATACAAGGGAGAGGTTGAGGTGAAACATCTCCTATACGTTCTTCATCAGGAGGTGGGGGTCGAGGCAATCAAGAAGAAGATTGTGAAGACCTTTAAGGGCCTTAAAATTGCCGCTCACTACGGGTGTCATGCACTCCGGCCAAGCCAGGTCGTTCAGTTTGATGATCCGGTGACTCCCTCCATTTTTGATCAGCTGGTGGAAGCTACCGGCGCTGAAAGCATCGCCTGGCCGATGCAGCTCGAATGTTGTGGCGCTCCTCTTTGGGGGATCCATGATGAGTTATCGATGGAGTTTACGCTAAAAAAACTAAAAAACGCGAGAGAGTCGGGCGCGGATTATCTCTGCACTGCCTGTACCTATTGCCAAATCCAGTTCGATACCATTCAGTGGATGATTCTCTCTCAACGGGGTTTAAACCATCCTCTTCCCTCCATTCTCTATCCTCAGCTTCTGGGTCTGAGTATGGGGATTCATTCTGAGACCCTCGGACTAAAGATGAATAAGATACCCATCAGTGAGGCCGAACAATTACAAACAGAAATTAAACAGCCTTAGTTTCTTCATCAATGTGTTCCGACGATGCCAAGCTCTTTTTCTAAAGCTGCAAAAAGTTTGTTGTAGAAATCTTTGTCTTCTATTGTCCTTTCTTCTTGTTTCACCTTTGTCGCTTCACTTCCAGCCGGGACCAATCCAAGGAGTGTCCTCTCGGTTTTTACTCTAACCTTTTCTACGTGCTGGGTGGCACTGGCATAAACGGTAGACTTGTCTTTACCTGCAGCTATAACATTTGCATTAATAGTAACAACAATAGTATCCTTACCATCCTCAAAGTATCTTGCTGCTGTAAACGATCTTGCCTGCAAGTCTTCTCTTTCAATCCTGAAATTCTGGCTTAATACTGCTCTTTTACTTGCGATATAGCAGTCATCAGGCAATACATGAAAGGTTTTTACATTGGGACTGTTTTCGTCATTAAAAACATTTTTGTAACCGCTGGTGGCACATCCTGTAATTAGCACAGCCATAAGAAACATGGTTAATACTGCCGTTCTCGCTTTGTCTCTTTTCATTTCGTTCCCCCTTTCTATACCCATGCTGAGCAGTAGTGACGATTTTTTTCACTGAGGCGATTATTTTGGCACCTTTGAACTGTGTCTTTCCGGATTTTGCATAACATGTGCCAAAGGCCAAGTCTGCACCTTTTGTCTGAGTAACTGTCGAATTCTCAATAAAAATTCAAATTTTAGAAAATTCCTAATTAAAAAATCCGGTTCATTTAGAGTTCACTTTTGTCAAAACCGAAAGAAATTTTTGTGCGCCCGTGGACCTATAAGTGAGTCATTTTGTCAACGGGTGATCGTTAAATACTACCTGAAAAGTTGTACGAGAGGAGGGTTATCCGGAACGATGAGTTCAGAAGTATATTTCACAAACAAAAAGGCAGAACCATTTCTGACCCTGCCCTCTTTGTTATTTAATGCTTTGGATAAAGATTTATTTCCTGAATCCTCTCCAAAAACGTCAAATGGAACAGAGGCGGAAAAATGAGATCACAACCTATTCCATCCGGAGTGAGCCTATTCAGAAAAGTGCAACTAAAAAGTATAGGCGTCGTAAACGACTGCATTCCCTAAGCGCATCGCAATAGCGATAGCCATGGCCCTGTTTAGCCAAGCATATTTCGGTGAGGCTGTTTCAAATGCCATATATATCCGAAAATAGTAAAGGTTAGGGTTGACAACCTCGCCCTTAGCTACCTTTGCCATGACGTCAGGAGGGCCATAACGATAGCCTTTCGTCTGAAGGTAGATTAATGCGCCATCGTCAGTCTGGAGTAAGTATCGGGTGTCGATGATCGCCAGACCCTCCTTCGTTACAATCTGCCAATCGGCACCGTTATTGAGGATCGCCCCCTTAATTTTTGGGCCCTCAAACTTCCCACCCGTTATGGGAATGATTCGGCGCTTGCCAAGGTCCGATGTCTGGCCTAACTCCCATATTGGCGCGATTAAATCAACATACCAGCGGCCCAGGTATTCGAGCTTCGGTTTCGGAGGCTCGAACCCCTTGGTGTCAGCAATAGTTTTTGGGGCCTGCTGTGCTCCACATATTTCTGGAACCGCAATTACCACCAAAGCCAATGCAACGATAATCCATGTCCTCATAGTCTTTCCCTCCTTTTTTGCTTGTGATTACAGTATGCTGCTCTCTACCCTCGCCGGTCAATCGATTTTCCACCTCCCTTCTGTCTCGCGATATTTTATTGCGCAACACCTAGAAAAATAATAGGCATTATCCCAATTTAAAAGGGTTGAAGTTAGATAGGAAAGGTTGATTTGAAAGCTTATAATCTAATAATAGCATACTAATTTTGAATAGAAACGTCAACAGGACGTGGCTACATATCACAAACGTATAACGGAAAAGTCACCGCTTCAATACGGACAACTCTGGATTCTCGTGAATCCAAAGAAAAAGCTTGACAAATTCATATATAGGTGTATAAAGGTATACACCTTTGAAGAGGAGGGGGAGGCATGATAACCAAGATAAGAACCAACATCTTTTTAACCAGGGTTCAACAAAAGAAGCTTAGGGGATTATCAAAGAAAACCGGGGCCCCGGTAGCTGCTCACGTGAGAAGGGCCATTGACGAGTATTTCGGGAGGTTTGAGAAGAAGGAGAAAAGTAAATAGTGTATTTCTCGCTGACAGGAGTCTCTGGAGATAATGAGGGGGGTGTGAATCTGAACCTTGAAATGGGGAAAACGGTATAGATAGCGCAGCGCGTGAGAGGTCCCTTTACTTTGTTTGCCATTCCGGACTCGATCCGGAATCCAGTCTTTTTAACTGGATTCCCGCTTTCTCGGGGATGACACCTTATGAAATAATGCCAAGAAGTGTCGGATACACTATATTAGCCAAGAAAAAGAGAGGTGACCTGAATGAAATCCCTATCAGTTAAGTTGGTAATTTTCAGTGCAGTCATCGGATTTGCTATCTTTGGCTATGCGAAAGGGTGGGGGGCCGATTGGAAGCTGTTTGCAGAGACGGATTTGTATGAATGTTTCTATGATGCTGGGGATACGGCTCCCTCATCAGAAAACATTGTGGATGTTTGGACAAAATTGGAATATACGAGGAAAGGTGTAAACGGGATTGTGGAAAAGTTTGGAAAATATTATGCAAATCTGAGCTATTCACTGGAATTATGGGAAGTCAATTGCACAGAAAAAACGGATCGTATTTTATCAATTACCGAATATTCCGCAGAGGGAAAAATTTTATACGCTGATTCGGCTGAAGAGAAGCTCCCGGCTTGGAAAATTATTCCGCGGCAATCTGTTGATGAGAGTCTATACAAAGCAGTATGTAAATAAAAAAGAAAATCTTACTCTAAATCCATCTGGAAGGGAATAGGGTAGTCTCCTGTGAAACAGGCGTAGCAGAAGGATTCGGCATCCTCCCTCATGCATTTTTTCAAACCCTCCAGACTTAAATAATGTAAAGAACTTGCATTAATAAACTTCTGAATCTCCTTGATCTTGTGCGAGGAGGCAATCAACTCCGATCTTTTCGGCGTATCAATGCCGAAGAAACAAGGGTTGGTGATGGGCGGAGAGCTGATTCTGACATGAACCTCTTTGGCACCGGCATTTCGAAACATCTTATTGATCTTTCGGCTGGTGGTCGCACGGACGATGGAGTCGTCCACCGTGATAATCCTCTTGCCGTTTAACAATTCTTTTACCGGGTTCAGTTTGATTTTTACGCCGAAATGCCGGATCTGCTGTTCGGGTTCGATGAACGTCCGCCCGATATAATGATTTCTGATCATCCCGAGCTCCAGGGGGATTTTCGATTCGGCCGCGAAGCCCAATGTGGCCGGAAATCCGGAATCTGGGATAGGGACGACCATATCTACCTCCGCGGGTGATTCCTTGGCAAGTTGGACTCCAAACGCTTTTCTGACCTCATAAACATTCCTGTTGAAAAGAAAACTGTCCGGCCTGGCGAAGTAGATGAACTCAAAGATGCACTGATGACGTGGCTTGTGTGGAAAAGGCTTGAAAGATTTTATTCCATCTTCATTGATAAGGAGAATCTCTCCCGGTTCGATCTCCCTCAAGAACTTGGCGCCGATAAGGTCAAAAGCGCAAGTCTCGGAGGCAACCACAGGTGCATCCTTAAGCTGACCGAGAACCAATGGCCTGAAGCCAAAAGGATCTCTGGCCGCGACCATTTCCTTCTCTGTCAGGATGAGCAAAGAGTAGGCTCCTTCAACCTGTTTGAGGGCATGGACCGTTCGCTCTATAAACGTTTTCTCTTTAGAGCGGGCAATGAGGTGAACGATCACCTCCGTGTCCATGTTCGACTGGAAAATGGATCCTTTGGATTCGAGTTCGCTATGGATGAGAGGAGCGTTGGACAAATTTCCGTTGTGGGCAATGGCCAGGCTACCCTTATAGTAATCCACCACAAAAGGCTGTGCGTTCTTGAGCTCGCTCGATCCAGCAGTGGAATAACGGACATGACCGATGGCACTTTTCCCGGAGAGCCTCTTCAGAATTTCCTTGGTGAAGACTTCAGAGACCAATCCCATCTGGCGGTAGTGATGGAGCTTTCTGTTGTCTGACGAGACGATCCCGGCACTCTCCTGACCGCGATGCTGAAGGGCATAGAGGCCCAGGTAGGCAAGATTGGACGCCTCAACGTGATCATAAATTCCAAAAATACCGCACATGGTTCTCTCTCCTTAAGAGAGTCCTAGGATTCTAGAATTCGAGGGGTCGAGGGGTGGAACGTCGAAGTCCGTTCTTGAAGGCTTGACCCCTTGAACCCTGGCCCCCTTGAATCCTTCCAGGTCTTAATCATCGTAGCCTTTTGGGTGTTTTCCGTACCAATCATAAGCTGTTTTAACGATGGTTTCCAGGTCGGGGTATCTGGGAACCCATCCCAGCTCACGTCTAATCTTCTGTGAACTGGCTACCAGCCGAGCAGGATCCCCTGGTCGCCTTGGCGAATCGACGGTAGCTATGTTTCGCCCGGTCACTTTTCTCACTGTCTCGATCACTTGTCTCACAGAATACCCATTCCCATTCCCCAGATTATAAATGCCGGAAATTTCCCCTTGATCTAATTTCCGAAGAGCTAAAATATGGGCTTGGGCGAGATCAGTGACGTGAATATAGTCGCGGATGCAGGTTCCATCCGGAGTTTCATAATCCGTGCCAAAAATAGGAACTGAAGTCGTGTCCAGAGCTGCCTTGATCACCAAGGGTATCAAATGGGTTTCTCGAGAATGGTCCTCTCCCAGTTCACCCTCCGGGTCGGCTCCTGCTGCATTAAAGTATCTAAGAGAGATAAAGTTCAATCTCCCCGCTTCGCGGAAAGCCTGCAGTACCTTCTCAAAAATCCATTTAGTTTCGCCATAGGGGTTTGTGGGAGCACAAGGATGCCCTTCGGAAATCGGGATTTCTTCAGGCTCGCCATAGACTGCTGCGGACGAAGAAAAGACAATTCGCTTTACATAATATTGTACAATAATTTCGATAAGTTGTAAACTATTATTCACATTATTGTTGAAGTATTTTAATGGATCCTGAACGGATTCTCCGACCAAACAATCTGCTGCGAAATGCATCACCGTATCAACGGAATTGGCTTGAAACACCTTTGCAAGTTTCTCTTGATCAGAGAGGTCCCCTTCTATGAAGAGAGCATTTTCAATTGCTTTTCGATGGCCGGTTTGGAGATTATCAAAGATGATGGGCTTGTGATTTTGATGCAGTAGTTCCTTGACGACATGGCTTCCGATATATCCTGCCCCCCCTGTGACAAGGATCGTTGACATTTCGTCTTTTTATAAGGGATTTCAGGCACATTTGTCAATGAGACGGCCCCTTTTATATCTCTTTTAGGCGGACGTTTGAAGGTGATTTCTCGACGGTTTCTGAAATTTCTTGAAGAAACTTCGAAATTTTGTCGGCTTCTTCGGACCGATAGTCAGGGATCTTTGTAATTCCGTACTTCTCGTACTCATCCAGAGCGACTTTAACTGTAATGTTTTCAATCGTACGTCCCGGTTGAAAGGCAATCTCGCTCTTGATTCCTCGTATGGTCTCGACCACCAGGCCCACGTTGGTTAATTCATGGAGAAGCTGTCGTACAAGTCGAACCGGAATCTCCAACGCATGGGCAATTTGGACGGCACTCAAGGGTCTTTCTCCAAGAGAAAACTTCTTCGTCAGAAGGTGAAAGATCCTGAGCATCAGGAGTTTTTTCGATGAAACACTGATCTGGGAATAGTCTGGATGAAAGCCGAATGTTTCATAATGCTCACTGGCGTAAGCGATTTCCGCACCGAAAAGAACGATCATCCAACTCATTTGAAGCACACCCAAGAAAAGAGGCAGGGCAGCGAAGCTCCCGTAAATGGCGCCATAGCTTGCCACCCCAATCTGAAATTTAATGTATATCCATTGAACAATTTGGGTAATCGTCCCTGCAAAGATCCCTCCCACAATAGCTGACCTAAGCGGAATTTTAATGTTTGGCATGATTAGGTAGAGCATCGTTAGGAGCGTCCAGATGGATACATAGGGCAGTAGATTCAACAGGAGAAGAATCACATTTCCGAAAACTCCCAGGAAGGCGATTTTGTTGACAATCACTTTCACCTGACTTGCCACAAGGACGGTCGCACTGCTTGAAATGATAAGAAGAAAAGGGCCTAAGACCATCATTGCAAGGTAATCGCTAAATTTTCTTGCCAGTGTCCTTGATTTTTTTACTTCCCAGATTTCGTTAAGAGATTCTTCGATTTTTCCCATGATGGATATGACTGTCCAGAAAAGCAATACTATTCCGACACCCGCGATCAAACCTCCCTTCGCCTGTTCAAGGACCCTATGAGAGAACGTAATAATCTGATTGGTGATATCAGCCTGCCAATTGGCCTTAGCCGCAATTTGATGAATTTCTTTTTCGATGAGCTTCTCAAGACCGAAACCTTTAGCCATCGCAAAGGCTACGGCCACAACGGGAACCACATTCAGTAGAGAAAAATAGGTCAAAACCGATGCGGTCTTCTGACAATTATCTCTCATGAATCCTCTTGATGCCAAGAAAATAACGCGCAGGTATTTAATGAAGAAGGCTTCGACAAGTGAAAGATCCTTTAAACGGATTTCCCAGATACCGGTCTTAAAGAAGTTGAGGATGCGTGATACCATTGTAATTCTCCTCTTCTATCAACCTCATTTCAACTCAGAGGTACAGTTCGGACAGCGTGTCGCCTGAATCGGGATCTTTGAATAACAGTAAGCACAATCTTTCGTGGTTGGGACAGGAGATGGAGCTTCCTCTTGGCGCTTCATTTTATTAATCGCCCGAACAAGCAAAAACACGGCAAAGGCCACAATCAGAAAGCTGATGACGGTGTTGATAAACACACCATAGTTCAAGGTCACCGCACCACCCGCTTTCGCCGCGGCAACCGATGCATAAGGACCAGCAACCTTACCCTCCTTAAGCACCGCGAAGAAGTTGGAGAAATCGATGTTTCCCAGAAGCAGACCGATGGGTGGCATGATCACATCCTGGACAAGCGAATTGACGATGGTGCCGAAGGCTGCGCCGATAATGATTCCGACGGCCATGTCAACCACATTCCCACGCATTGCAAATTCTTTGAATTCCTTTAACATGGATGTCTCCTCCTTTTCGCAACAAAAATTTGAGAAACCGGTTCCAGATTATTTGAGCTTAAAATCAACACGGCTGTCTTTGAGCTTTTCTTTCTTTTGAGGCACAAGAGATTTAGGTTCTAGGATAAATATTCTTTCGGGCTCAACCTGCCCGGATTTTAGGATGACATCTTTCACTCTCATAGCACGTTGAGAAGCAAGGGTCCTCAGGTCCCCTTCCTTGATCTCAATATGGGTCAGCATCAGTTTCTCCATCTCCGGAGCAGGAAGGTCTTTAGCCATCCCGAGGATATTTCTTGGCTTTGGGAATTTTTCCTCTTTATAGGCCATCTTCAAGTACTTCTCATATTCAGCAGGCTCCACTTTGACCTCATCCACCGGAACTGCAGGCTGCCCTTTTTTCAGCATGTCATTTAATTTTTGGACCTTGATTTTCTTGTTGAATAGATACTGTATCAATCCATCCTTGTCTTTTTCGAGATCCACATGGCCTTCGATATCGAGCTTCAGTGAAGGCCGATCGTGAAGGGCCTTCACCAGTGTATCGATTTTTTTCATATTCTGTTCTGTGATCACGGTGCTCCCGTAGTCGAATTCCACATAGCTCAGTTCTTCTCCCCCTCCAAACAGAGCCCCGAGGAGCGAAAAAGGTGAAGTAGCGGCTTTCGCGATGAGATTCATGAGTACCTTCAGGATGATGCCCCAAATGCTGAACTTAGGATCATCCAAACTTCCTGTTACAGGGATGTCCAACTTAATCTCTCCCTTCCTGTCCTTGAGAAGAGCAATGGCAAGCTTGATGGGTAACTTGGTAGCCTTAGGGCTTTCCACTCGATCGCCAAGGGTGAATTGATCGAGGAAAATATAATTCTGAGAATCGAGTTTTCTCTTGTTGATGAG
>Ga0326728_10018301_pt1 | contig 13832 bp, 11 predicted proteins | sample MB3enrmetagenome_FD_207602 | JGI IMG/M metagenome (GOLD analysis project Ga0326728, IMG submission 207602) | Lab enriched peat soil microbial communities from McLean, Ithaca, NY, United States - MB31MN | ecosystem: Environmental > Terrestrial > Soil > Wetlands > Peat | place: USA: New York... | reverse complement strand
CACACGTTCCGTGATCGTCAACAATTGCCGATTGCTGATTGTCGATTGACGATTAACCATTGTCGATTGCCGATTGACGATTGAGAACAAGGAAGTCTTCTTTGCTTTCAATCGACAATCGTCAATCGGCAATCGTCAATTCTTTATACGCTGCCGGGATCTTTTCCAGAAGATCCCCTGCCAACATGGATTGTTGCCCTTGTTCTTCGGCGGCAAGGTCGCCGGCCAGACCATGCAAGTATACCGCAGCCGCGGCCACTTCGCCCACAGGACGAGTAGGAAATTGTGCCAGGAGGCCCGCCACCAAACCCGTCAACACATCACCCGTGCCGCCCTTGGCCATGCCGGGATTGCCGGTGGGATTGACCTCCACCTGCCCATTGGGGGAGGCAATCAGGGTTCGAAATCCCTTCAGCACCAGGGTAACCCCAAATTGTTGTGCAAATTCGCGCGCCACCGCCACGCGCTGGGCCTGGATTTGTGCCGTCGTCTTCCCGGTCAGGCGCCCCATTTCGCCAGGGTGTGGCGTGAAGACCGTCGCGCCGGCGGGCCGAAGGTCCTGGCGGAAGAATTCCATGTGGCCGGCGAAGGCATTCAGGCCATCCGCATCCAGAACCAGCGGCAGCGAGTATTTGTTGACGATGGTCCGCACCAGCTCCGCGGTCTCGGGGTATGCGCCGATCCCCGGGCCCACGGCCAGGACGGTTTTGCCCGCCACCAGCTTATCGAAGCGCTGACCGTCCAGGGCGCGGAGGGAGATGGCGCCGTCCTCGGTTTCGGGCAACGCCTCGGTCATGAATTCCATGCCCAAGGTGGCGATGATGGGCAGCGCGCTCTTGGCGGTGGCCACCGTCACCAGCCCCGCGCCCCCCCGCAATGCGGCTCGCGCGGCCATGGCGGCGGCGCCCGTCTTGCCGACCGACCCGGCCAGGATCAGCACATGCCCGAAATTGCCCTTGTTGGCAGCCGCCGCCCTCGGCTTCCCGATCCACGCCATGTCCTGCCGCAACGCTAAATTCAGGGAAAGGCTGGCGTCGCTCTCCAGGGCTTCATGGGGAGTCCCAATCTGTTTCACCACCCACTCGCCCATGCACTCGCAGGCGGGCGGATACACGTGGGCATACTTGGGAGCCGTAAAGGTAACGCAGAAATCCGCGCGCAGGTGTTCGCCAATGATGTCGCCGGAATCCGCCGAAATTCCCGTGGGCAAATCCACCGCCAGCACTTCGGCGGCGGGGAATCGCGTATTGAGGTCGCGCACAACTTCCAGCAGAAGTCCTTCCAGCGGCTTGGTCAATCCGGTCCCCAGCAGGGCATCGACAAACAGGGTCGTGTTGTCAAGCGAGCTGGCAATGGCTTGCCACGTCACGGGGCCCCCGATGATATCCGGCGCGCCGGTGGGGAGAAGCTGCGCATAACTCGCCGCGGCGTCTCCGCGCAAATCCGTGGGGGAGGCAAAAAGCAGCACGCGCGGGCGGATTCCCTGCTCGCGGAGCAAGCGCGCCACCACCAAACCATCGCCTCCGTTATTGCCTTTCCCGCAGAGGATCACGATGCGCTGTTGCGCCAGGGGCGCCAGGCGCGTCAGGAGAAACTCCACCACGCCACGGCCGGCGTTCTCCATCAGCGTCAAGCTGGGAACGCCATATTTCTCCGTCGTCAGACGGTCAATGCGTTGCATTTCTGAGGCAGTGAGAATTTTCATGAGTGAAGAAACTGTCCGTTGTCAGTGGTCCGTTGTCAGTTGTCCTGAAACCCGTGTCCCCTATCCCGTTTCCCGTACCCCGTATCCGGATCTTTACAGCATCCACCCGCCGCTGACGTTGAGCACCTGCCCGGTGATGAAGGCGGCCTCTTCGGAGGCGAAGAATTTCACCGCTTCACTAATGTCCCGGCCGGTGGCGGGCCGGCCCACGGGAAAGCGCACGTCAGTAAGGCGTTGGGCTTCCTCCAGGGATAGTTCTTTCTGGTCGATCACGGGCGGGTTCACAACGTTGGCGGTAATCCCATTGCCCGCCTCCTCCAGCGCCACGGAGCGGGTGAAGGCCACAATGCCGGCTTTGGCGGCGGAATAGGCGGAGATTTTCGCCTGCCCAAAGGCGCGTTCCGCGCCCACGGCGCCCAGGTTGATGATGCGTCCCCAATGCTGCCGGCGCATGATGGGCAACGCAAATTTGGTGGTGTAGAAAACGCTGTAGAGGTTTGAAGCGATGATGCCGCTCCACGCTTCCACGGTCGACTCCACCACCGGCTTCCATTCAAAGTCGCCCACGTTGTTCACCAGAACATCCAACCGGCCGAATTGTTTGGCGACGGCCTCCATGAGTTCCTTGACCCGCGCGGGATCGGTCACATCCGTCGCCAAAGCCAGGCCTTCGGCTCCCACCGCCCGCAGATCCGACAAGACTTTCTGGGCTCCCAACTTATTGGTGCGGAAAGCCACTGCCACACGCAGGCCGGCACGCCCCAGCGCCAGGGCGATTTCCTTGCCGATTCCACGCGAGGCTCCAGTTACCAGGGCAACGCGATTGCGGAGTGCCACACTTCAACTCCTTGACGCAGGAATTAACCCTAAAGTCTACCGGAGTTCCCTTCCGGCGGCAACCCTTGCCGAAGAGTGGCAAACGATTTCCCCTTAGCATCCGATCGTGTTATCATATCAAGGAGGAGTGATAACATGTTGCGGACGCAGGTCAGTCTCGACGAGCGGGACTACAAGTTGGCCAAGAAGGAAGCTGCCGCGCTGGGAATCTCTGTGGCGGAGTATGTCCGGCGGGCAATCCGAAGCACGCTGCCGCCTTCCGGCCAACCCCATTGGATGCGCTACGCGGGACTGGTCGAGTCGGGGAACCCGCAGTCCAGCCAATCGATTGATGAGATGGTTTATGGCGACAAAGACTGAGGCTTACGTCGACACTTCCGCGCTCATTGCCTTTCTGGACCGTTCGGACAGCTACCATCCGCTCTTTCGGAGGCTCTTCTCCAGCCCGCCGCCGCTGGTCACCTCGGCGCTGGTCATCGCCGAGGGACATGGCTGGTTTCTACGGCGATACGACCGCAACCGGGCCATTCAGTTTCTCAACTTCATTGACGATCTCGCCGTCCTCGCCATCCAACCTTTCGATCGGGAGGAATTGACCAAAACCAGCAGGCTGGTAAAGAAATTCGGCGACCAGTCGCTGACCCTGGCCGATGCTCATGGGTTGGTCATCATCAACGCGCACCGAATCTCCGCGTGCTGGTCCACCGATCGCCACCTGGGATTGACGGGCGCGAAGCTGGTTATTTCCCTGCCGAGCTGACACCCGGTGTAACGTCGCCTCTGCGTCCGTCACCCGGCCGGGACGCCCGTGCCACGCTTTACCACGCGCGTGCCAGAACCAGGGTCATGTCATCCTGAAGTTCCGGGCTGCCCGTCCAGTCGTTCACGCTGCGGTAGATTTCCGTCACCAGAGCTTCCGGCGAAGCGTTCAACATGCCCCGCGCCACCTCCAGCAAACGGGATTCCCCGAATTCCTCTCCGTAAGTATTCTCCGGCTCGGTAATACCATCCGTATAGGCCAGCAAGAGGTCATTCGGTTCCAACCGGATTTCTCCTGTCTCATAGGTGACGGAGGGAAACAAACCGACTACCGTGCCCCCGGTGCGGAGGCGCTCAATTTTGCCGTCCCGGAAGAGAATGGGCGCGAGATGCCCGGCGTTGGTGTAGGAAAGATTGTGGGTTCGCGCGTCGAACACGGCGAAGAAGAACGTCACATATTTTTCCAGCGGCGTGTTGGCGTATATCTGGCGGTTCAAGCGATCGACGACGCGGGCAGTGGAAAGGTGAGCAAGAGCGGAACTTGTCCCCCCATTGGAGCCATTGTAAAACTGCGCGCGTAGGGCCGATTGAATAGCAGCCATCAAAAGCGCGGCGGAGATTCCCTTGCCGCTCACATCCCCCAGGACCAGTCCCACCCGATGCTCGTCCAGTTTCAGGAAGTCGTAGTAGTCGCCGCTCACCGAGCGCGCCGCCTTGCAAACACCGTAGAGGTCCAGGCCCGGCACTCTCGGCACAACCTGCGGGAAGAGTTGGCGTTGCACCTCGCGTGCAATATCCAGTTCGCTCTGCAGGCGCAGCCGTTCCTGCGATTCCTGCATCAACCGCTCCACCGAGGCGGTCATGCTGTCGAATGCCTCGCCCAAGGCGGTCAACTGATCGCGGGGGGGAAAATGCGTTCGATAGGAAAGATCCCCCGCCTTGACCCGCTCTGTGGCGTCGTAAAGGGTGTCCACGGTGCGCGTCATCGAACGCGTCATGCGGACGCCGATGATCAGCGTCACCATTTCGATAATCAGGAAGATAATAGCCACGGCTTTAAAGACATAAATAGGTATTGCCGAATACTCGCCCAGCGTGGCCAGCAACTGGTTGTTTAACGCGAAAATTCGGGATGAAACGAAAACAAAGGCGGGAGCACCGGCTTTTTCCTCTTTGTCTCCACCCCAACGAATGGGATCGATCGAAGAGGCGCCAACGACTTCAAAATCGAGAATATTCACAGGGTCCGGGAGCAGCACGGACCGGGACTTCATGGGGTTACCGGGGTAATAGGTCTCTTCGGTCGTGGACACGCGAATCGTGGAATCAATCTTCGCACCGGGAACGGCTGGCTTATATAATTCCACCCCCACCGGCCCAATTCCCTCCCCGACCAAATCCAATAGTTCGGGAGTGAAGGGCTGCGAGAGCACCAGCGTCAAATCCCCGGCGGGGGTCCGGGTCCGCTCTACGGAGCGCAAGGCAAGTTGGCCTTGGTCGTCAACGATGTTCGCGTATTCCTCGCCTTTCACCCAGTTCGGCACGGTAGCAGGGTTTGTCGCGGGCTTGCCGTCCAGCATGAAGGAGCGCGTCACGTCCCCCAGGTGCAGGGTAATCACCAGTCCCGGGTAGCTTTTCGTGTGGTCGACCATCTCCGTGACGTAGAAGTTTCGAATCCTCTCCAGCAGGGCGGGCGGCGATGTTATCCCGCCGTAGCGCGCCTCGTGGAGCACCACGCGGTTGACCTGCTCAATTTTGTCAAAGCGGTCGCGGAGCCTGAGGATCACCAGGTAGGCCGCAAATTGCCCGTTGATGATCCAAGCTCCCAAGACGACCAGCAAGAGGAAAAGGGAAATGGGGACGACTCCGATGAGGATGTACGCTACCACCAGGCGCCGTCGCAGCCGCCAGAGCACGCGCGTCCGGATGAAGCGCATCAGGCGGACCAAATAGTACACGCCGGAAACCAGCGCGCAAACCCAGAAGATGAACCAGAGGAGCCCGGGAGCGCCGCCCGTAGCGCGAGTGAAGCGGTCAACCACCCACAGGGCGGCCCCGTAAGCCAGGACCCACGCGGTGAATCGCGCCAGGCGGCGCGTGCGGTATTCTTGGAGTACGAGGTCGAAGGCTTTCATGTGCATCTCTGCGGCCTGGGACTCAGAGCGCTGAACCCGGGTGGACAGTTGCGGAACTCGCCTCCGCGGCGAGTTGGACCCGGCTGTGCTTTTTCCCGTAGGTGAAATACAGGGTCATGCCCACCACCAGCCAGATGATCAAGCGCAGCCACGTGCTGCCCGGCAAGCTCGCCATCAATCCCAGAGAGACTATGATCCCAAGGATGGGCACCAGCGGCACCAGAGGGGTCTTGAAGGCCCGCGGCAAGTCGGGCCGCTTGATGCGCAGCACCCAGACGCCGGCGCACACGATGACGAACGCCAGCAGCGTCCCAATGCTCACCAGTTCACCGAGGATACCAATGGGAATCAGCGCGGCGAAGATGGCGACGAAGAAACCCACCAAAGTGGTGGAGATCCAGGGCGTGCGAAACCGCGGATGGATGGCGCATGCCCAACGCGGCAGCAGTCCATCCTTGGACATGGAATAAAACACCCGCGATTGCCCGAGCAGCATCACCAGCATCACCGTACCCAGCCCGAAGATGGCGCCGATCTTGACGAGGAAGCTTCCCCATCGTACTCCGGGGACGGCGTCGATGCCGATGGCGACGGGGTCGGATACGTTCAGCGAGGTGTAGCGCACCACGCCCGTTAGCAGCAGGGAAACAAGAATGTACAAGATCGTGCAAACCACCAGTGAACCCAGGATGCCGATGGGCATGTCCCGCTTGGGGTTCCGGGCTTCCTGCGCGGCCGTGGATACCGCATCAAATCCAATATAGGCGAAGAAAATCACCCCTGCTCCGCGCGCAATTCCCGACCAGCCGTAAGCACCGAATGATCCCAGGTTGGGGGGAATGAAGGGATGCCAATTCGCCCAAAAGAGCGCAGGATGCCCGAGGGCGTAAAAGCCCACCACGCCGATGAACACCAGCACGATGGAAACCTTGACCATAACAATGGCGCTGTTCAGGTTCGCCGATTCTTTGATTCCGATTACCAAAACGACGGTGACGGCCATGATGGCCAGGAAAGCCACCAGATCAAAATAGGCGCCCGTGTGGGCCAGGGTAGCAGGATCAACATGCTGGGAGACCAGCGTGTCCTGGATGCGGGAAAGGTGCTCCCAATGGTTGTTGTAATTCACCAGGACTTCCCCGCGCGCGCTGGTGAATTGCGGGGGGATGCGAATGCCAAAATCCTGCAGGAAGCTGAGCACGTAACCGCTCCATCCGGAGGCCACGGTGGCCGCGCCGAAAGCGTACTCGAGGATCAGGTCCCAACCGATAATCCAGGCGAAAAGTTCTCCCAAAGTGGCATAGGCGTAAGTGTACGCCGAACCGGCAATGGGGATGAGCGAGGCAAACTCCGCATAGCACAATCCCGCGAAAGTGCAGGCGGTGCCCGCCAGCACGAATGACAGGACGATGGCCGGACCCGCATATTTGGCCGCCGCCGCACCGGTCAGGACGAAAATGCCGGCCCCGATAATGGCACCGATGCCCAACGTAATCAGATTGATCGGCCCCAGAGCCCGCCGCAGGGTGTGCTCACCTTGCTCGGCAACTTCTTCGTGAATCATTTCCAGAGTTTTCTTCGCCAGCAGATTCGCCATGAGGTGTAATTATCTCCTTGAACTCGTCGAGGGGGCGGAACCTGTCCCGGTCTCATCGGGTCCCCGCCTTGCTTTGCTCTTTAGCCAGTGAATAAAGTTGGCGAAAGACGGCGTCGAGCCGCCGCCGTCCAAAGGCGCCCTAGTATTCATGCGCCTTCCAGCACACTTTGAGGCACGCCCAAATTCGATAGATTAACACCCTTTTCGATTCCGATGTGGACCAAAATGGTAACCTGATGTTCCTGCCTTATCGCGTGGCCGTTATCGCGTGGCGGCTCAGCCTGCGATGATGGGTCTCCTCCCCATAACTTCAAAGTGCGATCTCGGTCACTGCCCTGTCGTCGCCGGCAATACTTGACTCCCGTGGGATAATGTGCCCGTTAAGTTCGAGGTAGGACCGCAGCGGGGCCGTGATGGACCACCCAGCCTTGGGCCCCCAGGAGGCTCGTATCCGCATGGCCGATCTCGAAACTAAGTCCCTATCGGAAAACGCGTACCAGCCGTTGAAGGACGGCGAAATCTATATGCCGCTGGTACCCACCAGCATGGCGCCGCCGGAGGTGACCTGGCGCGCCGTGTTGTGGGGCACGTTGCTGTGCATTGTCTTCAGCGTCGCGTCGGCCTATTCCGCCCTCAAGGTCGGCCAGGGAATGGAGGCGGCGATCCCCATCTCCATTCTCGCCATCGGCCTGGCGCGCGCGTACAAGCGGCGCTCCACGGTGCTGGAGAACATGATTATCACCGGTATGGGTGGCGCCTCCGGCAGCGTGGTGGCGGGCGCCGTCTTCACCGTGCCGGCTCTTTACATTCTCCATCTCGACCCGCATCCCGTGCAGACCATCTTTATTTGTCTCGCCGGCGGCTGCCTGGGCATCCTCTTCCTCATTCCGCTACGCCGCTATTTTGTGCGCGAAATGCACGGCAAGCTGCCCTTTCCGGAGGCCACGGCGATCACCGAAGTCCTCGTCACCGGCGAGAAGGGCGGCTCGCAGGCCCGGCTGTTGCTTCAGGCCACCGTCATCGCCGCGGTTTACGACTTCTTTGCCACCACGTTCCACGTCTGGAAGGAATACGTGAACTTCCAGTTCGTGCCCACGGTCCGGCACCTGGCCGAGCGCGGGCGCATGGTCTTTAATTTCGACGCCATCAGCTTCGTCCTCGGCCTGGGATACGTGATGGGCCTGCGCATTTCCCTGATCTTTTGCGCGGGCGGCATTCTGGTGAACTTCGTGCTCGTCCCCATCATCTGGTTTATCGGCAGCCACATGGGCGAGGTCACAGTGTATCCTGCCACCATCCCCATTTCGCACATGGCGGCCTCCGATATCTACCGTAATTATGTGCGCTTCATCGGCGTGGGCGCCATCGCGTCCGCCGGCCTCGTCGGCATCCTCAAATCGTTGCGCGTGGTGGCCGGATCGTTCGGCATCGCGTTGCACGCCTTCCGCCACGGCGAAGCGCCCCACATGGAACGCACCGACCGTGACATTCCCATCCTCACCATCCTCCTGGGCGTAGTGCTGGGAGCCATCGGAGTGGCCGCATTCTTCCGAAACCTGCATGCATCGTGGACGGTGGTGGCCGTGGGCCTGGCACTGACGTTGCTCTTCGCATTCTTCTTCACCACCGTGGCTGCCAACGCCATTGCCACGACGGCCAACAATCCTGCCAGCGGCATGACGTTAATGACCGTCATTGTTTCCGCGGTGGTGTTGCTGAAGTTCGGGGTCTCCGGAACCACCGGCATGTTCTTTGTGATGGCCCTCGCCGGCATGGTTTGTGTAGCCCTCTGCGCGTCGGGACAATTCATTACCGACCTGAAAGCCGGCTACTGGCTCGGCTCCACGCCCGCGGCGCAGGAGAAGGTGAAGTTTATCGGCGTCGTCGCCTCGGCCATCACCGCGGGCTTAACCATCATCCTGCTGGCCAAGGCCTTCCAATTCGGAGAGGCCGCGCCCGGCGACCTGCGGCAGGTCCTGGTGGCGCCCCAGGCCTCCGCGCTGAAAGCCGTGGTGGAAGGGTTCATGAGCGGCCAGCCGGTGGCCTATATGTTGTTCGGCATCGGCGCCATGATCACCGTGGTGCTGGAGATGCTCGGCCTCTCTTCCATGGTCTTCGCGCTGGGAGTCTATTTGCCGCTGCAACTGACCACGCCCATCCTGGTGGGCGGATTCCTCTCGCACCTGGTAAACAAGCGCGGGGAGAAGGTGGGCGGCGAACACTGCAAAACCATCCGTGAGCGCGGCATCATCATTGCGGGCGGCTTGATGGCGGGCGGCGCACTGGGCGGAGTGATTGGAGCGGCGCTGCGCGTGCTGCCGCACTTTAAGGAAGAGTGGATTCAAACGCCTTTCTACGCGCACGAGGCGGTGGGGCAAAGCGTTTCCGCCCTGCTGTTTGTGGGTCTGTGTCTGTATACATGGTTCGGCTCGGTGAGGAAAACATCCACAGAAGAAAAGTGAGGGGCGCCGGGTGGCGCAGACATTGTTTTGAATGTCTGCGCCTCACTTGGCCGGGGGAGGTGAGAGGGCGCACACATACAGGACAACGTGCGCGCCACCCGCGGAACGAAAAGGACGCCGGAGTTTCGACACCGCGATAGAATACGGCACGGTGACAATGATGGCTACGGAAAAGACGCGGACCGCAAAACCGGCGCTACACGCTCTAGGAGGTTATCCATCATGGCCATGAGAGATATCACGGAACTGATGACCGCCTATCGCGAGTGTTCGCGAAACCTGTGGAACGTTTATTTCTCGAAGCGGGAGAATGTCGGTTTCGCTCTAGATACCTTTGAACCGATACAAAAACTGCTTTTTGATTCACTTGTTTTGGGTGAGCTTTCCTATGAAGGAGAAGCTGAAGGGGAGGATATACCTCCGCCCGTTCTGAGGGTTGTCCCACAGCATAGTTCGTTGATTCTGATCAATCGATCAAGTGGACCGGAAAGGAGTGGATACTGGGATCAAGAAAAGGATTTGGCCGTTGGTCCTGACGAAATCACGCTGGAATTTGTTGACTATTTCGACTTTTACCAAGTCCCAATTAAGGACTTTCATTACTATCTTTGCAAGATTCTTAACTTCCCCCGCCATCCCGACTACGAAGGGCGAAAGGCGCTCTTGGAGGTGTCGGACGCCAAGGTTTTTCACGACGAGCTTGCCGACCAGAAGCAGGGCACAGCGTGATCGTTTCGGGCGGGTAGCGCGGACCGCCGCTTTTGTGGTCCGCGTCTCTTCTCGGGCATGCCGGGGAAGCAAGTGCACGGTGATGACGAAATATCGGTTCGAACCATAAGGACGCCGAGAATCCGACACGGCGATACACTACAACACTGTGGACGTGATTCCGACCGAAAGGACGCGGACCGCAAAACCGGCGGTCCGCGCTACGGACTTGCTGCGGAGGCAATCCGCAGCAGAAAAGTGAGGAGCGATCAATGGACACGATAGGACGATATGTCGCCGACGCAGTTCTTGGCATCGACACGCTTTGGGGGGGCGATGTCATGTGTCCCTCGGGCACGGGACGGTTCATTGCGGACTCGTGGTTCTCCGATGAGCCACTGCCTGCGGCCTACACGGTTCCGGCGGCAGCGCGCGTGCGGGAGAGCGGCGGAGTTTCCAGTAAGAAAGTGGATCAACAGGCGGTGGAGGAATACCTGCGCAAGGTGGACATTCGGCGAGCCATCGGTGGTATTCGAGATGAGGCACGGAAGATGGGCGGCACGCGCGGTGAGTATCTGCTGGGCCTGGCGCTATGCCTTGAGACTATGTGGGACCTTGCCATGGAAGTGCTGGGGAAAGGCGCACCGGTTCCCTACGTGCGATCTGTTGAGGCCTCGACCGGGCGTCCACCGGAAGCCTCCCACCCTGAAGCGAAGCGCGCGCGTGTGGCGGAGTTGTTGGGCCGGGCGGGTTACGCCACCTCAGGTTCCGCCGGCTTGCTGGGGGCGGTGGATGCGTGGCGGCGGGATCGCTTGGTTCCCATGGCTTCGGTCCGCGCCCTTGGCGCTGCATTTATCGCCCACTTTGACCGCCTCAGCGCGGTCAACCTGCTTCCCTATCTTCCCCGGGAGCTCGCGCCGGTGCCGCGGGCCAATATTGAATTCCTGCCCATTAAAGACGCATGGTTTTCCGGCTCGATGAACTACCTGGGGCGGGCGCGGAACGCGGATGGCAGCCCGCAGTACGAAGCCACGTATGAGATTAACGCTTCGCTCCAAATGTCGGTGCCGGAGTTCGAGCAACTGGTAAGCCATGAAGTTGTTCCCGGGCACGTTACCACGTTTGCCTACTTGCAGAATCTCTATGTCCGCGGGAAGGCCGGCTTCGAGGTCACGGTCCCGACCATGAACACCCGCTCCGGCACCCTGTACGAGGGAATCGCCAACAACGCCATTCTCATCGCCCATGGCGTGACCGAAATCGAGCAGCTACCCGACGAGGATTTGCAAATCGGCGTGTTGCTGGCGCTATTGCAGGACGACGCCAAGAATCAATCTTCCTACCTGACGTGGGGAGAGAGAGTGGAGCGCGAGAAAGTTGCGGTCGTCCTTCGCAACGATTTCCTGGTCACCGAAGAGCGCGCCAACAAGCTCTCCGGGGCCTGGGGTCAACATCCCTTGCTGGGCAGAATGTATCTTCCCGCCTACCGGGCGGGAACGGAGAGAGTCGCGCAATGGCGGCGCACGCACCCGGCGAATCACATTCTACCGGCCATCTACGGCTGTTCCGGGTTGGCGGATATCGTGACCATCGAAGAGGTGTTGAAGCAGGGGTAGCTCAGTCCGGTTTCGCTGGTGGAGTCAGAGATCTCCACGCATTATCTCCCGATGACGGGCTTGGATTCGGCTTGGATTGTGACCTTGGATTGCGCAGAGCGAAGCTCTGCGGCCTTGGATTCGCAGAGCTTTGCTCTGCGCAATCCGCCGCCCCGGGACGCAAAAGCCCTTGCCCCCGCGTGGATTCCGGCCTACAATACGTGTATAGGTGTTTATCTGCCTGAATGTATAGGTGTGGAAATGGAACAAGAAGCTGTCCGCTGGAACATCAAGGTCTCAAAGGAAACCGATCTCACCCTGCGCACCTTTTTGGGCGCTCGGGGCATGAAAAAGGGCGACCTCTCCAAATTCATCGAAGACGCCGTCCGCTGGCGCGTGTTTCAGCGCAGCGTTGAGGACATCAAGGCACGCAACGCCGATGCCGACCCGGACGAAATTCAGCGCATCGTCGACGAGGCAGTCCGCGAGGTCCGCGCCGAACGTCGCGCTCGATCGAAGGTAAAGCCTGATGCGCGTGGTGCTCGATACCAACATCCTCGTCTTCGCCCTGATCGCTCCGGCCGGCAAGCCCGCCGCGATCTATAACGCCTGGGTCGAGGGAAAATTCACGCTCCTCACCTGCGCGGCACATCTCGACGAGTTGCTCGCCACGCTCGAAAAGCCGCGCGTCACCGACCTCATCAAACCCTATAAGGCCGGCCGCCTGGTCAACCAGATCAAAAGGCTCGCCGAGGACGTGAGCCCACTCCCACCCGTGAATCGCTCTCCCGATCCCGCGGACGATTTTCTACTGGCTCTGTGCGAAGCAGGCAACGCCGACTATCTTGTGACCGGCGACAAGAGCGGGCTGCTTGCCCTCCACCGCCACAAAGCCACCCGGATCGTTACCGCGAGTGATTTTGCTGCATTAGTCGGATGAGCGGTCGGCGAGTTAGCGAAGCCGTGGGCCCAGTTTGCCCTCGTCTGCGGCTCGTCATCCGGCCCCGTGTGCGGAGCGGCTTTGGCAGGGCCATCCAACACGGGTACTCTGACCGTGGCGGGGTGGCACCCCGATGCATCGGGGTGCTTGATGCATAGGATGCATCCGTATTGAGCGCCCCGATGCATCGGGGCGCCACACACATCCCGCCCATGATTGGCCTTGCACCCGCGTCCCCAAACGGATTCGCATCACCGCGCTACGCCCCCGCTCATTGCGCGATTGCATGTAGTTGCAGTTAGGCGTAGGATTTCCGCCGGGCCGGCGTCCATAACGGCGATTCCGGCTATATGCAAATCCTGGCTTCTACCTTAAGGAGGCTTTATGAAACTGCGACGAGTCTCACTGATTGCAGGAATTGCTGTCCTCATGACTTTGGTTGTTTTTCTTGTATCCTGTGGTTCTAAACCTGCCCCGGAATCGGCTGGCGGGGCTGCCGCCAAGGGCCCCGCAGCGTCCACCGCACAGGTGCCCGTGGCGCCGCCGGCAGGGGGCACCGGAGGTTGGCTGGAGGGGATTCCGGAGGCAATGCCGCCCTTCACCTACGGGACCTTCAGCAAACAATCCGCGAAAGCCGATTTCGGAGACCAAACGATGTACAACCTCTACTATGACGGGGTCACCCCGGAGAATGTTCGGGAGTACCTCGGCAAATTGAAGGCAAAAGGATTTCGTGTAGAGGAAAGTAAGGCCAATCCAGGAGACATCGCCGCCGGCGGAAACCTTGGCCAGGGACCGGGCAGAATCGGTTTCGATATGCATTTCGAAGCCAAGGGCCACGTCGACCTTGGCATTACCGTGGTCAAGAAACCTTAGCGAAAAAAGGACCTGCGGCTTTCGCGCGGCCATCCAACGCGGGTGCTCTGATCGGTGGCGGGGTGGCACCCCGATGCATCGGGGCGCCACACACAACCCGCCCATGCCAGGCCTTGCACCCGCGTCCCCAAATGGATTCGCGTCTCTGAGCATGCCCGTTGTCATTCTTACCATGCCGAAAACGCAGAGCCTCACCCTGCGCCAGCCTACCAATTGAG
>Ga0326728_10018300_pt1 | contig 13832 bp, 17 predicted proteins | sample MB3enrmetagenome_FD_207602 | JGI IMG/M metagenome (GOLD analysis project Ga0326728, IMG submission 207602) | Lab enriched peat soil microbial communities from McLean, Ithaca, NY, United States - MB31MN | ecosystem: Environmental > Terrestrial > Soil > Wetlands > Peat | place: USA: New York... | reverse complement strand
CTGCCGCAAGCGGGGCGTCGAACCCTGGGCGTACGCTTGCCGCCTCATCGCCGCCGCCCGGGCGAACCTTACGCTGCCCACAATCCCCGCGGCCGCCTAACCGGGGCGGGGGTGTGAACGGTTACGCTTTCTTTGGTCAATACCGTGGTATTGGTTCGTCCTAGCGATGCCAGTTACTCTTCTTATCGGTGCGCTAGAAGGATCGTTTCAGATACATCGCGCCACATGTGGTTATTTACACTATCAACCGGAATTAGTGTCAAACATTACTCTTTGGAAAAGCCCATATGGGGCAGATCCCCTGCGGGCTATCTTTAATTGTGCAAAAGGTATGGGACGGTTACGGATATTTGTCGAATATTCTGTTCTTGTTAACGGAAGTATGTGGACGCATCCTTGCCAGTTATCAATATTTGATGAGGCGGAAATCACTAAGGGCACAAGACGAGATGTTATCTTAATAAACCGAGAAGCAAGTAAGGATTATCGGGCTGGGCTGCGCTGGGGGCCACCAACTGGAAAAGGCGATCCGTATAATAATGTTGTGATTTGTGGACTATATCGGTGTCGTATACAGTTTGCTCGGCCCGACGCCAAACAACATCAGTTTTATTATTTTGTCGTGTCGATTTCATATGATCAAAGCAACAATTTGCAAATTGAGGTCATGGAACATTCAGCGTTGAATTTCATGAATGAGTGGGAATTAAGATCACATTAGATGTCCTCCAGTGTTATGCTATTGCGCCAGATGGCCGCTAAGCTGGCAAGGAAGAGATGTACGGACATGGATTACGGCGCCAGCTTACTTGACCTCTTTATTGTGAACCGATGAACGCGAAACGGGGGTTAAGTAAGCTGGCGCCGTAATCCCCGTAATCCCATAATCCCGAGATTCTCGTGCGCGAGCGCCCGATTCGACGCGCCGCCTGACGCGAGTCGACAGGGGTCGGCGAGACGTGTCTACGCCACCTTCTTCCTGCGCGTCGCTTCCAGAATCCGTGCAACCCCCTCATGGTCGGAATCGATCATGACGAGATAGGCGCGAACGCCGCCCAGCGGCCGGCTGCGGCCCTGTTCCCAGCCGCGGATCTGTTCCGTCGTGAAGCCGTAGGAAGCGGCGAACTTCTCTTGCGAAAGGCCGGTCTTCTTGCGAATGGCCTTCACGTCGATTTCGGCGGGCGCGTAAAGCCGCGCGGGCTTTTCCTCGCCGCGCGCGACGGCGATGGCCTCGCGAAGGCCGGCGGCGATCTTGTCGTGTGCTTTCCTTGTCATGGCCTTGCCCTCTTCGCTTTCACGATTTTCTTCCGATATTCCGAGACCAGTTCCTTCGTCAGCGCCGCGAGGTCGTTTCGCTCCGCTTGGCTGAGGTCCGAACGTTCGCCTTTCGAGAACACGGCGACGAGAAAGACCGGCAAATCCCGCCCACTGTAAAACGTGATCGTCCGAAATCCGCCGCTCTTGCCTTTGCCTCGCCCGGCGACGCGCAACTTCCGGCATCCGCCGGTCCCTCGAATTTCGTCGCCTGCGGATGGATGGAGGCTGAGAAATTCAATGAGTTCGTCGACATCGCTCTGCGTCATGCCGGCGTCGGCGGCGTCGCGCCGAAACGACTTCAGCTCGCAAACCGTGTGCATGAGGGCGCCGATCGGTCGCTATGTGTCTAACATATATGTGAGTTCCATAGCGTCGTCAATTTTTTCTGCGCGCGAGCGCTGGCTTGGCGAACCTCGCACGGGCGGCGAGCCGCGCCCGCGGGATTCGGTTGACCGCGCCGCGGCGCGGGCAGGCGATGGCGGGATCGGCTTCCCTTCTCCTCGCCGCGCAAATGTCGCCAGCCTCTCGCCTATCTGACGACCGGGCCGCCGCGGGCCCGCCAGTCGCTCATGCCCTTGGGGTAGTGGCGAACCTCGGTCGCGCCGGCGCCGTGAGCCTGGCGCAACGCCGAGCCGGAACGCCCGCCCGACAGGCAGATGAGAACCACCGGCTTGCCCGCCGGCAGACGCTCCGGCGCGAAGCGCGACATGGGCAGGTTGATCGCGCCGGGAATGCAGCCGCCGGCGAATTCGTGCGGCTCGCGCACGTCGACGACGGCGACGGACTCATCGCGGATCGCCGCCAGCAGCTCGTCGTGGCCGATCTCGCGCGGCGGCGCGTTGGGATCGGGCTTGGCGAAGAATCGTAAAAACATGGCGAGCGTCCTATTGCTGGTTGGCCGGGGCGGCCTTGGCCGCCTCGAACTGGGCGAAAGCTCCGCGGCCGGAACGGCTTGCGGCGGCGACATAGCCACGCCGGCGAGGAGGAACAATCGGCGCATCGAGCATTCCTTGGATCGGGGCTTGACATATATATGAGAAACATCTAATTTAGCAAGCATGAATTTAGGAGCGCTTGAATCACAGGCAGGCGCGGCGGAGTCGCTGCTCAAGACCGTCGGCAACAAGCGCCGGCTGGCGATCCTGTGCGAACTGCTCGGCGGCGAGAAGTCGGTGTCGGCGCTGCGCGGCGCGATCGGATTGAGCCAGTCGGCGCTGTCGCAGCATCTGGCGCGGCTGCGCGCCAACGAAATCGTGACGACGCGCCGGGAGTCGCAGACGATCTACTATTCTCTGGCGAGCGATCGCGCGACCAAGCTGATCGGCCTTCTCTACGAACTTTATTGCGCGCCGGATTCCGGCGTCGGGCGACGGGGGAATTCGCGAGAAAAGAAATGACGATCGATCGGGCGGTTATGGCGTTTGCGGGAACAGCGATCCTCGTCAGCCTGGCGCTGGCGCATTGGCGCAGCGCATACTGGCTGCTGCTGACGGCGTTCGTCGGGCTCAATCTTATCCAGGCTTCCGTGACCCGCTTCTGCCCGCTCGCGATCGCGTTGAAGCGGCTCGGGGTGAAGCCCGGCCAAGCGTTCTCCTGACGGCTGCGTCGGCGCGCGTGATCTCGGCGCAACGCGATTTTCGGTTTGGGTTTGTCGACCGTTCGGATGCGCGGCCTCGCGCGCCGAATCCGTTCGCCCTTTGGCCATGACAATGAAAGCGGAGAACTCCAATGCATTACTATATCGCGCGGGTCGTCGAGGCCGGCTTTGACGAAACGGTGGCTAAAGTCGTCGACGCTCTGAAAAAAGAGGGCTTCGGCGTTCTGACCGACATCGACGTCGCCGCGACGATGAAGCAGAAGCTGGGCGTCGATTTTCGCCAATATCGCATCCTCGGCGCCTGCAACCCGCCGCTCGCCCACAAGGCGCTGAGCGCGGAAGACAAGATCGGCGTGATGCTTCCCTGCAACGTCATCGTCCAGCAGGCCGGCGAGGGCAAGACGGAGGTCGCCGCGATCGACCCGCGGGCGGCGATGGAGCGGGTCGGCAATCCGGCGCTCGCCGAGCTCGCCCAGGAGGTCGCGCAAAGGCTCGGGCGCGTCCTGCAAGCCGTTTAGCGACGCGGGATCGCCGCGCCCGGCTCGCTCATGGCCGCCATTTCCCTGTTCGCATTCCCGCCCGATGGCTTCCTTCGCAATCATTGAGTCGCCTTCCTATGCACAAGCGTGAAACTGTGGAGCTTCGCCGGTTTCGCCAGATGCGCGATTGACGGGATCGGTTGCTCCCTCGCGCGGTTCCGCCTAGACTCGCGGCGCGAATGAAAGAGGAAACGCCTGTGGCGCCCGATCGCGTCTCGTCTGAAGACACGCCTCGCCGAACGGGCGATCGCGCCGACGCCGCGGGGGCGGGCGAATCACCCGGCGCAACGGCGCTCGCGCGGCCCGAGATCGACCCGAACGAACTCGAAGCCCACGCCGATCGGGCGGCGGCGATGTTGCGCTCGATGGGCAGCAAGCGGCGCTTGCTCGTCTTGTGCAATCTCGTCCACGGCGAAAGGTCGGTGGGCGAGCTTCAACGGATCATCGGACTGAGCCAGTCCGCGCTGTCGCAACACCTGGCCGTTCTGCGTCGCATGAGGCTCGTCCAAGTCCGACGCTCGGCGCAGACCATCTATTACCGGCTCTCGGGACGCGAAGTCGCCGCGATCCTGGAGACGCTCTACGAACTCTATTGCGCCCCCGACGGCGGCGCCTGCGGCGTCGACGCCTCTGACATCTGACGGCGTCCGGCGTCGATCGATCGCCGCTCGAAATCATTCGCCACGGCGTTCCCCCGGCTGTGTTTCTTCCCGGACGCCGGCGTCGGAAATGTCTTCCTCCGCAAGGGCGGGCGTTGGCGCGTACCAGTTCAGCTTGTCGCGCAATGCGACGACCGCGCCGACGATAATGATCGTCGGACCGCGCAGAGCCGCGGCGCGCGCTTGCTCGGCGATCGTCGCCAGCGTGCCGACGACGACGCGCTGATTGGCGCGCGCGCCGTTGTCGACGATCGCCGCGGGAAGTTCGGGATCGGCGCCGTGCGCGACGAACGCCCGCGCAAGTTCGTCGATATGGCCGAGCCCCATATAGATCGCGACGGTCTGACCCGGGCGGATCAGCGTCGCCCAATCGAGGTCGACCGGCCCGTCCTTGCCGTGCCCGGTCACGAACACGCAGGCCTGCGCATGATCGCGATGGGTGAGGGGAATGCCGGCGTAAGCCGAGCACGCAACGGCGGCGGTTATGCCGGGGCAGACCTGAAACGGGATCTTCTCGTCGGCGATCTTTTCGATTTCCTCGCCGCCGCGCCCGAAAATGAACGGGTCGCCGCCCTTCAGCCGCAGCACACGTTTGCCCTCCCGCGCCAGCCGCACCAGCAATTCGCCGATCTCCTCCTGCGGCAGCGTGTGATCGTTGCGGCGCTTGCCCACGTAAATCCGCTCCGCCTCGCGGCGCGCCAGATCGAGGATGCCCGGACTGACCAGGCGATCGTAGAGCACGACGTCCGCCTTCTGCATCAGACGCAGCGCGCGGAAGGTCAGCAGGTCCGGATCGCCCGGCCCGGCGCCGACGAGATAGACTTCGCCAAGCGGCGCGACTTGGCCGCCGCCCGCCTCGCGTTCGATCTCGCTGGCGAGCGCCGCCTCGGCCGCCGGTTCGTTGTGCGCGAGAACCATCTCGGCGACCGGGCCTTCGAGCACGCGCTCCCAGAATCGGCGGCGCGCCCGCGCGTCGTCGAGCCTCGCGCCGACCAGCGCGCGGGACTTGCCGAGGAACGCCGCGAGGCGTCCGTAGGCGGCGGGGATCGAGCTTTCCAGGCGCGCCTTGAGCGAGCGGGCCAGCATCGGCGAACCGCCGCCGGTGGAAATCGCGACGATGAGCGGATCGCGGTCGACGATGGACGGCGCGATGAAGTCGCAAAGATCGGGCCGGTCGGCGACGTTGATCAGCGCGCGCGCGCCGCGGATCGCCGTGAAGACCCGTTCGTCGGCCGCGTCCTCGCCGGTGGCGACGTAACAGACGACGAACGAAGCGAGATCGTCGCGCGTCGGTTCGCGCGCGACGTGTTCGAACGCCGCCGTGTCGCGTAAGAAGCGGAACTCGTCGTCGAGCCGCGCCGCGAACACGCTGACGCGCGCGCCGGCGCGCGCGAGCGTTTCGACGCGTCGCGCCGCGGCGCCGCCGCCGCCGACCACCGCCGCCCGCTTGCCTGCGAGGCGGAGAAAAATTGGCAAAGTCTCCATCGGTTCCCTGATCTTGGTCTTCCCTAGCGATCCAGGCGCCCCCCATTCGCCTCGCGGACCGCAACGCCGTATAGGCGCCGGCGCGCCGCGCGCTCAAGTCGGCGACGACGCATCCCGCCGTCGGCTCGGCGCCATGGCGCTCGCGGCTCTGGCGGATGAAGGCCGCGAACCGCCGCGCCCCATGACGCCGGGAAGTGTCGCGCAAATAGCCGAAGTTCGCCAGCAGATCGCCGCCGCCGTCGCCGTCGCGCCTGCCGACGACGCCGTAGCCGCGCCGCACGCGAATGGCGATCCTCGTCGGCGTCGCGCCGCCGCTGTCAACTTACCTCTATCGGACGTCGAACCCGCGCCTTCGCCCGCGCGTCTCCGATCCGGCGAGCCCGGGCCGCAAGTTCGCCGATCCCGCGCCCGACCTGCCGGAACGCCTGCAACTGCGGCTGTTTCGTCTCGACGGCTCGCTGTTCTTCGGCGCCGTGAGCAGCTTCCGCGGTTCGTTGCGCGAAATCAATGCGCAGAGTCCGGACTGCAAACACGTCGCGATCGTCATGGCGGGGGTCAATTTCGTCGATGTCGCCGGCGCCGACGCGCGGCCCGAGTCGCCTCGAACGCGTCATTGAGACCGGTTGACATGCGGCGCCCCCTCGGAGTAGACGACCGCTAACTACAGCCAGTCTACAAGCTTTGTCAACTGAAACTCGGTACTGCTAAATGATCTGCGGCCGCTGCCTCGGCGACATCGGCGCCGGCAATATCTTTCAGTCGAAAACGCAAGCTCTGCGGATGATCTACCGCAAGCTCGACTACGAAATCCGCCGCCGCTGCGATCGGCGAGTGTTCGTCGAATGCGCGCGCCTGGGAAGGAAGGAACCGCTCGAACACGACGACGCGGGATCGCGCAAATCCGACGCCGAGGCCGCTCGTTCGTCGCGCGACGACGAATAGCGCCGCCGCCTCGCCAAAGGCGCCGCGCCGGGGAAGTCGACAAAATGGGAAAAGAGCCGGACATCGATCTGTCGCCGACGGTTTCCGACGCCGTCAAATTCACCACGTGCTACATGTGCGCGTGCCGGTGCGGGATCAAAGTGCATCTGCGCGATGGGCTGGTTCGTTATATCGAAGGCAATCGCAATCATCCCGTGAACAAGGGCGCGCTGTGCGGCAAGGGCTCTTCGGGGATCATGCAGCACTATTCTCCGGCCCGTCTTCGCAAACCGCTGAAGCGCGTGGGCGAGCGCGGCAAATGCGAGTTCGTCGAGATCGAATGGGACGAGGCCCTGGCGATCGCGACGGAATGGTTGTCGGCCATTCGGCGCAGCGATCCCAAAAAGCTCGCGTTCTTCACCGGACGCGATCAGAGCCAGTCGCTGACGGGCTGGTGGGCCGCCGAATTCGGAACGCCGAATTTCGCCGCCCATGGCGGATTTTGCTCGGTCAACATGGCCGCCGCCGGCTTCTATACGATCGGCGGCTCGTTTTGGGAATTCGGCGAACCCGACTGGGACCGCACGAAATATTTCATGCTCTTCGGCGTCGCAGAAGACCACGATTCCAATCCGATCAAGATCGGCCTGGCCAAGCTCAAGGCGCGCGGCGCCAAGATCGTCTCGATCAACCCCATCCGCACCGGCTATTCCGCGATCGCCGACGAATGGGTCGGCGTTCGGCCCGGCGCCGATGGCCTGTTCGTTCTGGCGCTGGTTCACCAGCTTCTGCACGCCGACAAGGTCGATCTCGACTTTCTCGTTCGCTACGCCAACGCGCATTGGCTCGTCATTCAGTCGCCGGGCGCGCCCGATCACGGCCTGTTCGCGCGCGACGCGAACGGCGATCCGCTCGCCTGGGATGGGCGCGAAAAGGCTCTCGTGAACGCCAACAGCGCCGGGATCGCGCCCGCCGTGGTCGGCGATTTCGAGCTTGCCGACGGGCGCAAGGCGGTTCCGGTTTTCCAGCTCCTGGCGGAGCGCTACATGGACGAGCGCTACAGCCCGGAGGCGGTCGCCGCGACCTGCGGCGTGAGCGCCGATCAGATCCGACGCATCGCGGCCGAACTCGCCGAAACGGCGTTCGAGCAGGCCATCGAACTCGACGTCGAATGGACCGACTGGGCCGGGCGCCAACACGACAAGATCGTCGGTCGTCCGGTCGCGATGCACGCGATGCGCGGCGTTTCCGCGCACAGCAACGGCTTTCACGCCTGCCGCGCGATACACCTGTTGCAGGCGCTGCTCGGCTCGATCGAATGCCCCGGCGGATTTCGCTTCAAGGCGCCGTTTCCGCGGGCGATTCCGCCGGCGCAAAAGCCCGCCGGCAAGAGCGTGTCGCCCAATACGCCGCTCAATGGCGCGCCTCTTGGCTTTCCCACGGGCCCCGAGGATCTGCTGGTCGAGGCGGACGGAACGCCGATCCGCATCGACAAAGCCTTCTCCTGGGAGGCGCCGCTCGCCATTCACGGCATGATGCACATGGTCATCGCCAATGCGTGGCGGGGCGATCCCTATCCGGTCGATACGCTGTTCATGTACATGGCGAACATGGCCTGGAATTCGTCGATGAACACGTCGAGCGTCATCGCCATGCTCACCGACAAGGATGCGGACGGCCGCTACAAGATTCCGCATTTCATCTATTCGGACGCCTATTTTTCCGAGACGGTCGCCTACGCCGATCTCGTGCTTCCCGACACGACCTATCTCGAACGCTGGGACTGCGTCTCGCTGATGGACCGGCCGATTTGCCAAGCCGACGGCCCCGCGGACGCCATTCGTCAGCCCATCTTCCCGCCCGACCGCGACGTGCGCGCGTTCCAGACGGTGTTGCTCGATCTCGGCGCCCGTCTCGGCTTACGCGGCATGACGAACGAAGACGGGTCGCCGAAATATCCGGGGGGCTATCCCGACTACATCGTCAATCACCAGCACGCGCCCGGCGTCGGGCCGCTCGCCGGCTGGCGCGGCGAGAAGGGGGAGGCCTACGGGCGCGGCGCGGTCAATCCGAAGCAGCTGGAGGCTTATGTCGCCCACGAATGCTTCTGGTGCCACGAGCTCGCGCCGGATCAGAAGTTCTACAAATTCGCCAACCGGCGCTATCTCGAATTCGCCGCCCGCATGAGCTTCGTGGCCTCCGAGGAGCCGATCGTCATCCAGCTCTATAGCGAGCCGTTGCAGAAATTCCGCTTGGCGGCCGAAGGGCACGGGCCAATCCAGCCGCCGGACGACATGCGCGAACGAGTCAAAGCCGCGTTCGACCCGCTTCCGATCTGGTATGCGCCGTTGGAGGAGGGCAGGGTCGACCTCTCGGCCTATCCCCTTCACGCCCTGACCCAGCGCCCGATGATCATGTATCATTCGTGGGGATCGCAGAACGCGTGGCTGCGCCAGATTCTCGGTCGCAACAAGCTCTATGTCGCCACGACCACGGCGCGCAGGCTCGGGCTCGCCGACGGCGATTGGGTGCGCGCGTTCAGCCACAATGGCGCGATCAAGGCCCAGATCAAGACCATGGACGGCGTCAACCCCGACACCGTCTGGACCTGGAACGCAATCGGCAAGCGATCGGGCGCCTGGACGCTCGCGCCCGACGCGCCGGAGGCGCGCAAGGGATTTCTGCTGAATCACTTGATAAGCGAACATTTGCCGATGGAAGCGGACGGTCGTCGGCTGTCGAATTCCGATCCGGTCACGGGTCAGGCGGCGTGGTTCGATCTGCGCGTGCGGATCGAAAAATGCGAGCCGGGCGACGAGACGTCGGAGCCGCAATTCGCCACGATTCCGCGACCGCCGGGGCTCGATCCAGCGCCGTCCGTCAATCGGTACGGCGCCGCGTTCGCCCGTCGATCTCGGTGAAGCCGCGGGGGGACAATTCGTCATGACCGATCTTCCCGCCGCGCCCGGTGCGACCCGCCTCGGCCTCGTCATCGATCTCGACGCCTGCGTCGGCTGTCACGCCTGTGCGACGAGCTGCAAGGAATGGAACACAGGCGGGCGTTCGGGGCCGCTGACCGACGTCAACGCCTATCAAGCCGAGCAGCGCGGCGTGTGGTTCAACCGCGTCTTCACTTACGAAGTCGGCGGGCGCCGAGAGGACGCGCGCACCGTTCACTTTCCCAAGGCCTGTCTGTATTGCGAGTTTCCGGAATGCGTCGCCGTCTGTCCGACCGGCGCGTCCTACAAGCGCGCCGCCGACGGCGTCGTTCTGGTCGACCAGGACAAATGCATCGGCTGCAAGCTGTGCTCCTGGGCCTGCCCGTACGGCGCTCGAGAGTTCGACGAGGACCAAGGCGTGATGAAGAAATGCACGCTCTGCATCGATAAAATCTACAACGTCAATCTTGCCCCGGCGGATCGCGTGCCCGCTTGCGTCGCGACCTGCCCGACGAAGGCGCGGCATTTCGGCGACTTCAACGACCCCGAATCGGACGTTTCGCGCCTCGTGCGCGAGCGTGGCGGCTTCGATCTGGCGCCGGAATTGGGCTACCAGCCCACGAGCAAATACCTGCCTCCGCGACCGGGCAGGCGCGCCCAGACGGCTTCCCCGCCTGCGGCGGCGAGCGCGTCGCGCCACGGCGCGGGCGGCTTCCTGCGCTGGATAGACCGCGCGCTTTCACGCTGACACGGGCGTCATACGATGCATCCCGCTTATTCCGTCATTTTCTTCACCACCGCCTCAGGGGCCGGCTATGGCCTGCTCGCTCTCGTTTCGGTCTTCGCGATCGGCGGCGGCTTGCCCCCGACGACCTGGCTCGGGCTCGCGGCGATCGGGACGGCGGCGGCGCTGATCGGCGCGGGGCTGACGAGTTCGACGCTCCATCTCGGGCGGCCGGAGAGGGCGCTCGGCGCGTTCAGCCAGTGGCGCTCGTCCTGGCTCGCTCGCGAGGGCGTCGCGGCGGTCGCGACTTTCCCGCCGGTCGGCCTTTTCGGCATCGGGTGGGTTTTCTTCAACGACGTCGGCGGCTTTTTCGCGTGGATGGCGGCGGCGAGCGCTCTTCTGGCCCTGCTGACGGTGACGTGCACCGCGATGATCTACGCGAGCCTGAAACCGATCCGGCAATGGCGCAACGGCTTCGTCCTGCCGAGCTATCTCGCGCTGGCCCTTTACAGCGGCTCGCTGCTGCTGGTGCTTCTGACACGGCTGTTCGGCGTCTACAGGCCGGCTTTCGCGCTGCTGGCCGCCGTCCTGCTCGGCGTCGGTTGGGGAATCAAATGGGGCTACTGGCGCCATATCGACGCGGCGCCGGCGCGGAGCAGTCTGGCCTCCGCGACGGGTCTGGGGCGCTTCGGCCAGGCGCGGCTGCTCGAAGCGCCGCATACGGAAGCGAATTTCCTCATGCGCGAAATGGGCTACGAGATCGCGCGCGCGCACGCCCGGAAGTTGCGCGTCATCGCGCAGGTCGCGCTCTTTCTTGCGCCGCTGATTCTCCTGGGGATCGTCGTGGCGGGCGCGCCGTTTCTGGCGCTGTCGGCCGCCCTCCTGGCGGTCCTCAGCGCGGCGGTCGGCGTGGGCGTCGAGCGCTGGCTGTTCTTCGCCGAGGCGCGCCATGCCTGCATGCTCTATTACGGCCGCGCGAGCTGAGCGAAGCGGCGGCGAACCTTCGCTGGCGATCCAGGGAATGTCGAGACCCTGTCGCCGTGGAAAGCCCGTCGCTCGAACAGCGCATTCGAAGCAGCCGGTCGAGGCGGCGCCCCAACAATTCGTCGACCGCCAGCCGATGGGCCGGCTCGGCGGGCCGCAAGAAGTCGCCATGCTCGCGGTCTGTCTCGCCTCGGACGAAAGCGCCTTCGCGACGGGGCAGATTCATCTCGTCGACGGCGGCTTCGCGCTGTAGAGCGGTCTTCGATCCGATGGCGATGGCGAACCCTACGTCAAGCCGGTTAAATTCCAAACCGAGACGCTGCCGTTGCTATTCCAGTGTCTGTCCACGCGGTTCGTTGCGCTGAGCCTCCTCGCGCTTCGCCTTCGCGCGCAGAACCATGAGCGTTACGAAATAGGCGAAGAGATAGGCTGAGATTATGAGCGACATCGCGAAACTAACTGAATCGTCCGACGATGCGCCGCCGAGGAACCCAGCTAATCGGCTCGCATCCATGACGATGACGCCGATCGCGCAGAGAATAACCACATAAATAGGAGGAAGCGCCTTGGGCGAAATCGCCTTGGCCGAATTCCTCATCCGTTCCATGAAAGTTATTCGTAGGTCGGTGCGGGGCAGGCCGGCGATCAACGGGTGGAGCTTCGCCCAGGCGTAGCCGTTCATAAGGGCCAGGACGGACACGCCAATCGCGATCAGTATGATTGCGTTGCACAGACTTATCACGTTCGGCGTCGCGCCGACCTCGGTCGCCAAGATCGCGCTGGAGACAAGGCGCCCCTTTTCGTCGTTCAGGTTGATTTTGGCGGCGCCTGGACGGAACGGAGTGACCGCGGCGCCGCCGGCTTTGCCCGCGGCGTCGAACGGAGTGACGGTGAGCGTCGCGCCCTCGCCGGGAGGGCCGCTCACATGGAAATGGACGGTCGCGCCCGCCGCGCCCGTCAGGACGCCGTCCGCCCCGTTCGCTCCGATCGATTGACTATAGCTGGTCGACGCGCCGTCGACGCTCGTTATGGTGACCTTGAGCATCGAGCCATGGGTGCTGAGCCAAAAGATTCCCGCGGCAGACGCCAGGGACATCAGAGCCAAGAGGACGATGAGAAGCATCAAGCTCGTCCGCCTGTTCCGCCGAAAACAGGCCGCGATTTCCGTCTTCTGGGCCTCGTCGACGAGGAAGCGGCGCGACGGGCCGAACAACCAAGGGCTGTTCAGTTGAAAAACGTAGCCGCCGGGCGCCGGCTTGAAGAAACGCTCTTCGGGTCCGCTTTGCGATTCGGTCACGATCGCCTCCCTCATAGCTCGGCGCGAAACGGGTTCGCGCTGGCAGGGTTACGGGACGTGATACGCGGCGCAAGAAAAAAATTCATGAGGAGGGGTCGGTCGATTTTACGGCCGAAGCGGATAAATATCATATTGCGTATCACGTCCCCGCAACCGCATTGCGTATCGGCTGTAGAGCGGTTTTCGAAGTGTTGGAATCGTCATTGCGAGCGTAGGACGTCGCTGGCGTCGATTGATCGCAAACCGCCTTAGAGGATCCGCGAAACCTTATTGAACCGGCGCGCCGGCCGCCTTTCCTCGGCGGCGGGCGACGGTTCGGTCTCGCCACCGCGATCGGTTACAGCCGATTGGCCGCCCCGCTCTGGGGCAGCGGCGGCGTGAAGCGGCCGTCGGCGGCGGTCCAGCCTGCGTCGACCAAGAGATACGATCCCGTCACGTAGGAACTGGCGTCGGAGGCCAGGTACACAACCGCGCCCACCATCTCGGAAGGATCGGCCCATCGCCGCAGCATCGATTTGTCGGCGTAGGCGCGATACCACGCCTCGTTCTGCTTGATCTGCTGGGTGAGCGGCGTTTCGACGACGCCGGGGGCGACGACATTGGCGCGAACGCCGGATGGGCCGAGTTCGGCGGCCAGCGCCCGGATCATCTGCAACGTGCCCGCCTTGGTGGCGGCGTAGACGCCCTGACCCGGCTCGACGACTTGCGCGCGCACGCTGGAGAAGACGATGATGCTGCCTTTGCCGCGCGCCGCCATGCCGGGCGCGAAGGTCTTGAGCGCGCGGAACACGCCCTTCAGGTTCAGGCCGATCACGCGATCGAATTCCTCGTCGGTGACGTCGAGAAGCGGCTTGCGCACGTTGATCGAGGGCGAGATGACGAGCACGTCGGGGACGCCGACGGCCTGGCCCGCCTCGGCGACGCTGGCCGGATCGCAAAGGTCGATGCGCAGCGCTTCGGCCGAGCGGCCCTCCGCCTTGATCGCCTGAGCCGCGTCTTTCGCCTTGGCGAAGTCGATATCGCCGCAGATCACATGCGCGCCGAAGCTCGCCAGACCGAAGCAACTCGCGCGCCCGATGCCGCTGGCGCCGCCGATCACCAGCGCGCGCCGACCGGTGAGGTCGAACATCTTGGAGTAGTCGTTCATGGAGGTTCCTCTCGCGCTCGTTTCGTCACGGTTATTCTAAGGGTCCGGCGGCGGTTCGGGCCAGGCGCGCGCCTGCCCGGCGCGCATCGCCTCGAGCGCCATGGCGAGGCCGAGCACGCCGACATCGTCGAAGCGTCGGCCGACGATCTGCAGGCCGATCGGCAGGCCCTCGTCGTCGTAGCCGCAATTGATCGTCGCCGCCGGTTGCTCCGACATGTTGAAG